>Ga0075425_100000183_pt1 | contig 55321 bp, 46 predicted proteins | sample SoiMethybrSBSTD4_FD_75300 | JGI IMG/M metagenome (GOLD analysis project Ga0075425, IMG submission 75300) | Bulk soil microbial communities from a Populus tree surrounding site in Tennessee, USA - Soil MetaG P. TD hybrid SBSTD4 | ecosystem: Environmental > Terrestrial > Soil > Tree plantation... | reverse complement strand
GTTTTTGCCTTGCCCCGGATGGCCAACGCCTCGTCATCGTCTCCTGCGAGGACAACCTGATCAAAGGTGCTGCCGGACAGGCAGTCCAGAACATGAACCTGATGTACGGCTTTGCAGAGGAAGAAGGGCTTTTATGAAGAAAGCAGGGCTCTTATGAAGATTGTCATCAAGATCGGTGGCGCCGCGCTCGAGGACGAAGGCACGCTCCACAAGTGTGCGCGATCTGCCGTCGAGATGGCGAAGGACGGCCACAAGGTCGCAGTTGTCCATGGTGGTGGTACTGCTTTGACCCGCACACTGAAGCTGCTGGGGAAGCAAAGTGACTTTATCAACGGCCTGCGGATCACCGACGCTGAGACGCGCGACGTTGCGCTCATGGTTCTTGCGGGCATGGTCAACAAAAAAGTTGTGGCCGCGATTGTGAAAGCTGGTTTGCCCGCAGTTGGTTTCTGCGGCGGCGATGGCATGACCTTTCGCGCCCGCAAGAAGCAGACCACTGGATACGATCTCGGCTTCGTGGGAGAAATCTGCGCCGTCGAGCCGCGCTGGTTCGAAGCCATCTGGAACGAGGGGGGTATTCCGGTACTGTCGTCTCTCGCTCTTGGTTCGGATGGCGAGTACTACAACGTGAACGCGGACCAGATGGCGTCAGCGTGCGCGATTGCCTGCAAAGCCGACACATTGATTTTCCTGACTGATGTTCCTGGCGTGAAAGATGCCGAGGGCGTGGTCATTCCCTGGCTTACTACGAAGCAGGTACCCGTGCTGGTCGCAGGTTCCGTGATCGCAGGCGGCATGCTTCCGAAGCTCGAAGCGTGCAGCGCGGCGCTCAAGAGAGGCGTGGGCCGCGTGCGCATTCTTCCAGCTGCTCAGGCAGAAATTTTGCCGCAATTCTATTTTCAGAAGCTCGAATATGGCACGGAGGTCATCGGCGCATGAATTTGGCTGCCACAATTCGTGCCGAGCAGAAACTGCTACTGCCCACCTACGACCGGCAGAGGGTGCTGTTTACTCGCGGCCGCGGTGTTTACCTCTGGGACTCGACCGGAAAACGCTATCTGGATTTCTTGAGCGGAATCGGTGTGAACGCGCTTGGGTACGGGCATCCAGCGATCCAGAAAGTTCTGAAGCAGCAGGCGGGAAAGCTGATCCACACCTCGAACCTCTTCTATCACGAATATCAGGCGGAGTTAGCGAAGAAGTTAACGAAAATCTCCGGCCTCGATCGCGCATTCTTCTGCAACAGCGGAACAGAAGCGTGGGAAGGCGCGTTAAAGCTGGCGCGCGCGTATGCGCGAGTCAACAACAGCAACGGACACAAGGCGAAGTGGCGCTTGCTGGCGCTGGAAAATTCCTTTCATGGAAGAACATTCGGCGCGCTTTCGACCACAGGCCAAACAAAATACCGGCATCCCTTTGCGCCCATGCTGCCGGGCGTGAATTTCGTTGCCTTCAATGACCTGGACGACTTGCGCCGACAGTTCGATGGCAGTGTCTGCGCCGTTTGTCTCGAAACGATTCAGGGAGAGGGCGGAATCAACCCGCTGAGTTCAGAGTTTTTGCAGCTTGCGCGTGAACTGACGGAGAAGTCGGGCGCGCTGTTGCTGCTGGATGAGATTCAGAGCGGCCTTGGGCGCACGGGAAAGTACTTTGCCTATCAGAATTACGGAATCAAACCGGACATTGTGACTGTGGCGAAGCCGCTTGCCGCCGGTTTGCCGCTGGGTGCGCTGCTTACCACGGAGCGCGTTGCCAAAGGAATGCACCCCGGCCTGCATGGGACCACGTTTGGCGGTGGGCCGCTGGCGTGCGCGGTGGCGATTGAGTTTCTCAAACAGTTGGATGGATTGTTAGCGCACGTGGCGAAGGTCGGGAACTGCTTTCTCGCGGAACTGAATGAATTGCAGTCCAGGCGCTCTGGGATCAAGGCCGTTCGCGGCATGGGACTGATGCTGGCCATTGACCTTGACTCCGCGGAAACGGCAAAAGCGGTCGTGGCCCAACTGCTCGAACGCGGAATTCTGATCAACCGCACACACGAAACCGTATTGAGATTCCTGCCGCCCTACATCATCGAGAAGAAGCATGTGGATGAAGTGATCAGCGCGTTGGATCGTGCGCTCCAAACGAGCGAACACCTTAACCACAGAGAGCACAGAGAACACACAGGAAGGCCACAGAGAAAGCCGCAGTCGAAAGGAGCAAGTCATTGAGCAGCCAAACTTATTCCGTGCCGGCGATGCCGCATCCCGCCGTGACTACGATTCCAGGGCGTGACCTGGTTTCCATTCGCGACCTGTCGCCAATTGAGGTGGAATCGCTCTTCCATCTGGCCAGCCGCATGAAGGCGCGTCCTGAGGACTTTCGCAACGTGCTTGCGGGCAATCACATCGCGATGTTTTTCGAGAAGCCGTCGCTGCGTACGCGCCTGACGTTCGAGGCGGGCATTTGTGGGCTAGGCGGTTCCGTCACATTCGTTGATCAGCGCCATGAACGGCTCGATGCGCGCGAGACTCTCAGTGACATTGCCCATAATCTCGAGCGCTGGGTCAGCGGAATTGTGCTGCGCACGTTTGCGCATGAGACTGTCGAAGGCATGGCCGAGTTCGCGAAAGTTCCAGTGATCAACGCGCTGAGCGAAGTCGAACATCCTTGCCAGGCACTGGCAGACTACTTCACTCTGCATGAGAAGTTCGGAAATCTGAAGAAAGTGTGCCTCGCGTACATCGGCGATGGCAATAACGTAATGCATTCGCTACTGCTCACCGGGGCACTCCTGGGATCAAAGATTCGCATTGCCACGCCGAAAGGCTACGGACCGAATCCGCAGATTCTCGCCGACACACGCGAGATCGCAAAGCAAATGGGCGCGACGATCGAGTTGATGATCGATCCCCATAAGGCGGTACGCGGTGCAGACGCGATTTACACTGACGCGTGGGTCAGCATGGGCCACGAACATGAAACCGAGGAACGCGCCAATATCTTCCCGCCGTATCAGGTGAACGAGGCCCTGATGGCGGAAGCTCCGTCGCACGCGGTGTTCATGCACTGCTTGCCGGCGCATCGCAATGAAGAAGTCACCGACGCGGTCATTGACTCCGCCCAATCGGTCGTGTTCGATCAGGCGGAAAATCGCATGCACATTCAGAAGGCTATCTTAGCCATGCTGTGCGGCAAGAACCGCCAGCCGAGGAGCGCAAATGCCTGAGAAAGTGGTACTCGCATATTCCGGAGGTCTTGACACCTCGATCATTATTCCGTGGCTGAAGGAGAACTATTCCTATGACGTGATCGCCATGGTTGCCGACGTCGGCCAGGGGGACGATCTGGATGCGGTGATAGAGAAGGCTTACAAGACCGGCGCAAGCAAAGTAATCGTTGAAGATCTCCGCGAAGAGTTCCTGACTGGCTATGTGTTTCCATCTTTGAAGGCCGGCGCCGTCTATGAGCACAAGTATCTGCTTGGGACTTCGATGGCGCGGCCGGTGATCGCCAAGCATCAAGTGGCAGTTGCCCTGCGCGAGGGAGCGACCGCCGTCGCGCATGGATGCACCGGTAAGGGCAACGATCAGGTGCGATTTGAATTGACGTACCAGGCGCTGGCGCCGGACTTGAAAGTGATTGCACCATGGCGCGAGTGGGACTTGAAGTCTCGCGAAGACTGCCTCGACTACGCCGAAGCGCATGGAATTGCGCTGGCGCAAAGCCGGGAGAAGATCCACAGCCGGGACCGTAACCTCTGGCACATCAGCCATGAAGGGGGCGAACTGGAAGATGCCGCCAATGTGCCGTTCGCAAGTACGTGGCAGATCACGAAGTCGCCGCAGGAAGCGGCTGATCGTGAAGAGCAGGTCGCGATCGAATTCGAGAGGGGTGTGCCGGTCGGCGTGAACGGAATGCGTATGGGGCCGGTCTCGATTGTTGAATTGCTGAATGAGATCGGAGGGCGAAATGCGATCGGGCGGGTGGATATTGTCGAGAACCGCTTTGTGGGAATCAAGTCGCGTGGATGCTATGAGACGCCTGGAGGCACTCTGCTGATCGCCGCGCATCGCGAACTCGAAGCTTTGTGCTGCGAGCGAGACGTTATGCACTTCAAGCAGCACATTGGATTGAAGTACGCAGAGCTGGTTTATTACGGACTCTGGTTCACGCCGTTGCGGGAAGCGCTGGATGCGTTTGTGGAGAGCACCCAGAAAGAGGTGACCGGCACGATTACCCTTTCTCTTTACAAAGGCAATGTTGCCGTTGCCAGCCGGCAGTCGGAGCATTCGCTCTACCGCACCGATCTTTCCTCGTTCACCATGGGCGAGAGCTACGATCAGAAGGATGCAGCTGGATTCATTCGTATCTTGGGATTGCCTTCGCGATCTCGGGCGATGCAAAACAAAAAGACTTTAACCGCAGAGGGCGCAGAGGCTTCGCCGAGTTCGCAGAGAAAACCGGAAGAGGTTACCCGATGAAGATGTGGTCGGGGCGGTTCCGGCAGTCGCTTGATCCTGCTTTCGAGCAATGGCAGCGGTCATTTGAGTTTGACTGCCGTTTGCTCGAATGCGAACTCGAGGCGAGCGCCGCGCACGCGCACGCCCTGAAGGAAGCCGGGGTCCTTTCGGCTGACGAACTTAATTTGGTGCTGCGCGGGCTCGAACTGATCGGAGAAAAGGCCGCCGATTCGCCTGAGTTCCTTCAAGACGAGGAGGCCGAAGACGTCCATCATTTCGTTGAGAAGCAACTGGTAACGCTGATCGGTGACGTGGGCTACAAGCTTCACAGTGGACGCAGCCGGAATGAGCAGATCGCGACTGATCTTCGGCTGTATGCCCGCGAGGGCTGCGATGAAATCAGCGAAGCGCTGTTGGATTTTATCTCGACGATTGTGGACAGGGCAGAAACAGCCGGCAACGCTGCCATGCCAGCCTACACGCATATGCAACGGGCGGAGCCGGTCCTGGCGGCACACTGGCTGCTTGGCTACGCCGAGATGTTCTTCCGCGACGTGGATCGGCTCAGCGATTGCCGGAAGCGGGTGAATGTTTGTCCGCTGGGATCAGGCGCTGTTACTGGATCGACCCTCCCGCTGAATCGTGAGCTCATGGCGCGCCAACTCGGCTTTTCTGCAGCCACTGCGAACAGCGTGGATGCGACCAGCGATCGCGATTTCGTAATCGAATTCGTGAATGCACTTTCGCTGCTTGTGATTCACCTGAGCCGCTGGGCGGAAGAGATGTTGCTGTTCTCAACTCAGGAATATGGCTTCGTCCATTTGCCCGAACAATACTCAACCGGAAGCAGTGCCATGCCGCAGAAGATAAACGGCGATCTGATTGAACTTGTGCGCGGCAAAGCTGGACGCGTGATCGGCGATGTGAACGCGCTGGTCATTACGACTAAAGGCCTGTCGCTGGCCTACAACAAAGACTTGCAGGAAACCCAGGAGCCACTGTTCCACGCGGCCGAAACCGTGGTGTCATTGCTTCCATTGGTGACTGGGTGGATGAAGTCTGTCGACTTTGATTTCGAGCGCATGCAAAAAGCAGCCGAGACGGGCTACATGAACGCATTTGCTGCGGCTACGTACCTGGTACGCAAAGGCGTTCCATTCCGAATCGCGCATGAACAGGTCGGGAAGGCTGTGCGCCTCGGGCTCGACAAATCCTGCGAACTCGAAGCCCTTTCGCTCAAAGAATTGAAGAACATTGATCCGCATTTCGAAGGTGACTTCTTCGATTTCGTGAAGCTTGAGAACGTACTCGCGATCCATGACGTTCCCGGCGGCACCGCGCCTGCGCGCGTTCGCGAAGCTCTGGCGGCTGCCAGAAAGCGGCTGACTCCCGCCTGCGAGGAGGCCCATGCACACGCGTGATGCGTTGCTTCCCGACGCGGAGCGAATCCATGAGCTGATCTGCAACTACTCGACTGACGGCACGCTGTTGCCTCGCACGCTCGCCGAGATTTGCGAGAACGTTCGCGACTTCACGGTGCTCGAAGAAGCGGGCAAGGTCTTCGGCTGCGGGGCACTGCACCTTTACGGGCCACACCTTGCGGAAATTCGTTCGATCACCGTTGATCGCGATTACCAGAAACGTGGAGGCGGCGAGCTGCTGGTGCAATCGCTGATGTCTGAAGCCCGGAAGCACCTGGTGAGCTGCATCTGCCTTTTCACGCGTAGCCCGCAATTCTTTGCTAAGTTGGGTTTCGATGTCGCGCAACGCGAAGAACTGCCTGACAAGATCAATAAAGATTGCTGCGTTTGTCCGCGCTATCACTGCTGCGACGAAGTCGCTATGGTGAAAGGCGAACTGCCTCGGTTTGCCATTCTGCCGCCGCCGGAGAACTTTCTGGTCAAGCTCCAGATATGAAAGATTCCGGCGCGATCTTTCTTCCTAAGGGCTTCAAGTTCGCTTCGGTGACGGCCGGAATTAAGGCAAGCGCCAAGCCCGATCTGGCAATGATCGTGGCTGAAGGTGCCGCCAGCGCTTCCGCACTATTTACTAGAAATTCGATCGTGGCGGCGCCAATCGAAGTGGGCCGGGAATCACTAAGGCAGTCTCGCGGGAAGTTGCGTGCCGTGATCGTGAATTCCGGAAACGCGAACTGTGCAACCGGCCGTTCGGGAATTTCAGCCTGCAAGACCGTCTGCCGCCAATTGGCGCGACTGCTCAAATGCAATCCCGCTGAAGTGTTTCCGTCTTCGACTGGAATCATTGGTGTTCCGCTGCCGGTGCAGAAGGTCACCGCAAGGCTGCCGCTTTTATTGCAAACGGCCGGAAGTTCTGCGGACCAGTTGCGCCAGTTCGCGAATGCAATTCTTACCACAGATACGCGCGCGAAGCTTGCCAGCGTTCCTCTACGCAATAGACAAGCTGCAATTACAGGCGTCGCCAAGGGCTCCGGCATGATTCATCCGCAGCTCGCCACCATGCTGGTGTACATCCTGACGGATGTGGAGGCCAGCGCCTCTGAGCTGCGAAGCTCTTTACGAAAAGCCTGTTCTGATACGTTCAACGCCATTTCCGTGGATGGAGACACCTCTACTAATGACACCGTTCTATCACTTGCGTCCGGCGCAAGTGGTATTCCGCTGCAATCCATTAAGCGGGAATTCGAACCGGCAATGCGTGCGGTTTGCCAATCCCTCGCCGAACAAATCGTTGCCGACGGCGAGGGTGTTCAGCATGTAATACGGCTTCGGATTGAGGAAGCGAAGCACCGCGCTCAAGCGTTGCAGATCGCGCGTGCAATCTCTCACTCACTCCTTGTGAAAACCGCATGGGCCGGGGCCGATCCAAATTGGGGCAGAATTCTTGCTGCCATCGGCAGAAGCGGTGCGACCGTGAAGCCGGCTAAGGTCAGCATTCGGATCGGAGAGCAGCTTGTCTGTCGCGGTTCCGTCCGGTGCGCCTTTGATGAAAAGCTGGCCCACCAGGAACTTTCGCAACCTGAATCGAAGATTACTGTTCGACTTGGGAATGGACGAGCGTCGCTGGATTTTTTGACCACCGACCTCACTGCCGACTACGTGCGCATCAACGCAGATTACTCCACTTAGACATGCTCTGACATGCTCTCGGTGTTTCTGTGGTTCTCCGCGCCCTCTGACGGTGAGAATTTGGTCCATGCTATCTTCGACTCCCGGGGAGTTGCGAACTGGTGGTTCGGAGCCCTGCTCGGAATGGCACAGGCGTTATTTGTGCTGACCGGGGAATCGAGACGCGGCCAGCACAGCCACTCAATCGAACCGGCTGAAGAAACCAGCGCAACGCGCGGCAATCGCCGATTGCACCGTAATTGTCGATTCGCGAAAAGGTTCCGGCCGAAAGCGTTCCTCCAAGAGGTAGTTCCTCGGTGGATAACTTTCTGATTTCTGCAGGGCTTGAAAGAACCTAGATTAATGCAAACATTAGGCTTAGTTTCGCCTTGAGAAGGGTTTGGGTGGAACCCTAGATTTTTCGAAAAAATACAGTATTTTCCCGATAGATCGGCCCTTGGGATTCGTTTACACATAATTCAGCCCCAACGCGAAGGAGACGGAAGGCAGGCGTCGGTCGTACCTCCCCTTTATTTCCGGTGCCTGCCACCTCCCTACAGCAAGGCTTCCACTAAACTTCCCTTCGACGGCCAATTCCTCAATTTCCTGTTCTGTATGTTTTTGCAATTCCGAGGATGTGGATGCAGTGTCGGTTGACGCAGAGATCCCGATCGCTGCAGAAGCCAAATAATGCTGCTGTGTCTAGCTAGGCTTGGGAACCGGTCTTGAAGGAAAGAATGTGCCACCGGATAGGACTGACCGAATAGCGTCGAGGAGGTCACGCGCAGCCTCGCTCTTTGCCACGGCGCCTCGGATCGCGCCAGTCTTGAATCGGCCCATGACGTCTTCGGAAAGATGCAGGGAAAACATGATCACAGGGACACGAGGGCAGTTCTCCGAGATTTTTGCGGCTGCCTCGAATCCGTTCATTTCCGGCATTGTGATGTCCATGATGATGACGTCTGGGGGCGAATGTAACGCAAGCTCGACGGCCTCCCTCCCGGTGCTGGCTTCAGCAGAGACAGTCCAATTGGGAACCGATTCGATGAGGTTCCGGATGCCCATACGCATAACCTCATGGTCATCGGCTACCAGAATGCGTACCTGCCGTTGCTCCGTGGCGACACTCGGCCCCTCAGAAGCACCCATAATCGAGAAGTTTGGATTCAAAGTCACACCGCGTCAAGTCTACTTGGCCATCCGACACACAAAACCCGGAGTCTAACGTTCTATGGCTAAGTACGCAATCCAGAGAATCATGTAGACGCTTTGAGGCCGACCCCGCGCGATCGCCGGTCAATAAGTTCCGTCCCTGGACTTACGTGCGACAGATTCGGGCACTGTCGCGAAATCCAGGGACGGTTCCACCGCACCTAGTATGGTTTTGGATGGCAAGACAAAGTTGGAGGTTGGTGAGTGCGGTGCCGGTTCCTTTCCCGGGATTCAAAAAACTTGCGGTTTACGCCGGGAAAAGGCATCCAGCGGTACAGGTATAAGGGGCTTGAATTACAGACTCCGCCTGATCGTCTGCCGAGGCAGTGAGGGATATGCTGGAATGGATTGTTTGCATGTAAACCATTGGAGGAGGCCAACATGCTTTATTGGGCGCTGGTTTTTCTGATTGTGGCTATTATTGCCGCAATCTTTGGTTTCGGCGGGGTTGCGGTTGCAGCGGCCGGAATCGCCAAGTTGTTGTTCTTCATCTTCCTGGTAGTCTTTGTGATCACACTGATCACTGGACTCACGCGGCGTGGCCGCACCGGCGTCTGACGCGCATGGTTCGGCACTGACGTTCGCGGTGCTATCAAAGAAAAGGTCCCGATTGAATTCGGGACCTTTTCTTTTGCAATGAGGAGCGAGTTACTGTGGAGGTTGAGTACCCGTACTAGGGGTTGAAGTTCCGCTGGATCCCGTGCCGCTGGGGCTGCTGGTACCCATGCTGCCGGAGTTCCCTTTCTTCTCCTTCTCCTTGCAGGTGTCGGAGATCATGTCAACGCTGGCAACGCTAAAAGTCTTACCCGAGCTGGCGCTTGAAGCTGTGGAACTGTTGGACCCAGCGCCACTCTCCCACATGCCCTTCACAGCGACTTCATGGCCGGCATGCGCGGAAACGTCCTGGCCGGTGAGGTTGACGGGACCTTTCTTCGTCTGAAGAACGTATTGGCCGCCTTCAGATTGAACGCAGCCCTTCAGCTTTTTCTCGCTTTTTTCAGGCTTTTGGTTTGCGTTCTGATCGGTCTGGCCGGCCGTGGTGCCGTTATCGGCGCCAGGCTGCTGTCCTCCGGGGTAACCCGTCTGACCCGGCTGCGCGCCCGGTTGCCTCATGGTCGGTGAAGACCCTTGCGTGCCTTGTGGTCCAGCCTGAGCGATAGCCGCCGAGGTCACGAATAGTGCCAGGGCGACGAGCATACACATTGATGTTTTCTTCATCGGTTTCCTCCTGCTCGCGAATTTTGGGTTGAATTCGAACGAGCCGCCCGGGGCCCGGACTTCGGCTTCTAAGCGACCGTCCTTCGTTCCTGATCAGACGCCCTAAGCGGAGGAGGAGTTTGCTGTCCGCCCACATGTTTCCTATGCAGCAAACTATGTATGGCACCTAGGAGCCGGTCCCTGCCTCCAGCCTTGTCGCAGAAAGCATCGGCATTGCGGTGCGAGCGGTGGGAAATGGTTGTGCTGCCGGAGAAGATAATGACCGGCAATGCAGGTTTCAGGGCCTTCACTGCCGCAGCCACGGTTTCGCCGTTCATTCCAGGCATCTCGTAGTCAGTGATAACCAGATCCACGGGGTGCAACGCCGCGAGCTTCAGTCCGGCTCCGCCGTTGTTCGCGGTCAACACCCTAAAACCGAGCGTTTCCATGGTGGCCTTGTAAACGGTGAGGGCCGGAGCGAAATCATCGATCCACAGCAAGGTGGGTTTTGGGTTGCTGACAAAGCGAGCTCGTGCTGCAGTACGCTCGCGATGGGATCGGCGTGACCAAGCGGCAGAACTGTTGATAGGGAGACTTTCTTTTACAGTCCGACCCATTGTGTTACAGTACGCAGACTTTTTCAGTGAGACAATGCGTGGAACGCTGTAAGTACTCTACGGCGAACACCGTATGCGCGGAAAGCCTGCTGGTTCGGAATAACGTTAATCTTCGAAATGGGTCGGGTGCGCTGTTGAAATCTCTCCCGAAAACCTGCGATGAAGTGAAGCAGCGGCTTCCATTGCGCGCGGAGTGCAGCAGCAATGGTTCCCTTAGACTTCAAGCACGCGATACACGGCTGGCGGGTTTTGGGATTGCAATAGCGTGATCGCAACGTTGTGCACGGGAATGCCACCAGGGGTTCGGCCGTCGCATTTTCCATTGTGAGCGTGGCCATGGACAATCAGGTCGGCACCATGCCGGTCAACGATTTCCGCCAGCCGCGAGGTACCCAGGAAAGGGAAGATTTCCCGTGCCTCGCCTTCCACCGTCGCTGCGATCGGAGCGTAGTGTAGTACGACAACTCGCTTCGGAGCTCGCAATTGTGCAAGTGCGCGCTCCAGCTTAAGAGTCTCCTCGATGCTGGCGTGCACAAAAGTCTTGATCTCCGGCTCCCCAAACGCGGTGAGAATTCCGCGTCCGAAGCCTCCGACAAATCCCTTGGTCCCGGCAAAACCAACGCCGTCGCGCTCGTAAGCGCTCCCGTCAAGCACCTTGATGCCCTCCTGCGTCATCATTCGCATCAGGTCGGCTTGCTGGCCGCTTTCGTAGTCGTGGTTTCCCAGGACCACGATCGTTGGCAGGCGCAACCTCACGATCACGTTCAGGAGCGGCTCCATTTCTTCGGGTCGACCGTAGTTAGTTAAGTCTCCCGCAACCACGAAAACATCGGCTTCGTCGCGAACCCGGTTCAACTGATCGTGGAGCGCGCTCAGGCGCTGTGGTGTGAAATGAAGGTCTGCAGTCGCCGCAATTCTCATATGCCCTGCACCCGCGTATCCAGGGGCGAACCTTCGGCAGGTGTATCTTCACACCCCCGCGGCTGCTTGCGTAAGCGCTTCGCTCGAAACTCAGCCTGCAGATCGGGAAGCCCCCAGTCCTTCACATCAACTGAAAACATGTTTTCATCCACCAGACTTCCGCGGAAAGAAGCATTCGGGTCCGCCCGTTGTATCAGTTGTGTATAACGTGAAAGCAACTGGTCCCAGAGGATTGCTGGGACGTAATCGCTTTGCGCCGGGTAAACATAGCGGAAGAGCATCAACGCCCACAGCAACATCTCCCAGTGTTCACCCGCCAGTTCGATAATGCGCGACCACTCCAGGCAACCTTGAGTGCGATAGATGATGTGTGCAATATCGGCGCCGTCGAATCGCTCCCTGCGAGTGACGAACAATTTCGAAGCAATCAAGTCTTCGGGAGCGATGATTGTTGTCTCGATGCCCACCACGATCGCCGGTTGCGCGCGTTTCATCCAGCTTTCGTCCACCATGATGACGCCGTTGCTCATGCCGGAAATCAGGTCCACAAAGTAATCGCCACGGTGCGCCTTTGCTAACCACACGGGGTCGGGCATCTCGCAGCGGAATCCGCGCTGCTGCAAATGTGCAAGAGCGGTTTGAACGTGTTGCGCTTCCAGGAACAAATCCAGGTCCTTCGTCGCCCGCCAAATGCCGGTGTATTTTTCGAGGGCAACCGCTCCTGCCACCGCGTAGCGCACATGGTGTTCGTTGAGCACGGCCAAGACTTCACGGTAAAGCGCTTCCGCCTCGGGTTCGAGGTACAGGGGAACCGCCGAGGTGACCGATGAGCTTACAGGCTGATTGGCGCGTAGCTCTGCCATGAGCCGCTTGGATGGCCTAAATGATTGTCGCGGTTGTAGAAGCAAGGTTTTGGGAGAGCCGCGGAATAAAGAAAGGGCCGGCATGCGCCGGCCCTGCTTACGGCCTAGCGAGGTGTTACTGCGCACCCTGTGCGGCTGGCGCAGGCGCAGTTGCGCTGCCCGTTTGGGTTGGAGAGGTGTATTTCTTTACAGCAGCGAGGAAGGGCTGGCTTCCGTTGGGAGCTTCAACTTTGCCGCCCAGAATGTCGGCAAAGGGCACCATCTTGCCAAACAGAATACGGGTTTCGTCTTTGTCCTGCGCAATGTGCGAGCCGTTCAAATCAATGCCGGCAAAGACGCCGCGCGCACGTGAATACGTCAGCACTTCAGCTTTCAACTTCCAATCAGTATCTGCGGCAGCCTGCCTGCCCACGGGACCCGCGGCTGCGGATGCATCCGCTCCTACCTTGAACTTACTTGAGAGCAATGCATCCATACCCTTCTGGTTCATGACCAGCATGACCAGATCGATACCTTGTGCACCGATCTGCAGGCCCCAGCTTCCGCCAGTGATGCTGAACGGGGCCGGCGCGCTCCAGCCGTTTGCAGTCTTACAGGTTGCAACACCCTTTCCGTGGTTACCGCCAATTCCGATGGCGATCTTAACCATCGAAGGAACCACAGCTATGCATTCCGCATCGCTCATGACTTTGTCGGGAATGGCTTTATCTTTGACCGCCATGATCTCGTCCAGCACGGTGGCGGCATTCTGGATTCGCTTTTCAATATCGGACTTATCTTCGTCCGCGGCCCAGGTGATGCTGCTCAGCATAAGCAGTCCACTGCAAAGGGCCAAAAGAAGTCTTTTGAGATTTCGTGTCATCGCTTCACCTCGTATGAGTGTTCCTCTTTCACCCACGACTCTGGTACGCAACACTCCCAAACAAAGCCTAGTCCGCAAGTGGTCATTCCGCAAATCCAGTTAAGCCTGTACGACAAGGCAAAACGAGCTTTAGTTACGAAAGGTTACAGCGTGGCAACTACATCCAGTTCGCCCTGCTTTTCGAGTACCTGGACTCGCACCGTATTGGCTTGACGCTCAAACATAAGGTCTACGGACGCGTCTCCGATGCGCAGGCCGTGAATGGATAGATGCGGAATACCTTCGGGCAGGCAAGGGCGATCGAAGACAACCCGTTTATGAGCGCCTTCCAGCTTCACACCCAGGCATGCTTGAATGAGCAGGAATGGCGCCGCTGCAGCCCACGCTTGCGGCGAACAAGCTACGGGATATAAAACCGGGCCCTCACCGGGGTCCTGCCGTTCAAGTCCACAATAGAGTTCGGGCAGGCGGTGCAGTTCCATCGAGCTGCTCGCGTCGAGCAAGGCGAGGAGGATCCGGCCCGCAAGATTCTTGTAGCCATATGAAGCGAGACCTTTGGCAATAAGAGCGTTGTCGTGGGGCCACACAGATCCATTGTGATAAGAGAGAGGGTTGTAACGGGCCTCTCCTGACGACAGAGTCCGAACGCCCCATCCGCTGAAAAAATAGGGTTCAAAGAGACAGTCAGCAATTTCCTTCGCGTGCGCCGCCGAGCCGATTCCGGTGTACAGGCAATGCCCGGTATTCGAGGCTCGGACCTGGCACGGCCGCTTCTTGCCATCCAGTGCTAACGCGTAGACGCCAAGCTCCTCGCACCAGAAAGCCCGTTCGAACTTCTCGCGCAGCTTCTCTGCCTCTGCCTCCAGCCGGCTGGCACTGGTTTCGTCTTCGAGAGCGTGGCTCAGCCGGGCGGCTGCTAACTTCGCGGCGTAAACATACGCCTGCACCTCGCAAAGCGCGATGGGGGGCTCTGCGATTTCACCGTCGGAATGGAAAACCGAGTCGTTCGAATCCTTCCATCCCTGCTGAACTAAACCGCGGCTTCCATGGGCGGCGTACTCAACGAAGCCGTCGCCATCCAGGTCGCCATACGCATCGATCCATTGGAGCGCCGCCTGAAGGTTCGGCCAAAGCCGTTCGATTGTTTCTTGATCGCCAGTTCGATCGTAGTATGCGCCGGCGAGCATGACGTAGAGTGGCGTTGCATCCACCGTTCCGTAGTAGCGCCCGAAAGGGATTTCCCGCAGGTTGGCCATCTCTCCGCGGCGGAGCTCGTGAAGGATTTTTCCCGGCTCTGCTTCAGTCTCAGGGTCAATTTCGGTGGCCTGCGTTTCCGCAAGAAAATTCAGAACGCCTTTTGCTAAAGTCGGCTCGAGCCACAAGGTCTCAAGCGCGGTGATGATTCCGTCTCTGCCGAACACGGTGCTGAACCATGGCACGCCCGCGTAGGGGTAGTTGGCCTCGCGATTGCCAATGGTCATCATTTCGACGTCGTCTGCGGACCTTAGAATCCAATCGTTGAAACGCGAGTTTGAGCTCGCGAGCCGCGGGAAGGAATGGGTGGCGGCATGCATTTCGCTATTAGCGCGGCGCAGAGCCTGGATGTAAGGAGTACTCCGACCACGGTCCCTGCCGTTTTCGCATGAGGTCTCGAGTTTGAATGCAACTGTCGCTTTCGGTTTCAACTCGAGGAGGAATTTCATCTCGACGGGGCCGACTGACTTGGGGGCCGGCTCGCAGTGGATTCGCGTTCGCCGCGTAATCCCATCCAATCCCTCGTATCCCAACGCGACACAGTCTGGCCCGGTTTCGGGCTCACGGTGGAGGCCATGTTGCGAGCGGTGCATGCCGCGGACCTCGAAGATATCCGCGAAGTCGGCCGCGAACGCTACGCTAAGAGGAACATTGAGCGTGTGCATTCCGTAGTTGACCAGCTTCAATTGCTCGTAGGCGGTCTGGCGCCACAGAAATCGTGAGCGCAATAGGTGGAGCGTACCTCGGTGAATAGCGACAGAATTACCCCGCGAGACGTCAAGGTTTGCCAAGTCAGCCGTGAAGAGGAGATTGTTGCGCTCTATCGTCGAACTCAGGAGCAGGGGAGGGCCGTCCCAAAGGCGCAGCACAAGCTCAGAAAGGTGCCGTGTGCCGTCCCAGAACAAGCCGTGCTCACCCATTCCGCTCGGCTGCATATTGCCAAGCCGGTCGAAGACGGCAAACATTGAGCCATACTTCAAGACCCGGACGCGATCGTCACGCGGCGGCGACTTGGTGGCTATGTAGTATTGCTGGGCGACGTTAACTTCATCCAATTGAGAACTCCGCTCGATGCCGGTATTTTCTTCCGGCTGGTTAGCCGCTCGTAAACGGCAAGATATTCTTTTGCCATCCTATCGGCTGTGAAATGCTGCTCAAAATATTTTCGAACTTTTTTTCGGTCGAGGTCATTAACTTTTTTCACGGTCTGCACGGCGCTGTCAAGGTCAGGTACGATATAGCCGCTGACACCATCGCTAATGACTTCAGGGACCGAGCCAAAGGGATAAGCGATCACTGGCGTTCCACAGGCCATGGCCTCAATCATGACCAGGCCGAACGGTTCCGGCCAGCAGATCGGAAACAATAAGGCCGCGGCATTTCCCAGGAAGTCATTTTTTTCGGGAAATCCGACCTCGCCCACAAATTCAACACCGGATCCATCCAGCAAGGGCCGGATGCAACTGTCAAAATACTCCTGGTCGACTCGGTCTATCTTGGCTGCGATTTTCAACGGCATACCCGCAGCCCGGGCGATTTCGATGGCGCGGTCCAGACCTTTCTCCGGGGAGGTCCGTCCTAAGAAGGCGAGATACTTGCCCGGGCCACGGTGGAACGTGTAATAGTCCTTGGGCAGCCCATGGTGCACAGTTCCTTGCCAATTGAGGTGGGGCAAGGGATCGCGTTGAGAGTCGGAAATTGAAACTACCGGCATATCATTAAAAATTTCATACAAGGGTACGAGATCGGGGAGATCCAGCCTGCCATGCAGGGTGGTGATATGCGTGTATCGTTCGCGCCGGCTGAATGAGTAATGCAAGTAGTCGATGTGGAAATGAATGATATCGAATTCGTCCTTTAGCCGAAGCACGTGCTCCATCAGGACAATGTGGTGCGCGAGATGATCGACCGATTCCGGAGATAGCCGTAATGACTCGGCACAAACCTCCACCAGCTTCGCCTTGGTCATCGAATCGGCGCTGGCAAACAGCGTCACATCGTGCCCCATCCGTACCAGTTCTTCCGTGAGCGACGACACCACTCTTTCAGTCCCGCCGTAAAGTTTCGGAGGAACACTCTCGTAAAGCGGAGCCACCTGGGCAATTCTCATAGGCCGACCGTTTATAAATCGCGGAAGTCAAAGCCGGGGAGCTTGGCCCAAGTCACAGGCAAGCCGTACCGTGGGGCTTCAAACGGCTCGTGGCGCGACCGCAAGTATCTACTAATCAATAAGTTACAGGATGGTATTGTGGATCGACCATCCGGTAGTTGCTGTATCTTCCCTATGGTCTGCGCCTAGTTCTTACCAGATACCCTTGTCGCTGCCTGTAAATCGGTAGGCGAGCAATGCGGAGATTGCCAGAGGCGGAAGCAAGGGCAGACGAGCGATGGCGCGCACGTCGCGGTGCCTTCCGGCGCCGAACAATTGAGAACCATACAGCGCGGCCGCAGGACGCATAGGGACGCGCAAGAAACCATCGCGAAACTGGACCCGCAGATCCGGCGAGTGTGCGTCTTCAATGACGGCATGTGGCAGTTGGACCAAACGCCCATATCGTCTGGCGTATTCGGAAACGATCACCAGGAAGCTGGCCACTCCGGGCCAAATGCTGCCCAGTTCCGCACCATGTTGAAGCTCTGAGAAATTGAGGGATTCAGAATTGACGAGTGCGGCCATATCCGCCATATCGCACAGGCGAAAGTAAAAGTGACGATACATGCGTTGCAATGTGGAGATCAGAACGCGTTCTTCGGTGGCCGGCACCGGGAATGAGTGACCATTTACGGTCTTCACGACCCTGCGTTCGAGTACGCGCCGAGCCACGAGTTTTTGTTCGCCCGTCTGCCCAAGGTATCGCACGTGAATTTCAACGAGTTCCGGTAAACCCGGCACACGGTAATTCCACTTGTTTGCGAGCTTGTCCCCCCAGCTGCGGGGTTCTTCGTCCGCTTGCAACTTCTGTCGCATGACCCGACTGACCTGCGCTGGCGAGCCGCTGGTGTACAGATCAAGATCGGAACCGAGATCGGGCCAATGATCAAGTGACTTGATGACGCAGACTGGACAGCCAGAGTCCTCGAGGCACCGTACGATCACGTTCAGCCACTCAGCCGCGTTAGCGATTCGCGCCTGTTCGGTCGTAAGAGCGCTCTCGCACCATTGCTGAAGTTCTGCAGGGCCGTTTTCACACGCGACATCGGAGAGGACGCGAAGCGCGCGCACGCTCACATGATGACTGTCAGCAAGCTTAAGCAGCGAGTGAAATTGGTCCGCGCTGGCCGGTAGCCGCTCGGTCCCATATCCGGTGAGGCTGGGCGAACGCGAGGAAAAGTCTTCGGCGTAGCCGCGGAACACTAACTGCGAGAGCAGATCAACGTCGCGGCTATCAAATGTCTGATTCTTCACAGGGGAACCCTAGCACGCACCGAATACAAGCGCGACTCAGTTGGATGTGGCACGCCCGCAGCAGAGTTGGTCATTGATCATTGATCATCGATCATTGCGGCGACGGCGGGGGCTCCTGCTGACGCTGTTCTTGCGCTACCTGGTTCGGGTTCTTGCAGTCGGAGATGCCCGTCTCTATTTGCGTGCCTTCTTCATAATCGTTCCATGTCGCCAGCATCACGAAAGGCATCGGGCGTTCGGGATCGTTGTAGCGGTGGAATTCTTTGAGCGTATCTTCGAACGTCTGGCCGCAACGGCGGTCCATGCGGCGGTTCAAGCTCCAGGAGGCTTTTCGATCGTCGAAGCCCGGCCAGATGCCGCCAACTATGATTTTTCCGGGCCGCTGTTCCATTCGCCGATAAAAAGTCTCGAGATACTGCTGGCCCCAGTCGTGCGGATCCGGCGGCTGCTTGTGGCTTGGATGGACCCAAGGATAGAAGCCGTCGAAATCGTGTGCATACTGCGCCGGCGGTTCGTCCTTGTAGATAAGAATTGGGGGATTTTCCCACTGATTCACAGCTTGCCGGACAACATCCCAGTTCGTTCGCCCGCGTTTGGGAAAGATGAATATTACCGGCCGCCCCTGGTATGTGATGTACGCGTCGCGATTGAGCGCTTCCGGTCCGATGTAATTGCGATACGCCTTCTCAAAGGAGCGCAACGCGTCGTCGGTTGCAGTGCCGTTATCTTCAGGAACTTCGTCGTACATCAAACAGACTTTGAAGTTGTTTTCCGCGGCGACACGCTGTAGCAAGGCGTAACTACGGTCTTCAAACGGCCGTCGATCGCCATACCAGTCAGCCGCGAATCCATAGAGCCCCATGTTCTTGGCGCGCTGGATCTGATTGCGAAGCACATTGGCATCCATCGTCGAATAGCCGACGTCGATGTGTTTCCGATCGCCGAACCAGGGCTGGTAATCGGCAATAATTCGTGAGGGAACTTGCAATGCCGGCAGGGGTCCATTCACGCGCTGGCGAACCCCATGCGAACAGCCGATGGTCTCGGCGATCAGCAACGCCGTGCCTATGGCCAGCAGGACAGACCAGGATCGCCGCATCTTCAAAGAAACACTCCTCCAGTTGGTTTGATGTGACAAGCCGCCTCGAGTAGATGCTGTACCTGAACTAAGGCTTCGTAGTAGTGGAAGCTTGCAACTCGCGCACCAGCCAGCGGTCTGCGCCAGGTGTCATCATCACCGTGTATTCGACGTTCAGCAGTTCCTGGTAGACGACCTTGTCGCCATCGAGAACTTCAACATCCAGCTTCGCCTGATCGCGAAGCTGCATCACCTCACCTGCCGGTGAATAAAAAATAGCTTCCAGCTTATGTCCGCCATCCTGATAACGCGTACGCAGTCCCGACTTGATTTGGCCATTCACGCGCTGGGTCAGGTCCTGTTTCGCAAGTCCGGTGAAGTAACCGTCAAGCAAGCCCGGACGGTTCTCATGCAGCGCTTGCTCCAATGTTTGCCATGCCAGCGCATAATCGCGCGGCACGCTCTTACTGGTGAGGTCTTCAATCTCGCGCGGGCCCAGGTTATCGGTGTGCAACTGCACTCGGGGGACGCTCTCTTTGGCGGAGACTAGCAGATCGCGAACGACAAGGACGCAGATGAACGCGCTGGCGAACAAGACAATGAGACCGAACCGTGTGGCTCGGACACTTTTGCATCGCGTCATTGCCCACCGCCAATCTCCAGTTCGTTTCCTGTCACAACGCCGGATGCGACAGTGATCTTTGCGCGGCCCTGAACTGGCAGTTCAACCTTCGCCACGCCCCGCTTGATTGGCACATCTACGTTCGCCTTTCCGGCGCTATCAACTTTCGTGAAGCTCACAACGGTCCCATCGGGGACCGAATTGCCGGAGCAATCCTTCACCGGATCAGTCTCAATCAGGAAGTCTTTTTTGGTTCGGCTTGCCTTGATGCGTAAATTACAAGCCTCGGCCGCGACTTGGCGCACCACTCGAACTTCGTTGGCGTGCCCAATAGCGGCACCCAGGCGAGCGGGCCCTTCTTTTTTGGCAGAGCTGAGTCGTACCCAAGCCACACCATTCTCGGATTGCCGCGTTGCTGAAACCTCCTTGCCATCTTGTGGCAGGACACTGAACTTCACCGGCTCTGGCTTGAGCACGATGTTGTGAAAATTATCCTGGACGACTGCGACCGCGCTGATGCGGTTGGGGCTATCGACTGGCACGCGCGAGGGATGCACCAGAAAGCTCAGTCGATTTGGTGCCGCGGGATTTACCACGAAATTCGCCGAAGTACATCCGTCCGAAGCGCACAGAATAGCGGTATAGATACCGGCCCTCTCCAGCTCGAGCGAATCCACTTTAATATCAGCTCCGGCCTGCACCTTGCGCTTGCTCGCCTCCGTTTGTCCGATTAAATAGAACGTGGCATCCCCTGATCCGCTGGTCTGAATCGTAATCGGATTTCCGGCGGTGATTTGCGCGGGCGCATGTATTTCTGCCGCACCGGCAAGCATCGTCATCAGCGCTATCGGAACTGTGAATGCCGCTCGCATAATCAAGTCGTCTGCTCGTAGTGATTCACGATTACCCGATACGTCTGCACGTTCTTGGCGATGTCAGGCGGAAGGTCTACTGCAAACGAAACCGGCATTTGCGGGAGAAGGGCCTGCGCAACGTAGCCGTCGGACACCCAAATTACTTTGCCATTGTTGTCGTAATAAGCCGCGATGACATGGGGGATGCTGATGATCTGTCCGCTCTCGTTCGTTAGTTGCCCGGTGAGGATCTTCTTGCCCAATGGATCGGTCTCCAGTTTTTGCTGATCAACCGCAATGACTGGGTCGGCGCTCGCCGCGATCAAAAGCGCCTTTGCATCCATTCGGACATTCTTGACCTTATCCAAGCGCATGTTGGGAAAGTCGATGCGATAGGGCGACACCTGCCGCGGAAGCAGCGTATGAGCGATTTTGTCAAAGCTGCTTTCTTGCGCGATCTCCTCGTCATTGGAGCCGAGTAGGGTGGCGCCCACGTTCACATAGGCTGGCACTGAGTCTTCGTTTACGACCTCGCCAACCAGTACCACCGCGTCCGGCCTTTGGATCGCGTTCATGGAAACGATTCGAACCTGTGGGCTGTCCACGTTCTGAGCACCCCAGTCATCGCTCGCACCCCGATTAATTATGTCCCAGCGCAAGTAATTCACCGGAATCACTTGAGGCGCAAGCTTGGCCCGTGTATCGATCGGCCACACGACTCTCCACGTCTCCGCGTTTCGCTGCACATTCAAGTCGCGCGTGTCATCGAGCGGACCTACCCCGGTCGTGTAGTGAAGTCTGGCGCGCGCGGTGGCCTGGTCATCGGTAGCATGAAGTATTGCCACATCGAAGCCTTCGAGAGCGCCGATTGTCAGCAGGCTGCCGTAGCTGCCGGTGAATTCGCGGACGAAAGTGTTCTTGTCAACGTCGTTCCGATTTGCCAGCCGGTTGTACGCCGCATCGAAATTGTGGGTCTGAATTTGCGACAGCATTAGCCGAACGGCTTGTTCCGGAGTGCTTGCGGATCGAAGGGTCCGCCTTTCGACCCCGCCGGATTGCAACCAGGCCAGGATTACCAGAATGATTGTGACTACTCCAAGAACAACCGGTAGAGTTCGTCTCATTAACGCGCCTCCCGAACAAAGGCATCCTGCATTTCGGGCTCGGGGAAGGGAAGCAAGACCTCCGAGCGCACTTGGGTGCGGTCAGGAATCATGAACGCGAATAAGATCGCGAGAATGCTGCTTGCAATAGGCAACGTGCCCCAGAGCAGCCCCTCGAGTGCTGTGGGCATAGCGTCTGAGGGAATCGGCCTGGCTGGAGGTACATCCTCTTTTGACCACACCGTGATGGTTCCCGATTCGTACGTTTCTACCTTGCGCCAACCGGCGAAACTTACCAGCGGCTCATAGTACGGATCCCGGATAAAGATGTACTTCAATCCGTAATGGCTGGCGTGACGGAGCATCATGCGCAATGCCTGCATTCCGGCAGTGCCGAAGTATTTTGCACTGGTCAACTGCGCGGTTCCGTAGTGCGTAAATTCCGGCAGCAATCGAGCCGAGTTGTACTCGCCGTCAACGCTGTTTGCGGCGGTGTAAGTGGAAACCTTCGGCAAGGCATTACCGAAACCGAGAGTCAGATAGCGATAGCGGTCGTGACCGTCGCGATTCAAGAACGCGTCAACCGCATCCACATTGATGTTCGCATTCGCCGAGAATGGCGTGACCGCCATCCATCCCATCGGAAGCAGTAACGTCGCTAAAGCTCCCACCGCGAATCCGACGGCAGCTTTTCGGCCATAACGTTCAAACGCCAATTCGGCGACGCCGCCCAGTAGCGGAAGTACCATCAGGGCTGCCCAAAGAGTGAAGCGTTCGAAGGTCAGAATGTCGAAGTACTTTTCTCCCAGGAGAAGCCTTGGAACCGGTGTCGTCCCGCCGAGACCAAAAATGAACGTTATCCAAAAACCCAGCAATAGTGGGCGAAGTCTTCGCCGCGCCGCTCCGTAAAACGCCACGAACGGGAATGCCAGAATCAGCATCCCGTAGGGCACGAAGAAGTAGTTGGTGAGATAGGTGAGGTTCAGCAACAGGTTCGACCGGCTGGCGTGAGGAATTGGCATCTGCTCGATCGGGTGCTTGATAATCGCGATCCAGTACGGGGCCAATACGACCGCCAGGCCCACGGCACAGAGACCTCCAAAGATCAGCGCCCGCACGGTGACGGCGACCGAATTCCGTTCCTCGCCGCGATCCATAATCGCGAGCCAAAGCACCGGGATTGCGAACAGTAGCGAGCCGAAAATCAGGGTCACGTGGTGAACTGCGCCGGCGGCGAGGACCAGGATGACTCCCTTTACCAAGCCGCGAAAATCCGAGGTTCGCGACCAATCGTAAAAGTACGGCAGGGCAAGCAGGTAGAGCGGTGCGGAGAGCGTCGTGGGCAGCTGCCCGGCGGAATAAACCAGAAACACCATGGCTCCGACGAAAACGCTGAATAACGCCGCGTAACTTGCCGCCCGTTCACTGACCCATAGTTGCGCGAAACGGTACACCCCTACCGGGGTCAACAGCACGCCTACAAGTTGGACCAGCACGTACGCCGCATGCAGCCCTACAACATAGGACAAAAGCGCGATCCACTGGTGGGCCAAAGGCGGATACGTCGTCTGGGAAAATCCCGCAAACCATTTCGTATTCCACGGATCGAACCAGTGGTGGGCGTAGTGCGACGCAAAGAACACGTGGAAGTTCGCGTCGTAGGAGTTGGTCAATGGCAGTTGCAGGGCCAGCAAAGGGCCATGGATTGCCAAAGTCACGAACAAAATTACCCGCAGTGGAATTGGGCGGGAGAAAAAGCTCGTTTGCACGGTGGTTCCTTCCCTCCCCATGAGCATTTGAGTGTGCGTTTGGATTCACTTAGAGCGTCTAAGGTTTGCTAATCCTGTGTGCCATCGTGACTCGCTCGCGATAACCCGCCAACTGTCAAGCTGTTTACGCGTCTTTTTCGCAAGCTGCTGTAACCAGCGGATTTGCACCGACTCATCCGTAGTAGGGAATCCAACCAGCTCACCTTAGATCGCATCAGATGCGATGACAGCGCGGCCAGAGTTTTTGGGCGATTCGGGGAGTAGGGCTGGAGATGCCGGCGCTGTATCGCACCTATGCGCGCAGCAAAGTACTTCCTATCGATCGTGGTGTTGCTTTGCTCGTTGGCCGGAGCGCGCCTGCATGCGCAGACGTTCGAAGTCACGCCTCAATCTTCCGGTAAGAAATCTCAAAAACCCAAAGCAAAGGGAAGTGCGCCCAAGAAGAAGGGCGAAAAAGGGATCGGCTGGGGAGCAGGCATTGAAACTGCTCGTGAAGCCCGAGCTGTCAATCAGGCGCTGAAAAAGGGAGACTACAAATCCGCAATTGCGGCCGCGACCCGTGCGGCACACTCCGCTCCACAAAATGCCGAGTTGTGGTTTCTGCTCGGATACGCAGCCCGCCTGGGCGGGGATTACAGCCTGTCGTTACAGGGCTATGAAAAGGGGCTGCAAAGAAACCCCAATTCGATTCAGGGCCTTTCTGGGGAAGCCCAGACTTACGCGAAGATGGGGCGAACCGCCGAGGCACAGGACTTGTTGAAAAAGGTCCTAGCTGCAAATCCGAAGAGCGCAACCGATCTTCAACTCTCAGGTGAACTCGCCCTGCAGAGCGATCCAAAAACGGCCCTCGACCTTCTGAAGCGTGCCGATGCCGTTCAGTCTACCGCTCGCACCGATCTGCTGGTCGCGCGCGCATACCAGAAGATGGACCAGCCGGAGGCATCGAGGCAATACTTGGATCGTGCCCAGAGCCGTGCGCCAAACGATCCGAATGTGCTTCGTGCGGTGGGTGCTTTCTATCGCGACAGCGGAAAGTACGACGAATCGATCGCCACTTTGCAGAAGGCCGTTGCCAAGAATCCGCAGGCGCTTCCCGAACTTGCTTATACGTACGGCCTGGCAGGTAAAAAGAAAGAAGCTGCTGAGACCTACACCAAAGCTGCGAACCGGTTCCCGAAGGACACCGAGTTGCAGATGAGTGCGGCGCAGGCACAAGTGAATGTGGCGGCGTTTGAAAAAGCCGAAGTATTCCTGAAACGCGCCGAAGGCGCCAACCCGAACAACTATCGTTTACACGCCATTCACGCGCAAATGTACACGCTTGAGGACCACAATGACCAAGCGATCAGCGAATATAAGTTGGCATTGCAGAACCTGCCCGAATCGGTTCGCGAAGGCCCTCTCTATCCCGTGGGTCTGCATTTGAGCCTGTCTGAAATCTATCGGCGAACTGAAAACACCCACGAATCTGAATCAGAATTAGCGGCGGCAAAGGCCTCGCTCGATAGAGTTCAAAATCCGGATCCACAAACACGGCCGGAATATCTGCGACTTCGCGCCCTGATTGAAGCCGGTTTCAACGATCCTGCTTCTGCCGAAAAAGATCTCAAGGAAGCGATGTCGCTGGCGCCGAAGAGCATGAACATCCGGCTCAATTACGCCAACCTGCTATGGAAGACTGGGCGCGAGCAGGAAGCTCTGGAGCAATACAAGGAATCGTTGCAGAACGATCCCACGAACCACGCGGCGCTCACGGCGATGGGCTACTTGTCGCGCGACCTGCATGATCCGGCTTCGGCGGAAAAATATTTCCTGAAGCTCGCCGAATTGTATCCGAAGGACTTCGTCCCGCATTTTGCGTTAGGTGACTTGTACACGGCCAACAAGCAGTTTGACCGCGCGCAGGCGAGCTATGAAAGAGCGCTTGAACTTGCCCCGCAACACCCGATGATCTATGCAGCGGCAATCAACTCTTCCATCGAAGCTCACAACCTGCCGGGCGCCAAAACCTGGATAGACAAAGCCGCGGAGATCGCAGTTGTTAACGACACCCCTCAGGTCATGCGTGAGCGTCAACGATATTTAACGTTTACACACGATTACCAAGCCGCAGCAGACTTGGGCTACAAAGTCCTGGAGAAGCTCCCGCATGATCCTGAAGCTCCGGTATATCTCGCATACGATCTGCTCTACCTGAATCGTCTCGATGATGCGTATGCCGTTGTGCAGCGTTACGAGCCGGAGATGCCGAAGGATAAAGACCTTCCCCTCGTAGCCGGCTACGTGCACGCGCATAAAGGTCAGCCGAAAGATGCAGAAGCTGATTTCACTCGTTCGCTTCAGATTGAACCCAATGATGCCACCGCATACATGAACCGCGGTTTTGTGCGCAACGATCTGCGCGAGGCCAGCAAGGCCATAACAGATTTCGAGGCTGCGTTGAAACTGCGCCCCAACTATGGCGAGGCGCATTTAGGTTTGGCGTTTGCGGACTTGCAACTCCATCGTGCGAAGCCCGCCATCCACGAAGCCGACCAAGCTGCAGGCATGATGAAGGATTCTGCCGCCATTCATCTTGCGCGCGCGGAGGGTTATCGGCAGCAGATGTTGTTCCGGGATGCAGAGCGTGAATACCGCGCGGCACTGCAGCTAGCGCCGAACGATCCGCGTGTTTATCTCGCGCTGGCCGAGGCGCTCTATCGATTGCGTAGATACTCGGACTCCCTGGACGTCTTGAAAAAAGGTGTTCCCGTTGCACCCGAGCCGTCCGTCTTGTATGCGGCCATGGCGCGCGACTATGCGCGGCTCAAAGACCAACAGAACGCCTACCAGGCTATCGCGAATGCTGAGAAGAACGGAAACGACGCCCGAGTTCTGATGGCCACCGGTGAAGCCTTGCTGATCATGGGCGACGAGAAAGCCGCCATGTTGCGGTATGCGCGGGCGCTTGATGCCCCAGGCTCAGACCGCGTGGAGGTGAGACTGGCGTTGGCACGATTGTTCATTCAGTCTGGCCGCCGCACCGATGCGAAGGACCAGGTGGCTTTTGCCATGGCTGAGTCTCGCGTGGGAGAAGCTAACGCGGTGACTCCTGAAAATCTGATTGACGCAGGCAGAGTTTTCGTCTCCGTCAACGACTACGATCTGGCGAGGAGATACTTCGAGCGCGCACAGGCCGAGGGCGCCGACCAGGAGATGGTCAACCTTGGCTTGGCCAACACCGAGATCGCTCTTGGCAATACGAAACAGGCTGAAGCCCTGCTGGCAGCTGTTGGGAAAAACCCCGATTCCGCGCAGGACTACGACTACCTGCTAGCCATGGGAAATCTTTACCAGCAGGAGCACGAAAGCGGCCAAGCCTTGAGTATGTTTGCGCGCGCCAATCAGGTCATGGCGGGCAATGACTACGCGCAGGAGACGGAACTCCGCCTGGCGGAACACGAAGGCCGGCAAATCACCGAGAATGTGAGTGCCGGGCCCGAGTTCTCGCTTGCACCCGTTCTCGAAGACATCAACATCTATCAGTTGGATTTCAGGCTGAGGAACTTGGCGCCGAACTCGCCGTTGTTGCCGCCCCGGTCTTCGATTGAGACGATCGGCTCGGCCCGTTATCGGCTCCATTTTGGTGGTTGGCCGACCATCAGCGGTATGTTTGCAGAACGAAACGCTCGCGGAACCATATCCTTCCCGCAAGGCCCCGTCGGCACGCCCACGTCACCGACCTGCACCGTGCCTTCAACTTGCACGGTGCTGGTGCAGTACCGCAATACCTATGACACCACGTTTAACAGCGGAATTAATCCCGTTTTCCACCTCTTCGGCACACCGGTCAGCCTGAATCCGGGCGTGCAGTTCACCATACGGCGCGACTCCGCGTCACCGATCCAGATGAACCAAAATCTTTTCCGGCAATTTGTGTATCTGTATACGGGATCGTTCGCAAATTGGGTTTCGGTGAGTGGCAGCGCGCTTCACGAGGCGGGACCCTTCACGGAAGAGAATTTGCGCTCACGGGAATATGCCGGGTCACTTGAATTCCAGGTGGGAAGACCGTGGGGCAAGACCTCATTCCTGACCGGCTATCAGGGACGCGACGTTCTGTTTCGGCCGCTTATTCGCGAGTTCTTCACTACCACCATGTACGCCGGAGTTGAGCGCAAGTTTGGATCGGCATGGACGGTTGCGGGACTTGGCGAGTACATTCGATCGTGGCGCGTACAAGACACAGATTTTGCCATCGCACAGGCTATACGGCCAGGATACCGCGTGGATTGGCGCCCTCTCGCGTCACATTGGGCCGTGCATGCCGATGGCACGTGGTCGCGAGGTGAGGGATTGAGTCTTTACGATAACGTCACCAACTCTGTAATGGTCTCCTGGGTAAAGGGCTTCCAGCGCCCGATGAACGATGGAATTGGCGAAGTTCCCGTAACCTATCCGCTGCGAATCTCCGTGGGTATCGAACAGCAGTCTTTTTACAACTTTAACGGTACCAACCGAAACACCATTCTGCCCATCATACGGATTAATCTGTTCTAGATGGGCAAAGGCTTGGGAGCGGAGCGGATCTCTGGAAGTCGACATCTCAGACGAAGCCATGGCCACCATTCTCACTGAGCCCCAGACCACATCACACGCGGCAGACCGGCGCCTGAGAGCTCGTGTGCTCGGCGGCAGCATGGTCATGTTGCTGGGTTCCACGCTGGTCGGTGCCATAAACCTTGTCTATAACTTAGCTGTTGCGCACAAGCTGGGAGCGAGCGGGTTCGGGCATGCAACAGTGACCTACACGCTCCTCATGCTGCTTTCGTGTATCACCCTTTCGTTTCAACTGGTCTGTTCGAAATTTGTTGCGCGCGCCAGCGCGGAACAAGACCAGGCTGCAATCTACCGCCATCTGCATCATCGGGCCTGGATTTATGGCGCGAGTATCGGTTTGCTGCTGACCCTTACCACTTCAGAAATCAGTCATTATCTGAACCTTCCTTCCAATGCATTTGTACGCATTCTCGCAGCGGGTATTGTGTTTTACATACCGCTGGGAGCACGACGAGGTCTTCTGCAAGGTACCTGCCAGTTTAGGGCTCTGGCTACCAACTTGGTTTTGGAGGTTGGGATCAAGCTGGTTGGCGCTCTCATAGTGCTTTCGATGGGCTACGGCGTGACCGGAGTCGTTGCCACGATGAGTGGGTCCTTGGTGGTGGCTTATTTCGCGGCGGTCCCGGGTAAGAACGCGAGACGTGCTGACCTGATTGTCCGGCCCGTCCTGCAAACGGGATTCGACGAAGGTATTCAGGCGCTGACATTCTTTGTCGGTCAGGTCATCATCAACAACCTTGACATACTTCTGGTTAAGCACTTTTTTAGCGCTACCCAAGCGGGCACATACGCAGCTGTCACGCTGGTTGGCAGATTGGTGTACATACTCTCCTGGTCCGTGGTCAGCAGTATGTTCCCGCTGTCGGCGAGCGTCCGCTCAGATGACCACCGCGGCCGCTCGGTGTTAGGTACGGCCGTAGGGCTGGTATTGGCGATCTCAGTCGTATTCACCTTGGGTGCTTGGCTCGCGCCGATCAGCCTTTGGCACTTGCTTCTGGGTACAGGCTTTGCGGCTGTGTCGCATGGTTTGTATTCCTCGCTGCTGGTTCTGTATATGGTCACAACCGGAATCTACTCTTTATCGGTTGTGTTGATGGCCTACGAGATATCTCGAAAGGTCGGCAACGTGAGCTGGCTTCAGCTGGTTGTGAGTGGCGCAATCGTAGTTGGAATTTACTTGTTTCACGGCAGCCTGGAACAAGTCATCGTCGTACAACTAGCGCTCCGGACGGTCCTGTTGCTCGGCGTTGCCATCCCGTTTGCGAGGCCGGTTCTCTTCAGCGGTGTGATAGATGACGGAGCAGTTAAGCTCACGAAAATCCGCGCGATTACTGAAGATGAGGTGATCGCCGAATTTTTGCGAGGCGAGTTTCACCAGCACCACGAGTTCCTTGGATATCGCGAGCTCTTCGCAAAGCTTGTTGCTCAACCCGACTTAAAGAACGTTCAAGAGAATGACTATCGCCGTGCCTTACTCGATCGCCGACGTGGCCGGCTCTGGCGCGAGCTGCCCAACGACACCGAATGGTGGGAGGTCGAACTCTCGCCACAGGACATTCGACGAACCCGAGTTTTTGCCCGCAACCAGTGGCTGCGATATGGAGGCCACGGGTTTTGGTTGCTCGAGGTAACAGCACGGATCCGCTCCCGCATGCTGACCAATTCACAGGACCGTTTTATCACTAAGCTGAGGTCGTTGGGTATTGAAGTGGCGGAAAACGTGCAGTTTCCCTCGGTGATTTTAATCGCGATCGATGACGACTCGCCGCTTACGATCATTGAGGGCAATCACCGCATGACTGCTGCGGCTCTGGTTTCGCCTGACAACGTCCACCAACGTTTTCGTTTCTTTTGCGGATTCTCACCGCGCATGGAAGAGTGCTGTTGGTACCAGACCAATCCTTCAACCCTATTTCGTTATGCGAGCCATGGATTTTCGTATCATTTCAAGCACCGCAAATTGATGGATGCCATCCTCAAGCAGGCGAAAACCGCCCCAATCGTTTCGAAGTAATCGATCGTGAATGTCTTATTTGTTTTTGTTTGGACTGCTGGCGGATTGAAAATCCAGGGACCTCGCTGCATATCGAGACCCATCAAACACTGCGGAAACGTTGACGTTCACGCCTTCGCGGAGTTGTCGCAGCAGGCCCGGTGCAATGGCATCCACGTAAATGTCGTAGCTTTTTTTATCACTTTGATTTGCGATCGCAACCAGCTTACGAGAGACGTCCAAATAAGTAATCTGCCCCGCAAATGTAAAGACACTTCCAGGCGTAGCAAGAAGGTCGATTTCCCGCACGTCGCTTTGCGAGCCAAAACTCAGACTCACTAAAGCGCCGGGTGAAAGATCACTCAATGAGCCCGTTTGAGTTCCTCTGCGTATTACCGTATGGGAAGAAATGTGCAGTTTGATGGATTGCTCGGTGAGCTCGTCTCGCACTGTCAAACTATTTCGTTGCAAGTCAACCTCGGCGATCTGTCCGCGGCTGCTGCCTTCCTCTACTGAACTGCGGATCCAGATCGTCTTGGCGAAAACCCGGTCACCGTTGAGCATGGTGTCGAGGTAAACACGTTGGCCTTCCTTGATCTCCCGCTCGGAGATGGGAGCACCGTCCCGGAAAAAGCGGGTTCGCGTATCCAGATGCACCCGCATTTCTTTCTTGGTCCCGAATGGCTGTAGCTTCATCTGGTTCATGACCTCATCGAGGCTAGTTACTGTCCCTCCGATGAGGGTGACTCTTCCCGGCGGCAGCAGCGGCAAATCCAGCAATGGATCGTACTTGTACGGTTGGTTTGCCTGGGTCGGTGCAGGCACGGGCGAGTTAACACCGGGCAGTACAGCTTCCGGAATGACCGGATCTGGGGTTGGCGGCTCGGGCCGGGTTGCAGACTGATTCTGGGCCTGAATCGACAGGGCCGAAGCTACAACGACTCCAAGGCAAAGGAACCGCGGCAGAATTCGCATAGGTTTATGTGCGTTCTTTGGATGCAGATTTCCTTTTCTGTGTGGCCCGGCGTCTTTCATGGTTTGAACGCCGAAGAGGCAGTAGCTCAAAGGGTTAGATCGGTTTCGTGTCAACGCCAAGGAGGTAAGCAGCATCCAAGAACACGCACTCAAATGCTCAAAGGCTTATGAAACTACGCCTCATCAGCTCTTGCCTGCTTATCGCTGTGTTGGCCGGGACTTTAGCATTGGGCCAGTCGTTACGGATCAAATTGCCGAAGCGCAGCTCGCCGACGCCCGTCCAGAAATTGAACCAGGACGGCGTGAAGGCACTGAAGCAGCACAAATTGGACAAGGCGGAGAAGTTCTTCTATCGCGCCTACCTCGTTGACCCTGACGATCCCTTTACGCTGAACAACCTGGGGTATGTTTCGGAGTTGCGCGGGAAAGTCGATCGCGCCCTGCGGTACTACCAGCTGGCGGCGAAAGAAAACAATTCGGAAACTACGATTGCGGCTGCCACGGCGAAGAATCTGGAGGGCCGTCGGTTCAGCGAAGTAACCCAGGCCTATGGCAGCCTGGAGCTCAGGATCAATCACGGCAATCTGCAAGCCATGACGTGGCTGGCCCAGGGTCGCAATCAGGAAGCGGAAGACGTATTGCGTGAAACTCTGAAGCTGGCTCCACGTAACCCATTTACTTTGAACAACCTTGGCTTTGCCATGGAAGGGCAGGGGGACCTGGAGTCGGCGCTGCGGTACTACAGCGAAGCTTCTTTTGTCCATTCTTCCGACCCTGTTGTAGTCGCGCTTGATCAGCACTGGCGCGGTAAGCCAATCAGCGAGGTCGCCGGAGATAACGCTGCCGCTGTGCGTGCGCGGTTGACCGCTGAGCAAAGCGCGCAAGACAAAGCTGCGCGACTGAACGTAGAGGGTGTCGCGGCACTAAACCATAACCAGCAGGACAAGGCGCTCGGTTTCTTTCAACAGGCGTATAAGCTCGACCCGTATAGCGCTTTTTCGCTGAATAACATGGGCTATCTGGAGGAAGCGTTTCACGATCCGGAAACCGCCAACGAGTTCTACACCCGCGCGCGAGCGGCAGGCGACGCGGGGGCCCCCGTTAGCATGGCCAGCCATCATGAGATGGTCGGCCAGGCTGTTGGATCAGTTGCCGAAACAAATACTCAGGCCACCGAAACGAGTCTGCAAGCTTTAGCCGAAGCGAAGCGTCGCAAGAATGAACCCATTGTGCTCAGACGACGCGACAACACCCCTCTGACCACGCCCCATCCGGATGAACCGGCTGCTAAACCCCCGGTGCCGCGCCCGCCTGTGGACAATGCGCCGGTGGAGAACACGGTACCTCGCCCGCCCCAGTGATCGACTTCCTGGTTTGTTGAAGGAGTGTCCTAGTCGGTGCCGGTCTTCAGGCGTTCCCCAGCTGGGCTGGACGTTAGGCGGGGAGCCCCGGAGAGCACTGCCGGGGCGGCTATAGTCCGAGAGGTGCCGGGCCGGCGCAGGATTTTACGTGTGCTTCTTCGTACAAGAGCATCGCGGAGTGGCAGCCATCGTGGCAGCCTGCGCGCCATAGAAAGGGCGCGCAAGTCTTCAATTTCCTTCCGCAATTCGAACGTGCGTAGATATTCGCGAATGATCTCGGGCATGCTCATACGCAGCGCGGCAGACATGTTTTGGAGCGCCATCTCAACCTGACGATTACGGTGCTTTAACAGATCCACAATGTGGCGCGCCATCTCCAGAGTATTTCCGGCCGGAAAGAAGTCCATTGCCAGCCCCTCTTCTTCGGCTAGACGCCTGCAGTCCGGGATGTCAGACGAGATAATGGGCACCCCATAGGTGCTGGCGAGATGCGCGATTCCGCTCGATCCAGCCGATGACGTGTAAGGTAGGACGGTGAGCGTAGAGCGTTGGAAAAGCCTCGGAATGTCCTCCTCTTCAACATACCCGGCGAAATGTACCTCTGTGCGGGCGCCAATCTTCTCCTGAATCGATCGCAAATACCCAGGGGTTTTGGGGTGGTCCGTGCCGGCAATGACCAGGCGAGCCTCGGGCACCTCCTTGATGACCATGTCGAAGGCTTCAAGGATGGGCTCAAGCTTCTTATAGGTCCCCCATTTTCCGAATGCCAAAATGCGATGTTCCGGATTGCCGCGCTGGGTGAAGTCCGGATACTCCGGGCGTGAAGCGAAGCTGCCGTGGCGCCGCACGTAAACAGAGCCACGCCCATACTTCTCCACCAATACGTTCCGATAAGCGGGGAGAGTTACAGAGACCGAGTCTGCAAAAAGTAGAATCTGGGTTGCGATAAACCCCCCGATCCTATACAGCAGGGGGAAGCGGACCCCAGCATCCTTAAGATCTACAGTTTCCATCAGTTGATGGAGTGTCACATGGGTGTAGGGCCCTTTCATTCTGGTGAAGAAGGGAATGGTAATTCCAACGAATGCCGGGAGCGCATTGCCGCCGAAGCTGGCAAAGCCCAGATTGAACCAAACTACGTCGGGCCGCTCGCGGCTGATAGCCTGCAACACCCGCAGCGGATTATGGAGACTATTGAATTTCCAGCATCGGACTACTTTGTAATCATCGAGTTCAGGCTGGGATGAGGAGTGGTCGTCCCCCAAAATGACCAGCTCGATTTCGGACATGCGCCGCAGTTCGCTGGCGATGTGAAAGCCGTATTCATTGAGCGCATCACGGCTTGGGGGGAACGATGTAACCAGGCATATTTTCATCTTTGCCCCGGCTTGAAGAGCGCGTGACGCGAAAGCTTTCCAAGGAGATTCAAATAGGCGAACGCAACCCGGAAGTCGGCCTTGCTTTTCCCGGCGTGACGCAACCCAAAGTGAAAGGGGACTTCGACTGCCCGTTGCACCCGGCTACGAATGAGAATATCGAGCAAGAGTTTGAAACCCTCCGGCTGCAAATCAACACCCTCGATACATTCGCGCCGCACGATGAAGCACCCTGAGAGAGGGTCTTTCACGTTAATGTTTTTCTTTTTCTGCAGCGGAGCGGTCACTAGTATTCCGGCGCGTGAGATGAGCGCCCGCAATTTGTTCCAATCGCTCAAGCCGTTGTCTTGGCTGCCGAGGTAGCGGCTGGCAATAGCGATATCGTTCCCGTTCATGACTGGCTCGATTAATTTCGGCAAGACTTGTGGCGGATGCTGAAGATCAGCGTCGATCACGCCTAGAAGATTGGCATCGGTTTGCCCCCAGCCATGAAGCACCGCGCCTGCAAGCCCGCGCTTCCCGCGGCGTACAAAAACCCGGACCCTTGGGTCGCGCTTTGCATAGTCGCGGGCAACTTCTGCGGTGCCGTCGCTGCTGTCGTCATCAACTACGATCAATTCGTACTCAATAGGCACACGTGCTAGGGCAACGCTCAGCCGCTCGAGGAGCGGCTGCATGTTGTCTGCTTCATTCAGGGTTGGGATTGCTAGTCCGAGTTTGGTCCGTGAACTATCACTCATTAAAGGGTTCCCTGGGATCAGATTGCGGGTACTTGGATGTATTTGAGCGGAAAGGTGTTGGTCGGCCCCCAATCGAAACCTGCATGCTGAGCGAGAATCCAAGCAGTTCAAAATAACAGCTGCATGGAAGGTGAGTTAGGCGACTAGTTCTGTGTTTATCTCAGGTTCCGGGTCAGGCGTGGGGGCATACTTGGTCAACTGATGAAGAACCGCCAGATGAACATCCTCGGGTGTCCCGCCGGGAATGAGCTTAAGCCCAGCCAGCTTACTTAATTGAAGGAAAGAGTCGCGATATCGGTGCATGAAATCCAGTGGGTACTCCGGCTTACGCGCGCGCGCGATCTCGGGCTCTACGTCGAGAACATAGCTGATGTCAGGTTTGGGGATAAAGGGAAGCAACATTTCTAGATAGGATCGAGCCAACCAGTTCTCCAGGGGAAGCGCAGCGAGTTGATCGTAGATGTAGCGGTCAAAAATGATAACGCCGCCCATTACGCTGCGCGCATTTCGAACGATTTTCCTCAGGCTGATGAGGTCCAGCATATATAGAAGACACCGGCCAACCAGCAGAGGACCATTTTGCGCGTTCTTGTCTTTGCGTTCTGCCGGACGTCCGGGCATACCTACGGCTGGGTCGCTCTGCAGCACCGCACGGCTGAAGCTGGAGCGCGCGCTGCGGAACAGGGCAACATTGTCCCACAACGTAAGCTTGTGAACGGGAGTTCCAGTGCTCTCGAGGTAGCTGCTTAATTTATCGATCTGTGTAGTCTTGCCAGCTCCGTCAATGCCTGAAAATGTGATTACAAATGGTTTCGACATAGCCCTCGGACAAATCACGCGAAGTGGATATAAGTTAGTGTGACCCCGGCACGCGCCCAGGGCTGGCGGCTGAAAGCGCAACCACTGTACCCAAAGCGGCGCCGGCTCCAGCGATAAATCCAAATTTGATCAAAAGCGACCGGGTCCGCCGCTGCTTTGGCGGAGCAATGGCAGCTCCGGCAGGTTTCGATGCAGCCCCACCGCTCACTTGCGGTTGCGGGGCCACCGCCGTCCCGCTCGGCTCCGATTGTGGCTGGTCTTGTTTTGTAGTACTTGAGGGCGAGCTTGTTTGCGGCGCAGGATTTGATTGTGCGCTCACGGCACCGGGACTGTCAGGTAATTCAGCCGCCGCAATCGTCGATGACGCTGCTGATTGAGCTCCGTTGCCTTGCGCCCACGACTGGGCGCCCGCGCCACCTACTACCGCCAAAACCATGGCAAAGCTGACTGCTCGCGACCAAGTTTGCGGCATACGCCCGCCACTCTCTCTTCGGCTCATGCCGCCACCGGCTGCGGTTGCGCGCCCGCCGTGGACGGGGCCTGGTCGGCTTCGGCAACTGTCTCCGGAACCATAACCGGAGCTCCGGTCGGATGCGCGGTGGGGAATTTCTGGAACAACCCGCTCATACGGGTCAACTCCAGCATGGTTTCGGCCTCGGGAGATATTCCTCCCAGCTCAAGGGAACCGTCCTGCTTCGCGATCTCGTCCATGCAACTCAGCAACCCTTCGAGGCCGCGTAAGTCGATTTTCTTCACCCGCGACAAATCCACAACTACACAGGGTCGTTCGCTCGCCAATTTGTTCTTCAGTTCCCGCCTCAGTTTCCGTGCCTCTTTTACGCCGAAAACTTCTGGCAGTTTGATCATGATCGCGGACGCGGTTTCCATGTCACCTTCCTTGGGTCCAAATTCTGCGAGGACTTAAAATCCAAGCATGACGTGACTTTACTAGCGGCGCTTGCTCTATAGAGATGCAAAATTTCGGTCTCAGGTTTACGAATAATGCACCCCGACTATGCATGGCTGACTCCAGCAGACAACGACGTGTTTGCCACACCGATGAGGCGCTCATCGTCGATGTCCATCTGCAGGTTGCGGTCGAGATGAAACAGTTTCTTCTCGCTGACCACGGTTCGATTTAGATCCAAAGCGATTCCGATATAGACGCCTTGCAGAATGCAGGATTGATGCACCGCCGTTCCGTAGTCGATTTCACAGTCGCGTTCTATCGAACTCGAGCCGGTTATAGTGCAATTTTCTGCAATTCGAGACCTCGCGCCGATAAAAACGGGCCCGTCGACTCTTAGGGACGGGTGCAAATGGGCGCCTTCTCCGATCCAAACTCCCGAGGAGACTTCCTCGCCAACCGGCTGGAGTTCGCATCTTCCTTGCAATCCGTCCTCCACCAACCTTCGCAAATCGTGTGGATCTTTCAGGGGGTTCGCGTAGCCATCGTAGTAATAACGCTCCTGCTCCGGGATCAGGGCGCTAAGGGCCTTTCTAAACGGGCACTCAGCGTTACGCAGACACTCGGCATCGACTACCGCCAGATCCAGAGCCCCTCCGGCCCCGTACGCCTGCGTCAGCGGCGCCCCGCGGTCAGCGTGGAAGCGCAGCAGATCTTTGTACTCAAGATCGGAATACGAACCTGCGCGTAGAAGAAGCAATTGTTGAGCACCTTCCTGCAGGTGTTGCGCGATCGCATCCTCCCACGCGGTAATGAAGCTGCTGGGTTTCGCAGAGCGTGCAGGCAGCAGAGAAGTCGAAATTGGCGGTTCCGGTATGACTCGTACCGAAGCGGAAGGGAGCTCTCTGAGTTTGTCGATTGTGCGGTCGAGCAGGCTCCGGCCGAGGATCTCGAATCTTCCACGCCTGGAACCCGGCAAAAAGCTGCCTCGCGAGTACTTCCGCCCGTAGGTTCTTTCTTCTTTCTGGCGCTCTTCCGCCAGGCTTACGATTACTCCAATGTGCACCGTTATCCCCTATTCCAGTTCGCCGCGCCCCTGCGCAGACAAATCTGCTCTGGTCTGAACCCCAGCCTTAGGCGGCCGTTGCTGTGAATGGCGAGAAATCAGGCGAGAATACCGGCCTGGGCATTTCAACCGGCATCCCTTCCTGCTCCCAATGCGGGGAATTCCGGCGAGACCGCGAGCGAAGTGCCCGAGTGCTCCCGTTCTCCCCGCGCCCCTGACCCAGCAGTTCACGTATGCGCAGTTTGGCCTTGTGCAATTGGGACTTGGAGTTTCCTACCGAGCAGTCAAGCAACTCCGCAATTTCCTGGTGCTCGTATCCTTCGACTTCGTGCAACAGAAAAATGGTGCGATAGCCATCGGGCAGCTCTTTGATCGCGCGCGCCAATGCGATTCGATCGACGCAGCCGGTCAGTCGGTCATCACGGCTGCCGTATTCACGCCGGACTACTTTTGCGTCCTGGTTGTAAGGTTCGTCGAGCGAGATTTGCCGCAATGCTTTCTTGCGGAAGTGCATTAACACTGTGTTAACCGCGATCCGGTACAACCAAGTTGATAACGCGGAATCACCGCGGAACGTTCCCAGCTTGCGGAATACCTGCAGGAATGCATCCTGGGTCAAGTCTTCAGCTTCAGCTGTGTTGTTGGTCATCCGCAGGCAAACAGAATGAATTCTGGCTTTGTGGGCGTGGAACAATGCAGCGAATGCCTCTGCATCACCTTCTTGTGCTCGTTTAACTAACTGGAGATCAGATTCAAGTCGTGCGGTGGTGTTGGCCTCGGTGGTCACTTAGGTCTCCTTTCAATCCAATCGCGTTGGGGCGTCTCCAACGAAGCAGCTTCAAAAGAACTGAAAATGAGACTAGATTCGAGTGAGCAAATGGTCTATCGGGATAGCTCTGTAGGCAACATAATCCTTTGCTGTAGCGCCAGATGTGCAAAGGGTTGCGTCGAAATCGGCACGCCGCGTGCTTTTTGGCGTGGACTGAGACTTTTTTTCACTGGCGACGGAAATTTTTTCCGGGTGCGCCAGCAACACTGACGTTTTCCCAGGGTTAAACGAATTCACGGGCGCAGACTAGGAGTGAGGCCAAAACGTTTGTGCAGGGTCTCTCCCTGCTACAGGAGCGTCCTGTAACGAATTACATGCTTGGCAGGATTGTTTCCTGTCTGGACGCGGGCTTATTCTCTGAGCATATGAAAGGTGCCCTCAATTTTCCCACCCATTTTCGAGCAGGAGCCGGACGCGATTGAGCGCCGGCGCCTGCTTCTCGCCTCAAGTGTGAATAAATCTGGGAAGTATTTGCAAAAGCGGTTGGGTCTACGTCCGGTCCATATCCAAACCGCCGTCATTGGGCCGTTGGAAGGCGACGCTGGCGGGAACTGAGGAGACCGCGGCGGCTTTAGCCACGAGCGGTACTGTCCGTGGGACGCGGATTTCACCGCGTTGGTAAATGGCGTCAAGCGCCGTTACGGCCTTGGGATCAAGGCGCTTACCGGCAATTGAGTGAATAATGCGCAAGGCGTCTTCAGAGTCGTGGGCTTGCTGATAGGGGCGGTTCGTGGTGAGCGCATCGAACGTGTCCGCGACCGCGATGATGCGTGGGAGCGTGGGTATCTCGTCGGCCTTAAAGCCGTGTGGATATCCGCGCCCGTCGAGCGACTCGTGGTGCAGTTCGATTCCCGGGATCATTTCCTTCAGTTGCGCTACCGACCGCAGAATGTTAGCGCCCTTGGTGGTGTGCGTCTTCATGATTTCGAATTCTTCCGCCGTGAGCGCGCCTGGTTTCTTCAGAATGCGGTCTTCGATTCCGATTTTGCCTACGTCGTGCAGTTGTGCCGAAACGCGAACGATTTCCAGAAACTGGTCCGGCATTCCCATCTCTTTCGCGATCAGGACGGAATACTTTGTGACACGGTCGGAGTGGCCGCGAGTATAGGGGTCCTTTTCGTCAACCGCGCCGGCGAGCATTTGAATCGAATTCAAGAACAGCTCTCGGTTTTCCGCAGCGGCGCGCTTCAGGTCCTCGACGAAGTGTTCGAGTTCCTGCGACATGAAATTGAAAGTTTCGGCGAGTTCGCCGATCTCGGTCCGGTTCTTCAGTTGCACGCGCTGAGTGAAATCACCACGAGCGATCGCGTGGCTGGATTCCGTCAGTACTTCAAGCGGGTTTGTGATACGCCGGGCGGCAACAATACCGACACCGATGCTGACCACGATAGTCGCCAATGCAAGAATCCACGCCCATTTCTGCATCTCAAAAACCGTGCTATAAGCCTCGCGCGCTGGCTTTTGAACTATCACTGCCCAATTCAGGTTAGTTACCGGGCTGTACGTACCTAGCATCAGAGTGCGTTGCTTGCCTTTGCCTACCGTGAACTCACTTGTGGCGGCAACCATTTGTGCCTTGCCGCCTTGCTCGACAAAGTTGTGCACGATCTCGAGATTGCTCATGTCCTGGCCCGTCGCATACTCGGGGTCGGCGCCGGCAACCAGGCGTCCCTGACTGTCGACCACGTAGGGTGTGAGGCCCCCGCGATCAATTTCACGCAAGCGCCGGATCAAGAAATCAAGGTCCACTACTGACGCAACCATTCCGAGGAACCGGTCCTGATACGTAACCTGTGTGCTGACCAGCATCACCGTATGCGAAGACTTCCCGTTTCCTACAACGAGCGGCTGGCCATTGTAAGCTCGGGAATCTCGAGCGGCGGCATAGGCCTGTTCGAGTTCGCGTTGCAGAAATGCATCCGGTTCAATTCTTCCAGCGGATATCCCTTTCCCGTCTGAGTTCAGCAGCGTCGCATAGTCCAGGTCGCCTGATGAAGAAACGAAGTCTTCCAGCAGAGCGCGCAATTCCGGCGCCTGCACGTGTTCACCTGTAAGGTCTCCGCCGCTGGCGATTTTCAAGGCCGAGGCAAGGTTGCTTTGCATCAGGCGGAAGGATTCCTGGTGCTGCGAGATGTCGTCAGCAATTGATCGCGTTACCGAATTCTGCAGAAGACGCTCGTTCGTGATCAGCCGTTCGCGATTGTTGGATTGCACTTGCCAAGCGTAGAAAAGCATCGGCACGACGCTTATAAGCGCCAGCACACTAAGAATGAGATACAGAATCGGTATCCGGGTTGGCAGGAATTTGCTGGCCAAAGTGGCTCGGCTCCATCGACCGTGCAGGGAACTGTGTGCGTACAGTCCCTAAAAGATTTTAGAGTGCGATTACGGCCGAAGATGCCGGGCCGAGGGCCAATTCGATTACGAAAGTACCATCGAAAGAGGGAGGCCAGCGCTAACCACTTGTGAGTTGGATCTCGCGTTTAGCGCTTCTGGTCATCAATTCTTGTATGGCTTCACGGGGAGACTTGCCCTGGTTCAGAATGGCGTGCATTTGCTCAGTGATGGGCATTTCGACCTTGTGCTGGTGTGCAAGTTGGAGCGCGGCGTCGGTCGTATAAACCCCTTCGGCGACCATGCCATGCATGCCGGCAATGATCTCGGAAAGTGTGCGGCCACGTCCCAGTTCGACGCCGACCGTGCGATTGCGCGACAGGCCACCGGTACAGGTGAGTACGAGGTCGCCAAGTCCCGCGAGTCCTGACATGGTCTCCGCACGCGCCCCACAAGCGACAGCCAGTCGTGTCATCTCCGCTAAGCCGCGCGTGATCAGCCCGGCGATCGAATTGTGGCCGAGGCCGATACCGTCACAGACTCCAGCGGCGATGGCGATCACGTTTTTCAACGCCCCGCCGAGTTCGACTCCCGTGACATCGTCATTTGTATAGACGCGAAAAGCCGTGTCGCTGAACTCGCGCTGAACGGTTGCAGCGAGGTTCGAATCAGTGGAAGCAATCGTGACGGCGGTGGGGTCGCCACGCGCAACTTCGGAAGCAAAACTGGGCCCGCTGAGAGCACCGAGATGGCTCGAACCGGTTACGAACTCGATCACTTCGGTCATTCGCAGAAACGTGTTCTGCTCGAGACCCTTCGTGGCGCTTACGATGAGAGGGTCCTGTTTTGCGAGTGAAGTGATCTGTTCGAACAGGCGCCGGCAGTGTTGCGAAGGCATGGCGCTTACGAGAATCTGGGCCTGTGCGACGGCATCGGCCAGATTTCCTGTGACCTTCACGCACTCAGGAATTTGGTAGTCCGGCAGGAAAAGGCTGTTGACCCGGTTTTTCTCAATACCACGCAGGACCTCTTCCTCATAGGCCCACAATTGAATCTGGTGGCGCTGCTTTCGGCCGAGAACAATCGAGATCGCCGTGCCCCATGCGCCTGCGCCAATAATTGCGATTCGGATCATACGCGTTCAGTCGAGGAACTTAGGTTCCGTACGGTTCAATATGCGCGCGATGTTCGTGTGGTGCTTGATGATAATTAAGACGACCGTTGCCGCAAGCAGGGCGACGCCTGTTGGCCTCTCGCCTTCTCGAAGCAACAGAGCCGAGATGGGCAGCGACGTACTAGCCACGATCGAGCCGAGGGCAACAAATCGAAAGACCACAAGCACCATCAGGAAAACCACGAGGGCTACCGCAATGGCTTTCGGAGTGAGCAACATGAATGCGCCGAGGCCGGTGGCTACGCCTTTTCCTCCCTTGAACCGCAGCCAAATCGAAAACACGTGGCCGGCCACAGCAGCAAGGCCTGCGACAAATGGGAGCACAGCATTGCCGGGAAACAGAACCGATGCAATCAGCACGGCACCCAGTCCTTTGGCCGCGTCAAGGAACAACGTCACGATGCCTAGTCCCTTCGACATTCTGGCCACGTTGGTTGCTCCAATGTTCCCGCTTCCTGTCGTGCGCACGTCCGTCCCGCGGAAAGCTTTGACCAGCAGATATCCAAATGGAATCGATCCCAGGAAATATCCGATGGCAGCAATGATCAGAATGGCTTGCATGTTCAGGAGAGTTCGAAGCGAGCGATCTTGGTATACGTAGATCCTTTACTCGACAGCTGACTTCTGTACAGAAAGAACTCTCGGGCCGTCATAGTACCAAACTCCGGCGCGGGCGAGTCTTCCAGATGACGCTGCAGCACAGCGAACTGGCGGTTGGGTTTGTCGCCTTTGCGCCAACCGGGGGCTCCAGAGCCTCCGCTGGAGCGTGCAAGCGTCAAGTGCGGACTAAACGCGCGGCCTTCTTGGGGGATACCAACATCAACGAGGGCGTCTTCGATCTTGGTCGCGAGCTGGGCGAGACTTGCCTGCGCCGCAATGCCGATCCAAAAAACGCGCGCAGCTTTAGGTGTCGGAAAGAACCCTGAACCTGAGAATGTGATCTGAAAGGGAGTGATCGAAATAGAACTCAATGTTTGTTCGATCTGTTTCACCAATGGGGCGGACTTTTCTCCGATGAACTTCAGCGTGATGTGGAGGGACTCAGACTTAACCCATCGCACGCCGGGCGCATATGGTTGCAGATCATCAGCAAACTTTGCGATGCGGCTGCAAATGTCATCGTCAATGTCGAGGGCAACAAAGAGGCGCATAAACCGCCTCGTCGAGAATACCAAAGAAGGCAGATTCATCCGGCGCATCCGCGCGCGTAGGGAAGCTTTGAATAGGGTTCTAAGAAACGAGCTAACACAGGAGACAGCGCGGCATAGCGTAAACAAAGGCTAGGCGTTTCCCTGCGAACCTCTAAACGATGTCATCTCGAGCGAAGCGGCGCGATAGTCGAGAGACCTTGGGTTGAAGGGCTGCGTCAGCAGCTTCACTTCGCAAGCTTCCACACAAAGTCCCTCGACTGCGCAGGATTTGCGCTTCTGCTCGAATCCTGCTGCGCTCGAGATGACATTGGCGTGAATGAGAATTCAAAAACAGGACCGGGATTAGAATTAAAGACGCATGAACGCCTCTGATCTCATTTACGACTGGAACACAGCGTTGCCGTTGAATCTCATTCCCAAAGGCCCGGTTCTTCTCAACGATGAAACTCTGCGTGACGGGCTGCAGTCGCCCTCCGTGCGTGACCCCTCGATAGAAGAAAAGATTCAGATCCTGCACCTGATGGAGGCGCTTGCAATCAACTCGCTCGATTTGGGTCTGCCGGGCGCTGGGCCGCGTGCAGTTGAGCATGTTGAAGCTCTGGCGAGAGAGATCGTGAACAGCCGGCTGCGGATCAAGGCAAATTGCGCAGCGCGCACGCTTGAAAGTGACATTCGACCGATCGCGGAAGTCGTTCAGCGTACGGGATTAAAGATCGAGGCTGCCACATTCATTGGCTCCAGCCCGATCCGGCGCTACACAGAAAACTGGACGGAAGATTTTCTTGTGCAAACCACGGAAAAAGCGGTGAAGTTCGCAGTGAGTCTGGGGCTGGATTCGATGTACGTAACCGAGGACACGACCCGCTGCGATCCGGAGATGGTGAAGCGTCTCTATTCGACCGCGATCAGCTGCGGGGCGCGAGCCATCGTCATCTGCGACACCGCGGGACATGCTACACCGATGGGTGCCTATGCGCTGATTAAATTCGTTCTCGATGAAGTGGTGAAACCTTCGCGCCAAAAGATCCGCGTGGATTGGCACGGCCATTGCGATCGGGGATTCGCCATTGCGAATTCCATGGCCGCGCTAGCTGCTGGCGCCGATTGCATTCACGGTTGCGCCATTGGAACCGGCGAGCGCGTGGGCAACGCGCAGATGGACCAGATGCTCGTAAACCTGAAGCTTATGGGGGTCTCTCCGTGGGAGAAGCAGGATTTGACTAAGCTATACGAGTACTGCGAAACGGTTTCGCGCGCCACGGGTGTTCCGATTCCGCCCAACTATCCGGTGGTTGGAGAAGACGCTTTTCGCACCGCCACGGGGGTGCATGCGGCTGCGGTGATCAAGGCGCTTAAAAAGAATGACACCGAACTCGCGAACACCGTTTATTCGGGAGTTCCTGCACATCTTTTTGGGCTGGAGCAGATCATCGACATCGGCCCCATGAGTGGAAAGTCAAATGTGCTGTATTGGCTCGAGCGGCACGGGATTTCCGCGAATGATGGAGCGGTGGAACGGATTTACCAGCGGGCGAAGGCGTCGGACCATACGCTGAGCGAAGCGGAAATTCGTGAGTGCGTGTAGGGTGGTAGATCTGCTGGCGGAGACTTAGCAGGGAAATGGAGCTACGTCGGTGGATCGAACTTCGGATCGCAGATACGTTTCCACGAGCTGAGGCCTACCCCGAGCCCGAAAATGAAATATAGCGCGAGGCGAAATATGAAACGAGCGAGATGCAAGTGGTACAGTCCAAGCGTTCCGTCTTGGTAGTCGAAGATCAAGTTCGGCACAAGCAATGCCGCCCCAGACATCACGATGCCATATATGAAAACGTAACGCCACCGGCCTATGCGTCTCCACGGAGCCATACTCTCCGTACTCATTCCCCAGTAGTAGGTGAAGAGCCGCAACCCAAATAAGCGAAGAGCAAAAACCCACAGTGCCAGCCAGACGACGACTCCAATTAAGGGAAGGAGGAAGTACACGGCTAGATTATAGAGCCTGAATCAGTACTTCCTTGCCCGCGGTGGAATCAGGCTCACATCCACCGGCTCGAACTCGAACTTCGGCTCGTCGGCGTCAGGAGCAAAATAAGCTTTCGTTGTTTTAAGCCAGTTCTTGTCGTCGCGGTCGGGGAAGTCAGGCTTGTAATGAGCGCCTCGAGATTCGTCACGCATTCGCGCGCCTTGAGCGATCACCCGTGACAGTTGCAGCATGTTGTAAAGCTGGCGGGTGAATGCGAACGAAGTATTGGCCCAGGTCGAGCGGTCGCTCAAGTTGATCCGCTGGAAACGCTCGAGAAATTCAACCAGCTTGGCGTCAGTCTGCTCGAGATTCTTGTTATACCGAATCACCGTGCAGTCTTTCGTCATCAATTCGCCAAGCTCGCGCCACAAACGAAAAGGATTCTCGGTTCCTTCCGATTTCATCAACCGCGCGTTGATTTCTTCCTGACGCTTGCGCTCGTTCTCGAAATGGCCGTTGCCGTTTGCGGCTTGTTGGCTTTTTGCGTAGCGCATTGCGTTCGGGCCAGCGGTAAATCCGCCGAAGATGCAGGAAACCAGCGAGTTCGCGCCTAGCCGGTTCGCTCCATGGTATTGGTACTCGCACTCGCCCGCGGCAAAGATGCCGGGAATGTTCGTCGTCTGATTGAAATCCACCCACAGCCCACCCATCGTGTAGTGCATGCCGGGGAAAATCTTCATGGGAGTAGTCCGTGGATCGTCGCCGACGAACTTCTCGTAAATTTCGAGAATGCCTTCAAGCTTGCGGTCGAGCGTGGCGCGGTCGACATGCGTCAGGTCGAGATACACCATCGGCTTGCCGTCAATGCCGAGATTGTGCTCGAACACAACTTTGAAGATGGCGCGTGTCGCCACATCTCGCGGAACAAGGTTGCCGTATTTCGGATACCACTCTTCGAGGAAATACCAACGGTCTTTTTCAGGGATCGCCTTCGGCTCTCTTTTGTCGCCTTGTGTTTTTGGGACCCAAACGCGCCCGCCTTCGCCTCGCGCAGATTCCGACATCAGGCGCAACTTGTCTTCGCCGGGAATCGAAGTCGGATGCACCTGAATGAACTCGCCGTTGGCGTAATAGCACCCTTGCTGATACAGCGCTGACTGGGCAGATCCTGTGCAAACCACAGAATTCGTACTCTTCCCAAAGATCGCGCCGATTCCGCCCGTCGCCATGATGATCGCGTCCGCAGGAAAGGTGCGGGCCTCCATGGTTCGCAAATCCATGGCGCAGATTCCGCGGCAGATTCGCTGCGAATCGAGCACGGCGGAGAGAAATTCCCAAGACTCGTATTTGGTTACTTTGCCTTCGGATTCATAGCGCCGCACCTGCTCATCCAGCGCATACAGAAGTTGCTGGCCGGTGGTGGCCCCGGCAAATGCCGTTCGATGATGCAGAGTCCCGCCGAAGCGGCGAAAGTCCAGCAGCCCTTCGGGCGTGCGATTGAACGGCACGCCCATGCGATCGAGCAGATCAATGATTCCTGGGGCGGCCTCGCACATGGCTTTCACCGGAGGCTGGTTGGCCAGGAAGTCGCCACCGTAGACCGTGTCATCGAAGTGCTGCCAAGTCGAATCGCCCTCGCCTTTAAGGTTCTTCGCGGCGTTGATTCCGCCTTGGGCGCAGACAGAATGCGAGCGCTTCACCGGCACGATGGAAAACAGGTCCGCGTGCCCGCCCATCTCGGCGATCTTGATGACTGCGGCGAGGCCCGCGAGTCCGCCACCAACGACGGTGATGTTGGGATTAGCTGCCATTCAAACTCTTTTCACCACAGAGACACAGAGGCACAGAGAAAACCAATTGGAGAATTGAGTAATTGGGGTATTCGAGTAATTCACCCGCGGATCCGTTGAAATTTCACAAAACCAATTTTCCTATTACTCAATTCTGTACTCCAATTCCTCTGTGTCTCTGTGCCCCTGTGGTGAAGCGCTTTTTCAGCGCATCGTGAACGAATCCATGTCTCCCGTGCTCGGCTGAAATGGCTGCTGCGGAGTTGCCCTGAATACCGTGAGTGTCACAAAGCCGACCACGATGAATGCGACCGCAATGGCGGAGCAAACATATCCGAATCGCCGGCGCGCAATCGGGCCTTGCGTGATCCCCCATTTTGCCGCGAACAGCCACAGACCATACGCGAAATGCCACGACGCGCAGACGATTCCGGCTGCATAAAACGCCAGCGCCCACGGATGTCCATTCAGTTCGCTCTGCACCTTACCGAACGCCGAGGCGGGATAAGTCAAAATGTGCACGCCGCTGAACCGCAGGTGCCACGTGTGCCAGACGATGTAGAAAAACGCGACAGCGCCGGTCCAGCGCTGCGCCGAGTACATCCAGTTGCCCCCCCAGGGATATTCGGCGACGTTGCCCTCGCCGCGAAACCAGATGTAGAACCCATACAAAGCGTGGTAGCCGATCGGAATCCAAATCCCAAAGAGCTCCAGAAAAAATACGAAGGGGACACCACTCAGGAATTCAACCTGCTTCGTATATGCGCCGGGCCCTTTGGTTGCGAATGCATTGGAGACGAAATGTTCGATCAGAAACAAACCGATCGGAACGATCCCAGTCAGCGAATGCAGGCGGCGCAGAAAAAATGAATGTCCCTGGCCCGCTCGCAGCGGAGCAACGCCACTCTTGATGTCAACCGGGGATGAACTGAGGGTTGAGGCCACTGGTCATTATATCTTGCTCTCAAACAAGGAAATTCTTGAAGAGGATTGCGTATACTGCCGCGATGCCGCGGCGCAACCTGATTCTGCGAACCCTGCTGTGCGCTGCGTTCATCGCATCCTTGTTTCTTACCACATCGTTGGCGGAATCGCCCGAAAAATCAATCGCAGACTTACTCGAGCGCACGGTCCCTGCTGATGGACCCGGTCTCGCCGTTCTAGTGCGAACGAACACCGGCAGCACGCTTCAGCTCACACGTGGCGTACGCGACATGCGATCGCATGTGAAGATTGATGCGTCAACGAATTTTCGCCTCGCGTCGTGCACAAAGCAGTTCACCGCAATGGCGATCATGTTGCTCGTACATGATGGCAAGCTGCGCTATGACGAGCGCCTGACCGACATCTTTCCAGAATTCCCGGCGTACGGACATGCGATTGCTATTTATCAACTGCTGAACCATGCCTCAGGCTTGCCCGATTACGAAGATCTCATGGACAAAGCTGCTGGCGGAAAAGCGCCGCTGTGGACGGCAACGCACCAGATCACGGACGCGGAAGTCCTCAAACTGCTCGAGACCGAACAACGAGGAAAGTTTGCTCCAGGGAAGCATTGGGCTTACAGCAACTCTGGTTATGTGGTCCTGGGGCTTATCGTCGCGAAGGTCTCGGGTCAGTCCTTTCCAGAATTTTTACATCAGCGAATCTTCGCGCCCCTGGCGATGAACAACACAGTTGCCTACGTCAAAGGAAGCAACGAAGTGTCGAATCGCGCCTATGGGCATTCGAGCGAGAACGGCGCAATCGTAGAAACCGATCAAAGTCCGACCTCCGCCACGCTGGGTGACGGCGGAATTTATTCCAATCTCGACGATCTCGCCGAGTGGGACGAGGCTCTCTCCCAGCACACACTACTAAGTGAACCAGAGATGCGCGCGGCGTTAATTCCTGCACCGACACCGGAGGGCGCTCCGCATTGGGACAGTGGCCCTGGAGATGCTGATCCCTTGGGCGGCAAACCTGTGTGGTATGGATTCGGCTGGTTTCTCGATCCGTATAAGGGCCATCAGCGCACGTGGCACTACGGCGAGAGCATAGGATTCAAGAGCTCGATCCAGCGATTCACGAACGACAGCCTCACCGTGATTGTGCTGACGAATCGGAGCGATGTTGACGCGATCGGGTTGTCAACACAAATATCAGGGTTATTCCTGAAGTGATGACGCAAGATCGTTTGCTGGCCGAGCAATCAAGGATTTGCGTGCGCCCAATCAAGAAACCTTCTGAATGCGGCGCCGCGATGGCTGTAACGTGCCTTGTCTTCAGCCCGGAGTTCCGCAAAGGTCTTCCCGATGTCCGGAAAGTAAAACAGAGGATCATAGCCGAAGCCGTTTGAACCTTTTGGCCGCTCCAGAATCGTCCCTTCCGCTTTGCCTTCAAACACGGCGAGGGTCTTTCCGTCCCGAGCCACAACGATCCAGCAGACAAACCGTCCGCTGCGTTCTCCCACCGGAAATCTCTTGATCTCCCGAATCAACTTGGCATTGTTGGCTTCATCATCCGTGTTTGTCTCAGCTGTATGAGGCTCGTCTGCGGCGTAACGAGCGGAGTGTACGCCGGGAGCTCCGCCCAGCGCGTCCACTTCCAGGCCGGAATCATCCGCAATAACGAGCTCGCCCGGTGCATATTGGCTGTATGCTTCTGCTTTCTTGCGGGCATTCGCCTCGAAAGTCGTTCCGTCTTCGATCACCAGGGGAAGGTAAGCGAGGTTCGGGAAGGCTTGAACCTCAATTCCAAATTGCCGCGCTGCACCCTGAAAGTCGCGAATTTTCCCCGGATTCGATGTTGCTACCAGAACTCGTTTCATGCTTGTGACAGATGGATCCTTTTGGTCATTGTGAAGAGGAGCACAAGCACAAACAAGCCAATCAGCGACATCGTAATCCCGAGTTTGTAATCGGCCCCCATGCGGAAAGTGATTCGAATCTGACTATTGCCAGCTTCGATTGGCACCAACATTTGACCCGTCGTCGCGGTGCTCTCAGTCCGTGCTTCGCTACCATTTACATTCGCATGCCACAGAGGATAGTTGAAGAGCCGCAACACAATCGCGGCGTGCGAACTCGAATTCACGGTCAGCGATTTGGATTCCGCCCCCCAGTCACTAACTGAAATTTGAGCGTTCCCGTGTCCTTCGAATTTCGCCAGCGCAGCCTTCTGGTCCACCTCGTAGGGATCCACGCCTGCGGGCACGTATTCGTCGATTCCTTCGTTCCCAATTCCGTCATGCTGATTGTCAAGCATCTCTTGGATATCATCAGCCGAGTCCCACCAGGGAGCCTGCACCGCACGCCAGCCAATCAGCACAACCGAAACTGCGGCGGCGCAAATCAGGCCTCGCATCCACAAGCGGCGCAGACCCAGTGCCATAGCGATTGCGACCGGCACGTTCAGGCACAGCAGCCAGCGCCAGGGAAACTGCACGAAACGTAACTCCGGCGAGTACATCCATAGCGGCAGCGTGGGCTTGAACATCAGGACCGTCATTACGGCGCTCCACGCCAGCATAAGGGGCCAGAGTTTTCGTTGATCGCTCCGGCGGGTGACGAACAGCAACACTGCCGCAGTCAGGATTTCGAAGGCTGCGACTATCGAAACCAGCAGGTTAAAGCGGTTGTGGTCAGGGTCGTCCGTGAAGGCAAAAAGAAAATTCTCCTGCGGACTGACTCCAGGCGCCAATACCTGCCCGATATTGACCCAGCTTTGCTCGTGAAAGGCCGGAAGCAGATAGAAACCCGCGAGTCCCGCGCCCAGCAGACATGCGGCGCCTGCATGTACAAGCACAACCCATGACCTCCGAAAAGCGGCGATGCAGAGCACCAATACGGCCAGAGAATAGTTCATCATCACGGCGCTTGGGAGGTTCGTAAGCCACCCGGCCGCAAGTACGAGACCAAGCGGGGCAATCATGTTTGATCCGCGTTCAGCGAGTTCCAAAACCAGAAGCACAAGAAGCGGAAGCCACACCGTCGCCAGCAATTCGGCAAACGCGCTCCGCCAATAAATGACCACAAGGTGATACGGATTAGCTGCATAGAATGCTGCTGCCCAAATAGCCGGAGGTCCCGGCAAGTAGCGCCGCGCCAGCGTGAACATTGAGCACCCAGTCAGCGTCAGCACGATCCAGATGTATGCAGCTGGCACCAGCTTCCATGGCAACACCAATCCGAGCATGCCTCCGAGTGCCCACGAAAGCGGTGGGTAGAAGATGAAGCGCGCTTCACCGTATCCATAGTGCGCCATCGCATTCCAATGCGGATAAATGATGCCTTGCTTCCAATGGTCCACAACGTCAATCCATGAGTTCATGTGGAATTCGAAATCGTGCCCTGATGGAATGCCGTAATACAGGAGAGGAAGGACGACAAACAATGCAGTCAGGCCGATGACCGGAAGGGCCATTCGCCAGTTACTCCATAGATTGCGCGGCTCGGCCATCTCTGCCACACGAGAATACAGGAATAGGGGCGAATCTCTGCCGAAGGCGTGAAGCCCCAGCTGCAGAACAGGAATCCAATTGGGTTAAGCTTTTCAATCTGTACGCTACCAAGTTGGTTGCGAGTGCAGAGAGTTCCCTGAACGCGAGAGAATATTGAGCACCGCTCCTCAGCCCCGCGCCGAAATCAATCCCTGGCTGATCGCCATCGCGGTCATGTCGAGCACCTTCATGGAAGTGCTCGATACGACGGTCGTGAACGTTTCGCTTCCTCACATTGCCGGAAGCCTCTCCGCGAGCACCGACGAAGCCACTTGGACGCTTACCTCCTATCTAGTTGCGAATGCAATCATCCTTCCCATGACCGGGTGGCTCGCCGGACGCTTCGGTCGGAAGCGGCTATTGCTGCTCGCAGTCACTGGATTTACCGCTGCATCTTTCCTGTGCGGACTTGCACCGTCACTGGGTCTCCTGATTATCTTCCGCATCATTCAAGGCGCGTGCGGAGGCGGACTCCAGCCGCTATCACAGGCTGTGCTTCTCGAATCGTTTCCTCCACAGAAACGTGGTCAGGCAATGGCCTTCTGGGCATTGGGGATCGTCGTCGCGCCCATGCTCGGCCCGGTCATCGGAGGCTGGCTGACTGACAACTACAGCTGGCGTTGGGTCTTTTACATCAACGTTCCGATCGGAGTTCTGGCGATCCTTCTTACACAGGCCTTCATTTTCGATCCGCCCTATCTGCGACGCGAACGCACTGGAATTGATTATTGGGGAATCGGCTTCCTGGTGGTCGGAATGGGCGCCTTGCAGATCATGCTCGATAAGGGCCAGGAAGAAGATTGGTTTGGGGCACACTTCATCGTCGTGCTGGCCTTCCTCGCTATCGCGGGTTTGGGCGCACTGGTCATTCGAGAATTGAGAACGCCGCATCCGGTGATCGATCTCACCATCTTTCGATACAGGTCGTATGCGGTGGGAACGTTTCTGATGACCGTAGTCGGCTTTGTTCTCTATGGCAGCACAGTCCTCTACCCCTTGATGATGCAGGAACTCCTCGGCTACACAGCCACTCACGCCGGAGTAACCAACTTCCCGCGCGGGCTGGCTTCGTTCATATTCATGCCCTTTGTGGGATTTCTGGTTGGGAAGGTTGATTCGCGGAAACTTCTTGCAGGCGGGCTTCTGCTGACGGCTGCGGCCATGTTCCAGGTTTCATTTTTCAGTTTGAGCGTCGGTTTTTGGGACTTCGCTCTGCCGCTGGTTTTGCAAGGCGTCGGTCTGGGTTTGATTTTTGTACCCCTTACCACGGTTTCAAACGATGCTATTCCCCGGGAGCGTATGGGAAACGCGACCAGCATTTTCAATCTCATGCGTAACATCGGCGCCAGCGTCGGGATCTCCAGCGTAGAGACTTTGCAGTTCCGGCACATGCAGGCACATCTGAACTACCTGGGGCAGCACATAAACGAAGCCAGTGTTCGCACCCAACAAACCGTCGCCGGTCTTTCGCAGGTATTTATCTCGAAAGGCGTGGACACGGTTACGGCTGAGCATCGTGCGCACGCTGCGCTTTGGCGAATGGTGCAGCAGCAGGCGGCCATGCTTTCCTACAATGACGTATTTCGTTTTCTCGGCTGGATGTTCCTGGTCATGCTGCCGCTGTTGTTCCTCATGGAAAAGCCAAAAGGTGGCAAAGGGCCGTCGATGGCCCATTAGTCCAGGACGGTTGCCGTTACGCTCTCTCGATTCGCTCGACGACGATGATGGCTATCCATTGTCCCCGTTGTCGTTCAACGTATACCAGCCTTCCGCCAAGAACGGCAGCCGCCATCTCCGGAGGCAGGTCGCGATGAAAATCGAAATACCGCGCTTTCCATTCCTGCCACTTTTGCCAGCCATCGAGGACTGAATGGGCTTCATACTTGGTGGAGAACACCAGCGCCACATCGAAATCCGAACTGACCTCTGCTGCTGAAACAAGCTGCTCCTGTGTGAAATTCTCGATTCGAACAATTCGCATTGGTTTGCTGACATAGCCAACGTCTGGCTTTGTAAGTTCTCCGCTGGCCGGCCAGGCTGTGAGCACGCGCGCATTGGGATACCTGGCTTGCAGCCATCGCTCGGCTCGTTGATGCAAGAGAATGCAATCGCGGTAGGCGAGATTGTCTTCAGGCGCAAAACCATAGGGCGGATTCACGAAAAGTGCTGCGATAAACCCTGCCGCAACGATCGCGAGCACCAAGTTCGACATGTGCAACCTGCGCCAAACGGTTGAGACCCAGATCAGAATTACCAGGGGCACGATTGGCAACAAATAGCGGGCGAGAATTGCACCGCCTATGACTGAAAGCGCCACCACATACAAGGCCGCGATCGTAAGGAACGTGATCTGAACTGATACCGCGATCCTTGGCCGAGGCCCAGTTGGTTCCTCAATGGGAGATTGACGCATGGCAAGGGCGCAGGCAATCGTGAGCAGATATAGGTTCATGTACACGGTCACCTGCCACAGCCTGAGAAGCAGCGCCAGCAGTATTCGCAACGGATGCAGCGTCGCCTGTGCGTTGTAGCGGAAGAACTCGGGGTTCCCAAAAACAAATCCGGTGCGCGCGTAGTGAAACGCATACCAGGTCCCAAGCGGAACTAGCGGTGCCAGCAGGAAGATCACGCGCCGCAGGGAAAACGTATGGCGTTCAGGCGTGCCGAGTGGGCTTTCCTCCTGACGCTTTCCGCCGAACACCAACGCCAACGCTTCCCACACCGCCAACGAAATCGGCACCAGAATTGCCGTCTCTTTCGCCAGCACTGCCGCGGAGAAGCAAATCGCGCACGCAACGTCGCGTTTTCGCGAGTAAGATTCGAATCCCCAGAAAATCAGACCCGCTGCGGGCAGATCCACTTGCGCGAGTGAACTCTGCGCGAAGAACACGGGGTAGATAGCAGTCAGCAAAGTCGCCCATCCGGCGACTGCAGCGCTGCTCACAGTGCGCGCAAGGCGGAAGAAGCCCACCAGAGAAAACGCGGCCAACAGCAGCATGGCGCAGCGCGTGATCGCCGGGTGAAAACCGAACAACTTCCAACTTGCCGCGAGCCAGGCAAGCACCAGCGGAGGATGAGCATTGGACGGCGTGGAATGCGGAATCAGCGAACCCGCCATCAGGTCTCGCGCAGCGGGAACGTAATATCCTGCCTCATCCCAAAAGTAGGGGAGGCGGAGCAAAGAAAAATGGGAGGCGATAAGGGCGGCTGAGAAGATGACGAACAGATAAAGCGTGGAGAAGCGCTTTGTGAGCAGCCCTGCGGAGACCGGCTTCACTTGCCCTAACTTGGGCGTAGCCGTCTCTGGATGTCTGGCCGTCTGATGCATGGCCGCGATGCGATCAATGTACGGGGCCCGGGGCTGTCTGCACGCGGGGATCGAGTTTGATCTCACCGAACGTGCTTTCATAATTGGTCACATTTTGGTGAAGGATCGCCGCCAGCGCCTTGGCCTGCTGCGGGCTCAAATAGATTCCCTGAAAGTTGCGCACCTCTACCTGATTCTCCGATTGTTGCTGCATGGTGCCGAAGACGAGAAAAAAGTCCCAGACGTTCACGCGGACTTGCACGCTGTTGGCGTAGGTTTCCCGATACTCGGTAGTGTTCACAACGCTGAAATTCGGCTGAGTAGGATTGATCATCACGGCTCACAGTTTAACGGGAATGGGGCGATCGTAAAAGCGGCGTCAAGCTCCAGGCCTCAGGTATCAGGCTTGAGGCCTGACGTCTGAGCTGACAGTTTGTTTGAACTCAGAGATGAAATAACCGTTTCAAGCTTGGGCCATCCACCAAAGCTCAAGCTGATCCTGAAGCCTGAAGCCTAAGGCCTGAAGCCTGAATTACAATCAAAACGCGCCGGGATGGCGGAATTGGCAGACGCGCTGGACTTAGGATCCAGTGCCGTAAAAGGCGTGCAGGTTCAAGTCCTGTTCCCGGCACCAACGCTAAGGTCCCTCGGCTTCGCTCGGGATTGCGGCAGCGGACTCCCGTTCGTCTCTTGCGGAGACTACGCTCACGCCCGCTAAGCGCCGCAAGTTCAAGTCCTGTTCCCGGCACCAGCTTGACCGATTTTTGCCCAAGCCGAAGGGCAACAATCCGACGCCCAGAACCCGAGCCTAATACCGCTTTCTTCCTCGGCTCATTCCCGCTACACTGTCTGCCGTCATGATTATCCCTACTCAGCCAAATTTCAACGTCGTGAACACCACTGATTATCGCGAGACCTACGCCAATAGCGTGCAGGTGAGAGTCAACGTCTGGGACTTTTTTCTGGTCTTCGGAACTATGCAACAGCAATCGGAAAACCAGGTCGAGGTGCGCAATTTTCAAGGAATTTACTTGAGCCCGCAACAGGCCAAGGCTCTGGCGGCGATTCTCCACCAGAACGTGACCAACTACGAAAGCACGTTTGGCGAGATCAAGCTCGATCCGCGTGTGCAGGCTGCTCCGGGCCCTGTACACTGACGCCGTTC
>Ga0075425_100000182_pt1 | contig 55349 bp, 44 predicted proteins | sample SoiMethybrSBSTD4_FD_75300 | JGI IMG/M metagenome (GOLD analysis project Ga0075425, IMG submission 75300) | Bulk soil microbial communities from a Populus tree surrounding site in Tennessee, USA - Soil MetaG P. TD hybrid SBSTD4 | ecosystem: Environmental > Terrestrial > Soil > Tree plantation... | reverse complement strand
TTGAACGTGACGACGTTGCCCAGGCGGTACGTGTCGTCGGCATACACGCCGACGCTGCGAATGAGACCGCCGGAATGGTAGGGCAGCCGCGTGTAGCCGTATGACTGCTTGCCGCCGACGATGTAGAGGTAGTCGTTGAAGCCGAGTATCGCGTCGCGGCCGCCGCCGCTGTACTGGACGCCCAGCTTCAGATCGTGGCTGCCGCCGAGGAACCGGTCGGCGAGGTGCGAGATCTTGCCGCTCACGCCGGTCCGCCACGTCTTGGCATCGCCCCACGACGAGATACCGCCGGTGATCTGGCCGGTGTCGTTGTTGATGATGCGTGGCTGTACGCGCGGCTCGCCCTCGATCAGCGGATCGGTGGAATCCTTGCCGTAGTACCCCGCGAGCCGCGCCTCGATGAAGGTCTTCGACGACAGGACGCCGGTGTAGACGAGGTTTGGCGTCGGGTTGTCGCCGTGGCCGATGTTGACCGTGCTCGGCGCGGTGACGGCCGAGGGGACGCCCGGAAAGCTCCAGTAGTCGTTGTGGTAGCCGTGCATCAGCCGATGGTTGTCGGTGATGTTGTAATTCAGCTTGTAGAACACCCGGCGCGACGTCGACTTGGCTGGAAACGCCGGATCGGTGCCGGGCTGCGAGTCGAAGTCGTTCTGATACTCGAACGATCCGAAGAACCAGAACTTGTCGCGGACGATCGGCCCGGAAATCTGCCACGTGGTGTCGCGCCACTGGTCGCGGTTGTACGGCAGACCGCCGGCCGGGCAATCATCGACGCCCGCGCATTCCTGTTCGACCGTCGTGTTGCGGCTGGTCAGGTTCTGCGACTGGTGGTAATACGTGCCGTCGCCGTGGAAGGCGTTGGCGCCCTGGCGGGTCACGACGTTGAACACCGCGCCCATCACGTTCCCGTACTCGGCCGAGGCGCCGAGCTGCAGCACTTCGATTTCCTGGATGGCGTCCGCATTCGGCCATGGCCAGGCCGTGCCGCCGGTCGGCGCCGACAGATCCGTACCGTCGATCGCGTACACGTTGTCGTTGGTCGTGCTGCCGAGCGTCGTCGCGCTGGTCGACGATCCGACCGTTGACGTCGCGCTTACGCCCGGCGCCGAGTTGACCAGATCGAAGAACGAGAAATGCCTGATCGGCGCCGCCGCGACCCACTCCTTGTTGTAGTTGGTGCTCACCGTCGTCGAGGCGAGATTCACCACCGGGGACTCGCCGGTGACCGTCACCGTCTCGCTGATCGTGCTGACCTTCATGGAGATTTTCAGCTCGATAACGGCGCCGACGCCGACAGGAATGCCTTCACGCCGCAGGCCCGCGAATCCCTGCAGCGTGTACTCGAGGGAATACTCGCCTGGAGGCAGCGCAGGAAACCGGTAGGCGCCGGTCTCGCTGGTGACAACTGTTGGCGCGCCGGGTACGCCCGACCCGCGTATCGTGACCGTGACGCCGGGTAGAACGGCGCCGGATTCGTCCGTGACGGTACCGACGATCTCGCCCGTCGTGCGTTGCGCGAGCGCCGGCGCTGCGATGCCGAGCAGCACGAGCAGCAAGAAGACCTGCCCTATCACGCGTCGCCGCATGCTGTCTCCCCCCCTTGAATCTGTCCGCGAAATCTGTCGCCGACCCTGGGAAAACAAAGAAGACGGCTCGAACGTTATAAATCCGAAATTTCGCGGACTCTACGCTTCGCGATCCGTTCTGTCAAGCGATTGCGCACGCGTACGCGCCGGATCTCGCCGCGCTCGCGTTCACTGCTGGCGCAGGAGCGGCATCGCGCGGCGCTGCAGGACCTCCTGAACGGCGCGGTGCGCCTCGAGCATTGCCGCGTCGGTGTGCGGGCTTGCCGCAGCGTCGGAATTCGCGATCGTGATCAGACCGAACGGCCGCCGGCCGCGCACGCACGGCCGCTCGTCGGTCGACGTATAGACCCACTCGAGCGGATCGTAGAGCGGGTTATAGGTGTATGAGTATCCGTGCGGCCACCGGTTGACGGCGATGGCGATGATGTCCCGCGCCGGATCGAACCCGCCGCCGCCGAGCGTGCGCGCGAGCTGATCGCGGATCTTCCGTTCGAACGTCTCGAAGGTCGTGCTCAGCAGATCGGCGCGGCCGATCCGGTGCTGCTCCTTGCGCGGCTTGCCCGGCGACATCGGATATCGCGTCATGTGCAGGACGATCGGCTCGTCGGGTGCCTGTGGATGCCGCAGATCGCCGAGGCCCACGGCCTCCGGCAGCTCGACACCCGTGTGATACATCGTCGGCGACGTTACGCTCGTGACACCCAGCTTCTCGAACGCCTTCCAGTTCCGCACCGCGACGCTCGTGTAGACGAGTGGACCCTTGACGCCGAAGGCGAGCGACTCCCTCTGCGCCGGCGGCAGATCGGGCACGAGGTACGGAATCAGCATGTTCCAGCACGCCAGGACGACGGCGCGCGAGCGGACGCGATATGTCTTTCCGCCGCGCACGTAGCTGGTCACGACCTCGGTCGCCGTCGACGCGTCGCCGGCGTGCTGCACATGCACCACTGTGCTGTTGAGGCGCAGTCGCGCGGTCTGTCCCGGGCGATCGAGCACGCCGTAATCGACGTGCGCCGCGCCGACATCTTCCATCGACGATCCGGGCACCGCGGCCGGCACGAGCCACCGCACGAGCAGCCGTGCGATGGTCGCGTTGCCGTCGGGGAAGTGGACGGTCGGTCCGCCGCCCGGGCCGATCTGCCGGCCGTGATGACCGCCGGGGAGATCGGCAAGCAATCCCTTTGGGTTCGCCTCGAGGTTCATGCCGGAAAATCCTGGCAGGCCTTCCTGCCACGCGAACAGCGCCGGGAAGCAGTCGACGCCGACGCAGAAGTTCCCCGCACCCTGGTTGCGGAAGAACCACAGCACCTGCTTGTCGACCTTCACGAGGTTGAGCAGGAAATCTTCGTAGCTGATCGTCGCGAGGCGCAGCTTCTTTTCCGCAGACGAGAGGCCGGGCAGGTAATCGGGGTGCGCGCCGGCGTAGAGACGCAGCATGTCGGCGCGCGCGTGGTGCGAGAGCGGTGTCCGCGCGAGTTCGTCTTCGCTGTAGGCGCGGCCGCGGCCGCCGCCGCCGCCGGCGCCGCGAACCACGAGCCTGTCCACGCCCCAGGTCTCGCGGTCGAAGAAGCTGGCCTGCGCGGTGAGTCCAAGCGAGTGGTACAACGAGCGATTCTTGTCGTTGGTCGAGAGAAACCGATCGATGTCGATGCCGATGTCGTGGATGACCGCGCGCGCGTGCTCGTTGTAGCGATCCCACGACTCGATGTTGAGCGTGCCGCCGTTCAACGCCAGCATGCGGCCGTTGTAGGTGAACTCGTTGCGCTTCGCGTGGCCGCCGAAGTCGTCATGGTTGTCGAGGACGAGCACTTTCGCGCCGCGGCCGACCTCGCGGATGAAATAGTACGCCGCCGACAGTCCGCTCAGCCCGCCGCCGACGATCACGAGGTCGTAGGTTTCATCGGTGGCGATCGCCCCGGTGAGATCCCACGGCCGCTCGCGCAGCTGGTGTGCGACCTCGAACGAGCCGGGATGGCTGCCGCGCATGCCGACGCGCGTCGGCGGGTAATAGTCGGCCGCCTGCTCCGGCGCGGCGTCCTGCGCTCGCGCGAGCTCGGGCGCGAGCACGGATCCGGCAACGGTCAACGCTACGCCGTTCAGGAAATCGCGGCGCGTGATCGGCCGATCGAGACCAAGACGACGATCGTCGGTGTCCATTAGCGGCGATTGTATGCGCGGTGCGACTCAGTCCGTGACTCGACGTTCGATCAGCTCGTTGACGGCGCGGTACGCCTGGTCGATCGCCTGGTCGGTGTAAGCCGCTGCGGCGGCGTCGGAATTGGCGATCGCAATCTGCCCGAACGGCTTCCGGCCGATTTCGCAGGGTGCCTGCCCCTGCGGCCAATCGGGATCCCAGAGCGGGTTGTACTCGTACGCGTAGCCGTGCGGCCAGCGGTTGACGGTGATCGCGTCGATGTCGCGCGCCGGATCGAACCCGCCGTCCTTCAGCACGCGCGCGAGCTGATCGCGGATGCGCCGTTCGAAGGTCTGAAATGTCGTCGTGAGCAGCTCGACGTGGCCGGCGCGCTGCTGGTCGCGGGCCGGCAGCCCCGGTTTGCACGGCGTCCGCGTCATGCGAACCAGGATCGACTGATCCGGCGACTTCGGCGTCGGGTCGTAGCCGCCGATCACCGTTGGCTGTTCGAGCCTCACGCCCGTGTGATACATGCCCGGCGTCGTCGCGCCGCTGATGCCGAGCGTGTGGAACGCGCGCCAGTTCCTGAGCGCGACGCTCGTATAGACGAGCGGCACCTTGACGCCGTACTTGAGCGCCTCTTTCTGTGCGTCGGGCAGCTCAGGACAGATGTACGGAATCATCATGTTCCAGCAGGCGAGCACGACGCTTTTCGCGCGCACGACTTGCAGCTTCTTGTCGCGCGAGTAGGTCACCTCGACGTCCCGCGGCGAGGTCGAGGCTGGGTCGTGGCGGACGCGTACCGCGGTGCTGCTCAATCGGATCCGGATCGGCGACCAATCGCGATCGAGCGTGCTGTAGTCCAGTTTCGCGAGGACGCTGTCCTCGGCGGTTTTCCCTGGCAGCGCATCGGGAAGGAGCGCGCGGACCAGGAGGCGGGCCACCGACGCGTTGCCGTCGGGGAAGTGGAAGTTGTAGCGCGGCTTCGGCGTCGCGTCGCCGCGCGCGGTGAAGCTCATTCGGCCCGTGGCCGCGGCGTCGAGGTTCATCCCGTCGAAGCCTGGATAACGATAGGCCCAGCACTCGAGGGCGCCGACGGCGTCGATGCCGATCCCGTACAGTCCGTGCGTCCTCGGTTGATAGAACGGGATCACGCCCGGATGCACCTTGACGAAGTCGAGCAGGAAGGTCTTGTAGCTGATTCTCGACAGCTTGTCCTTCTTCTCGTCGTTCGAAAGGCCGGGCATGTAGTCGACCTTCGCGGTCTCGAGACGCGCGATGTCTCGCTGGACCTCGGGCGCGAGCGGCGTCCTGGCGAGAAAGTCCTGCCATGTGATGCCCGAATCACCGCGGCCGCGTCCCTGGCCGGGCGTGCCGACGACCAGGCGATCGACGCCGAAGGTTTCCTTGTCGAAAAAGTACGAAGGCTTCAGCGCCTGGAAGATCGTGCGGTCGGCGGCCTTGCCGGCCGCCGCCGCAAGCGCCTCCGGCTCGATGCCGATCGCCGACATCAGGCCGCGCGCCTCGGTGCTGTACGGGAACGGCGACTCGATCCCGGCGGTGCCGCCGTTGGCAATCCACAACCGGCCGCCCGGGCGGAACTCGTTCCGCTTCGCGTGGCCGCCGAAGTCGTCGTGGTTGTCGAGGATCAAAATCTTTGCGGATCGGGCCGTTTTCGCGCGGTAAAAGAAGGCCGCCGCGAGCCCGCTGATGCCGCCGCCGACGACGACCAGATCGTATCGCTCCTTCGTGTCGAGAGGCTGTCCCGCGCGCTGCCAGAATCGGCTGTCTCGCAGCGCGTGCGACACGTCGAAGGATCCGTCGTGGCTGCCGCGCATGCCAGTCAGCGCTGGCGGGTAATAGCCCGTCGCATCCTGCGCGAGCCCCGCGGCCTCGAGCAGCAGTTCGCCGCCGGGGATCTCGCGCAACACGGCCGCGCTGATCGTCGAACCCATGCCGATCGCGACGCCGTTCAGGAAATCGCGGCGTGTGATCGGCCGATTCATGCCCAGGTCGCGGTCTGCGCGCGCGTCGTCGTCGTTCGACATGGTCATGCCGTCGCCTCACGTGCGGTCCGTCGTCCGCGTGTGAACAGGATCCAGCCGAGCGCCGTTGGTGCGACGACGCCGACAATCATCTTCGTCTCGAACACAGGAACGCTCGTCACGTCGGCCGTCGGCAGAAAGGCGGCCGCAAGGCCGACGATCGTCGCACAGATCCCAACCACGCCGGCGGCACGCGCCGCAACGCCGAGCTGGGGTGTCTTGAGCAGCGCGACGAACAGGTACACGAACGGAATGAGCTGAATCACGACCGCCGACTTCAGCAGCACCTGGTAGGCCTCGGAAACGCTCGATCCGGCGAACGAGACGGCAGTGAAGACCGCGGCCAGTACCGCGCAGGTGGTCAAGGCAATGTGCGGCGAGTGCCAGCGAGGGTGCACGCGGCCGAGCAACGGCGGAAGCGCGCGCGTCAGCCCGGCGACGAACGGAATTCGCGACGAGCCCGCGAACCACGCCGATGCGGCGCCACCAGTGGCGAGGCCCATCACGATGGCGAGCGGAACGATCACCCAGCCAATGTGCGCGGTGTCCGCCCCCGCAGCGACCGCCTGCATCACGCCTTGAATCACGCCGAGCTGATTCACCGGCACCAGCCACAGCACCGCACCGGTCACGAGCATGTACGAAAGGATCGAGACGCTGCCGGCGATCACAATCGCCGGCCCGAGATCGCGCCGCGCATCATGAATCTCGTCGCCCATCGTCGACGCGAGCTCGATGCCGACCAGCGCATTGCACATCACCGCAAAGCTGGCGGCCATCTCCCAGCTGACGCCGGTGAGCGCCGGCGCGTGCGGCGCGACGCCGGCGGCCTTCGCGGCGACGGCCGCGGCGAGGACGAGGCCGACGCTCAGAAAGGCGCTCGCACCGCCGACATTCTGAATCCACTTGCCGATCGTCAAGCCGCGAACGTTCGCCGCGGCGATCAGCGCCAGCCAGCCGAACGAGACCGCTGCCACGAATGATTTCTGCGCCACCAGATCGGCGGCGCGCGCGGATCCGCCGGCGAATGCGAAGATTCCGGCCATGTAGATCAACAGCACCGGAACATAGAACAGGTTATTGGTCCAGTAGCACCAGCCGCACAGGAAACCGTGCGCCTCGCCGCACGCCATGCGCGTCCACAAGTAGATCCCGCCTTCGCCCGGATGACGACGAGCGAGAATCACCACGGCGATCGCTTCGGGCACGAAGAAGGTCGTGAAGGCGAGCGCCCAGAGCACGAGCGAGGCCCAGCCGTAGACCGCGACCGGCGGCACGTTGTTGATGTTGACGATGGCGACGACCTTTAAGAGCACCAGGTCCCACCGCCCCAACGCCCGTGGTACCGACGCCGCCGCGCTCACGCCTCCGCTCGCCGCCGTCATTCACCGCTCGAAGACGACACGGCCGGCGAGCAACGTCATCTCGACCCGGAGCCTCGACAGCGCATCGGGGTCGGTGGTCGTGGGGTCGGCTGACAGCACGGCGAGATCCGCCCACTTGCCCGGTTCGATGCTGCCTCGATTCGATTCGTCGCCCGAGGCGATGGCGCCGCCCAGTGTGTAGGCGCGCAGCGCTTCGCCGATCGTGATCGCCTGCTCCGGCGCGAGCGGCTGTCCGTCGCCGTCGCGGCGCGTCACCGCCGCCTCCATCCCGGTCAGCGGGTTGTCGTCCTCGACGACCGGCGCATCCGAAGACAACGCCACGCGCACACCGGCGTCGAGCATCGCGCGGATGGGATAAGTCCGCGGCAGAAATCCGTCGGGCAGGCAGGCGCGGAAGTTGCGGCCGAGGGCACGGAGGAAGATCGTCTGCGGCGCGGCGATGACGCGCAGCGCCGCGGCGCGCGCGACCTGATCCGCCGTCGGGACGCCGAAGTGTTCGATGCGGTGCGCGAGTCTTCGTGGATGCGGCCCGAGGCAGCCGTAAATCCCGAGCACCTGCGCGATCGCGACGTCGCCGATCGCATGGGTTGCGATGCGCCAGCCGGCGTCGTGCGATTCGCGGCACAACTCCCGCAACTCGGCGTCGTCGAATCGGAGGAGGCCGCGCTGCCGCGCGTGGCGGTAGTCGGCGCTCAAGGCCGCAGTCCCGCCGCTCAGACCGCCGTCGGCGAGGAACTTGACCGTGTCGACGCGCAGCATCTCCGAGACCGTGCGATCCGGCAACGGAACGGCCGTCGCATCGCCGTCGACTTTCCGCAGGGGCATCACGTTGACGCGCGCCGCCAAACCGCCGCCGGCGTCGAGCGACCGGTACGCGGAGAGCAGCGCCGGCGACACGCCGCAGTCGGCGGTCGAGGTGATCCCGAGCGAGAGTTGGTGGCGAAGCGCCGAGTCGATCATCGCCTGGTAATCGGCTGCACTCGGCGACGGCAGAACCCGGTTGATGAGGCCCATGGCCGTTTCGTGGAGGAGGCCGTTCGGTGCGCCGCTCTCATCGCGCTCGATGGCGCCGCCGGCAGGCGCCGGCGTGTCGCAGGTGATCGACGCGCGCGCCAGCGCCGCGCTGTTGACGGCGTAGATGTGTCCGCAGGTGCGCGTCAGCGCGATCGGTCGATCGAGCGAGGCGCGGTCCAGGTCGTGCCGCGTCACCATGCGCCGCTCGGCAAGCGCCGCTTCGTTGAATCCCCGGCCGAGGACCCACGTCGACGGCGGCACCCGGTCGCACGCGCGGCGCACGTTGTCGACGATCTCGTCGACGCGGGTTGCGCGGCGCAGGTCGAGCATCGACGTCAACAGGTGACCGATTTTCCAGACGTGCGCGTGCGCGTCGTTGAAGCCGGGAATGAGCGTGCGGCCGCCGAGATCGATCCGACGCGCGCGGCCGTTCATCGAGCGCGCCAGATCAGCGGCGTCGCCGGCTGCGGCGATCCGTCCGTCACGAATCGCAACGGCCGTGGCAGTCGCTGGCGTTCCCTGCGTCAGCACCCGGGCGTTGTACAGCAGCAGGTCGCTCAACCCGCATCACCTTAGGCGGGAGCCGCCACCTGCGTGACGCACACGCTCTCGATCGCGCGGCCGACGACGGCCAGGCCTTCGCGCAGCATGTCTTCGGGCATGACGAGCGGCGGCAGCAGGCGAACGCAGTTGCTGTACAACCCCGCGCGCATCACGACGACGCCGCCCGAGACCGCCTCGCGAACGATCTGCAGCGTCTGCTCCGGCGCGATCGGCTCTTTCGATCGGCGATCGCGCACGAACTCCGCCAGCATCATCGGTCCGAGCCCGCGGACGTCGCCGACGACCGGAAATCGTGCGGCCCAACCGACCATCACGTCACGCATGACGTCGCCCAGCCGGCGCGCGTGCGCGAGAAATTCCGGACGCCGCATGATCGTCAACGCTTCGATCGCCGCGGCGCACGCGACTGGACTGCCGCCGTACGTGCCGCCGACGCCGCCGAGTTGCGCGGCATCCAGAATCTCGGCGCGACCGGTGACGGCCGCGATCGGCATCCCGGCGCCGAGCGCCTTCGCGCTGGTGATGAGATCCGGAACGACGTCGTAGTGCTCGATCGCGAAGAGACGTCCGGTGCGCCCCATGCCGCACTGGACTTCGTCGGCGATCATCACGATGCCGTGCTGCGTGCACCGCTCGCGGATGTGCCGGAGAAATCGCGGCGGCACCGGCACGAACCCGGCTTCGCCCTGCACCGGCTCGATGATCATCGCCGCAACCGCCGCCGGATCGACCTGCGAGACGAGCGCCTTGTCGAACTGGCGAATCGCGATGTCGAGATAGTCGTGCTCGGTAAGGCCTTCCGGAATGCGATAGAGATCCGGGACCGGCAGCCGCACGATCTCCGGCGCGAACGGACCGAAGCCGGCCTTGAACAGCCCGTACTTGCTCGTCAGGCTGAGCGTGAGCAGCGTCCGGCCGTGGTATCCGCCTTCGAAGCAGACGATCGCGGGGCGGCCGGTGTACTTCCGCGCCAGCTTGACGGCGTTCTCCACCGCTTCGGCGCCGCTGTTGGCGAGGATCGTCTTCTTTGCGAACCCGCCCGGCGTCGCCTCGTTCAACAACTCGGCGAGGCGGACGTAGGGCTCGTAGGTGGTCACCAGCGCGCAGGTGTGGATGTACTTCGCCGTCTGATCCTGGATCGCGCTCACGACGCCCGGATGACAATGCCCGACCGCCGCCATGCCAAGGCCACCGGCGAGATCGATGAGCGTGTTGCCGTCGACGTCGAAGATCAGTCCGCCGTCGGCACGTTCGACGACGACATCGGTCGCGCGGCCCAGGCCGGCTGGGGCCGCGGCGGCGCGGCGGGTGAGCAGGGCACGAGCGCGCGGTCCCGGAATCTCGGTGTGCAGCCTGATGTGAGACGCCGCGTGCTCTCGTGATGCGCCGCGGACCGGCTTGTCGGCGCTCAGGACCAGCAGGACGCTGTAGTTGTCGCACGCCGGATCGGTGAGGTAATGCTCGAGCAGCGCGCGTGGCTCGAAGCCGACGCCGATCTGCATCGAGAGCGTCGAGTCTCGAATCGTGCCGTCGACGACGCCGCGATAGTACGCCTGCGCCGGCATTCGATCCTTCACCGCGCCGTAATCGCGGATCATCCCCGCGGTGACCTGTCCCTTCAACCCAAGGCGCCAGACGGCTTCCTGCCTCGCGGCGTACAGCGCGGTCCCCAGCCCGCGCCCGCGGTACTCCGGGCGGACGCCGACGTCGGCGCCGTAGAGCCAGTCGCCGCGCGGATCGTGCGAGGTGAGCCACCCGCCCTGGATGATGTCGGCAAAGGTGTGGTCGATGTGCTCGAAATCAAACTGCAGCCGAAGCGTCGTCGTCGCGCCGACGACCGTGTCGCCGTCGAGCACGACGAACTGGCCGTCGGGAAACAACTCGAGATGCTTCAGGTAGTGACGCTGCTTGAAGCGTTCGGCGTCGGCGAGCGTGGGGAAGCAGACGCGCTGAAGTTCGTCGAGTTGCAGCGCGTGCTCCGGCCGCGTGTGGAGAACGACGAGACCGTCGGCCAGCTTGCGGTAATACCACATGGACGGGGGAGAGCAGACTGTTATCTAAACGGTGCACCGTGTCAACACGCGTGCAACGTCGCCGCACGAGAACAGCACGGCACGAGATTCGCTAGGTTCTCGCCACACCACCGGAAACTCGCGCGCGGCCGATGGTTCCGCGCGCGAGCGATCACAGATTTGCCTGGTGGGTGGCGAATTCGAGAATCGCTGGGTCACCATGGGTGCATGGGTGCGGTATCGGCGTGGACGCGTGGTATACGGCGGCAGGATCGCGCGGGCGCCATTCGCCGCGTGGCTGACGACGCCGGAGGGCGGCGCCGCGCTCGACGAGGCGGCGGCGCGCATCCGCATCCGGTTGCTCGCCCGCGCGCGGGCGGCACGCCGTCTGTGGCGCCGGCTCGCGGCAGCGGCGCGCGACGCGCAGGTAGCCGCCATCGTCCAGAGCGAGATGGACGCGTATCCTGGCCGCATCCAGGAACTCGCGTACGCCGAGGGCCTGCCGCGGGCCGGCGTCGATCTGCATCGCCTCGTGGTGGTGCCGCGCGCGCTCGTCAATGGCGCCGCGTATGGCGCGCTCGGCCGACGGCTTCGCGCGGTTCAGACCTTCGCGTCACTCGAAGGCGGCGACGCGCTCCAGGACTTCTTCGTGGCCACGGTCATCTCCGACGCGGACGCCGCGATCGCCGGCGCGGCACCGACGGTGAAACGGCCCGTCGCGCTCGGCAGCGACTGGATCAGCGTCGGCCTCGACGGCGCGTTCGTGTGGCGTCTGCCGCTGCTGAACGAACCGCCTTGGGACGGCCACCACTACGTGCTGGAAGTGACCCGCGATCCGATTACGCGGGCGGTGCGAAAAGGCGTGGCGGCTGCGGTCAGCCGGATTGACGCGTCGCTGAAACCGCTGTCCCGCGTCGACCGCAACGAGATTCTCCGCCGCGCCCTCCGCGGCGCCTGACCTCGTTGTTTCAAGACTCGTAGCGGCTCTACGTAAACGGGGGCAGGCCCTACGTCAATCCCCCTCGTCCTCGAGCAGCCGCTCGAGGGTTTTCACCAGCGCCCGGTGTTCGCGCGCGCGCAGCCGCGACAGCGGCAGCGGCCGCGCCGTCATCCGCCGCAGCAACTGTGCGCGCAGGCGCGACCCGGTCGGCGTCAGCTGCACCACCTTCACGCGCCGGTCGGCGGGCGAGGGGCGACGCTCGACGATGCCGCGCTGCTCGAGCCGATCGATCAGCCCGGTCACGTTCGAGGCATCGCACTGCAGCACCTCGGCGAGACGGCGCATCGGCAGCGGCTCGTCCGGCTCGATGAGATGCAGCAGGTGACACTGGACCGGCGACAACCCGAACGGCTCGCCCCACGTCGGCAGGTGCTCGCGCTGCGCGAAGAAGAAGCGCATCAGCAGTTGCCAGGCCCGGCACGCATCCTCACTCTGCTTCACGGCGTCCATTATAGTTGATGAGATACATGTTTGATATTCTCAACTAGATAGTTGACATTATCAAGTAATAGGGGGTACGCTGGTGTCACTATGAACAGGCTCAGAGTCATCCCGCTGGACGACACGGTCGTGTTCCCGGGCATGGCGGTCACCTTGACCGCCGACGTCGGCAGCGACACCCGGGTGCTGCTGGTGCCGCGGCAGGACAATACATATGCAAAGGTCGGCGTCGAAGCCGAAGTCGCCGAACGTGTCCGCGTCCCCGGCCGCGGCGTTGCCGTGTCGGTGATGCCGTTGCATCGGGCGGTGCCAGGCGCCGCAGCGGCTGATCCCGACGGCGTGCTGCGCGTCGACGTCGAGGCCAAGCCCGACAGCGTTCCCGCGGCGAGCCTTACCCACGAGCTCGAACGCGAGTATCGCGCCGTCGTCGACGAGATCCTCGAGCTGCGCGGCGACGATGGACGCATTCGCGCCTTCGTGAGGTCGATCACCGAGCCGGGCGCGCTCGCCGACACGGCCGGCTATTCGCCGGATCTGAATTACACGCAGAAGCGCCAGCTGCTCGAGGCCGTCGACGTCGTCGAGCGGCTCGAGCTCGCGGTCCGCTTCCAGCGCGAGCGGCTCGCCGAGCTGCAGGTGCGCAAGCGGATCCACGATGACGTCGAAGACGGTGCGCAGAAACAGCAGCGTGAGTATTTTTTGCGGCGGCAGATGGAAGCGATTCGCAAGGAGCTCGGCGAAACCGACGGTTCGGCCGCCGACCAGTACCGCGACAAGATTGCCGCGGCGCAGATGCCCGACGCGGTGCGGCAGCACGCTGAACGCGAGCTCGATCGTCTCGAGCGGATGGGCGACGCGAACGCCGAAGCAGCGATGATCCGCACCTATCTCGACTGGCTGCTCGCCGTGCCGTGGGCGAAGCGGTCAGACGAGCGGCTCGATCCAGTGTCGGCGCGCGACGTCCTGGACGCGGATCATGAAGGTCTCGACGATGTGAAGCGCCGCATCACCGAATACCTGGCCGTGCGCAAGCTCCGCACCGAACGCGGCATGACCGAGAATCGCCGCTCGGGTGTCATCCTGACGTTGATCGGACCTCCGGGAACCGGAAAGACGTCGATTGGCGAGTCGATCGCCCGGGCGACTGGCCGGCAGTTCGTCCGCATGTCGCTCGGCGGCGTGCGCGACGAAGCCGAGATCCGTGGTCATCGCCGGACCTACATCGGCGCGCTGCCGGGCCGCCTGGTTCGCGCGCTGCGCGACGCCGGGACGATGAACCCGGTGATCATGCTCGACGAAGTCGACAAGATCGGGGCCGACTGGCGCGGCGATCCGTCAGCCGCGCTGCTCGAGGTCCTCGACCCGGCGCAGAACCACGCGTTCCGCGATCACTACCTCGACGTCGAACTCGATCTCTCGCAGGTGCTGTTCATCGCCACCGCGAACGTCGCGGACACGATACCGCCGGCGCTCTTCGACCGCATGGAAGTGATCCGCTTCGACGGCTACACGACCGACGAGAAGGTCGCGATCGCACGGCGGCACCTCTGGGCCAGACAGATCGAGCGCAACGGGCTGCGCAGCGACGAGGCCACCGTCGACGACTCGGTGCTCCGCGTCGTCGTCGCCGAGTACACGCGCGAAGCCGGCGTTCGTCAGCTCGAGCGCGAGCTTGGCACGCTCGTCCGGCGGACGGCGACCGGGATCGCGTCGGGCGCACGTGGCGCGCCGGTCGCTGTCGATCTCGCGGCAGTTCGCGAGGCGCTCGGCCGCCCGAAGGTGTTTCACGAAGCGGCGATTCGGACGGCCGTTCCTGGTGTCGCGACCGGGCTGGCGGTCACCGGCGTCGGCGGCGACGTGTTGTTCGTCGAAGCCGCGACGATGGCCGGCGGCGGCGGGCTCGTGCTCACCGGGCAACTCGGCGACGTGATGCGCGAGTCGGCGCGGATCGCACTCACCTACGTGAAGAGCCACGCCTCCGACCTCGGCATCGACGATCACGCGCTCGATGGACGCGAACTGCATGTCCACGTGCCGGCCGGCGCCATCCCGAAGGATGGGCCGAGCGCGGGGATCACGATGGTGACGGCGATCGCGTCGCTGCTGTCCCGCCGTCCGGTGAAGAGCACCGTCGGGATGACCGGCGAAGTCACGCTGCAAGGCCGTGTGCTGCCGATCGGCGGCCTGAAGCAGAAGGTCCTGGCGGCGCACGCCGCCGGGCTGACCGACGTGATCGTGCCGGAGCGCAACGAGCTGGATCTGGACGACATCCCCTCCGAGGTCCGGAACCAGATCCGCTTCCACGTCGTGCGAACGGTCGACGAGGTTCTGACGCACGCGCTCGAACCGGCGCCGCTTGCGATGGCCGCGTGAGCACCAGATGCGGACCCGTCACGCGCGTTGCGTGACGCGTCCGCCACTGGACTGGCTGCGCCGTCTGAGGTAGGTTGCTGTGTTCAGCCGGATGAGCACAGGGCCCGATCGCTCCGACGAGACGCCGAACGTCGCGACGCGCCCGTCGCCCGAGGACTGTTTGTCCGGCGGCGGCGAGATGGGCGCGTTGATGCGCTCCACCAGCTGGGCCGACACCGTCTTCGGTCCGGTGTCCGACTGGCCACAAAGCCTGCGCACCGCCATCAGCATCATGCTCGAGTCGCGCTTCGCGATGGTCGTCGCGTGGGGCGCTGAGTTCCGCTTCTTCTACAACGATCGCTATCGTCCGATTCTCGGCACGACGAAGCACCCGTCGGCACTCGGCGCGCCTGGCGCCGAGATTTTCCCTGAGGTGTGGCCGGTCGTCGGCCCCGAGTTCGAGCGCGTTCGCCGCGGCGAGGCGTTCGCGATCGACGACTGGCTGCTGCCGCTCGACCGGAACGGCTATCTCGAGAACTGCTGGTTCACGCTGTCCTACAGCCCGATTCGCGACGAGACCGGCGGCGTCGGCGGCGTGCTGGCGGTGGTGGCAGAGACCACCGGCCGCGTCGAAGGTGAGCGCCGCCTCGCCACGCTGCGCGAACTGGCGCGCCGCGCTGCGGAGGCCGAGACGGCGGAGCAGGCCTGCAGCAACGCGGCCGACGTGTTCAACGCCAACGCGATCGACGCGCCGTTTGCGCTGATCTACCTGCTCGATGGCGACTCCGGCGTCGCGCGCCGCGTCAGCAGCGTCGGCATTGCCGCCGATCACCCGGCCAACGTCGGGTCGGTGCACATCGAGTCGACGAGCGGCGATCCATGGCGCGTCGCCGAGGTGATTCGAACCGGCGAGCCGATCGTCGACACCGACATTGCGCGCCGTGTCGGCGCGTTGTCCGGCGGCGCGTACGAGGAGCATCCGCACACGGCGATGGTGCTGCCGCTGTCGCGGCCCGGTGCCCAGCATCCGTACGGCGTGCTGGTCGCCGGCGTCAGCCCGCGCCGCGCGCTCGACGATCGCTACCGCGGCTTCTTCGAGCTCGCCGCCGATCACATCGCGACCGGGATCAGCAACGCCGTTGCGCTCGGAGATGCGCGGCGGCGGGCGGCGGCGCTGGCCGAGATCGATCGCGCCAAGACGGCGTTCTTCAGCAATGTCAGCCATGAGTTCCGCACCCCGCTGACCCTGATGCTCGGTCCGGCCGCCGATCTGCTCGCCGGCGCGCACGGGCCGCTCAGCGGCGCGCAGCGCCGTCAGGTGGACATCCTCCAGCGCAACGCCGGCCGGCTGCTGAAGCTCGTGAACGCGCTGCTCGATTTCTCCCGCCTCGAGGCGGGCCGCACGCAGGCGTCGTACGTCGAAACCGACGTCGGCACGCTGACCCGCGAGCTGGCCGGCGCCTTCACGTCGATGTTCGAGCACGCCGGCCTGCACTTCGAGGTGGAATGCGAATCGATCGACGAACCGGTCTACCTCGATCGCGACATGTGGGAGAAGGTCGTTCTCAACCTGCTGTCGAACGCATTCAAGTTCACCTTCGAGGGCTCGGTCCGGCTCGCGCTCCGCCAGCGTGGCCACGCCGTCGAACTGGAGGTGCGCGACACCGGCGCCGGCATTCCGGACCGCGACATCCCTCGCGTCTTCGAGCGCTTCCACCGTGTTGAAGGCACCCGCTCGCGCACCTTCGAAGGATCGGGCATCGGCCTGGCGCTGACCAACGAGCTCGTGCGGTTGCATGGCGGAACGATCACCGTGGCGAGCCGCCAGGGCGAGGGATCCGTCTTCCTGGTGACGATACCGACCGGGTCGGCACATCTGCCGGCGGATCGCATCGGCGCGCCGCGGTCGCCCGCCGTGGCCGGCGCTGCCGTCGCGCCCGTCATCGATGAGGCACTCCGGTGGCTACCGGCGGCGTCGGCCGAATCCGGACCAGGGGCATCGCACGACGCCGGCGTGGCCGCCGCTGCCGCGGCCCGCGAGCGCATCCTCGTCGTCGACGACAACGCCGACATGCGCGAGTACCTGCGGCAGCTGTTGTGCGACTGGACCGTCGAGATCGCGACCGACGGTGCGCTCGCGCTCGAGGCGGCGCGCGAGCGTCGGCCCGATCTGGTGATCACCGACGTCATGATGCCGCGGCTCGATGGCTTTGGTTTGCTGCGCGAACTGCGGCGCGATCCGCGGACCGATGCCGTGCCGGTGCTGATGCTGTCGGCCCGCGCCGGGGAAGAGGCGCGGGTGTCAGGGTTGAGCGCCGGCGCCGACGACTACATCATCAAGCCGTTCAGCGCCCGCGAGTTGACGGCGCGCGTGCACTCGCTGCTCGCGGTATCGAGAGCGCGGCGCGAAGCGGAGCTGCAGAAGCGGCATCTGCATTCGCTGTTCATGCAGGCGCCGACGCCGATCGTAATGATGCGCGGTCCCGAGCACGTGGTGGAGCTCGCCAACCCGGTGACGTGCCGGGTGTGGGGACGGAGCGAGCAGGAACTTCTCGGGCGGCCGCTCCTCGAAGCGCTGCCGGAACTCGTCGATCAACCGTTCACGCACCGGCTCGACGAGGTCCTCCGCACCGGCGTGGCCCAGGTCGGCAAGGAGATGCCGGCACGGCTCGATCGCGACGGCACCGGCGCGCTCGAAACGGTCTTCTTCAACTTCGTCTATGCGCCGCTGCGTGGCGTCGACGGCGCGATCGACGGCATCCTGGCGATGGCGTTCGACGTCACCGACGAAGTGACGGCGCGAAACGAGATGAACCGGCTCCGCGCGACCGCCGAAGGGGCGAACCGCGCCAAGGACGAGTTCCTCGCCATGCTCGGCCACGAGCTCAGGAACCCGCTGGCGCCGATCCTGACCGCGCTTCAGTTGATGACGCTGCGCGGCGACGCCGGCGCGCTCAAGGAACGGACCGTCATCGACCGGCAGGTGCGCCATCTGATGCGGCTCGTCGACGATCTGCTGGACGTGTCGCGGATCGCACGCGGCAAGGTCGATCTTCGCCGGCAGCCGGTCGAAATCGGCCATATCGTCACCAACGCGGTCGAGACCTCGAGTCCGCTCCTCGAAGAGCGGCACCATCGTCTCGACGTCGACGTGCCGGCGTCAGGACTGCTGGTGCACGGCGACGTCACGCGCCTCACGCAGGTGATCGTCAACGTGCTGTCGAATGCCGCGAAGTACACCGAACCGCACGGCCATATCCGCGTCGTGGCGGCGAAGGCGGGAGACCTTGTCGAACTTCGTGTGCGCGACACCGGCGCCGGCATTTCCCCGGAGATGCTGCCGCGCGTGTTCGAACTGTTCTCGCAGGAACGGCAGACGCTGGACCGCGCCCACGGCGGCCTCGGGCTGGGGCTGACGATCGTTCGCAGCCTGATCGAACTGCATGGCGGCAGCGTCGAGGCGCACAGCGCCGGCATCGGCCAGGGCAGCGAGTTCGTGCTGCGGCTTCCGCTGGCGCCGACGCAGTCGGGCGCACGTGCCGCCGCGGTCCCGCTTGACCATCGGCCTGAATCCGCGAGACGCATCGGTCGCCGGATCCTGGTGGTGGACGACAACGTCGACGCCGCGCGCTTGACAGCGGAGGCGCTCGCAGCCGTCGGCCACGACGCTCGCGTCGCCTTCGATGGACCGGCGGCGCTGGCGATCGCCGAAACCTTCGCGCCCGACCTCGCGCTCCTCGATCTCGGGCTGCCGTTGATGGATGGGTACGAGCTTGCGGAGCAGCTGGTCGCCACGATGCCGAACCAACCGCCGGTCCTCGTTGCCGTGACCGGCTACGGTCAACCCTCGGATCGCGAACGGAGCGACGCCGCGGGGTTCCACGGGCACATCGTCAAGCCGGTCGACTTCGCCGAGCTCACCGAACTCCTCGACCGGCTGTTCGCCGAAGAACGCACACCGTAAGGCGCTTTCTCTGAAGGGGTGTCCGGCTCCAGCCGGATGGTCAGCCGCTTCCGGTCCCGTCGTGTCCGGCTTCAGCCGGCCCATGAGTTCGCAGAACGCCGGCCGTTCCGCCAGCTGCCGCCGGAAGTCGGCGACGCGCATCACCTCGGGCGCTCGTGTCCGGCACCTGAATCAGCGTGTCGCCGGGCGCGATTGCGTCGGCGGCGAGGATCGCCTGCACGCCGAGCATGCCTTCGTCGCCAACGGTCGCGGCTTCCGGCCATCGTCCCATCGGCCAGCACGGTCGTGATCGACGCAACGCCGCGGTGCTGCATTCCCCGGAGGGGCGTGGCCCTGGCTTACGACGGCGACGACGCCGCGAAATCGAGCACGGCGCGGATCCCCGACGACAGGAGAGCCGGGGGACATGATCGCGCGCAGACCGCGGCGCACCGCTGGCGGCGCGCGTGCGCACGCGTCCGTTCGTCCGCGTTGGCGACGATCGCGATGACCGGAATGTGCGCGGCGCGGTAGTCGCTTTTGAAGCTCTGGACGAACGTCCAACCGTAGCCGCCGTCGGGGGATACGTCGACGACGAGCACGTCGGGGTACTTCGGCGGCGCGTCGATCGGCGCGGCGGCCGGCTCGTCGATGACGTGGACGTCGAACCCATTTGCCGTCAGCGCGTAGCAGTAGGCGGCACGGGTCGGCGTATCGCCAACGGCAAGGCCGACGAGCGGCCGCGACGGAAACGTGCGATGGTTCGTCCCGTTGAGGTTCTGCGCTGCCCCCATGCGGCGTGGTCCGTCTTCACAGATATGCCCGCCACGCGCGGGCGTCTGTCGGGTTCCCGACCAATCGCGGCCTCGGCCGGCAAATTCTTCTGAAGAAATGCAACGTTTCGTGTCACACTGCATCGACGGATCCGCGCCGCGTGTACCCGCTAGTTGTCACGAGCGACCATTGAAGCGCGCGCATTCACCACACAGTCCGGCGCCACACAACAGCAGGCTCGCACTCGCGGCAGAGGTGTCCATCTGATGGGTCAAAGGTTCTACGTCGCTCCGGTTGCTCCGCGCCTGAAACCGGCAGTCACCTGGATGCCCGGAACACCGCCGCGCCGGCAGGGAAAGCCGTGCGCGGGACGCATCGCAAAGCTCTTTGTTGGCAACGGCCACGGATTTATCCGCCTGGCCGACAATCGCGAGGTCTACTTTCACCGCGCCGATATCGCCGAAGGATCGTCGATCAACGATTTCGCCGTCGGCGACGCCGTGACCTTCGAACTGTTCGAGGATGCGGTGAGCGGCGCGCGCTGCCTCCGCGTCACCCCGCGGTCGGCGCGGAGTTGACGCGAATCGGCCTATACTGACGCCTGCTTTCTGAGCCCTCGGCCAGCGTGGCCTGAGCCCTCATCAAAGCCTCGTGAGGGTGTTCCCCACGGTTTTCGCGTTCGCTGAACGACGAAAGGTCGCATGGTCAAGCGTCCCGCAGGTATGAATGCGTTCGAATTCTCCGTTCTGTCCGGACTTCGCGCCGGGCAGTTGAGTCGAGGCTGCACGCCGCGGGTCCTCGAATCGCCAAAGCTGGCGGTCACCGCTCAGCACGAAATTGCCGAAGGCAAGGTGGTGCGCTCGTCCAACGCCACCGACGCCGCCCTGGAACCAGTCGAGTGACGCGGACCTCGACGTCGGCGCCTCGTGTCCACCTCGTCAACCCAAGCGCGCAGTCGTTCGGCGTCGCCGTCATCACGCCGCGGTGGCTCTATGTGCTGGCCGCCGCGACCGGCACCCGGTGGGGCAATCCGAATATCGTCGACGAAACGCTCGATCGGCTCGACTTCGACACGATCGCGGCGGGAGACGTTGTCGGCATCGGTATTCACACCGGCAACGCGCTGCGCGGCTACGCCATCGGATGCGAGGCGCGGCGGCGTGGCGCATGGGTGGTCTACGGCGGGATCCACGCGACGCTCTTTGCAGACGAGGCGGCGAGCCATGGTGCGGCGCATGCCGTCGTGCGCGGCGACGGCGATCTGATCTGGGCGCGGGTCGTCGAGGACTGTCTGGCCGGGCATCCGCTGCCGGTGTACGAAGGCGGCCGCATCGCCGGCGATCAATTCGCGTCGGCGCGGTGGGATCTGCTGCCGGCGCGGCGCTACATGTGGGCATCGGTGCAGACGGTCCGCGGCTGCCCGAAGCATTGCTCGTTCTGCTCGGTGTGGCGCACCGACGGACAGGAGCCGCGGCAGCGCAGCATCGACCGGGTCGTCCGCGAAGTGGTGGAGCTGCGCCGTCTCGGGTTCCGCTTCATCGCGCTGGCCGACGACAACTTCTATCCGGTGACGTTCGAGGATCTGGCGCAGGCGCGGCGTCGCGCCGACACGACGCGGCTGCACGAGCTCGAGGCGATGCGCGAGGAACGGTTCGCGCTGATGGCCAAGCTCGCCGAGCTGCCCGACGATCTCGTCTTCTATACGCAGATCACCATGGAGGCGGCCGAGGATCCGGAATTTCTCGACGCGATGAAGCGCGCCAAGATCCTCGGCGCGCTGGTCGGCGTCGAATCGGTGACGAAGGATGGCCTGAAGGACGTTTACAAAGGCTTCAACCTCGCCGGCGACGAACTCGTCGCGCGGCTGCGGATCTTCCGTCGCCACGGCATCCACGTGCTCGGCTCGTTCATTTTCGGGCTGCCGAGCGATACGGCCGACACGTTCGACGCGACGGTCGCGCTCGCCGAGCAGGCGGACCTCACCTTTGCGCAGTTCGTGCTGCTGACGCCGTTTCCCGGCACGGTCGATTTCGAGAAGTGGGCGGCGGAAGAAAACCGCCGCGGCACGAAGGTCGACGGCGTGCCGATCACGCAGCACTGGCTGATTCCCGAAGGGCGACGGCCGCGGCTCTACGCGGCGCATCCGACGATGTCGCTCGAGGAGATCAGGGTCGGCACGCAGCACGCCTGGGATCGGTTCTACAGCTGGACGCAGGTGTGGGAGCGGTCGCGCGTGGTCGAAAGCGTCCGCGCGCGGATCGCCTTCGTGCTGATCTCCAAGTTGTACCGGCAGATGTACGCGAACACCGGCATCGCCACTGACAGCGCACGCGTCCAGCGCTCGGCGCGATGGGCACGCTGGATTGGCCTGGCCTGCCGCCGCCTGTTCCTCGGCCGACCGATGCCCGAGCTGCAGTTTCCCGGCGATCAGCTCGGCGTCGCGGCCAACTAACGCGATCGGCGCCGCGCGGTCCGCGGGCAGCGATATAGTCGTTTCGACGCAGTTCTATACGATTTGAATCTTGGTTCGGTCCTCGGTAGAGTGGGCCGCATGGCGTGCCTGCTCCGGGCCGTTCTCTCGACCGTGCTCTGCCTCGCCATCGCCGCGTCGGCGCGCGCTCAGGTCGCCGCCGCCGAAATCACCGGCGTCGTCACGGATCCGGCCGGCACCGCTATCCCCGGCGTGACGGTCATCGTCACCAACGCGGCCACCAACCTGCAGCGTGTCGCCGTCACGACCGCGAAGGGCGTCTATAGCGCGCCGAGCCTCGCGCCCGGCCAGTACCGCATCGATGTCCAGCTGACCGGGTTCAAACCGATCAGCCGCCGCGGCCTCAATCTGTCGACGGGTGAAAAAGCGCGGCTCGACTTCACGATGGCAGTCGGCGACATCCTCGAGGAAGTGACAGTCGTCGGCGACGTCCCGATCGTGCGCGCCGAGTCGGCCAGCCTCGGCACTGTCGTCGCGCACGAGCAGGTGGTGCAGCTGCCGCTGAACGGCCGCGTCTTCATCTCGCTGGCGGCGCTCGCTCCCGGCGTCGCGCTGCCGCCCAACTCGCAGCTGCCGCGCATCAACGGCGGCCGGCCGCGCACCAACGAGTACCTGTTCGACGGCATTTCGGTGCTCCAGCCGGAACCGGGACAGGTGGCCTTCTTCCCGGTGATCGACGCCGTGCAGGAGTTCAAGGTCGAGAGCAACAGCCCGCCGGCCGAATTCGGCCGCTTCAACGGCGGCGTCGTCAACCTGACGACGAGGTCGGGCGCCAACGCCCTCCACGGCGACGCCTTCGAGTTCCTGCGCAACGAGCGTCTCAACGCGCGCAACTACTTTCAGCGGACCAGCCCGGTGAACCCGGAGTACCGTCGCAACCAGTTCGGCGGCACGCTCGGCGGACCGGTCGTCAGGGACCACACGTTTTTCTTCGCCGACTACCAGGGGCAGCGGCAGACGATCGCCCGCGCCGTCACGTCGACCGTTCCGACGCTGCTGCAGCGGCAGGGCATCTTCACCGAGGCGATCGCCGGCCGCGTCCCGGTCATCTACGATCCGGCGACGACGGCCGGCCCGACGCGAAGCCCGTTTCCGGGCAACGCGATTCCGGCGAACCGCATCGACGCGGTGGCGCTCTCGCTCCTGCAGCGCTATCCGCAGCCGACCGCCGGCGGCACGGGGAACAATTACAGCCGGACGCTCGACGAAATCGATGATCAAGATCAGTGGGACGTGCGGATCGATCACAAATTCACGCCGCACGACCAGGCGTTCGGCCGCCTGACGTACTTCCGCGACGGCTTCATTCCCGTCACTCCGCTCCCCGAAGGCAGCGGCGTCACCGCCGGCACGCTCGGCCCGCAGGACACCACCGCATGGTCGTTCGCGTCGAACTACCAACACACGTTCTCGGCGACGATGCTGAACGAGATCCGCGTCGGCGACACGCGCCGGCATGTCGACCGCACGGCCGCACAGCTTGCGTCGTCGGCCGGATCCGCGATCGGCATTCCCGGCATCCCGTCGAACGCGCAGTTCCCCAACACGCTGCCGACATTCCTCGTCGCCGGGTACCAGCAGCTCGGCTCGCCGCCCAACACCGCGTCCGTCTTCGGCACCGGCGTGTCGGAGGTGGCGGACTCGTTCACGTGGCTGAAGGGGCGGCACACGCTGAAGATGGGCCTCGACTTCCGGTGGGAACGCCTCGACGTGAGTCAACCGCCGTCGCCGACCGGCGCGTTCACCTTCAACGCGATCGGCAGCGACTTGCCAGGCGTCGCCAATACCGGCACGCCGTTCGCCAGCTTTTTACTCGGGCAGGTCCAGAATTTCTCGATCGACCTTCAGACGTCGCCTATTCAGGAACGCGCGCGCTTCCAGGAATACTTCGTCCAGGACGACTGGAAGGTGTCCGATCGCCTCACGATCAACCCGGGGCTGCGCTACACGCTGAATTTCCCGTCCAACGAGATCAACGGGCAGGTCGGCGTCTTCAATCTGCAGACGCAGCAGCTCGAATATCCGGGCGACGATCCGGTGCGCCCTCTGAAAAAGAACAACTTCGGACCGCGTCTCGGTGCCGTTTACCGGCTCACCGACAAGACGATCCTGAGCTCGGGCTACGGCATGGTGTGGATCGAGATGGCCGGGATCACGACGCCGTTCACGACGCCGACGTTCCCGTTCCTGCAGACAGTGTCGCAGCGCGCGCTCGACACGATCAACCCGGCGTTCGTGCTGCAGAACGGCCCAACCGTCGCCCCGATCTCGCCGACGCCGACCGCCGGACTCGGCCAGGGCGTTTTTGCCGTCGACGCCACGCTCGGGTCGGGCTACGTTCAACAGTGGAACGTCTCAGTGCAGCGCGAGCTGACGACGAACACGACGCTCGAAGCGGCTTACGTCGGATCGTTCATCAGCCACGTCGGTATCCCTGACACGAACCTGAACCAATTGACGGCCGATCAGCTCGCACAGGGCGCGCCGCTGCTGGCGCGCGTGCCGAATCCGTATTTCGGCACGATCCCGCGGTCGTCGTCGCTCGGCGATCCGACCATTCCGGTCGCGCAGCTTCTCAAGCCGTTCCCGGAGTACACGACGGTCAGCCTCTACCGCAACAACGTCGGGACCACCCGCTACGATGGCCTCGAGCTGAGCGTGCGGCAGCGGCTGTCGCACGGGCTGAGTTACTCGGTGGCCTACACGCGCTCCAGGCTGGTGGACGACGCTTCGTCGGTGTTCGACGCGTCCATCCTCACCGGACCGGTCGCCAACTATCCGGTCGCCGACAGCTTCAACCGGTCGCTCGAGCGCGATTACTCGACCGGCGACATCCCGCACTACTTCGTCTCGTCGGTGATGTGGGATCTGCCGGCCGGGGCGGGGCGGCGCCATCAGCCGCACGGCGTCCTCGGCGCGGTCGCCAGCGACTGGACGGTCACGGCCCTGGTTTCGCTGCAGTCGGGCGTGCCGATCGCGGTGACGCAGACGACCAACTTCAACGCGTTCGCCGGCTTCGGCGTCCAGCGACCGAATCTGGTGGGCGATCCGACGCTACCGGCCGATCAGCGCGATGAGACGAAGTGGTTCAACACGGCGGCGTTCGCGATCGCGCCACAGTTCACGATCGGCTCGGCGTCGCGCAACCCGGTCCGCGGACCGGCCTATCGCGACGTCGACCTCGCCGTGATGCGTCGGATTCCGGTCGCCAGCCGCGACCGCGCGCTCGAACTTCGCGCGGAGATCTTCAACCTGTTCAACCGCGTGAATCTCGGTGCCCCGGCTGCGGTGGCCGGCGCTGCGGACTTCGGCACGATCACCACCGCGCTCGATCCGCGCATCGTCCAGGTTGCGGTGAAGTTCCTGTTCTGATGCGCCTGACGCTGGAAAGTGAGAAGTGAGAAGTGAGAAGTGAGAAGTACGGACTCTCGGGCATTCCCGGCGTGTGGTGGTCCCCATCGCCTCTTCCACGATCGACGGTTGCCGACGGGCACCACCAGGTGATGAGACCCGCCGAGAGTCCGTACTTCTAAAGTTCCGACTTCTAAGTTCTAACTTTACTGCCGCCGGCGCCGCTTCCGTTTCGCCGGCGCCACCGGTCCTGGCGCTTCGCGCGCGATCATCACTTCGGTCGACTTGATGATCGCGACCGCATCGTCGCCGCGCCGCAACTTCAGTTCGCTGATGGCGTCGGCGGTGATGACGGCGGTGAGCGACTGGTCGCCGATGCGCAGCCGGATCTGACCGAGCAGCCCGTCGGTCCGCACTTCCTCGACGAACCCGTGCAGCTTGTTTCGTCCGCTCAACGCGACGATCAGGCCGGTCGCGGACGCCGGACGCCTGGCGTGCGCCGGCGCCGTCTGCGGAGCGAGCACGCGATCCACTTCCGCTTCCGAGAGCCGGTGATGTCCGCCGGCCGTCTTCGTGGTGCGCACTTTCCCCTGATGGATCCACTGTTTCAGGGTGGAGTAGCCGATGCCCATCCGCTCGGCCGCGACTCGCACGGTGATCAACCCCATCTCTGCACGTCTCCAGGATCGGCTGGAATCATACCGCGGCGACTGGATGGCACGAGTGGGTCTTGATCACCAGCCAGACGTCGCGGCCGGTCCGGAGATCGAGCGTGACGCTCGCGGTCGGCGTCACGTGGACCTCGATCGGCACACCGACGCCGACCTCCAGCCGGACGACCGCGCCCTGCCGCGACAGCGTCCCGATCGTCCCGGCAACGACGTTGCGCGCGCTGAGGCCACGCGGATGCTCGGTGGCGACGAGGATGTCGCCGGCTCGAATCGCGACGCGGATGTGGTCGCCAGGCGCGAACGACATCAGCGGCGTCTCGAGATCGATGGCGGCAGTTGCCAGACGTACGACCATCACGCCGGCGTTCGGACGGCGCTCGACGACGATGGCGTCGAGGAGATTTTCGAAACCGGCGAGCTGCGCAACGCTCTCGTGCGACGGCGCGTTCAGGACCGCGTCCGGCGTGCCGTCGGCGGCGACGGTGCCGTCGCGCAGCAGCAGGACGCGTTCGCCGAGCGCAAACGCCTCGCGCTGCGAGTGTGTCACGTAGAGGATTGGAATGCGGCGCGCGTCGTTCCACGCGCGCAGGTCGGCGATGATCCGCGACTGCGTCTCGTGGTCGAGCGCCGACAGGGGCTCGTCGAGCAGCAGCACCTCGGGGTCGGTGACCAGGGCCCTGGCGAGGCCGACGCGTTGACGCTCGCCGCCGGAGATCGCCGCCGGGCGGTTGCCGAGGAGATGCGCGATGCCGAACGACTTCGCGATCGCGGCGGTGCGCGCCTGGCGCTCCGGCATCGTCAGCTGTGACAGTCCGTAGCCGATGTTCTCGGCAGCCGTGAGATGCGGGAAGAGCGCCAGATGCTGGAAGACGAAGCCGACGCGCCGCTCGGGCGGCGCCACGTCGACGTGCCGGGCGACGTCAACCAGCACCCGGCCGTCGATCGCAATCCGCCCGGCGTCCGGCGCGCGAAGGCCGGCGACGAGGCGGAGCAGCGTCGACTTGCCGGATCCGGAGGCGCCGAACACGATCGTCGTGCCTGGTGCGGCGGTGAACGCGACGTCGAGCGCGAATCGCGGCGACACGCGGCTGCGGACGCGGACGTCGAGGCTCATGAAAGAGGCGCGACCGCCCACGGCTTGCGCATCAGCGCGTAGACGGAGCCGAGCGCCGCGAACGAGAACAGCAGCAGCAACAGCGCCGTCCGGTGCGCCGAGGCGAAGTCGAACGCCTGGACGTCGTCGTAAATCGAGATCGAGACCGTGCGCGTGACGCCGGGCAGATTGCCCCCGACCATCAGCACGACGCCGAATTCGCCGATGGTATGCGCGAAGGTCAACACCGCGCCCGCCAGGACGCCGTCGCGCGACAGGGGCAGGACGACGCGCTGAAACGTGCGCAGCCGGCCGACGCCGAGCGTCGCCGAGGCTTCGAGCAGCGTGCGATCGATCTGCGCGAACGACGCGGCGATCGGCTGCACCGCGAACGGCAGGCTGTAGAGAATCGACGCGATGACCAGCGCCTCGAACGTGAACGCCAGCCCGTGGCCGGTCCACGCTTCCCAGGCGCGCCCGATCGGGCTGCGCGAGCCGAGCGCGAGCAGCACGTAGAAACCGAGAACCGTCGGCGGCAGCACCAGCGGCAGCGCGACGATCGATTCGACGACGAACCGCCAGCGCGACGAAGAGAAGGTCAGCCAGTAGGCAATCGGCACGCCGATCACGAGGAGGACGGCCGAGACGATCGCCGCCAGGCGCACGCTGAGCGCGATCGCAGTCCAATCCATGGTCGGGGAGTGTAACGCGAAGGGCCGACGTTATTTCGAGACGTCGAACCCGAACTTCTGCAGCGTGCGCGCGCTCTCGGGTTGCTTCAGGAACTCGACGAACTGCTTCCCAACCGCCTTCTGCTTCGACGCGGCGATGACAACGGCCGCCTGCTCGATCGGCGGATAGAACGACTCCGGGATCTCGACGTAGCGGCCGCTGGTCTTCAGCGCCGGCGCGAGCGCGAGCGACAGCGCGACGATGCCGGCGTCGGCGTTGCCGGACTGGACAAACTGCGCCGCCTGCGAGATGTTCTCGCCGCGGACCAGCTTCGCCTGCACGCGGCCGTGAACGCCCGCATGGTGCAGCGCCGCGACGGCGGCGCGGCCGTACGGCGCGTGGTCCGGGTTCGCGATCGCGATCGTGCGCACGCCCGGATCCGCGAGGACCGCCAGCCCCCGCGTCAGATCGATCGCCGAGTCGTTGCGGACCCACAGCACGATACGGCCGGTCGCATAGCGGTAGAGGCTGCCTTTCTCCGCCTGGCCGTCGCGCTCGAGTTCTCGCGGGTAGTCGCTGTCGGCCGACAGAAACACGTCGAACGGCGCGCCGTTCTGGACCTGGGTGAAGAAGTTGCCGGACGAGCCGAACGTCACCGCCACCTCGTGGCCCGTCGCCTTCTCGAAACCCGCGGCGATGGCTGGCAGCGCCACCTGCAGATCGGACGCAGCGGCCACCCTCAGCGGCTGCGCCATCGCGGCCGCGGCAACGATCAGGTTGAAGCTGGCGGTGAGAACGACTGACCGAAGGAGCGACATCCGGATGTCTTTATACAAAGATCGACGACACCATGCAACATGATATGGTCTATGGAGTCGATTTCAGCCGATTCAAACGGATCCGCCTCGGCCGCGACTGATCCTCGCCGCGCGCGCCTCGATCGGCCGGCGTCGCGGTGTTCTCGGACGCCGCTGAGCAGGCCGACCTCACGGTTCACGAATGGGGAACGTTCACGTCGATCGCCGATGGCGATGGACACGCGGCCGAGTGGCGGCCGCTGGCGGCGCCGCCGGAGCTGCCGTGTTTCGTCGAGCGCAGCGCGTTCGCCGGCAAAGGGTCGATCGCGGGCACGGTTCGCATGGAGACGCCGGTTCTGTACTTCTACGCCCAGCAGCCGGCGATGGTCGACGTCGGCGTGCGGTTCGCGGGCGGTGTCATCACGGAATGGTTCCCACACGCCGCCGTGTCGGAGGCCAATGCGCCGATCGGTCCCGGTTCGCAAGGCGTCATCGGCTGGCGCAATGTGCGGATCACGCCCACCCCGGCAGACGGCTTCCCGGTCGATACGAGCGCAGCCACTACTACGCGGCTCGGGACACACACGCGGCGCCAATCGCCGTCGGCACGCAGACTGAAAAATTCCTGTTCTATCGCGGCGTCGCTCGATTCGACTTGCCGATCGCGGCAACGATCGGCGCCGATGGGAACGTGGCGCTTCGCAACCGCGCGCACGACCCGATCGCCGACGTCGTCCTCTTCACCAACGATCACGGACGCTTGCGCTACGACGTACGGCACCAGGCTGGCGCTGACGTGACGATCGATCCGCCGGTGTTCGATCGCAACCCGACGGTCGAACTCCATGCGATGCTCGTCGGCCAGGGACTGTATGCGGACGAAGCCACCGCGATGGTCAATACGTGGCGCGACTCGTGGTTCGAGCACGGCACGCGAATCTTCTACATCGTGCCGCGGCCGATCATCGATTCGACGCTGCCGCTCGATATCCATCCGCGGCCGGCGGACATCACGCGGGTGTTCGTCGCGCGCACTGAGCTCGTCACGGCGCAGGCGCTCGACGAGGTGAAGCGCGCGCTCCTCAGCGGAGACGCCGAAGCGCTCGACGCATACGGCCGGTTTCTCGATCCGATCGCGAGGCGGCTCGTCGAAACATCGTCGCCCGTCGAGCGTGCCGCGATCGAGTCGCAACTGCAGCGTAGCGCCGCCGCAGCGTCGAGCGGCTTGTTGGTCGGCTGCGGAACCTGAGCGCGTAGACGTTTGGACCGCGACGGCTTTAGCCGAGCGTCCAGTTGGCGATCGCTCGCCTGAAGGCTTCGCGCTCCAACGAAAACCTTGCACGCGGCCTGTGTGATCCGCGACAGGATCGTTACGCCGGCAGACGGCTGCGCCGTCGTGGGCTGCATGTCCATGCGCAATCGTTCCCAGCGTCGCCATGGGGCGAAGCTTGCACAAAGGAGGATCGCCTGAACATCAATCGAGGGAACGAAGATGCGCTTCGCGGTAATTCTCGCTGTGACCGTCGGCTGTGCGGCGTGCGCTGGAACATCCACGGCGCCGAGTTCCGTGTCGGCCGGAACGACGGCGAACGTCGCTGGCACCTGGGGCGGCACGATCGCGTCGTCGAATAACTCCACCGAACAGGTGACGCTCCTCCTCACGCAGTCCGGGTCTGACGTGCGCGGGACCTGGACATCGACATCGGTCAGCTGGAGCGGGCAGGTCACCGCCACGCTGAACGGGTCCACGCTGGACGGACAGGTCACCTTCGCCGGAAGTGTCACGAACGGCACCGTCTGCAACGGCAGCGCGGCGATCACCGGCACCGCAAACGACACCGCGATGACGTTGACGAGCCCCGCCGGCGTCGTCGGGGCGGCGTGCCCGGCGCCGTTGCCTGTCGGGATCACGATCGACGTTCGTCGTCAGTAGGAGAGACGTCGCTGTCGCTTCGCGGCGGTTGTTGCAACCGCAAAGGCCGCAACGCCCGCAGGGATGAGCGCGACCGACGGCTGACGTAGTCAGCCGTCACATGAACGAAACAGCCGCCGTAAATCCAAGCCGAACGAGATCAGCGGCTTGCATTTGCGACCGCTTTTCGCTCGTGTGCCCGCATTGCGGGCCGGTCGCGCGTACTCGGGGTCCTTGCGTTCGTGCGACTTCGTGCCGTCGTGTCGTCGTGGTGCCGGCGGACGCAACAACTACCAGCGAGCCTGGTACGATTCTGTGCAACCTTCGGTGCAGCAGCGAGGCGCGTGATATCATCCTCGTCCGGATCTTGCCGCGTTGCTGTGCCGCCTGTTGGGCGTAACGAGCCTCCCCTGACTCGCTTCTCCTGATTCCAGCCTGGTTACGAGACGAAATCCACTCGAGGTCCGTGTCGGAATCGAGACTGGTCGCGCATGCGACGAGGAGTCAGCAGATGAGTCGAAAGCTATATGTCGGAAACCTTCCATACGAAACCGGTGAGGCCGAGCTCCAGGAGCTGTTTTCGCGCGCCGGGAACGTCGATAGCGTCAAGGTGATGCGCGACATGGCCACCGGCCGCGCGCGCGGCTTTGCGTTCGTTGAGATGAGTACCGATGACGAGGCGCAGAAGGCAATCAGCGAGCTGAATAACTTTCAGGTCGGCGGTCGCGGCCTTACCGTGAACGAAGCGCGACCGAAGCCGGCCGGCGGCGGTGGTGGCTTTGGCGGCGGCGGCGGAACCCGTCGTCGTTCCGAACCGCGCTGGTAGGGAACGCACACGTCAGCCTCAAGCCGCAAGCCTGAGCCGCAAGCCTCAGGCTCAAGCCGCAAGCCTCAGGCTCGAGCGGCTTGTCGCAAGTGGCTTGGGGCTCGTCGCTTGTGGCTTGGCTTCCGCCGGTCCGCCGCTTGCACCGCGCGGCGGGTGGGGGGAGCGATGACACGAACGCTACTCATCACCACAGCCTTGCTGGCGTGCGCATGCAGCCGCGACGCGCAGCGGCCGGCAAATCCCAATCCGTCCGCGTCCACCGCATCCACGCAGGCCGGCACCGCCGCGCCGCAGCCAACCGCAACAGTTGGTACGGCGAACGACACCATCACGCTCGTCGGCTGCCTGCAGGAGGATGGGCACTTCACGCTGACCGACGCCAGCGCGGAGTCACGCGGGTCCACATCTGCGCCGCTCGTCGAGACCGGATCCAGCGTCGCGCTGGTTAACGTGCAGGCGGACGCACGCACCAACGTCAACAAGCAGGTCCGCGTGACCGGGCACCTCGACGCGGCGCGCGCCGACGTCGGCGCACGCACGGCCTCGCCGGCCGGCGGGTCGACGAGCACGCGCGACGACGTGCGTGCGAACAGCACGACGGTCGCAAGCGATACGCCGGAACACGCACGCGGTGCACGGCTGATCGTCGAGCGGGTGCAGGCCATCGCGGAGACGTGCGTGGCCCGGTGATCAGCCTCAAGCCTCAGCCTCGAGCTTGAGGCTTGCGGCTTGAGGCTGGATCTCCCGTCGGCGGTGGCGCCAAGTCGGTTGCCGCCGGCGGACCGAGAATCTCGGTGAAGATCGGCTTCAGCGCATCGGCCCAGATCTGGTACGCCTTCAACGTCGGATGGAGGTTATCGGCGCTCATCCCGTCGAAGAGCCGGCCATCCGCGTCGGCGAGGCGGTCGTTCACGTTGAGAAAGCGCACCTTCTTTCCGTCAGCGAGCGCGGCGAGCTGCCGATTGATCCGTTCGATCTCCGGTAGCACCGCGAGGTTGTCGTTGCGTGGGAAGATCGCCGTCACCACGATCGTCGCGTGGGACGCTTTGCGCTGACAAAGGCGCACGAGCGCGCTGAGCCCGCGCGTGATATCGGCGATCTTCTCGTCGCCACCCGGGTGCGCACCGACATTGTTCGTACCGGCGAGTATGACGATCACCTTCGGCTCGACGCCGTCGAGCTCGCCGTGCTCCAGCCGCCACAGGATGTTCTCGATCCGATCGGCGCCCCACCCGAAGTTGGCGGCATTCCAGCCGAAGAAATTCGCCTTCCAGTTCGCGAGCAGCGCCGGATAATCGAGCGCGCCCCAGCGGCGAGTAATCGAGTCGCCGACGAAGTACACGTCGATGCGGCCGGTGTGCGCCTTCTGCACCAGCTCGGCGTGCGCCGTCAGCGAATTCGCGTCGGTTCGCGCCGACGGAAGATCCGCGCGGCCAACCGCGTGATCGGCGGCCTGCGTCAACGCCGCCGCGAGCATCGCCCAGGCCAGCGCGTGGGTCATCGCGCGGCATGATACGCGTGAAATCGATGGCGCGCGTAGGCTTTATCCGAGCGTACCGTTGACTGGAAAACGGAGCTACTATGTGCGCTGCTGCGGCCGGCTCCGGCGCGCGGAGGACGATATGGCAGACCACCCCGCAAACACGACGTCCCGCGATCAGTTCGGCCCGGTTGAAGGCGCCGACGGCATCTCGGTCGTGCGCGGCGGCGGCATCACCCGCGGCTGGAACGGGATCCAGTATCGCGCCGGGTTGTCGGCGAAGAACGTCAATGCGCGTCAGCTCTCGATGAACGTGGCGACGATCCCGCCGGGCGGCGTCGCCGCCGCGCACATCCACGTCGGCTTCGAAGTGATGCTCTACATTCTCGCCGGCCGCGTCCGTCACGAGTACGGACCGGCGCTCGAGTCGAGCGTCGAGAACCAGGCCGGCGACTTCATCTTCATCGAGCCGGGCGTTCCGCACGAAGTGTTCAACCTCAGTGACACCGAGCCGGTCGTTGCCATCGTTGCCCGCTCCGACGCCAGCGAGTGGGAGCACATCATCCCGTTCACACGCCCCGCGGCGTCTGGAGAAGTCGCATGAGAAGATTCGCCATGCCCCTCGCCGTTGCGGTGCTCCTGGTGGTAGTCGCTGCAGCGAGCGCCGCGGCACAGCTCGCCGCCGCCAAGGACGGTCCGATCGTCTACGGCCATCACCACCTGAACACCACCAACATCGCGGCGCACAAGAAATTCTTCGTCGACACGCTCGGCGGCAAGGCGATCACCATCGGCACGAACAATACCGAGATCATCGAGTTTCCGAACGTGCTGATCTTCTTTCGCGCCAACCAGGCGCCGACTGGCGGCACGCGCGGCACGACCGTGAACCACATCGGCTTTTCGGTGCCGAACCTGCGCCAGATGGTCGACAAGGTCAAGGCGAATGGTTTTCAGATGATCACCAGCACCGAGGCGCCGGGCCGCGAAGTAAAGGACGACATCGCCGGTCCGCTTCAGCCGGGCGGCGCGTCGATCGCCTTCGCGCTCGCGCCAGACGATGTCAAGGTCGAGTTCCTCGAGGCGAAGCAGCAGACGATTCCGATCACGCTGAACCACATTCACTTCTTCAATCCGAAGAACACCGAGATGCAGGCGTGGTACGTGAAGACTTTCGGCGCGAAGCCGCGCAACGGTGGCGCGTTTCCGGCCGGCGACCTGCCCGGCGTCGCGCTCAATTTCTCGCCGTCGACCGACCCGGTCGTCGCCACGCAGGGACGCGCGCTCGACCACATCGGCTTCGAGGTGAAGGATCTCGAGGCATTTTGCAAGAAACTGGAAGCCGACGGCATCAAGCTCGCCGTGCCGTATCGGAAGGTGCCTGCGCTCGGCATCGCGATCGCGTTCATCACCGATCCGTGGGGCACCTACATCGAGATGACCGAAGGACTCGACAAAGTTCCATAATCTGGTTCGATCGCGATCGTCGGCAACCCCTTTGGTGCAGGTGACCGGAGGTGCAGATGCGGCGTCGCTTGCTCGTCTCAGTCCTGGTTGGTTCGGCGGCGCTTTTCGCCTGGCCTGCGGCCGGACAGCTGCCGGTTGCCTCGACGGCTGTCGTCGCTGCCGACGGCCATCCCGATCTGCAAGGCGTTTGGCTGAACAACAGCGCGACGCCGCTCGAACGTCCGAAGGCGCTCGATGGCCGCGCCACGCTCACCGACGATGAAGTCGCCGAGCTGCGGCGCCGCGCCGATCGCCTGTTCAGGAACACCAACGCCGATTTTGCTGCGGGTGATGCGGTGTTCCTGGCCGCGCTCGCCGACATCGATCGCTTCACGAGCGCGAACTCGACCGGCTCGACCTACGAAATGATCGAGCGGGAGTTCGACAACCGCACGTCGCTGATCGTCGACCCGCCGGATGGACGAATCCCGCCGCTGACGCCGGAAGGGCAGCGGCGGCGCGACGCGCTCGCCGAGCATCGTCGTCATCCGGCTGAAGGGCCAGAAGATCTTACGCAGGTGGAACGCTGCCTCACCTACGGCGTACCGCGGCTCAGCAGCACCAACACCGGTGCCGGCCCGCTCGGCTACTACGCCATCGTCCAGACGCCGTCGCACATCGTCCTGTTCCTGGAAGCGATCCACGAGGCGCGCGTCGTGCCGCTCGACGGTCGTCCGCATCTGCCGGCGGAGGTGCGGCAACCGTCCGGCGACTCGCGCGGCCGGTGGGAGGGGCAGACGCTGGTGATCGACACGACGAATTTCTCGACGTCCAGCGATTTCATGGGCGCGTCAGATCATCTTCACGTCGTCGAACGCCTGACGCGCACGGCGCCGGACCGCATCGACTACGCCATCACCATCGACGACCCGACGATGTGGACCCGGCCGTGGACGGCCGTGATCCGGTTGAAGCGCAGCAACGAGCGTCTGTACGAGTACGCCTGCCACGAAGGCAACTACGAGGTGATGCGCGACATCTTCGCCGCCGCGCGCGCCAAAGAGAGATAGGGATTGGGGGTTGGGGATTGGGGATTGGGGTGGTTAGTGGGCGCGGGCCCCATTCACCTCGAAACACCAACCCCCGTTCACCCCGAACCCTAATCCCCAATCCCCAGCTCACCGGGACGCCGTCGTGCTCGGGGCGTGCGGGAGGTGAATCGACATCAGCACGATCGTGCCGTCGATCTGCGTGAACCAGTGCGGCGTCTTCTCCGGGACCATCACCCAGTCGCCTTTGGCGATTTTCCGCGGCGTGCCGCCTTCGACGCCCGAACCGGTCAGGTTCTCGGCGTTCGTCCGCTTCTCCTCGCGCAGCGTCCCGCCGGTGACGATCGTGCCCGAGCCGTCGACGACGTAGAACATCTCGGCCTCGCGCTCGTGCACCGACGCCGGCGCGTTGAGGCCGCCGGCGCGGTATTCCAGGTTCGCGTTGTACGGCGCGAGCTGGACGATCGGCTGGATGAAGTTCACCTGATCAGGCTTCCGTTCGCTCTTCGCTTTTGCCATCATCGCGGTGACGTCCGCCGCCGACGCGAACAGCTTTGGCGCCGCCGGCGCCGTCTGCGAGGCGCGCTGCTGCGCGAAGGCGCCGGCCGCGATGAGCACGACGATGGTACCGAGCACGTATGGACGCATCAAGTCCTCCTGTGGAGTGCGATTGTAAGGCCGCGCGGAACCACGTGCGGCACCTCTCGTATTACTTTCAGATGGCCACCATTTTTCGCGAGTTCATCTACGCGCTGCGCCGGATCCGCCGCAACAAGGGCTTTTCCTTCGCTGTACTGCTCTCGACGGCGCTCGGCGTCGGCGCAACGGCATCGATCTTCAGCCTGATCGACGCCTTCATGTTGCGCCCGCTGCCGGTTCCCGCGACCAGCCGCGTCGTGCACCTCACATCGGTAACGCAGAGCAGCCCGGTCGGACGCTTCTCGTGGGCCGAGGTGGACGACATCCGGCGCGACGCGCAGTCGTTCACCGGCCTCAGCGCGTCACAGACCGCGGCGTTCGGGCTGGCGCTGGTGCCCGATGAGCAGCCCCGGGTCGCCATCGGCCTGCTCGTGAACGGCGAGTTCTTCTCGGCGCTGGGTGTGACGCCGGCGCTCGGGCGCGTGTTCACGGCGGCCGACGACGAGGCGCCGGGACGCAGCCCGGTCGTCGTCCTCAGCTACGGCACGTGGCAGCGTGAATTCGGCGGCCGGTCCGACATTGTTGGCCGGACGCTGCGGCTGAACGGCGCCGAGTTCACGATCGTCGGCGTCGCGCCGTCATGGTTCACCGGCGTGCACCCGTTCCTCCGTCCCGCGCTCTACGTCCCGCGCACGATGATTCGCGAGGCCAGCGGCGGCAGCGTCGAGGCGCTGACCGATCGCGCCGCGCGATCCGCCGATGTCTTCGCCCGATTGAAGCCGGGCGTCTCGATCGCACAGGGCCGCGACGATCTCCAGCGCGTCGCCGCCGCGATGGCCCGCGAGAACCCGGTTGCCAACCAGGGACGCGGCGCGATGGTCTTCTCGCAGGTCGGCTACCGCATTGCCGAGGCGCCGGACAATTTCACGATCTCATGGCTGTTTTTCGCGGTGGCCGCGCTGGTGCTGACCATCGCATGCATCAACGTCGCGAACCTCCTGCTGTCGACGGCGCCGGGACGGATGCGCGAAACTGCCGTTCGCCTGGCGATGGGCGCGAGCCGCACGCGCCTGCTGCGGCAGTTTTTGATCGAGAGCGCTGTACTCTCGACCGCCGGCGCGATCGCCGGGGTGATGATCGCCGCCGGATGCGCCGCGTTCATCCGCTCGATCGAGATTGCCAGCGAGGTGCCGCTGATGCTCGACGCGCGCGTCGATGTCCGCGTCGCGCTGTTCGCGCTCGGCGTCGGCCTGGTCTCCGGCGTGCTGTCGGGCGCCCTGCCGGCGATTCGCACGACCCGCGCCGATCTCAACACCGTCTTGAAAACGAGCGAGACCCGACTCGTGCCGGCGCGCGGCTGGATGCGGCGGGCGCTGGTTGTCGTGCAGGTGGCCGTCGCCCTGGTCATGATCGTGATGTCAGGCCTGTTCCTCGAGGCCGTCCAGACGTCGCGTGCCGCCGACCCGGGCTTTCGAACCGATCACATCCTGACCTTGCGCTTCGATCCGCGGATGGCGAAATACGATCTCGATGCGACGCGCGTGTTTTACCGCCGGCTGCTCGACCGGGTTCGGGCGCTGCCCGGCGTCCGCGCGGCGGCGATTGGCCAGCACATTCCGCTCGGCGTCTCGAGCAGTTCCACCGATATCAGCATCGCCGGGTATGTGCGCGCACCCAACCAGCCGACGCTGTCGGTCGGCAGCGACGTGGTCGGGGATCGCTACTTCGAGGTGCTCAACATTCCGATTCTGCGCGGCCGCGCGTTCACCGGGCGCGATACCGCTGACGCGCCCGCGGTCGCGATCGTCAACGATGCGATGGCAAAGAAGTACTGGCCGAACCGCGACGCGCTCGGCGCGACGATCACCATCCAGTCGACGCCGCCGTCAACGGCGCAGGTCGTCGGCGTCGCCCGCACGTCGAAGACGGGCGACATCGGTGAAAGACCGCAGCCGTTCCTGTACCTGCCGATTGAACAGAGCCGCGCTACGGGGATGACCATCTTCGTGCTGACCGACCGCGATCCGGCGGCGCTCGCCGGCACCGTCCGCGGCGAAGTCCGCGCAGTCGATCCGACGCTGCCGATTTACGACGTGCGCACGCTGGCGGCGCACTTCGAGCAGCAGGCGCTATGGGGCGTGCGACTGATCGCGGAAGTGATCACCGCCGTCGGCGTGATCGGCCTCGCGTTGAGCGTTCTCGGTCTCTACGCGGTGGTCGCGTATTCGGTGAGCCAGCGGACGCGCGAGATCGGCATTCGCATGGCCGTCGGCGCCAGCGAAGGCCGGGTGCTCGGCATGGTCCTGCGCCAGGGCCTGACGCTAAGCGTCGCCGGCATCGCGGCAGGCCTCGCGGTGACGTTCGTGCTCAGCTCGCTCATCGGCGATCTCCTCAACGGCGTCAACCCGCGGGATCTGCGCGTCTATACCGTCGCGACGTTCGTGCTCCTGGCGGTGACGCTGTTCGCCACCTACCTGCCGGCCCGCCGCGCCTCGCGCGTCGATCCGCAGCTGGCGCTGCGCGCCGAGTAACGCAGCCTCAAGCCTCAAGACCACGCGTAGCGCAGCCCTTCAGCGCTGCCCGCCGCGATTCGGCAGGCCTGAAGGCCTGCGCTACGTGTGGCCCGAAGTCTTTTTTTGAAAAAAATCTTCGTGCGTCTTCGTGTCTTCGTGGGTCCGTTACGCGAAGTCTGGGGGGCGTTCTGTTCCGACGGGGAAGGCACGCTCGATCGCCAGGGCGGCGCGGGCGACGGCGCCCTCCTCGAAGAGACGGCCGAGCAGAGTGACGCCGTGCGGGACGCGGCGTGGCGGATTGAACGTCGGCAATGGATTCTTCGGATCCGGCGCCCAGTCGCTGCGCGCCTCCGAGACGTTGACGAACCCGGTGCGTAGCGTCAGCGACGGATGGCCGGTGAAGTTGGCGATGTTGAGCATCTCGTCGCGCAGCGACGGGACGAGCAGCAGATCCACGCTCGCGAACACGCGCGCCATCTCCTGGGCGACTCGGCGCCGGAAGCGGTCGGCCTGGACGAAATCGACCGCCGACAGGAAGCGCGCCTCGCGAAAGAGATTCGGCCACGCGTCGGGCACCTGCGCGCGCAGGCTGCGGACGCCGCCGCTCAGCGTCAATTCTTCGAACGACGCCGCCGCTTCCGCGAACAGCACGTGCTGCAGCGACGTGTATGGCCAGTCGGGCAGCGACACTTCCACGGCGGTCATGCCGAGCGACTTCAACCGATCGAGCACCGCGCGATCGACATCGGTTGCGGGTGTCTCTTTCATCCACGCCGGAAAATAGCCGACCCGCAGTCCCGCGGCCGACGCGCCGCCGTCGAAGTCGAGCCGGGCGGGCACGCTCGACACGTCGCCGGCGTCGGGTCCGCCGATCGCCTGCAGCACCAGCATTGCGTCTTCGACGCTGCGCGTCATCGGCCCGAGCTTGTCGAGCGACCAGCACAGCGTCATCGCGCCGGTCCGCGGCACCCGCCCGAAGGTCGGCCGCAGACCGGTGACGCCGCATCGCATCGCCGGCGCGATGATGCTGCCGCCGGTTTCACTGCCGATCGAAAAGCCGACGAGCGCGGCGGCCGTCGCCGCACCTGGCCCGGCGCTCGAGCCTGAGGCGCCCTCCTCGAGCAGCCACGGGTTCATCGTCTGCCCGCCGAACCAGATGTCGTTCAGCGCGAGCGCGCCGAGACTCAACTTCGCGATCAACACCGCGCCCGCCGCGCGCAGGCGCTGCACGACGACGGCGTCGGCGGCCGGCACGCGGTTCCTGAACGGCTCGGCGCCGTAGGTGGTGGCGATGCCGGCCGTGTCGAGCAGATCCTTGACGCCGAATGGGATGCCATGGAGCGGGCCGCGGTACTTGCCAGCGGCGATCTCGCCGTCGGCGGCGCGCGCCTGCGCACGCGCCGCGTCCTTGGTCAGCGTGATCACGGCCCGCAGCCTCGCGTCGTGGCGCGCGATGCGGTCCAGATAGATTCCGGTGAGACGTTCGGACGTCAGCGTCTTGTTTTCAATCCAGCGCGACAGCTGCGCGACAGACGCGTAGGCGATGTCCGCATCGTTCGCCGGCAGCGGCGTCGGCTCGCCCGCAGTGCGCACGAACCGATCGCGCGCCGGTCCGGTGGCCAGGCCGGCAATTGCCGGGTTCCACTGCGTCGCCGGCGCCAGTTCCGGCGCCAGCGCCACTCTGCGTGGGCCGACGCGGCGTTCGACGAGCGGCGCCAGCGATCGACGCCAGCTCGCCGCGGCCATCTCCCGCTCCGGCGCACTCATCGTCACCTGCATCAGCTTTTCCGCTTCGGCGAAAGTTGCGGGTGAGACCGGCGGCCCCGATTCCGGCCCGGCGCCAAAAGTCGGCGGAGCGCCCGGGGTCGCAGGCGGAGAAGCGGGTCCCGTGGTTTGTTCGCCGCGGCACGCCGCCGCGTTCACCATGCCCATCGATGCGGTAATCAGAAAATGCCGTCGCGTGTTCATGCCGCTCCTCGATTGTCGAGATGGACGTGCGTCGCGCCAACTACTCGATCCACGCCGGAAGATCGGCAGCGCGCTGGCTGGCGCGGAATTCGATCACGCGGAAGTCGGCGAGGCCGCGCACGCAGAAGGGATCCTCGCCCGCGATCGCTTCGACCCGTTCGCGGCTCTCGGCGACGGCGACGATGACGCCGCCCTCGCGCGGGACCTTGCGGCCGGAGACGACGAACGTACCCGACGCATAATGTTTCTTCAGGTACTGCATGTGCGCGGCCATGTGCGCGTCGATCTGCGCGAGCGGCGCCTTGTAGATCAACTCAATCACGAACATCCAGACACGATAAGCGGACCCGTGACCAAAAGCGACCATTTCGACGGGACACGATTCTTCAATCCGGCCGGCGTCGCCCAGCAGCCGTTCTCGGCGGTGCCGCGGATGCTGCGCGAGCCGGCGACCGCCTGGCCGGCACACGTCGACGAACCGGCGTCGACGCCGGCGCCGCTCGGCGATGCGCTGGTGGTGGTGACCTTCATCGGCCACTCGACGTTCCTGATCCAGACCGCGGCGGGGAACATCCTCACCGATCCGATGTATTCCGAGCGAGCCGGCCCGCTCAATCGCATGGGACCGCGGCGCGTTCGCCGTCCGGCCGTGATGTTCGACGACCTGCCGCCGATCGCCACGGTGCTCTTGAGCCACAACCATTACGACCACTGCGATCGCCGCACGCTGCGGCGGCTGGCGGAACGGTTCGATCCGCTGGTCGTGACACCGCTCGGCAATGGGCCTCTGGTGCGATCGTCCGGTCTGCGCCGCGTCGAGGAACTCGACTGGTGGCAACAGGCGCGGACCGCGCCGCTGCCGATCACACTGACGCCGGCGCAGCATTTTTCGGCGCGCACGCCGTTCGATCGCAACCGCGCCCTGTGGGGCGGATTCGTCATCGCACTGCCGGAGCGGCGAATGTATTTTTCCGGCGACACGGCGTACGGGCGGTTTTTTCCCGATATCCGCCAGCGCCTCGGTCCGATCGATCTCGCGCTGCTGCCGATCGGCGCCTACGAACCGCGCTGGTTCATGCGCGCCGTCCACATGAACCCGGAAGAAGCGGTGCAGGCGCATCTCGATCTCGGGGCAACCTTCAGCATCGGTATGCACTTCGGGACCTTTCGGCTGACCAAGGAAGGCATCGACGAACCGCTGCGTGCACTCGACGAGGCGCGGCAGGCCCACAGCGTGCCGCCCGCGGCGTTCCGGACGCTGCGCTTCGGCGAATCAGCGGTGTTCCGGAGCGGCGATTTCTCGACCTCGCGTGTGCCGACCTGGAACACGCCGGCGGTGTAAGAGTTCTTTCGAATCCCGCTAATTCGCTGCGAACGCGTGCGTTAGTCGGAATAGCACACCTGGTCCGGCACTTGCTCCGGCTACCCTGTGGATTTCCTCGGGTTGATTGGTGTGCCACAGGCCGATCGCGCCGCTGAATTCGGCGCGCTGCTCCTCGTTGCCGTCCTGATTTCCGCCTTCACCAGGCGGCCGTCGCTTGCCGACGACCGCGGGGTGATGCCGCTCTATTTCATCTGCGATTTCTCGGCGCTGCTCCGCTTCGGACCGAGCGCCGCACTGCTGGTCGCCACGCTTGGCATCGTCGCGCGCGCGCTCGCCGACCCTGAGCGGACGCGGCCGCTGCGACGTCTGTTCGCGAGCACGATCAGCGTGATTGTCGCGACGGCGGCGGCTGGCGTCGCCTACGCCGCGCTCGGCAGCGTGACCGGAACCGCGTGGCCGCTGCACGCCGCGCCGATTGCGATCGCGGTCGCGGTCTACGCGCTCCTCAAGACACTGGGCGGCGAGGTGCTGACGCCGATCCTCAACAAGCAGCCTGTCGATCCCGCGTGGCCGTCAGCGGTTGTCCGCAACCTGCCGCACTACGTGATCGCAGCGGCAGCAGCGGCGGGCGTCAGCGAGATCGTCGATCGTGCGGCGTGGGACCTGTTGCCGATTGCGGCGGTGCCGCTGTACTGCGCGTATCGCGCCTACGCCGCCGACGTGCAGCGGGTGGAAGAGCAATACCGCCGCCGCGAAGTGGTCGCGTCGCTGACGCAGGGACTATCGGTGCTCGATACGCGCGGTCGCGTCGCGCTCTGGAGCGATGAGCTCGAACGCCTCCTCGAGTGCCCGCGCGCGCGCGCGATCGGGCGGCCGCTCGCGACCGCGGTGCCGGCGCTGGCACAGACGCAGCTGCCGAAGGCGATCCAGGAGGCCATCGCGAACCGCACGCCGCAGGGGATCGCGCGCCTGACGCTGCCGTCGGCGACGCGCCCGCGCGCGCTCGAGATCAAGATGGTCGCGGTTGCCGGCGGCGTCACGCTGCTGTGGCAGGACGCCAGCGACCGCATCCAGGCAGAGCAGACGCTCAGGCGCAACGAGGAACGGCTCACGCTGGCGGCCGAAGGCGCCAACGACGGCCTGTGGGAATGGGATCTGCGGACGCAGTCGCTCTACGCGTCGGGCCGCTGGAAAACGCTGCTCGGCCTCGCGAGCGACGCCGGCGTCGCTCGCGCCGACGACTGGTTCGGACGCGTCCACCCGGAAGACATGCCGGCGCTGAAGGCGGCCATCGAGGCGCATCTTGGCGGCACGACCGACCATGTCGAGCACCACCATCGCCTGCTGCACGAAGACGGCAGCTATCGCCGGTTCCTCTGTCGTGGCGTCGCGGCGCGCGGCGCCGGGCAAAAGCCCATACGGCTGGCCGGCTCGCTGAGCGATGCCGTCGAGCAGGTTGCGGCGCCGCCGGCGCAGATGCGCACCGTCGAGTTCCGCGATCCGTTGACCGGCTTGTGCCAGCGCGCCGATTTCGTCGAGCGGCTCGGCCAGCGGCTCGCCGATTTCAAGAAGCAGAAGGCCGGCGATTCGTTTGCGGCGCTCTACCTCGACCTCGATCGCTTCAAGGTGGTCAACGACAGCCTTGGCCACATGGTCGGCGACGAGCTGCTGACGGTGGTGTCGCGGCGGCTCGAGTCGTGTCTGCGCCAGGGAGACGCGATCGCGCGGCTCGGCGGCGACGAGTTCGCGATCCTGCTGCACGCGATCGGCGACGGCCAGCAGGCGAACGCTATCGCGTTCCGCATTCAGAAGGCGCTCGCTGACCCGTTCGCGATCGCCGGCCGCGAAGTCTTCACGTCGGTGAGCATCGGGATCGCGATCGGCTCGCCGCACTACAACAACCCCGAAGAGATCATGCGCGACGCCGACACGGCGATGTACCACGCCAAGTCGCGCGGCAAGGCGCGGCACGAGCTGTTCGACGCCGACATGCACGCGCGCACGCAGGACCGCCTCGGCCTCGAGAACGATCTCCGCCGCGCCATCGATGCCAACGACTTCGAGATCCACTATCAGCCGATCGTCCTGCTCGAGTCGCGCAAGTGTGTCGGCTTCGAGTCGCTGATCCGCTGGACGCGCAACGGCGAGCCGGTGTCGCCGGCAACCTTCATTCCGATGGCCGAGGAGCTCGGCCTGATTGAGCCGCTTGGCACCTGGGTGCTGCAGCAGGCGTGCACGACCTTTGCCGAGTGGAAGCGGCAGTACGCCGCGTCGGGGATCGACTACATCACGGTCAACGTGTCGAGCCGCCAGTTGATGCAGCAGAATTTCATGCTGCTCGTCGAGCAGGCGGTTGCGGCGGCGCGGCTGAAGCCGTGCGATCTGCGGCTCGAGATCACTGAAACGGCGTTGATGGACAGCCCGACGTCGGCGGCCAAGCTGTTGAGCGAGCTGCGCGATTTCGGCGCGAAGATCTACCTCGACGACTTCGGCACCGGCTATTCGTCGCTCAGCCATCTCGCGCGGCTGCCGGTTGACGCGCTGAAGATCGACCGCTCGTTCGTCCGGACGCTGGCGATCAACGATCGTCCGACGATCGTCGAGAGCATCCTCGCGCTCGCACGGACGCTGCAAACCAGCGTCGTCGCCGAAGGCATCGAGAGCGAGGATCAGGCGCGCGAACTGCACCGCCTTGGCTGCACGCACGCACAGGGCTACCTGTTCTCGCGCCCGATTCCGGCAGCCGCCGCCGAGAAGTTGCTCGCCGCCAATCAGCCGCTCGGCCCGGTATGGGCCGATGCGCCCGTCTACGCCGGCGCCGGCCACACCGGCGGGTAACGACGCGCGCGCTCTCGCGTCGGTGGGGCCGCCCTTTCAGGGCGGCCGCTCCAGGCCGAACGCTCGGCTACAGCCTTCGCGCTCCGACAGGACGACTCTCTTCGGGCGGCTTGATCGATCGGAACGCGCGATAGACCAGCAGGTCGTAGGCGATCTTCAGCGTGCCGGCGATGAAGAACGGCACGTTGACGAGCGACGGCCGCGCGAACAGCAAGCCGGCGAACAGCGGGCTCAGCGCCGCTCCGGTGGTCCGCGCCACGCCGGTGAATCCGGACGCGGCCGATCGCTCGTCCGGGCCGACCACGGCCATCGTGTACGACTGGCGTGTCGGCACATCCATCTGGCTGATGCTGAAGCGGAGCAGGAGCATCAGCGTGGCGAGCTTCAGCGTCGGCATCAGCGGGATCAGCATCAGCAACACGTTGGACGGCAGATGCGTCACGACCATGGTGTTCAGCAGGCCGATGCGTGACGCCAGCCGCGAGGCGGCCAGCGCCGAGAACCCGGCAAACACGTTCGCGGCGAAGAACAGCGTCCCGAGCGTTTTCGGATCGACGCCGAACCGCAGATAGAACCAGTAGGCGGCGAAACTCTGGACGACGAACCCGCCACCGAACGAATCGATCGCAAACAGCCCGGCCAGCTTCATGATCACGCGACGCGACCGATGGATGCCGGAGAACCTGGCAAACATCGACTGGTCGCCGTCGCGCCGCGCCACCCGCGGCGCTTCGATCGCTGAAGAGACGAGCCCGAACATTGCCGCGAGCACAGCGCCGATCGCGGCGTACGACAGGACGACGGCGCGGTAGCTGTCGACTGGGTCCCACGTCCGCTGCAGCGCTGCCGTGAGATAGCCGGCGCCAAGCGCGCCGAATGCCGTCGCGAGCGAGCCGGCGAGCGTGTACCAGGCGAAGACGTCGGTCCGCGCCCGATCGGCGACCACCTGCGAGAGCGCTGCCTGTTCGATCGGCAGGAACGGTCCGACTTCCTGGCCGCTCGGGCTGATGACGCCGATCGTGCCGGCGATGACCAGCAGCGACAACTCGCGGGTGAAGGCGAAGGCGACCCCTGCCGCCGCCATCAGCGCCGCGCCGGCGACGAGCATCCGCCTTCGCCCGATCCGGTCCGCCTGCGTCGTCAGGTAGAGCGACACGACGGTGTCGCCGAGGAGTGTCGCCGTCAGCAGCAGCCCCGTGTCGGCCTCGGTGAGTCCGAGGCCGACCAGGTAGAGGACGAGTACGACCGACAGCGCGCCGTACGCGAACAGCCGGACGAAGCGCGTCGCGAACAGCAGCCGTCCGTCCCTGTTCAGCGAGCGTAGGGCGCTCAGCACCGGCGTCGCGATGTCACGTCGTGATCCTGACAGAAATATCGCACGCTGACCCTCTGAGATTCCCAAAGCCTTCACGGTGCACACACATACGCAAAACTCTGCCCCGGCGCAGACTTGCGTCTGCCGCGAGGACGACTCCGGCGCGGCCGCCGTACATTCCGCCCGATTCACAGCGGATCATTTTTTGCGTTTCCCGGCTCGGCACCATCTGTAAGCACGCCACCGAATCGTTCGGCAGGCCGCCACGCGCGGAGGGTCCGAGTGCCTCTGTTGATTGTCGAAGACGAAGCCGTGACGCGGGTGCAGCGCCGCGTCGGCGACAGCAGTGCTGACGAAGGACGAGCCCGATGAGCGGCGCCAAGGCATCGGCCGACGCCGATCTGCAGTTGTTCGCGGCGGCCGTCGTCCACGAAATCCGCACCCCGCTCACCGCGCTCTCCGGTGAGATCGAGGTCGCGCTGCGCCGCGACCGCTCGCCCGAGGAGTACCGCGAAGTGCTGCGGCGGATCGCGGCACCGCTGTCGGACCTCGTCGCCATTTCCGCCGATCTCACGCTGCTGAGTGATCCCGTCGATCGATCGATCACCGGCTCGCGCACCGCGCGTCTCGATGCGATTCTCGCGCGGCTGCACGATCGGTTTCACGGCAACCGCGCGATGCAGATCGACTCGCTGCCCGCGGCGCACGTGCAGGTCGCCGGCGACGAGCAGCGGTTGTCGCGCGCAATCACGCTGGTCATCGAGCACGCGCTTCGTTACCGGCGACCTGACTCTCCGGTGTTCGTTCGCATCCGCGACGCCGGCGCCGGCGTGCGCATGGAAATCGACGCCCTGCCCTCAGGCTTCTGGCCGCACACGTGGAGCTCGGTGAGCGCGGCGGCAATGGGCCCGGCCGATCCGCTGCGGCTGCGGACGGCACGGCGGATCCTCGACGAGAGCGGCAGCGCGCTGGTGCGTGCCGGCGACTCGGAATGGGACGGCGTGCGGATCGACTTGCGCGCCGGCGCGTAACATGAACGCGTCGGCTATCGCGTTCTCGCCTCGGTGAACTGAAAAGACCCGGTCCGCAGGACGGCACGCTCGGCGATCTCACCAGCACGACATCTGGCAAATCGACCTGGACGGCTGGACGGACGCCGACTCCGTAAATCGGTTCACGATCGCCGTGCGGCATCGACGGTCCGGGTTGGATCCGCGCCGCTCCAGGTGACGTCCGCGGTTGGGCCGTACACCGGCGGCACCGGCCGATCGAGCAGGCGCAGGTACACAGTCAGCTGCGTGCGGTGGTGGGCGCTGTGGAGCACGCGGCGCCAGAACACCCACTCGCGCGTGCGCTCGACGTCGAAGAAGGCCACCGGCGTTTGCCACCACGCGTCGGTCGCGCCGGCCAGGTGCGGCAGTCGCGCCCGCGCAAGGTCGCCAAGCCGGATCACACACGAAACGACGGCAATCGGATTCGGCACAACGTCCGCCGCATCCGGTTCGGGCAGCCCAAGAAATTCGCCGAAGAAGCGGCGTGCCGACAACAGTTCGTGCTTGAACGTGTCGGCGACCGTCGTCGATTTCGGATGCGGCCGGTAGTCGAGCACGCCATCGTCGAACGCGCGCCACACGGCGGCGGTCTTGTTGATCTCGCTCGCATACACGTCGACGACGTGCTGGAATCGACGATCGGCAGCGGCCGGGATGTCAGTCGGGGCGAAGACGTGTGCGGGATAAGCGGCAGGCATCGCGCTGATGGTAGCGCGAAGTTTGCTGACGATCTGCGTCAGCGATTCGCGGCCACTGACTCGGCGGCGGGTGGTCCGCGCCTGACGATGCGGACCTGCACGCGCTGACGACCGAAAGCCTTCGCGGCGCGGCAGTCGGGAATGAAGACGTCGATCTCGTTGTCCTTGACCGCGGCGCCGGTGTCGGTGGCAGCGTAGATGCCGTCGCGAACGCCTTTGAGGCCGCGGACATGGATGCTGCTGCCGAGCGGGATTCGCCGCGGATCGACGGCGACCATGCCGCGCCTGGTGTGGACACCCGAACCGGTGACGCCCTGCAAGCAGTAGGCGGTCGCCGACATCGGCAGCCATGCATTCGGGCGCGGCTTCGGCTTCGCTTGCGCGCCGAGTGTGCTCGCCAGCATGAGCAGGACCGAAACGGTCGCGGTGCGCCCGTTGAGGGACATCAACCGTTTGCGTGCAATGTCGCCGCCGCATGTGACTCTTGCTAAAACTGCACGCAAATCGTCGCATCTGCACACCCTTGAGCTGCGCAGACTCGAGCGCGGCCGGACAAATTTGCGCGCAAACCCCGTCAGTTAATCGCGTTCAGTAGAGCACCGTGAAGCCGCCGTCGCGCCGCGCGATCGCGGCGCCGAAGCTCCAGACCGGCACGCCGCTGGCGCGCCCGCTGCCCTCTGTCGGCCGGCCTGCGGCATCGAAGACGCGCCAGGCAAGCATCACTGTTGCGAAACTTTCCGGCGGCTCCACCCGGTACTGCGCGGCGCAGCATGGCTTTGCGCCCGGCCTCGGGGCCGGGCGGGTGTTCGATTCCGCGTTCGGCCATGCGACTGGCGCGTGCGACAATCCCGACGTCTCCCGGATGTATTTCGAAGCGCTGAAATGGAGCCTCGGCATCACCGACGGCGACGCGATGCCGCGACCTCGGTAGCCGCAGCGCGAAGCCTTCAGCCGAACGCAGTGGTGTCGGTAAAACGCGGTCGCTCGGCTAAAGCCTTCGCGCTCCGTGCTCTATAATCCGCGTGTGCTGACCCGACGGGCGTTTCTCGCCGCCGCCGGCGTTGCGCCGTTCGCGCGCGCGACCGGGCGGCCGTCGGCGCAGTACGACCTGGTCGTCAAGGGTGGGCGGATTCTCGACCCGGGCCAGCGGCTCGATCGCAAAGCGGATATCGCGATCAACGGCGACACCATCGCCGCCATTCAGCCGGACATCGACAACAGCCACGCACGCGACGTCGTCGACGCGCACGGGAAGTTGGTTACGCCCGGTCTGATCGATCTTCATGTACACGTCGGCGCGCCGGACCTCACGCCAGCGGCGCTGCTGCGCGATGGCGTCACCTCGATGGTCGACGGCGGGTCGGCCGGTGCTGACAACATCGACGCGCTGGTGAAAGTTGCGCAGAGCGCGCCGAACCGCGTCCGCATCTTCCTGAACGTCGCCAGGACCGGCGTCTCGACGCCCGGCGAGCTGCTGGACATTGCAGCGGCGGACGTGGCTGCCGCGCGTGCCGCGATCGCCCGCCATCGTGACTGGATCGCCGGCGTCAAGGTTCGGCTGTCGCAGACTGTCGCCGGCGATCACGATCTCGAGGCGCTGCGTCGCGCGCGCGCGGCCGCCGGGCCGCTGCCGGTGATGCTCCACGTCGGCCAGACCTACTCGCCGCTGCCGAAGATCCTCGAGCTGTTGCGCCCGGGCGACATCGTCACGCACCCGTACTCGCCGCCGCCGCACACGATCCTCGACGACAGCGGCCACGTGCTGCCGGAAGTGCTCGCGGCGCGGCGGCGCGGAATCCGCTTCGACGTCGGCAACGGCCGCACCGCGCACATCACCTGGGAGATGGTCGAAACGGCGACGCGCGACGGATTCTGGCCCGACACGATTTCATCCGATATCACGGGACCCGGTCGCACCGTCCGCGTCTTCGATCTGCCGACCGTGGTGTCGAAGTTCCTGATGCTCGGCATGCCGATCGACAGGGCCGTCGCGTGCGTCACCAGCCACGCCGCGGCGGCGGTGTCGGGGTTCCGGAACCTCGGTACGCTTCGTCCGGGCTCGGTGGCCGATATTGCCGTCCTCGAGTTGCGCGAGGGCGACTTCGAGTTCGTCGACAACATCGACGGCAAGCGGACCGCTGATCGCAAGCTGTTCACGACCGCGGTGGTGATGAACGGCAAGCGCGTCGCGCAGAGTTAATCGTTCACGCGGGGAGGGACGTATGCGCCGGCACCTTGGGCTCATTCTCGCGACCTCGATTGCGGCTGCCGCGGCCACGCTCACCGCTCAATCGCCGCGTGTGGCGCCGCGCGCCGCCGCGGCACAGGCGGTTGATGGCCATCCCGATCTGCACGGCGTCTGGACCAACGCGACGATCACGCCGTTCGAGCGCCCGGCGGCGCTCGCCGACAAGGCGTTCCTGACAGATGAAGAGGCCGAGCAGTTCGAGCGCCGTGCGGCGACGACGCGCGACGAGGAGGCACCGCCGAGGGCGGGCGACGTCGGCAACTACAACCAGTTCTGGTTCGACTCGGGCGACCGCGTCGTCTCGACGCGGCGAACCTCGCTCGTCGTCGATCCGCCGGACGGCCGTGTCCCGATGCGGCACGAGGCCGAGGCGGCGCGCGATTACGCCAGCGCGCATCAGGGGGACTCCTACGAGTTCATGAGCGTGTGGGATCGGTGTATTACGCGTGGCGTGCCGGGCGGGATGTTTCCGGCCGGCTACAACAACGCCTACCAGATCGTGCAGGCGCCGGGCTACGTCGTGATCCATTACGAGATGATTCACGAGGCGCGCGTCATCCCGATGGACGGCCGGCCGCACCTTCCCCCGCAGGTACGCTCGTGGAACGGCGACCCGCGCGGCCGCTGGGAAGGACAGACGCTCGTCGTCGACACGACGAACTACAACGACAAGGGCTGGATCGCGACGCAGGCCGCGGCCGGCCGCGTCAAAGGTGTCCGTCAGACCGAATCACTTCATGTGGTCGAGCGCTTCACCCTCGTCGATGCCGACACCATCGACTACCAGGCGACGATCGACGATCCGAAAACGTTTACGCGACCGTGGACGGTTGCGATTCCGCTGCACCGCAATCCGGCGTACCGCCTCTATGAATACGCCTGCCACGAGGGCAACCGCGCCGTGGAAGGGGTCCTGCGCGGCGCGCGAGCCGAGGAAAAAGAGAAATAACTACGTGTCGTCGCACCCATGCATCTCGCCGCCGTCGACCTCCTGATCATCGCCACCTACGTCGGCTTCGTCCTCGCGATCGGCGTCATGCTGAAGGATCGCGTCGCTCACAGCGCCGACTTCTTTCTCGCCGGCCGATCGATTCCCGCCTGGGTGGCGGGTTTGGCGTTTCTGTCGGCCAACCTCGGCGCGCAGGAAGTCGTCGGCATGGCGGCGAGCGGCGCCAAGTACGGGATGTTGACGAGCCACTTCTACTGGGTCGGGGCGATTCCAGCGATGGTCTTCGTCGGCGTGTTCATGATGCCGTTCTATTACGGATCGCGGGCGCGCAGTGTCCCCGAATACCTGAAGCTGCGCTTCGACGAGAAAACGCGCGCCTTCAACGCGCTGACCTTCGCGGTGATGACCGTGTTCTCGTCCGGTATCAGCATGTACGCGATGGGCGCGCTGCTGCGGCTGCTGCTCGGCTGGAACATCCACGCCAGCATCATCGTGTCGGCGGTCGTCGTCCTCGCCTATATCGCGCTCGGCGGCCTGCGCAGCGCGATCTACAACGAGGTCGTCCAGTTCTTCCTGATCGTCTTCGGCTTCGTGCCGCTGGTCTGGCTCGGGCTGCGCGACGTCGGCGGCTGGAGCGGTCTGGCCGCACGGGTGCCGGACACGTACGTCCGGTCGTGGCATTACATCGGCAGCGCCGACGCCAACCCGATGGGGATCGAGTGGTTCGGGATGGTGATGGGCCTCGGGTTCGTGCTGTCGTTCGGCTACTGGTGCACCGATTTTCTTGTCGTCCAGCGCGCGATGGCGGCCGACTCGATGAGCGCCGCACGGCGCACGCCGCTCATCGCCGCGGTGCCGAAGATGCTGTTCCCGTTCATCGTGATCCTGCCTGGCATCATCGCGCTCGGCCTGACGCTGAAGCCGAACCCCGGCGCGGCGGCGATTCTGCCGCAGGCGTCCGGCGGCGGATACGACTACAACATGGCGCTGCCGATGATGCTCGGGCGCTACTATCCCCCAGGCTTGCTGGGGCTCGGGATCACGGCGCTGCTCGCCAGCTTCATGTCCGGCATGGCGGGCAACGTTACCGCCTTCAACACGGTGTGGACCTACGACATCTACCAGTCGTATCTGGTGCGCGGCGCCAGCGACGCGCACTACCTGCGCATCGGCCGCGCGACCACGGTCGTCGGGATCGCAATCAGCGTCGCGACCGCGTATGCGGCGATGCGGTTCAACAACATCATGGACATGCTGCAGCTCGTGTTCAGCTTCGTGAACGCGCCGCTGTTCGCCACGTTTCTGCTCGGCATGTTCTGGCGGCGTACCAGCGGCGACGGCGCGTTTTTCGGCCTGCTCGCGGGAACACTCGCAGCGGCCTTGCACTACGAGCTCACCGCAGTGGCCGGCGGCGCCTCGCTCGTCGGCAAGCTCGCCGACCTGCACACCTATCCATCCGACATGGCGCAGAATTTCTGGGGGGCGATCTGGGCATGGAGCGCCTGCTTCGCGATCACGATCGTCGTCAGCCTGTTGACGCGGCCGCGGCCGGCAACGGAGCTCACCGGCCTCGTCTACAGCCTCACGCCGCGAATCGCCGATCGGCAGATGGCCTGGTACGCACGGCCGGCCGCCGTCGGCATCGTCGTGCTCGCGCTGACGCTGATCCTGAACGTCGTCTTCTGGTGAGAATCAATGACCGACTTGCGGCTGCCGCTCGGACTGCTGCTGGCGTTCTACGGCGTGATCCTGATCGCTACCGGGGCGACCGCAGGCACACTCGTCGTCGGCATCAACATCAACCTGTGGTGGGGCGGCGTGCTGCTGATCTTCGGCGCCGCCATGATGATCCTCGCACGCCGCGCGTCAGGCGGCACACAACTGTAGGGGCACCCTGAAAGGGTGCCCCTACACGAATCTATTTCGGTCCGAGGACCTGGACCTGCTTCACGTCGCAGCCCGCCGGCAGTCGGTTGGCCCGTGGCGGCACGTTGCCGAGATAACAGTTCGGAATGAGATACATCGTCGACGCAGCGGCGGCCGACGCGGCGGTGCGGGCCGGCGGCGCCGGCGGTTGCACGCGATCGAGCGCGGCGCGATAGGTGAGCGTGTCGTTCGGCGCCAGCCGGATGTCGACGCTCGTCGACTGGTACCCGGGCGCGCGCAGTTCGAGGCGATGCGGGCCGGCCTCGATCAGCAGCGGCCGGCCGGCCTCGATGTCGGCGAGCGTGCCGACGAAATAGCCGTCGACGAATATCTGCGCCTCGGACGGCGTGCCGGACACGCGAAGGAAACCGACCACTGCGGGTCCCGGCGGCGCTTGCGACGCACTCGTCGCGTTCGGCTCCGTCGCGTACGAACCATACCCGCCGTAGCTGCCATAGCCGCCGTACGGTGTCGCGTAGTTGCGATACGGATTGCGCCGGCCGTTCAGGAAGATGTCGCGCGGAGGCGTCGTGGCCGTGCTGGGAATGAAGGTAACCGGCGCCGTCAGCCCGCCGGACGGAGGTGTCGTCAACGGCCCCATCGGAAACACGATCGGCGGCGCCACCGTGCGCGGCGGCGACGCGGGCATCGGCGGCGGTGGGCTCGGTCGGTGCTGCCCTTGTGTCTGTGTCTGGTGTGGCGCCGGTGTAGCGGCGCCGCCGTGCGCGGCGCGTTGCGCGCCCACGCTCGTGGTCAGCAGGAGGATGAAGGGAATCAGCGCGGTTCGCATGGGGGGCTCCCGAGACTCGGTACTCTGCACGACTCTACGCCGGACTCACCACCACTTTACGCTTCGTCACGCATTGGCGCAAAGGGTCTGCCGCAGGATTCACGTTCGTCCACGTTGCGGTGGTCAAAAAAGGAACACGCCCATCACACCGGCGCTCAAGTGCGGCTGAAAGCGGACACTATCGGGACGGCCATCTCCGCGATCCGCGCGCGCCGGACGAGCCACGCGCCTGCCAGGCAGATTGCGGCGCCGACGATCGACAGCAGCGCGACGTGCTCGTGGCGGAGCGCCACGCCGAGCACGAGCGCGACCACCGGAATCAGAAACGCCGTCGCCGACGAGGTGGTGGCGCCCATCCGGCCGGCAGCGGTGGCCGCGAGGACGTTGGCGATGCCGGTCCCGAACACGCCGAGCATCAGCATCGACAGCAGCGGCCACAGTGTCCAGTGCGCGTCGATCACTGCCGGAATGCCGAGCGGCGCCGTCAGCACGACCGCGGTCCCGAGCGCGCGCCGCACCACCGGCAGCGCGCCGTTGCGTTGCTGCAGCGGGCCGGCAAGGTTGTAGGCGAATCCGTAAGAGGTGAGCGCCAGCGCGATCAGCAGAATCCCGAGCGCCTGGTTGTCGGTTTGCGTTGACGTCGCCAGCCCTGGCCACGCGATCAGGACCGCGCCGGTGAAGCCGATGGCGAGTCCGATGAGCATCGCGCGCGATGGGAGCCGCCGCGCCAGCAGCGTCGCCACGGCGGCGGCCGACAGCGCCGTCGCGCCGTTCAGCATACCGGTCAACGCCGACGACACGTGCTGCTCGGCGAACGGAAACATGCTGAGCGGGAAGGCGAGCCACAGCACGCCGAGGAGCGCGGTCCAGCGGCGATCCGTCGCCGCGATCGGCCGCCGCGCGGCCGGCACCAACCACAAGGTGAGGAAGCCGATCACGATGCGGACGAAGGTAACGCCCATCGGCGCCATCGCTTCGAGACCTTCGGCGATGAAGAGGAACGACGCGCCCCAGATGCAGCCAGGCAGGACGAGCAGCAGCCAGTCGATCACGCGTCCTGCTCCGCCTCCTGCCGCATCGTCCGCCACAACGCGTCGACGTGCCGTCGCTCAGTGGATTCCGCGCCGATCGACACGCGCGCCATCCAGCGGCCATCGAGTGTCGCCGGCGTCAGATACGCGGCGCCGGATCGGTTGATCCGTTCCACCCATCCGAGCGTGTGACGATCGAGCGCCTCGCCGGAAACACCGTCGGGCTCGTGGCGCACACACAGCGTCTGCAGCGGCACCGGCGCGAGCAGCCGCCAGCCACGCCTCGCGCCAATCTCGCGGGCGAGCCATTGCGCGTTCTCGATGTCGCGGCGCAGCCGCCCCTGTAGCTGCGCGACGCCTTGCTCGCGAATCAGGAACCACAACTTGAGCGCCCGAAAACGTCGCCCGAGTGGAATGCCCCAGTCGCGATAGTTCTTCACGCGTCCATCTGCCGCGGACTGCAGATAGCTCGGGTTGGTCGACATCACGCGCACCAGATGTTCGGGATCGCGCAGGTAGTACACGGTGCAATCGAACGCGGCGCCGAGCCACTTGTGCGGGTTGACGACCAGCGAGTCGGCACGCTCGATACCGTCCCACAGTGGCCGGCATTCGGGAAGAATCATCGCCGAGCCGGCCATCGCCGCATCGACGTGCAACCACATACGGTTTTTCGCGGCCACACTGCCGATTGCAGCGAGCGGATCGAATGCCGTGGAGGTCGTGCTGCCGGCGGTCGTGACGACCGCGCAGGGCAGCGCGCCGCGCTGAAGGTCGGCGTCGATCGCGGCGGCGAGCGCGTCGGGCTGCATCGCGTAGGCGTCGTCGTGCGCGACGATCCGGATGTTGTCGCGGCCGAAGCCGGCGAGCAGCGCCGCCTTCGCAACCGAACTGTGGCTGTGGGCCGACGTGTAGACGATGAGCGGCCGCGGCTCGGCCTGCAGTCCGCCGCGTGTCAGGCTGAAGGCGGTTGCGCGCTCGCGCGCGCAGATGAGCGCAATCAAGGTGCTGGTCGACGCG
>Ga0075425_100000180_pt1 | contig 55500 bp, 58 predicted proteins | sample SoiMethybrSBSTD4_FD_75300 | JGI IMG/M metagenome (GOLD analysis project Ga0075425, IMG submission 75300) | Bulk soil microbial communities from a Populus tree surrounding site in Tennessee, USA - Soil MetaG P. TD hybrid SBSTD4 | ecosystem: Environmental > Terrestrial > Soil > Tree plantation... | reverse complement strand
TAACACGGAGTGGCAGGAGCGAACTGCAGCCGACGTGCCGCGTGCGTGCAGTTCGAGCCGCCCGAGGCGGCTCGGCCGCCGGGCCAACGGACCGGCGGCTTTTGTCAGCTTGTGAGGGCAGTTGGGCCGCACTTCAGTAGATGGTCTCAAGCTGCTGCTTGGCCGGGATGAACAGAAAGATACGATCGAATGCGCCATGATCAGCACTCGCGACCTGCTTGAGATGCGAGGCAATCTCGCGAAAACCAAAGCCGGGCGCATCGAAGGGAGTGTTGAAAGCCCAACCCTGATCGTAGTACAGGAGGAGATGCAACTCTGCGAGGCCAGCATTCGACTTCAAAGTTGCATACATGGCTGTCTTCCGTTGCAGACTGAACTCCAAGGCTTGAATCGCCGGCTGAATACCATGAGCTCCACCATGTGGCATGAATGTGATCCATTCGTGACCCAATTGGGCGGTTCGATGAAGGTGCGACCAGCACATAAGTGAGCTTAAGTACTTTGCTACGATTGGATACCCCGAGAAATCGCGGATGACGGCGCCATGCGGATTATCATGGTCTCGCACTTGCGTCCAGTTGGAATCAAGTTGGCTCACGAGGGCGTATAATTCGGTGCAAAAGCGTCTTTCATCGGACCGGCTGAGGCGCCGCCGTGCCCAGAGCCAGATGCCTCCAATGTTCGCAGGCGGCGACACGCGGCGACTGTCAATTGCTTGGCGATACTCACGTTCGAGCTGATACCGTGGCCGTTCGCGCGCGATTTGAGTTTCGTGCAGCCACTCAGAAAGCTCGACGCCAATCTGCGCGCCGCCGGAATCTACGCAGGTAAAGTCTGGCGGATTCGCTCCACGTGCACATTGCACAGGCCGACCCGCAAAGTTCGGACGGAGCGCAACGAACGCGTCGAAGACCTTCTGCTCCACAGCCGGTGACGCCATGCAGAGAGAAACGCCGAAGGTTCCGTCCCGATTTCACTAGATCGTGTCGCCCCAACATCGAGCTTAGGGACTGTGCGTGCAGCCGCGCGGTGGGGAGCAGCGACGGCGCCGGTGGGGCGCGCCGAGGGCCATGCTGTTGGCTGGCGCGTCACTCGCCGGCCGTTAGGCGCAACCCAACTACGGGCGATATGCGAGTGGCGCGACAGTCAACAGGATGGCCCGAACGCGCCAGGGTGGGCGGCGAGTGAGAGACGGGCCGCGACGAGCGTGCGCCGGGTGGGCGGTGAAGCGACGCTTCGGGCACTCCCCTTTACTGATGCGACCATATGCGAAGAATCGAGTGCCCGAAGTGTCGCTTCGGCGGCGGCGCGGTTTGCTGGTCGCGGCCCGTTTCTCACCTTGCGGCGCTGCGCGGGGGAACGTGCCGCTTGCGATGAACACAGTTATGGCGTCCTTGGCGCTGGCGGAAACTGCGGTACTCGCTTCCGTGATTACGCGCAGCTCGCGCGGTCGGCCCAACACCAATTCGGCTGACGCAAATCGCGGGATATGCAGTGGCCCAGACATTTCTATCCCGGTGATGGGGCGGCGTGTCTGCTCATGAACCGCGCTCTAGCGCGCTCGAGATGTCCGTCGACGTTTCGGCATCCGCATCCACGAGGTCGAGGATCCTTATCCGGGAAGCCGGGATGCGCATGCCGGCATGCTCAGATCCCGACCATGGCCATCGAGTCGGCGCATCCGCAGCCCTTTGAGTGTGAGCTCCAGCGGCTGCGGATGCGAACGCAGGACGTCGTGAATGGACATTCGCGAAGCCGATGTGCACATTCGTGGGCTCTTGAATTGGGATCCAGGACCGCGGAAAGGCGCATCTGCGACCCTGTCGATGTCGATTCGTGAATCGGAGATGCGTTGTCGAGGTCGGGTTTGTGCGGATAGACGATGCGGCGGGTGCGATGCAGGGCGGGCTTTGTCGTGACCCACGGACTCGACCGGCGGACGTTGTCGCACTCCATGCGCATGTACGAGTGGGAGATCGCCATACAAGCGACCTGCGCGGACTCGGCGTGCAACCTCCTCCCGGCTCACACGTCGGAGATGCAGGAGGCGCGCATGCTGCTGCTGATCCTGCTGCTGGCGACAGAAATCCCCAACCCGAACATCGACATGCCCGGCTACCTGCGCGTCGCGCGCGAGGCCGCGGAGTACCGCGCCAACCGCCGTGTCTCCGAGGAGGAGTTCCTGCGGATCAGCGGCGAGCCCGGCGCCGTGATCCTCGACGCCCGCAGCAGCGAGAAGTTCCGCGAGCTGCACGTGAAGGGCGCCGTGAACGTCAGCTTCCCCGACATCACCGCCGCGAGCCTCCGCGCCGCGATTCCCGATCCGAACGCGCCGGTGCTGATCTACTGCAACAACAATTTCCGCAACGCCGAATCGCCGTTTCCGAAAAAGGCAAGCACGGCGTCGCTGAATTTGTCGACGTTCATCGCGCTGTACAACTACGGGTACCGGAACATCTACGAGCTGGGGCCGCTCGTCGACATCGAGAAGTCGAAGCTGACGTTCGAGTCAGATCTGGCGAGATGAACGTTCGACCGAGCAAGCTTTTTGTCGAAAGAGCCGTGATCTGACAGAGAAAAACCAAGAAACTTCTGGGGAAAGCCGTGATCGATCACGGAAAATTCGAGATTTGTCTTCGAAAGTCTGTGATCGATCAGAGGAGCGAGTAGATTTTTCTCATCGTTCTCGTCTCATTCCCTTCCGCGCCCGAATGACGAAATGCACCGGACAGCCGGTGAGCGCGAGCGCCTCGCGGAATTGATTTTCCAGATAGCGCCGATAGGAAAAATGCAGCGGCTCGTCCGTATTGGAAAAGAGCGCGATCGTCGGCGGCTGGGCGCGCAACTGCGTCGCGTAATAGAAACGGCGGGGGCGGCCGCGCACGGCGGGGGGATTGTGCTGCTGCACCGTCCGCTCGAGAATCGCATTGAGCTCTGACGTTCGGAAGCGTCTGCGGTAGGCGCCGGCGATCTCGTCGATGCGCGGGAAAAGCTTTTCCACGCGGCGGCCCGTCTTGGCGGAAATGAATTCGACCGGCGCGTAGGCGAGGAACTTCAATTTGAAGCGGATGTCCTCTTCGAATTTCTTGGCGTCGTCGGGGCCGTGCTGTTCGGCGTCCCATTTATTGACGACGATCAGCGCCGCCTTCCCCGCCTCCTCGGCGTAGCCCGCCACGGTGGCGTCCTGCGCGGCCACGCCCTCGGTGGCGTCGATCAACACCAGGGCGACCTCGCTGCGCTCGATGGCCTTGCGCGCGGAGATCACGGCGAGCTTCTCGGCCTCGTCGGTCGTTTTGCCTTTGCGGCGGATGCCGGCCGTATCGACGATAACGTAGCGCCGGCTGTCGCGCACGAGCTCGGAGTCGATGGCGTCGCGCGTCGTGCCGGAGATCGGCGAGACCACGGCGCGCTCGTCGCCGAGGAGGCGGTTCAGCAGCGATGACTTGCCGACGTTCGGGCGGCCGATGATCGCCAGGCGCACCGGCGCGTCCTCATCGGACTCCTCGGCCGCGACCGACGACGGCGGCACGACCTCGGCGATGGCGTCGACAACGTCGTCGATTCCCTCGCCGTGCTCCGCCGAGATCGGCAGCACGCGCTCGAAGCCGAGCTCGTAGAACTCAGGCACGCTCTCCTCGGCGTCCTTCCGGTCGACCTTGTTCACGAGCAGCAGCGTGCGCGCGGCGTCGGCGCGCAAGTCCTGCGCGATGTCGCGGTCCTCGGCCAGGATGCCCGCGGCGCCGTCGACGACGAAGAGGATCACGTCGGCGATCTGCAGCGCGCGCTTGGCCTGGGCGCGGATCTCGCCGGCGTACGCCGACATCGGCGAATCGCCGTACTCGAGGCCGCCGGTGTCGGTCAGCTCGTAGCGGCGGCCGTCGTCGAGGGCCACGACCTCGCTCAGGCGGTCGCGCGTCATCCCCGGCAGGTCGTGGATCAGCGCCCGGCGCTTGCCCGCCAAACGGTTGAAAAGCGTCGACTTGCCGACGTTGGGCCGGCCCACGATCACGACGCGCTTCAGACCTCGGTCCTCCATGCTGCGGCCGGAATGCTACAATGGACACCTCGAATGTCCGTCTCCTCTTCGACCGATTCCTGCCGCCTCTGCGGCGCTCCCATCGACGCGCGCGAGGCGCGCCGCCGCCTCTGCAGCATTTGCGACGACTACGCGCAGCACGTGGCCCTCTACAGCAACAAAGGCCTCGAGCGCATCGTCGGCGAGCTGCAGAACCAGCCGCTCTTCCGGGAGCCGGCGCGCCGCGGCCATTGAAGTTTCTCGCCGCGCTCCTCCTCGCCTCGTGTGCCGCGACCACGACCTCCACTGACACACCGGAAAGCGTGACGCGCGCTCTCGTCGACGCCATCGGACGCGGCGACGCCGCCGCCGCCACCCGCCTGTTCGCCGACGACGCCACTGCATTTTTTCCGGCCGACGCCGCGCCGATGCGCGCCGACGGGAAAGCCGCGATCGGCGACGTCTTCGCGAGGCTCCTGACTCCGAGCTCAGGCAAGCTGCCGGCGCCGGAGAACATCCGCGTCCAGCACGCCGGCGACATCGCCATCGCAACGTTCGAGATCCGCAACCCGCACGTCACGTCGCGGCGCACGGTTGTGCTCAAGCGGCGCGGCGGGCGCTGGCTGATCGTCCACCTGCACGGATCGAACATCCGCAAAGATTAGGCGAGCACCACCAAGTCAGAATTCGAAGCCGAACATCGGCACGAAGTTCCAGGCGATCCAGAACAGCAGCGCGCCGATGACGGTGTTGATGAAGTTCATCACGCCGTTCGGCACCGGGCTGCCGGCGTGGCGGTTGATCCCGCCGAGGATGCTCTCGATGTACGAGCCGAGGAAACCGCACGCGGTGAGGACGGCGACGGTGTGGAAGCGGTCGATAACCACGGTTCCGGTGAAGCCGGGGCGGAGGTGGTGGACGGCCATGGCCACGGCGGAGACGCCGACGATGAACGCCGCCACGATGCCGGCGAGCGTCCCCTCGAGCGAGATCGCCCCTTCGGTGCCGCGCGCGACGCGGCGGAACGACAGCGGCAGGAACGTGGTCCGGCCGAGGAGCTGCCCGATCTCGGAGCCGGCGGTGTCGGCGGCGGCGGTGGCGAGCGCGGCGACGCCCATGAAGAGCGGCACGAGGCCGAGCCCGCGCCAGCAGGCGACGGCGCAGGCCGCGGCGACGCCGGCGTTGGCGAAAGCGTGCGCGGCGCCGCGACGTCCGCCGCGCTCCTGCGCCAGCCCCTCACTGGCCTTCTTCGCGTAGCCGAGCTTTGTCGCTGCCGTGCCGATGATGAAGAACGCCAGCAGCGCGACGTAGAGCGGCGGTCCGCCGACGACGACGATGACCGCGCCAAGGATCCAGCCGGCGATGGCGCCGGAGACATCGACGGTGCGCAGCAGCCAGCCGGCGATGGTGAGGCCCGTGTGCACGGCGAGCCATGGCCAGGCGATGGCCGGGTGCGTCGTCGACGCGAACGGCGCGAGGCCGACCACGGCCAGCACGCCGCCGGCGACGAGCGGCACGACGACGTTGTCGTTGAGGCCGAGGGGCAGCGACTCCGCGAACGCGCTCGCCACGAGCACGAGCAGCAGCGCCTCCAGCCTGGGATGACCGTCGAAGAGCATCGAGATCCCGAACGCCGCCGCGCCGCCGAAGATCAGAAACGCCAGGACGCCGCCCCAGCTCTTCTGCCTGTTCCACGGCAACGAGGCGATCGGCATGGCCCGGCCGATCAACGTCGCGAAGCCGTCGCCGAACGCCATGAGCGCCCACGCCACCGCGGCGATCTCGATGTGCCAGTTGAAGACGACGATGAGCGCGCAGACGGAGGCGGGATAGAGGACGATGCCGGCGTCCCAGCCGCGCTCGTGCCGGGCCACGCCGCGGCCGACCAGGCGGTGCAGCAGGAGCCAGTTGATGACGACGAAGGCGGCGGCGATGAGCGCCACGTACCGCCACTGCACGAACTTCAACAGGATCGCGCCGAGGCCGACGGCGATGTGGATGGACTTGCGCAGGGGCTCGTTCGTGGCGAACGGCATAAGTCGAACATTACAATACCCCGCCCATGTCCGAATCGCGCTCTCCCCTGCTTTCCGTGATCGTGCCCTGCTACAACGAGCGGGCCACGGTGGCGGAGCTTTTGCGCCGGGTGAAGGACGTTCCCATCGACAAAGAGATCATCGTCGTCGACGACAAGTCCACCGACGGCTCGAAGGACGTCGTGGCCGCGCTGGCGCGGCAGTGGCCGGAGATCCGGCACATCCTGCAGCCGGTGAATCAGGGCAAGGGAGCGGCGCTGCGGCGCGGCATCGAGGAGGCCCGCGGCGACATCGTCATCATTCAGGACGCCGACCTCGAGTACGACCCGGAGGAGTATCCGAAGCTGATCCAGCCGATCGCCGACGGCTACGCCGACGTCGTCTTCGGCTCGCGCTTCGGCGGCTATCCCCGCCGCGTGATGCTCTACTGGCACCGCCTCGGCAACACCTTTCTGACGTTCCTGTCGAACGCCACGACGAACCTCGACCTCAGCGACATGGAGACCTGCTACAAAGTTTTCCGCCGTGAAGTGATCCAGTCGATCAAGCTCAACTCGAACCGCTTCGGCTTCGAGCCCGAGGTCACGGCGAAAGTTGCGAAACGCGGCTATCGCATCTACGAGGTGCCGATCTCGTACTACGGCCGCGACTACTGGGAAGGGAAAAAGATCAACTGGAAGGACGGCTTCAGCGCCATCTGGACGATCCTGCGCTACGGCCTCTTCGACGATCCGGCCAGCGAGCCGGCGACGTGGGGGTCGCTGCGCCGGCGCAGTTCGCTGCGCCGCTACAACCGCTGGATCTGGGACCGCGTGCAACCGTACGTCGGGCAGCGCGTGCTCGAAGTCGGCGCGGGCACGGGGGCGATGACGCGCTTCCTCTACGGGCGCGAGCTGATCGTAGCCACCGACAAGGAGACGCCGTACGTCGACCGCCTGCGCAACGCCTTCCGCCGCCGGCCGGGCATCGCGGTCGAGCGCTTCGACCCCGACGCCGCCGACACGCAGGATCTGGCCCGCTACGCGTTCGACACCGTCACCTGCATCAATGTGCTCGAGCACACGGCCGACGACGCCGGCGCGCTGCGGCGCATCCACGCGCTGCTCGCGCCGGGCGGGCGGGTGATCGTGTTCGTGCCCGCGGGACACGCGCTGTTCGGGACGATGGACCAGAGCGTCGGGCACATGCGGCGCTACGAAAAGGACGAGCTGATCGCCAAGCTGCGCGAGGCCGGGTTCGAGGTCGAGGACGTCGGCTATCAGAACCGGATCTCGAAGGCGGCGTGGTGGCTGAACTCGAAAGTGCTGAAGCGCCGAGGACTGCCGCTGGCGCAGTCGCGGATCTTCGACCGCTTCGTGCCGCTGATCCGCGCGCTGGAGGGCGCGCGGCCGGCGAGCGGGCTGTCGCTCGTAGCGATCGGGCGGAAGAGTGGAGACGATGAAGCGTTGCGCGCTGATTCTGGCGGGCGGCGGCGGGACACGCCTGCGGCCGCTCAGCTCTGAAGAGAATCCGAAGCAGTTCCTGCGGCTCTTCGAGGGGCGATCGCTGATCGAGATGACGTTCGCGCGCGCGGCGCGGACGGCCGACAGCGTGTACGTCTCGACGACGGAGGCGTACGCGGCGAAGACGCGCGACTTCCTGCCGGAGCTGCCGGCGAATCATGTGATCGCGGAGCCGTCGCGGCGGAACACGGCGCCCGCGATCGCGCTGTCGTGCTTCGCGATCGAGGCCCGAGAAGGCGACTGCGCGATCGCGGTGCTGGCCTCGGATCACTACATCGCCGACGAGGACGAGTTCCGCCGCGTGCTGGCGCGCGCCTTCGATTACGCCGAGCGTGCCGGCGATCTGGTCTGCATCGGCATCGCGCCGACAGAGCCCAACACTGGCTTCGGCTATCTCGAGCTCGGCGGCGAGATCGAGCCGGGCGTCGAGCGCGTCGTCCGCTTCACGGAGAAGCCGTCGCGCGAAGTGGCCCAGCAGTTCCTCCGCGCCGGCAACTACGCCTGGAACGCGAGCATGTTCGTCTGGCGGGCGAGCGTCTTCCGCGCCGCGCTCGACGCGCACGCGCCGGAGATCGCGCGCGTCACGCGCGAGCGCTACGAGGAGGCGCCGTCGATCTCGATCGATTACGCGCTGATGGAGAAGGCGCCGAACGTCGCGGCCATTCGCGGCGATTTCGGGTGGTCGGACGTGGGGTCGTTCGAGGCGTTGAATCGCGTGCTAGGGCGCGAATAGCGCCTCGGCGTTCTCGCGCAGCACGCGCCGGTTCACCTCGTCGCCGAGGCCGAGGGCCAGGAAATCCTCCACGTTCTTTTTCGGCGAATTCACGCCCGGCGACGGCCAGTCCGTCCCCCACAGCACCTTCGCGCTCATGTCGCCGAGGCGGGGCACGTACTTCGGCAGCGCCTTCGGCGGAATGCCGGAGAGCTCGAGGTAGACGTTGCGGTGGCGGCGGGCCAGGAAGAAGGCCGTGTCGCCGTAAAGCGGGCGGCCACTGTGGGCGAGGATGATCGGCAGCGCGGGAAAGTCGACGGCGACGTCGTCGATCGGCATCGGGTCGGCGAAGACGTTGCGCGCGCGCGGAAAAACCGAGGTGCCGGTGTGGAACATGACCGGGACGCGGCGCTCCTCGCACTCGCGGTAGACTTCGGCGAGCTGCCACAGCTCGCCGCGATACGCGTTCGGCGCGAAGAGCTGGTGGGGCGGGTGGATCTTGATCATGCGGATGCCGAGGTCGAGCACGCGGCGGATCTCGTCGCGGACGTGCATCTCGTGCAGAGGGTTGACCGAGCCGACGGGCAGGAGGCGGTCGCGGTGCGCGCGCGTGAAGTCGGCGATCCAGTCGTTGACGTCGCGCGTGAAGCCCATGACGTCGGGCGAGACGTAGTTGATGCAGCAGCAGCGCTCAATGTCGTTGGCGTCGAGGAAGCGGAGGACGTTGTCGGGCGCGTCGAGGACCGTGCCGGCGTCGCGGTGCGCTTCATCCTCCGCGACGAGGGCGAGCGCCTCGGGATTCATCATGCGCCACGGCTGGATGTGCAGGTGGACGTCGAAGACTCTCACGCCAGCATCACCAGGCGCATGCACGTGGCCGTCGACGGACAGGCATCCTGAAACTCGCGCGAGCTCAGGAGCTGGGGATGGACTTCGTCGCGGTCGATGGGCTTGAAGCCGCGCTTGCGGAAGTAGTCCTCCGCCGTCGTCGTGAGGAGGTAGAACTCGCGCAGGCCGCGCGAGGCCAGGCGGTCGAGCAACTGCCGCACGATGCGCCGGCCGAGGCCGCGGCCGCGGTATTCGGGATCGACGGCGACGGAGCGGATGAGCGCCGCGAACTGGTAGGCCTCGGCGCCGCCGCAGGCCACGATCTTGCCGCCGTCGCGCGCGATCACGAACGTGCGCCAATGATCGTCGACGCCCGCGGTCGGCAGCGAATTCGCGGCGAGGAGCGCTTTGATCGCCACGACGTCCGCGGAGGTCGCCGCCGTGATCGCGATGTCCGGCATGCCGCGAGGATACTACGAAGGGGGCGGGCGATTGCCCGCCCGCCGACTACTGCTTCTTGCCGCTCTGGGAGCCCTTGTCGCCCCAGCTCTTGTCGCTCGAGCCGAGGTCGCTCGACTTGTTCAGGTCCGAGGAGCTGCCCATCTTCGAGCCGCCTTCCATACCGCTGGAACCGACGCTGCCGCTCTGGCGGCTGATCGGCTCGTTCAACTTCTCCTCCGACTTCCCGATGTTCTTGCCGAAGTCGGCCGAGGTGTCGCTCTTGATCTTGTCCTGACGCATCTTGTCCTTATCACGGTTCTCCATGCGTTCCTCCATTGATCTAATGTTGGGGCCGATGTGGCACCCAAGTTATTTGAAGTGCAATGGAGGTGCCGCGATCGTCACTTGAGCTCGAATACAACCGACACCGTGAACGAAAGCTCCTGCGAGCCCGACTCGACCGGAACCTCGGTCACGACGGCCTCGGCTTTCGCCGCCATGACGCGCCCCATCATCGGCCGCGGCTGCGGTGTCGCTTCCGCTCCTTCGGTGATGTTTATGGCGCGTCCGAGCGTCCGCTCCGCCGCCTGCGCCAGCAGCCGCGCCTTGGCGCGCGCATCGTCGTACGCGGCCTTCAGCCCCTGATCGCGGCCGCGCGCCGGATCGGAGACTTCGAAGTTGATCCCCGAAGCCGTGTTGACGCCCGCGCCGATCGCCACCTGAAGCAGCTTGCTGGCCGAGGCGACTTCTTTCTTGCGCACGGTGATGCTGTTGGTGACCTGATATCCGAGAAGGCGCGGCGGCTGCCCCTGCTGGTAGTCCTGCTGCGGATAGATCGAGAAGCCGGACGTCTGGATCTCCTCGGGTTTCGCGCCTGCCGCTTTCAGCGCCGCGATCACCTTCGCGACGCGCTCGTTGTTCTCGTTGACCGCGGCGTCGACCGTCGGCGCGTTTGTCTGCACGCCGACATTGAAGGTGAAGCGGTCGGGCACCAGCGTCACGCGCCCGGTGCCGGTGACGCTGACGGTCTCGGGCGGCCCGGGCTGATGCGGCGGCATCGTGGCCGGCTGCGCGAGCGCCGCCGCGGCGATGAAGATCGTGGCCAGAAATGTTTTCATGCGAGCTCCTCGTTTGGCGGTGCGGTCATCATATGGCTGATCCGAACGACAAGGTCCAGGGGCAGCCGGCCGGCCGGTACTACGTCGACTCGCAGTGCATCGACTGCGATCTCTGCCGCGAGACCGCGCCCGCAAATTTCCAGCGCAACGACGAGGCCGGGTTCTCCTACGTCTACAAACAGCCGGAGACGGAGGAGGAAGAGACGCTCTGCAAGGACGCGCTGGACAATTGTCCGGTGGAGGCGATCGGCAGCGACGGTTAATGCGTCCTCTTGTCGACGCTGACCTGCTCGTGCCAGTTGTCCGCTAACAAAACCTCGATCAGCTCCTGAAGCTCCTCCATGTGGAAGGGCTTCGTCAGCGCCGCGGTCATGTTGTTCCCCTTGGTGATGGTGAGGATGTCGCCCTTCCCAGAAGCCACGACGACCGGCGTTTGCTTCCCCTGCTGGACGTACCAGGCGATCCACTCCTCGCCGCTCATGCCGGGGAGGTTGAGATCGAGCAGGATCAGGCGCGTGTCGGGATTCCGTTGCAGGAGGCTGATGCCCTCGACGGCGCCGGATGCGGAGAGGACTTCGTAGCCCTTCTTCTGGAGGTACGTCTTGTACAGCGCCAGCACCTCCGGGTCGTCTTCGATGGCGAGGATTTTCGCGTTTTTGTCCTCGCCTCGAGCTGCTTCGAGCATAGTCGGCTCTCCCCATGCGAAGAGCGTGCAAAGTGTCAGGCCGTGGCGTCGAACATGCGCCGCAGAGCGCGCTCGGCGGGGACGCGGATGTACTCCGGCACCTCGATGTCGTAGCGCATCAGGGCCAGCGAGTCGCGCACGTCCTCGAGCGACGTCACCTTCATGAACGTGCAGAGCTTGCAGCCTTTGAGGAAGGTCTTGTCGGGGACTTCCATCGCCAGCCGGTCGGAGAGCCCGCACTCGGTGACGACGAGGAAACGCTTGGCGGCGTGCTCCTTCGCGTACTTCACCATCCCCGAGGTGGAGAGGACGGCGTTGGCCTGCTTGGCGACGTCCTCGCGGCACTCGGGGTGGACGAGGATCTCCAGTTCCGGGTCGGCCTCGCGGATGCGGGCGATCTCCTGCGGCGTGATCTGCTGGTGGACGTAGCAGAAGCCTTCCCACGGGATGATGTTCTTCTCCGGGACCTGCTCGGCGACGTGACGGGCCAGGTTGCGGTCGGGGACGAAGAGGATGTTGGTGTTCGGCAGGGTGCGCACGACCTTGGCGGCGTTGGCCGAGGTGACGATGATGTCGGAGAGCGCTTTGACCGCGGCGGTCGTGTTCACGTACGAGACGACGGCGAGGTCGGGATACTGCACCTTCAGCTCGGCCATGCGCGCGGCCAGGTCGGCGGCCGGCGCGGAGTCGGCGAGCTGGCAGCCGGCGGCGAGGTTCGGCAGCAGCACGGTGCGCGACGGGTTGACGATCTTGGCCGTCTCGGCCATGAAGTGCACGCCGCAGAAGCAGATGACGTCGGCGTCCGTGACCTTCGAGGCCATGAGAGCGAGCTCGAGGGAGTCGCCGACGAAGTCCGCCACTTTCAGGATTTCCGGACGGTAGTAGTTGTGGGCGACGATGACGGCGTTGCGCTGCTTCTTGAGGGCGCGGATCTCCGCGTGCAGGGCCTCGAAGCGGACGACGTCGTCCTCGGTGTAGTCGTAGGTTTTGACGCGGCTGAGCTCTTCGAAAAGGGTCGTGCTCATCGAAAGACCACGATTGTAGCGCCGAGGTGGGCGTCGTCGCGCCAGGAGTGCACGAAGTCGAGCGTGGCCAGCATCTGCTGGATCAATGCCCGCTGCACGCCCCGCCCCCGCCCGTGAATGAGCCGCACCTCGGCGAAGCCGCGCTCGTGGGCCGCGATGAGGTACTCGTGGGCAACGTCGCGCACGTCCCTCGGCAGGAAGGCGTGGAGGTCGATCGAGTCTTCAATCGGAACGTCAAAGGCAGCGTCGTTCATCACATCCCCGGCCACCGCCCCCGCCCGCCCCGCCGGCGCTGCGGATAGCCGGAGTCGTCGCGGCGCTCTTGCCGCTGGCTCTGCAGCGCGCTCTGCAGTGACTGCCACTGCCGCTGCGTGAGGAGGGCTCGCTCCGCGCCGAGCAGCTGCGCCTGATGCTCGAAGGCGCTGTCGCGGATGGCCCGCAGACGCATCGCCGCCGTAACGATGTCGGGCGCGGCCGGCTTATCCGTGTTGAGCAGCGTGCGCAGGTCGCGCGCGGCCGTGGCGCTGTCGCGCTCCAGACGGGCGATCTCCTCCTCGTGCGGCTTGGCGATCTTGTCGAGCTCCGTGAACTGGTCGTTCGACAGGCTCACCCCCGCCTCGACCTGCGGGTCGTGCCACCACTGCGCGGGCGGCATCATGTCCAGCGGCCCGCTCGCCGCCGGCGGCCGATAGCCGTATCCGCCGCCACCGCCACCGCCACCGCGCATCGGTCCGCGCTGCGGAGGCTGGTTCGTGTCGGTCGACGTACAGGCAGCGAGCAGAACGATTGCGAGCGCGGCGATGCGTTTCATGTCAGCTCCTACGGCGCGAAGCCGTCAGCGTTGAATATGCGATACTTTTGGCTTCCCATGGTCCTCTTCAATCACGCCACGCGCGAGATGACGGCGAAGATCGTCTACTACGGTCCCGGCCTCTGCGGCAAGACGACGAATTTGATGGTCATCTTCGACGAGCTCGAGCCGAACAAGAAGGGAAAAATGCTCTCCCTGGCGACGAAGACGGACCGCACGCTCTTCTTCGACCTGCTCCCCGTCGACATCGGCAAAGTCGGCGCCTTCAACCTCAAGATCCAGCTCTACACCGTCCCCGGCCAGGTCTTCTACAACGAGACGCGCAAGCTCGTGCTCAAGGGCGCCGACGCCGTCGTCTTCGTCTCCGACTCGCAGCCGGCCATGGTCGAGGCCACGCGCGAGAGCTTCGCGAACCTGATGGAGAACCTGCAGGAGAACAACATCGATCCCAACGACACGCCGCTGGTGATCCAGTACAACAAGCGCGATCTCCCCGGCGTGCTCCCGGTCGAGGAGCTGCAGGAGAAGCTCGGCTTCGAAGGCTATCCCTACACCGAGGCCTCGGCGATCAAAGGCGAAGGGGTGATGGAGACGTTCCACCTGATCTCCAAGATCACCGCGAAGCACCTCTACAGCCGCCTCAAGGGAAAGAGCGGCGTGATGGAGCCGGTGGTCGAGAAGAGGGTTTCGGCGTCGCGGCCGAAGATCGATCTGAAGCCGGAAGCGCCCCCCGAGCCCAAGATCGAGGCCCCGAAGGAACCGGATGTGAATCCGTTCGCCGACTCGGTGCCGTTCCCGGAGTCGAGTCCGTACGAGCGGATGGAAGAGGTGTCGCTCGAGCAGCTCCTCTCCGAGGGACGCGAGCGGCCGGCGACGATGCATGGAAATGTGCCGGTTCCGGTGCCGCTCGACGACGTCGAAGAGCTCGGCCCCGCCGAGATGGTGGAGGACGCGCCGGTGGCAGTGGCCGTGGAGGAGCAGCCGCCGGGGCTGGAGATCCGCGTCCGCGAGCTCGAGCAGCAGATCGAGTCGATGCGCGCCCAGCACCGCGCCGAGATCGAGCGCATCCTCAGCGACCTCGGTGATCTCAGCAACACGATTCGCTCCCGTCTCTGATGCTACAATCGCCCGCCACACCACTCTTATTTGGAGGAAAAATGCGTCGAATTCTCCCGGCTGTTCTCTGTCTCGGCGTCGTCCTGTCCGGCTGCAAGGCCAAAGAGATGATGGACAAAGCCGCCGTCAAGCAGGACCTCGAAAAGCGCGGTACGACGGATCTGATGAAGGAGGTCGCCAACGACAAGTACGACGCCCCGAAGGACGGCCACCTCACCGACGGGCAGATCCAGATGTACATGAAGGTGCGCGAGCACGAGAAGGTGATCGCCCAGGCCGCGAAGGAAGAAGCGCAGAAGCACGCCGCCGCCGCCGATAAGGCCGGCGACAAGTCGATCTCCGGCATGATGGAAGGCTTCAAGACCATGGGCGCCGCCGCGGAGATGTTCACCGCCGACATCCGCGCCGCGAAGGACCTCCACTACAACACGGCCGAGTATCAGTGGGTGAAGGGACAGATCCTCGCCGCCAGCACCTCGGCGTACGCGGAGAAGATGGGCCAGGCCATGAACGCCTCGCTCGACTCGTCCTACCAGCAGATGAAGAAGCAGTACGACGAGGCCAAAGATCCGCAGACGAAGCAGGTGCTCAAGCAGACGCTCGACCAGATGGAGCAGACGCGCGCGGAGCAGGCCAAACAGCAGCAGCAGGTCGACCCGGCCATCGCCTACAACCGCCAGCTGCTGTCGAAGTACGAGAACGCCCTGAACGCGTACGCACACGAGCTGTCGAAGTGGGAGGACAAGCCCGGCGACGCCAAGAAGTCGGTCGACGAGTTCCAGAAGAACGTCGACAAGGCCGTACAGGACGCCAAGAAGCCGTAGGGGCGCACAGCGTGCGCCCCACCGCAACGCTTCGCTGCTCCCGCTGCGATCGCACGTACGCGATCGACCGGCTGTACAACCTCTGCCCGAACGACAGCGCGCCGCTGCTGGTGGAGTACGAGTTCACGGAGACGCCGTCGCTGCGCGCCCGCTGCGACATGTGGCGCTACGTGGACGTGCTGCCGGTGGAGTCGGAGGCGGAGATCGTGACGCTCGGCGAAGGGTGCACGCCGCTGCTGCGCGCCACGCGCTACGACAACGTCTGGATCAAGGACGAGTCGAAGAACCCGACGCGCTCGTTCAAGTCGCGCGGGATGGCCGCGGCGGTGACGATGGCGAAGAAGCTCGGCGCGCGCTCGCTGGCCGCGCCGACGGCGGGGAACGCCGGCGCCGCGCTCTCCGCCTACGGCGCCCGCGCGGGCTTGCCGGTGTTCGTGGCTATGCCGCAGGACACGCCGAAGTCGATCGTCGACGAATGCCGCGGCTACGGCGCGACGGTGGAGCTCGTCGCCGGGGTGATCACCGACGCGGCCAAGCGGGTGCAGCAGTTCATCAGCGAGAACGGCGGCTTCGATCTGTCGACGCTGAAGGAGCCGTACCGCGTCGAAGGCAAGAAGATCATGGGCTACGAGCTGCTCGAAGACCTCGGCCGCCTGCCGGGCGTGATTCTCTACCCCACCGGCGGCGGCACGGGCCTGATCGGGATGTGGAAGGCCTTCGACGAGATGCAGCGCCTCGGCTGGATCGGCGAGGAGCGCCCGCGCATGTATACGGTGCAGTCGAGCGGCTGCGCCCCGATCGTGCGCGCCCTCGAGCAGGGGCTCGATAGCGCGCCCGAGTGGGAGTCCCCCCACACGGCGGCCTGGGGCCTGCGCGTCCCCCGCGCCATCGGCGACCGCCTGATGCTGCGCGCCCTGCGCGATTCCCGCGGCGGCGCGATCGCCGTCGACGACGCCCAGATCGAGCCCGCCGCCGCCGCCGCCCGCCTGCACGAGGGCGTCGACGTGGGGCCGGAGGGAGGGGCGGCGTTCCTGGCGTACGAGCGCTTGCGCGAGGAGGGGGCGATCTCGCGCGACGAGACGGTGGTGGTATTCAACACGGGGGGGGATAAGTACCGCTAAGATGGAGCGGTGACGAAAACCCTCCCCGTCTCCGAGCTTGCGCAGAACTTCGACGCCGTGCTCAATGACATCGCTAAAAACGGCGACGAAGTGCTCATCGAAAAGGGCGGACAGGTGGTGGCGCAGCTGCTCCCAACCGAGACGCCAGAAGCGATGCCGGCGTCGAAGACAGTCAGCGCTGCCGAGTTTGCACAGCACTGCGCGACGTTCATCGACACGATGACGAACGCCGGCGAACTTTTCGTCGAGAGGGACGGCCAGACAGTCGCGCGGCTGATAGCGACGGGACCAATGTACGGCACCATGCGCATCCTCGGCGACATCATCAGTCCCGTAACGGATCCGGAAGACTGGACAGCGGACGAAGAGAACGTCGTAGATCCGCTCGATCGTCCGTGATCACAACGCGTCCGCGATCCGCCGCGCGATCGCCGCGTACCCCTCATTCTTCGGATGGAACCGATCGACCGACAGCCGGTCGCGGAAGGCGAAGATGTCGGACGTCTCCACCACCACGATATTCGGATCGCTGGCGAAGCGTTGCGTGAGCATGGCGTTCCAGCGATTCACGAACATCGTTAGGATCGGGCCCATCGGGCCCTTCGCGTACGGGTTGTAGAGGCCGATCACGAAGATGCGCGCCTTCGGGCTGAGGCGGCGCAGCGTGCGCACGATCTTCTCCACGCGGTCGGCCACGGCGCGCATCACACCCTCGGGGTCGCGCGGCGGGCCGGCGCGCCAGTTGTAATCCGTCCAGAGATCGTTGCCGCCAATCGACAGCACGATCACGTTCGCCTGCGCCACCACCTCCTGCACGTTGTGGCTCTCGAGCTGCTGGAGCACGTCGCCGGTGCGCGCGCCGTTGACGGCGATGTTGGCCACGTTGCGCGTGAGAATCTGGCGGTGGTGCAGCTCGTCGAGCAGGCGGCCGCTGAGGCCGAGGCCGCTCTCGTCGCCGACGCCGCGGGCGAGCGAGTCGCCCAAGACCAGTGGCGACAGAATTCCGCGCGGCGGGCTCGACGTCACTGGCGACGTCAGCGTCACCGGCTCCCCGATGTTGCCGCGCAGATAGATGATGAAGCCCGCCCCGAAGGCCACCACCGCGATCACTGCTGCTGTCACCGGAACGATCCAGTAGAGGGCGCGCCGCACGGCCGGTCACGGTACCATGAGCGCCGTTCTGGCCTGGAAACAATGACGCAAGGGAACGCAATCGAAGCCGTGTCGCCTGCACTCGTGGCCACGCATCTGACGAAAGTCATCGGCGATCGCACCATCGTCGACGACGCCTCATTCGCGCTCCGCCACGGCGAAGTCTTCGGATTCCTCGGCCCGAACGGCGCCGGAAAAACCACCACCATCCGCATGCTCGTCGGCCTCATCCGCCCCACCTCGGGCCGCGTCACCATCTGCGGCCGCGATCTGCGCCGCGACTTCGAGGCGGCCATGCGCTGCGTCGGCTGCATCGTCGAGAACCCCGACCTCTACCGCTTCATGACCGGGCGCGAGAACCTCGAGCACTTCGCGCGCATGTTGCGCGTCGACGGCATGGAGATCCGCCGCGTCGCCGAGCTCGTGGCCCTCGAGCATCGCCTCGACCAGCGCGTCGGCACGTACTCCCTCGGCATGCGCCAGCGCCTCGGCATCGCCCAGGCCCTTCTCGGCAACCCGCAGCTCCTCATCCTCGACGAGCCGGCCAACGGCCTCGACCCCGCCGGCATCCGCGAGATCCGCACGCTCCTGCGCCGCCTGGCCGAGGAGCAAGGCATGGCCGTCTTCGTCTCCAGCCACCTCCTCGCCGAGGTCGAGCTGATGTGCGATCGTGTGGCCATCATTCACAAGGGACGCATCCTCAAGGAAGGCGACGTGCGCGAGCTCATCTCCAGCCGCCGGGAGATGGAGCTGCGCGTCGACGACGTCGACCGCGCCGCGCTCCTGCTCGCGGAGAAGAACGTCGTCCACGCCGTCAACGACGGCCTCATCGACGTCGCCATCGACGAGGCCGACGCCCCGCCGCTCGTCGCTGAGCTCGTGCGCAACGGCATCGCCATCTTTCACGCGCAGCGAAAAGTGCACACCCTCGAGGAGCTGTTTCTCGAAACGACCGGCGGGGAGACGGTGGGCTGATGCTCGTACCGCTGATTCAGAACGAGACCCTGAAACTGATCCGGCGGAAGCGCTTCGCCGTGGTGATGGGGATCCTCTTCGCCATCATCGCCGTCGTCACCTACTCGCAGCACAAGATCCTGCAGCGCAACCAGCGCCGCGAATGGCGCGTGCAACTGCAGCAGCGCGTGGCCTTCATGCAGAACCAGTTGCGCCGCGTCGGACGCACCGACTCGTCGTGGGCGCGCTCGCTGCGCGCGGAAGTGAACCGCCTGCAGTTCTACATCGACCACGACATCGATCCGGAGACGCCGACGGCGCCGCTCTTCGTGCGCCGCTTCGTCAACGTAGCCGGCTTCCTGCTGTTGCCGCTCCTCGTCGGCATCCTCGGCAGCGACATCGTGTCGGCGGAGAACGCCGAGGGGACGGACAAATTGCTGCTGACGCGGCCGGTGCGGCGGTGGAAAATCCTCACCTCGAAGCTCGTCACCCTCTGGATGTTCGCGACGCTCACGCTCCTCTGCGGCGGCGCGCTCGCCTTCGTCATCCCCGCGGCGCTCCTGCCGGCGCGCGGCTGGACGGCGCCGACGTTCACCGGCTTCCAGCTCAGCGGCACCGGCTTCAACGCCGACGCCGTGCGCCAGCTGCCGCTGTGGAAAGACACGGTCATCGCCTTCGGCCTGGAGTGGTTCGCGCTGCTCTGCGTCGCCGCCATCGCCCTGCTGTTGTCGGTGCTGTTCAAATCGAGCGCCGCGGCCATCGGGACGATGCTGGCCTCGCTCATCGGCGGCACGATCCTGACCCGCATCAGCCCCGATTGGACGATGGGCAAGTACCTCTTCGTTAGCGCCCTGCCGCTGGCCGACTACTACAGCGGCGAGCCGCCGCCGTACGACGGAATGCCGATGCTCTTCTGCATTGCCCTGCTGACGGCGTGGGCGCTCGGCGCGATCCTCGTCAGCTACGCGATTTTCATCCGGCGGGACGTCTTCGGATGAGGATGGCGGCCATCGCGCTGCTCCTGCTCGCCGCATGCGCGAAGGAGGCGCAGCAAGCGCCGGCGGTGCGGACGCCGGTCGCCGTCGAGTACGTGCGTGGCGACGCGCTGGAGATTCACGCGACGCCGAGCGACGGCGCGCCGGTGATCGCGCGCTACGACGGCGGCGAGTCGGTGTCGGTGCTGTCGCGCCAGGGCGAGTGGTCGGAAGTACGCACCGCGGACGGCAGCGGCTGGGCGCGCGCGTCGGGCCTCGCCAATGCGGCGGAGTCGAAGGCGAAGGAGAGCGACAACCTCTCGCCGCGCTTCCACAGAGCGCCTGCACCGGTCACGGAGCCGGGCGCGCACGGCGAGATCCTCCTCGTGGCCAGCGTGAACAGCGACGGCGAGGTCGTCGGCGTGAAGGTGGAGCGGAACACGACGGGGTCGCCGGCTCTGCTGGCGAAGAACATCGCCGCGCTGCAGGGGGCGCGCTTCTTCCCGATCGTGCGGCACGGGAAGCGGATGCCGTTCGTGTACGACTATCACGTCGGCTACTGACGAAAATCACAGCCGCATGGTTGCCCCAGACCGACAGTGGTCGGAAACGAGGGACGGCCATGAAAAGCAAAATCTCGATTCTTCTTCTCCTCCTCCTCGTCGCCTGCGGCACCAAGCGCCAGGTGCCCGTTGCCTCGGCCGAGACGCCGCGCATGGCGATCGAGATCCAGTACGTCGGCGTGCCGCAGATGAGTATCTACGCGCAGCCGAACGACGTGTCGCCGGTGATCACGACCTACGGCTACACGGAGACGGTCTCGATCCTGGCCCGCCAGGGCGAGTGGGTCGAGGTGCGCACGGTCGACGGCAGCGGCTGGGCGCACGCGAAGGAGCTGATCGCCGCAGCCGAGGCGTCGAAGGTGAAGGGGGAGACGCCGAGGTTCATGGTCGCGCCGGTGAGCGTGCCGTTCCGCGGCCGCGGCGGCGAGATCGGTTTCGAGGCCAAGGTGAACACCGACGGCGTCGTGGTGGACGTGAAAACGGTTTCGAACACGACGGGCTCGGAGCCGCTGGCGAACGCGAACGCCGAGGCGCTGAAGGCGGCGCGGTTCTATCCGCTGATCCAGAAGGGGCAGCACACGGCGTTCACGTATCAGCATCACGTGTATTACTGACGTAGAATCGCGGCATGGGACTGACGTATGTCGATGTCGCCGTGATGCGTCTCACCGGCGAAAACGGCCGGTACGAATCACGGTTTCTGGTTGATTCCGGTGCTACGGACACAATGATTCCCGCGTCCGATCTCGTTCGCATTGGCATCACACCTGTCGGCACGCAGATGTATGAGTTAGCCGACGGCACGCGGCACGAGCGGGCATATGGATTTGCGCTAGTCGAGCTATTGGACAGGGTTACGGTTGAGCAAGTCGTTTTCGCTCCTGAAGGAACCGAGCCACTCCTCGGTGTGACGGTACTCGAGCATACCGGTTTCGTAATCGATCCCAGATCGCATTCTCTGAAACGCCGTCCCGCCAGTCCTCTCAAATAGCTCAGGAATTCACCTCTTCCCCGCGCGTTAACGCCCCGCGCATGCAGCAGTTCCGCTACGACATCCGCAACGTCGCCATCATCGCGCACGTCGACCACGGCAAAACCACGCTCGTCGACGCCCTCCTCAGGCAGGCCGGCGCGATCCGCGCCAACCAGCAGGTCGACGAGCGCGTCATGGACTCGAACGACCTCGAGAAAGAGCGCGGCATCACCATCCTCGCGAAGAACACCTCCGTCCGCTACCTCGTCGACGATCCCGACGCCGTCGGGCACCCGGTGCACCACGAGGCCACGCACACGGCCTCGGGGCACGACCTGCCGGCCGTCTTCGTCCACCCGCGCGAGGTGAAGATCAACATCGTCGACACGCCCGGCCACGCCGACTTCGGCGGCGAAGTCGAGCGCGTCCTCTCCATGGTCGACGGCGTCATCCTCCTCGTCGACGCCGCCGAGGGGCCGATGCCGCAGACGCGCTTCGTCCTGCGCAAGGCCCTCGGCCTCGGTCTGCTGCCGATCGTCGTCATCAACAAAATCGACCGCCACGACGCGCGGCCGACCGAGGTCGTCAACGAAGTCTTCGACCTCATGATCGAGCTCGGCGCCTCCGACGAGCAGCTCGACTTCCCCATCCTCTACGCCATCGGGCGGCAGGGCATCGTCCGCAACGAGCTCGCCGACACCAACGAGGACACGCGCCCGCTCTTCGACGCCGTGCTCAAACGCATCCCTCCCCCGCCCGGCAACGCCGACGGGCCGCTGCAGCTCCTCGTCTCCGCGGTCGACTACAACGACTACGTCGGCCGCCTCGGTATCGGCCGCGTCCAGCGCGGCAAGGTGCGCCAGGGCGAGGACGTCGTGCTGATCCTCCGCGACGGCACGCAAAAGAAGGGACGCGTCTCGAAGGTCACGGCGTTCGAGGGACTGCTGCGCACCGAAGTCGCCGAGGCCACGGCGGGCGAGATCGTGGCCATCGCCGGCTTCGCCGATGTCGAGATCGGTGAGACCTTCGCCGACGCCATCGAGCCGGAGCGCCTCGAGCCGATCGCCATCGACGAGCCGACGGTATCGATGTTCTGGCTCGTCAACGACTCCCCTTTTGCCGGCCTGGAAGGGAAGTTCGTCACCTCGCGCAACCTCAAGGAGCGCCTCGATCGCGAGACACGCAAGGACGTAGCCCTGCGCGTGCGCGAGACCGAGCAAGCCGACCGCTTCGAAGTCAGCGGACGCGGTGAGCTCCACCTTTCCATCCTTGCGGAGAACATGCGCCGCGAGGACTACGAGTTCGCCCTGTCGCGGCCGCAGGTGATCCTCAAGGAGATCGGCGGCAAGACCATGGAGCCGTACGAGGCCCTCGTCGTCGACATCGACGAGGCCCACGTCGGCACGATCATGGAGAAGCTGCAGGCCCGGCGCGCGGAGATGACCGACATGGTCAACCCCGGCAGCGGCCGCGTGCGCATCGAGTTCAAGATCCCCACGCGCGGCCTCTTCGGCATCCGCACGGAGTTCCTCTCCGAGACGCGCGGCACGGGGCTGCTGTACCACACCTTCCTCGAGTACGGCCCGTACCGCGGCGAGATCGCCAGCCGCGGGCGCGGCGCGCTGGTGGCCAAGGAAGGCGGCGACACGACGGCGTACGCGATCGAGCCCCTGCAGGAGCGCTCGACGCTCTTCGTCGTGCCCGGCGTGAAGGTGTACGGCGGGCAGATCGTCGGCGAGAACTCGCGCGACGTCGACATGGTCGTGCAGGTTTGCCGGAAAAAGCACTTGACGAACATGCGGGCCTCGACCTCGGACATGGCCGTGCAGCTCGCCCCGCCGCGGCTGATGACGCTCGAGCAGTGCCTGGAGTGGATCGAGGACGACGAGCTGGTGGAGGTGACGCCGGAGTCGATCCGCATCCGCAAGAAGATCCTCGATCACTCGACGCGCGAGGTGGCGCGCAAGCGCGTGGCCAAGGCCGCCGAAGGGTAGGGGCGCACAGCGTGCGCCCGCTCATCATCTTCGCGATCGTCGTCGTCCTCTTCGCCGCCTTCAACTGGTTGACGGCGCGGCAGCTCTTCCGGCTTCATCCGCGTCGAAAGCGCATCGTCGTCGTGCTCCTCGTCCTCGGCAACCTGATGTGGCTCTTCCTTCCCTGGCTGCGCGTGCGCACGGACGCGATGCGGTGGATCCGCGCCACCCTCGGGCCGCCGTGGTTTGCCTGGCTCTGCTTCGCCATCGTCTACTCGATCGTCATCGCCGCGATCTTCGTGGCCTGGCTGCCGTTCGCGCGGCGCGTCGACTTCGTCCGGTTTGCGCGCTGGCCGTCGCGCGTCTTTCTCTGGGCGACATTGATCGCACTCGTCGCCGGCGTCTACGGCGCGCTCGTGCCGCTGCGCGTCGCGCACGTGCCGATCGCCATCGAGGCGTTGCCGCCGTCAGCGGAGGGGATGCGCATCGCCGTCATCGGCGACCTGCACGTCGGGCTCTTCTCGCGGCCGTCGCGGCTCAAAACCATCTTCGAGACCGCGCGTGCGCAGAACCCCGACCTCGTCTTCCTCGCCGGCGATCTCGTCGACGACGATCCCGTTTTCGCGCCGAAGCTCCTCGCCGGCGTCGATGCGCTCGGGCCGGACGTCCCCGTCGCCGGCGTCCTCGGCAACCACGAGATGTACGGCGATCCCGCGGAGATGATCGCGCGCCTCCGCGGCAGCCGCGTGCATCTGCTCGTCAACGACGGCATGGCCATGCGCGGCCTCTGGCTGGCCGGACTCTCCGACTACGCGGCGCAGATCCCGTCGCTGCGGCCCGACTTCGACAAAGCGCTTGCCGGGCGCGGCGGAGCGCTGCCGATCGTCCTCTCCCATCAGCCGAAGGCATTCGCCGAGGCGGCGCAACGCGCCGTGCCGCTGACGCTGTGCGCGCATTCGCACGGCGGACAATGCGGCATCCGCGCGCTGCACTGGACGCTTGCCGGCCTCTTCATCCCGTACGACATGGGCCTTTACCGCCGCGGCGCGTCGCAGCTCTACGTCCACACCGGCGCGGGCTACTGGCTGCTGCCGTGGCGGCTCGGCATCACGCCGGAGATCGTGCTGATCGAACTGCACCGGCCGCGGCGCTGAGCGTCGCCCCGCACGGCGCGTCGAGCTTGAGCGACGCCAGCGCGTCGCCGCGCGTCGGGCCGACGTTGACGATGGCGATCGGGATCCCGCGCTCCGCCGCGCGCTTCACGAAGCGGAAGCCCGACCACACCGTGAGCGACGAGCCGGCCACGAGCAGCGCGTCGGCATCGTCGACGTGCTCCATGGCCACGGCCACTTTGCCCGCCGGCACCGACTCGCCGAAGAAGACGACGGCCGGCTTGAGCACGCCTCCGCAGCGCTCGCACGGCGGCACGGCGAAGCCGTCGACGGCGTCGCGGGCCACGTTGGCGTCGCCGTCGGGGGCGAAGTCGGCCTCGTCCGCGCGCAGCTGCGCCCACGGCGCGCGCGCCAGCCACTCCGCGTTCATCGCGGCGAGGCGCTCCTGCACGTCCGCGCGGGCGAACTCGCATCCGCAGTCGAGGCAGACGACGAGCCGGTTCCGCCCATGCAGCTGCACCACGCGCCGGCTCCCGGCCTCGGCGTGCAGGTCGTCGACGTTCTGCGTGATCAGGAAGCGCACGACGCCGCCGGCTTCGAGCCGCGCCAGCGCGCGGTGGCCGTCGTTCGGCCGCGCCGCGGCGAAGCGCGGCCAGCCGCGGAAGCTGCGCGCCCAGTAGAAGCGCCGCACCTCCTCGCTGCGCACGAAGGCGCTGTAGTAGATCGGCTTGTGCCGCGTCCAGGCACCGCCGGGGCTACGGTAATCCGGAATTCCGGACTCGGTGCTGCAGCCGGCGCCGGTCAGCACGACGAGGCGCCGCGCGTTGACGACGAAATCCGCGAGGGCTTCGCTCACGGCGATGCTCAACGCGCGCGCCGACGTGGACGATTTCCGCGTACACTGCGTATTGCGGTCATGCGGACGGAATTCCTAGCGCTAGCTCTGTTCACTGCATCGGCTCTCTACGGACAGAGCTCGTGCCCGACGCAGGCGCCGTTCGGCTTGTGGATCATCAGCCCCGGCTGCCCAAGCCCCGGCTGCATCGCCGGATCGCCGCTGCATCTCACGACGTACGAGTTGCCGCCGCCGGCGCCGCCGCCTCAGCCATGTCCGGGCATGCCGTGCGAACCGACGTACTCGCTGCAGCCGTGCGACAAGGTCACGTGGCATTTCGGCGACGGCACGCCGGACGTCACCGTCACCGGGCAGGCCACGATCACGCACACCTACGCCGCCGCAGGCGTCTACTCGCCCCACGTCACCATCTCGAACACGCTGGGCTCGATTCAGGGCCCACCGTCGCCGATCACCGTCGCTTCGAATCCGCCGACGTACGTCGACTTTTCGCCCGCCGCATACACGGTCCCTGAGAACGCCGGCAGCATCACCTTCACTCTCGTCCGCAGCGGCAATCTGACGACGACGGCGACCGTGCATTACCAGCACGACCTGTATTTCAATTCATCGCTGGAGCAGGCCGAGGCGATCAGCGGCGACCTCACCTTCGCGCCGGGCGAGACGATGAAGAGCTTCACCATGAAGATCTTCGACGACCACGTCTACACCGCGCCGTTCACTGACTCCGTCTCCCTGAGCGCGGCGGACGGAACGCTCATTCGTTCGAGCTCCGCGCAGTTCATCTTGACCGAGGTCACTCCGCAGCCGACAGCCACCGTCTCCGACGTGCGCGTCGCGGAAGGGACGGCCACGCCGAACACGGCGGACATCGTCGTCACCATGTCCGCGCCGATCAGCGGAACGGTGGAGTTTCTCGGCGTACCGGCCGATGGAACCGCGAGCGCCGGCTCCGACTACTCCGTTTACAACGACGTCTGCGACATTCCGGGGGGCGCCGTGCAGTGCGTCATCCATTTCCCGATCGTCAATGACGACGTCCCCGAGCCGGATGAGATCTTCACCGTAAAGGTGCACACGCTCGGCTGGGTCGGACCGAGGTTCGTCCGCGACACCGCCACCGTCACGATCGTCAACGACGACGCGGCGATCATGCCGAGGTCGCAGCAGATCGCGACCGGCGCGCGTCTCACATTGACGCTCGACATCGGCCAGCCGCCGCCGTCGCCGCTCACGGTTCCGCTGCAGTCGTCGTCGCCGGAAGTGCTCGAGGTGCCGCCGTCGGTCACCATCGCGGCGGGAGAGAGCACCGCCGGCTTCACCGCGCACGCGCTTCAGGCGGGACGCTCGCGCGTGACGGCAACGGTTCCGGCGATGAACGTGTCCGCCTCGCTGATCACCGTCATCGACGCCGTCTCGGTCGTCGCCGATCCCGCCGCGGCCGCGGCGCGGCCCGGCAGCGACACGACCGTATCGCTTTCGTTCCAGCCGCCGCGCGCAACCGCGCAGACGGTCAGCCTCTGGAGCACGCGGCCCGATGTCGCCGCGGTCGCGGATGCGCTGACGATCCCCGCCGGCGGGAAAGCCACGCTGACCATTCACGGCCTGGCGAACGGTACCGCGACGATCTGGATCGTCACCGCGGACGGCTTGTCGTTCTCCGTCGAGGTCACCGTGGCGGACGGCGCGACCGTCGCGAGCATCGACCCGCCGAACGCGCCGGCGAATGGCGGCAGCTCCGTGATGCTGCTCGGGCAGGGACTCGACGCGCGCTGCAGCGTTGTCTTCGGCGCGGTTTCCGCGCCCGCCGTGACTCCGTTCGTCGGCGGGCTGGTCGTCGCCGTTCCTCCGCATGCGCCGGGCGTCGTCGACGTCACCGTCGCCTGCGGCTCGACGCGCATCGTCTTGCCCAACGCATTCACGTTCTTCAATCCTCGCAGGAGAGCTGCAGGATGATCGCGGCGCTTCTTCTGCTGGCGGCGTGCCCAGCGACGCCGCCGCTCGGTGGATTCTTCGCGAACGCCGCCTGCCAGACCGGCCCCGTCTGCCCGGCGGGATCGAGTGTCATGCTCACCCTGATGCCGGGTCCTCCGCCCTGTCCGCCGTCAGTGCCCGAACTGCCGCCGTGCAGCGGCAGCCCGTATCAGATCCAGTCCTGCGACCGCATCACGTGGGACTTCGGCGACGGCGCGACCGCGACGGTGATGGGAAACAACCAGATCACGCACACCTACACGATCCCGGGCTTGTACCAGCCGTCGGTCACGATCTCCAATAGCCTCGGATCTCTCCGGCCGGCCATCGGCGCCCGCTTCGTCATCGCCGCGAATCCGCCCACGTTCGTCAATTTCTCCGCGCCGCAAATCGTGATGCCGGAGAACGCCGGCAGCATCGCCTTCACGCTCGTCCGCAGCGGCAATCTCTCGGTTCCTTCGACCGTGCATTGGTCGCACGCGGAGACGCTGACGACGCCGGTCAACCAGGCCGAGGCCGCCGGCGGCGATCTGGCCTTCGCGCCGGGCGAGACAATGAAGAGCTTCTCGTTGCAGGTGTACGACGACGGCGTATACACCGGCTACCCGGTGCTCGACGACGTCGTGGCCACGGCGGCGGACGGCACGCTCTTCGGCAGCAGCAACTTTCCGGACGCGCGAGCGACGGCTCGTTACCTGCTGACGGAGGTCAACGCCCAGCCCGTCGCCAGCGTCGCCGACGTGCGCGTGCCCGAGAGCGCCGGGACGGCCGACTTTGTCGTCACGATCTCCGCGCCCGTGGCCTTTTCCGCCGTCGTCGTGGCCACGCCGTCGGACGGCACGGCGAAGGCCGGCGTCGACTACCGCGGCGGGTTCGCGCAGTGCGGGATCGCTCCCGGCGACAGGCAATGCGTGATCAAGATTCCGATCATCGACAACAGCGTCGCCGAGGGCGACAGGAGCTTCACGCTGACGATCGATGTGCCCGGCTTGGCGCTGGCGCGGAAGACCGCGACGTGCACGATCGTCGACGACGACGGGGCGCCGGCGGTCGCGCGCATCGATCCGCCGTACGCGCCGGTGAGCGGCGGCAGCGCTGTCACGATCATCGGTCAGGGACTCGACGCGAACTGCAGCGTCGTCTTCGGCTCCGTTCCCGCAGCCGCGGTCACGGCCGTCAATGGCGGGCTCAGCGTCGTCGCGCCATCGCACGCGCCCGGCGCCGTCGACGTCACCGTCGTCTGCGGCACGGCGCGCGTCGTGTTGCCGAACGCGTTCACCTTTTTCGTCCCCCGCAGACGCGCCGCCGGATAGTACAATTCGCAGCGCAATCATCGAAAAAGGAGTCCCAAAAGGATGAAAACCTTTCTGAAGGCGCTGGGCATCGCCGTGTTGGCCGTCGTCGCGCTGATCGCGGGCACGTTCGCGTGGCTGTCGCTGAAGAAGCCCGCGCAGCGGCCGGCGTCGACGGAGAAGATCGAGCCGGCGCCCGAGCGCGTCGCGCGCGGCAAGTACATCGTCGAGCACGTTTCCGCCTGCCTCGACTGCCACTCCGACCACCTCCTCACCTACAGCCTCCCGGTCAAGCCTGGGACGGAGGGACTCGGCGGCTACATCTTCGACAAGAAAATCGGCTTCCCTGGCGTCGTGGCCGCGCAGAACATCACTCAGGACCCGGTCGACGGCCTCGGCAAGTGGACTGACGGCGAGATCCTCCGGGCCATGCGCGAGGGTGTCGACCGCAACGGCGACGCGCTCTTCCCGATGATGCCGTATCAGCACCTGCGCAGCATGAGCGACGACGATGCGAAGGCAGTCGTCGCCTACCTCCGCACGCTCAAGCCGCTGCCGAACCACGTGCCCGACAAGAAGCTCGACTTCCCGCTGAACTTCATCGTCAAGTTCATCCCCAAGCCGCTGAGCGGCCCCGTGCCTCCGCCCGACCGGACGAACAGCGTCGCCTACGGCAAGTACCTGACCACGATCGGCGGCTGCTACGAGTGCCACACCCCGCACGACGCGCACAACGCGCTGATCGCCGCGCAGGCCTTCACCGGCGGATGGGAGATGGCCGGCCCGTGGGGCCGCAACTTCACCGCGAACCTCACCCCCGATCCCGACAACTACATGGGCCGGGCCACGAAGGCGGAGTTCATCGGCCGCTTCCGCGCCTTCTCCGGGATGACCGCGGCGACCGCGCCGGCCTGCCCGTCGGGCCGCAACACGGTCATGCCGTGGATCGCCTTCTCCGGCATGACGGACGAGGACCTCGGCGCGATCTACGATTTCCTCAAGACCGTGCCGCCGGTGCACAAGAAGATCAATACGTTCCCGGACGCCAAGGGATAGGAGTGCCTATTTTGTATTGACAAATCTATCGGACGAGCGTACGTTACGGCCTAATGGGGTGAGCGATGAAGAAGATCAGAGGATCACCACATGCTTCAACCGAACGCCCTCAAAGTCACGATGCTCTTCCCTATTTTCGCGAACGACGGTTCGCCGTTCCCGGTACAGACGTGGTCCTGGTGGTTCGATAGCATTCTCGCCATCGGCGCGTACCACGAGTTCTTCACGCGCGGAGCGTGGGAAGGACGGACCGAGTACCACCGCTGCGTAACGATGGTTCTCGAGAAGCCGAAGCAACTGGAGGCGGTGCAGGCGTTCCTTCGAGAAGCTCGCGAAAAGTTCGGTCAACAGGTCATGTACTTCGAAGCAGTTCCAATCTATTTCGAGCTCATCTGATGCGCTACCAAAACAAAGACTCGGGCGTCGACATCGACCTCGGCGCGCTCACGAGCGAAAAGCTCCGTCTCTTCGAAACCGCCTCGGAGCTCTTCCGCAAGAACACGAGCTGGTTCGAGTTCGAGCAATTTGTCTTTTCCTTCACTTCGCCGCTTTTCAGGCAGGCCAAGAACCGCGCCGATGTCCTCAAAGATCCGCTGTATGTTGCGTTGAAAGACATGTGGCTGCAACTCGGCATCAACCAGGGATTCATCGCTCGCCCACAACATGGAACCGAAACGAAAACCCGGCCGGCCCGTCCGCACGGCACCGCGCGTCGCCGTGACGTGGCGGCTGCCTATCAATCTTCTCTTTCGCGTCGACGAAGTCGCTGACGCCGCCGGTGTCACGACGACCGCGTGGGTCGAGGCGGCGCTGACGGCGGCGCTCGACCGCCGCGCGCGCAAACGCTAGCCCCGCGCCTGCAGCGCGTACACGACGACGCCGGCCGTCACCAGGCCGGCGATCGTCGAGGCCAGCAGCGCGAAGCGCGGGCGCTCGTGCACCTGGGGCAGCAGATCGCTGGCGCCGAGGTAGAGCAGGAAGCCGGCGAAGAACGAGAGCTGGAAGGCCAGGTGCCAGGGCGTGATGCGGAAGAGGTTCGCGCAGAGCGCGCCCGCCACCGGCGCCAGCGCGTCGACGCCGAGGAGGGCCAGCGTGCGCCAGCGGCTGTTGCGCGTGGCCAGCATGAACGTCACCGTGTTCAGGCCGTCTGCGAAGTCGTGGGCGACGACGGCGAGGAGCACGATGATCCCCACCTTCGGCCCGGCCTCGAAGCCGACGCCGATGGCCAGGCCGTCGAGGAAGCTGTGGAACGACAGCCCGAGCGCGCCGACGAGGCCGACGTTGTGGCGATGCCCCGGCGCGTCGTGCTGCTTCTCGCTGTGGATGATGGTCAGCTTCTCGAGGAGGAAGATCGCCGCGAAGCCGAGGATCACCGCGATCATGAGCACGCGTATTTCGATCCCGTGCGCGCGCCCGAGCTCGAAGACCTCGGGGAGCAGATCGAGAAAGGCCACGCCGATCAGCAGGCCGGCCGAGGCGGCCATGATGTAGAGAAGGTAGCGCTGGTAGCGGAACGCGAACGCGCCGCCGGCTAGGGTCATGAAGAAGGCGGAGAGGGCCCAGACGGCGCTCATCAGGGAAGCATGCGCCCCTCACCCTGGCGCTTCGCGCCTGTCCCTCTCCCCGCGAGCGGGGAGAGGGTGAGGGGCGCTACTCGCGACTATTCCAGTTTGATCGCCTTCTTCGTCTTCTCGCGGCGCTGGGTGTCCTTCGCCTTGTACTCGGCCAGGCAGTTGTCCTGGTCGACCATCGCGCAGCTCAGGTAATCGCTGATCTCCACGAGGCAGGCGCGGATGGCCTTGCCGGCCGGCGTGTTCTCGTACTTGCCGAGGTGGCCGCCGAAGCCGCCCTTGTAGAGGCCGACGTTCATGCCGTAGCCGCCGGAGCGCGCTTCGATCGAGCGCGAGTAGGTGATCTCGCCGGTCGTCGTGTCGACCACGCGCACGTCGACGGCGATGTAGGCGTCGTCCTTCTTACCACCGAGCGAGATCCCGCCGAAGCTGATCCCGCCGCCGCCGCCCTGCGTCTTCTCCTCGTACGCCGTTACCGTCCCCATGACCAGGTACTTCGCCCCGGTCAGCTTGCCGACCTTCGCGGCGCTGCTCTTGCTCACGCGGCCCGAGGCGGCCAAGTCCTGCTCCTCGAGCACCGGCCCGAGCTTGGCGCGCTCCACCATGCGGAACTTCTCCGTCGCCTGCAGCTCGTTGCTGAGCATTCCGGCCAGATCGTGGCCGGCGCCGCCGTACCACCACGCCGCCGACGTGTCATTCTTGAAATCCGCTACACCGATCGACGGCTTCTCCGCCGCGGTCAGCACGGTTGCGCAAAGCAGCACTGCCACCAACACGAGACACTTTTTCATTGGTTCCCCTCCTTGAACGAGTGCCCGCGATTATACGCTCAGGCGACGCCGCGATTGCGCCGTCCCTGGGAGCAGGCCACGGCCGAGCTGACGAGCTGATCGATGTCGAACGGCTTGCGGATCAGGCCCCAGATGCGCGAGGTGTCGAGCGCCTCGATCGAGCGCTGGCTGGCCCCGGTCATGACGATGACGCGGTCGAGCAGCGTCGGGCTGTCGCGGTGGAGCTTATCGAGGAGCTCGAAGCCGTTCACGTCCGGCATCATCAGGTCGAGGAGGATCACCGAATAGGTGTGGCGCTGGAGCTGGTCGTAGGCGATGCGGCCGTCGTTGGCGGTGTCGACCGCGAATCCATTCCTCGTCAGCAGCGTCGTGAACAGTCCGCGCAGTGCCTGGTCGTCGTCGATGACGAGGACACTCGGTACGCCGGCGGGAGGATCGCTCCGGGACATGACCTTGGCTCGTGTGTGTCGAGCAAGATACTCCCCTTTTGCGTCTCGTGCAAAATTTCTTATTCGCTGTAGACGCGCACGAGGTAGACGGAGTCGTTTTTCTTCACCGTGGCGATCGACTCGCGGCCGGTCAGCGGCTTGGTCACGCTCACCAGCTCCAGCTCGCGGCAGCGGACGTACTCGCTGATCGCGCTCTCCGCGTTGGCGGCCTCGATGTGCATGTCCGAGGGCGGCAGTTGCGCGACCTCGTTCGTCAGCGGGCGCGATTCGATGGTGTATTGCACGCCGGAACCTCCCGTGGAACAACGGAACCGCTTCGCAACGGCAATGGAGCAATGAGCGAGCCAACGCTTTAGGAGTCTGCGCGGCAGAACACGCCTCAGGCGAAGATCGCGCGGCGGCCTTGGGCAAGCAACGCCGCCGGCCGTGCCGGCTAGCGGCGGAACTGGAGGACGTTGGCGTCGTCGGACGGCTGCGTGGCCGAGGCGGCGGCGGTGACGAGGTCGGCGAGCACGTTGATGTCGAACGGCTTGCGGACGATGGAGTGGACCACGCCCGGATCGAGCTGCCGCGTCAGCGAGGCCTCGGCCGCGGCGGTGATGACGATGACGCTCGGCCGCTTGCCGCCGCGCTGCTGAAGGAAGTCGACGAACTCGTAGCCGCTGACCGCGGGCATCATCAAGTCGAGGACGATGACGGCGAAGTTCGTCTGATTGATCTTCTCGATGGCCTCGGCGCCGTCGGCGGCCACGTCGACGGCGAAGCCGGCGCGCTCGACGATCTTGGCCACGAGCGCACGAATGGCAGGCTCGTCGTCGACAACCAGCACCCTCCCCTTCGCTTCCGGCGGCATGCGCGCGCCAAATGCAAATTTTACGCCGGGCACAACCGCAGTTGCAGGAGTGGCAAACGTCATGCACCGGCCCGCCATCCGTGCGCCGCTTGGGATTCCAACTGCTTGCCGCGTGCGCAATCCTCTCCGCCTGCAAGGCGCGCCAGTCGCCGGCCCGCACCTTCCCCTTCCTCGAGCGCCTCGCCCACGCCCCCGCCGTGAAGACGAATCTCGTCGAGCTCCAGCAGGACGACGGCCAGTGGGTCATGCCGGCGAAGAATTACGCCTCCACGCGCTTCAGCGCGCTCGATCAGATCAACGCCGAGAACGTGAGGACCCTCAAGGTCGCGTGGACCTTCTCCACCGGCCATGACCGCGGCGAGGAGGCCGCCCCGCTCGTCGTCAACAACACCATGTACATCGTCACGCCGTTCCCGAACGAGCTCTACGCCCTCGACCTCACCCAGCCGGGCGCGCCGGCGAAGTGGCATTACAAGCCGCACAACCTCGACAACGCCGCCAAAGGCATCGCCTGCTGCGACTGGGTCAACCGCGGCTGCGCATACGCCAACGGCAAGATTTTTTTCAACACGCTCGACGGACGGACGTGCGCGGTCAACGCCGAGACGGGCGACGAGGTCTGGACCGCGCAGGTGACCGACATCAGCCGAGGCGAGTCGATGACGATGGCCCCGCTCGTGGTGAAGAACAAGGTCCTCGTCGGCAACAGCGGCGGCGAGTTCGGCGTCCGCGGCGCGCTCACCGCACTCGACGCCGAGACGGGCAAGCAGGTGTGGAAGGCGTTCAACACCGGCCCCGACAGCGACTGCCTCATCGGCCCGAATTTCCATCCGTTCTACACGTCCGACAAAGGCCAGGACCTTGGCGTGAAGACATGGCCGCCCGACCTCTGGAAAATCGGCGGCGGCACGGTGTGGGGCTGGATCTCCTACGACCCCGAGCTCGACCTCATCTATTACGGCACCGCCAATCCAGGCCCGTGGAATCCGGAGCAGCGCCCCGGCGACAACAAGTGGACGTGCGGGATCTGGGCGCGCAAGCCCGACAGCGGAGAGGCCGTCTGGTTCTATCAATGGAGCCCGCACGACCTCTACGACCACGACGGCATCAACGAGCAGATCCTGCTCACGCTGCCGATCCGCGGGCAACAGCGGAAGGTGCTCGTCCGTCCCGAGCGCAACGGCTACGTCTACGTGCTCGACCGCGCCACCGGGGAGGTGTTGTCGGCGACGCCGTTCGCTTACATCACGGTCAGCAAAGGGGTCGACCTGAAGACGGGGCGCCTGATCCGGAACGAGGAGAAGGCCACCGGCCTCGGGCGCGTGGTGCGGATGATTTGTCCGCCCGCGCCGGGGGCGAAGGATTGGGAGCCGTCGGCGTACTCGCCGCTGACGGGGCTGGTCTACATCCCGCACGCGAATCTCTGCGAGGACGCCGAGGGGCTGCAGGCGAATTACATCGCCGGGACGCCGTACGTCGGCGCGAACGTGAAGATGTACGCGGGGCCGGGCGGGCACCGCGGCGAGTTCGACGCCTGGGACCCGGTGAACGCGCGCAAGGTGTGGTCGATCAAGGAGCGCTTCCCGGTCTGGAGCGGCGCCCTGGCCACGGCCGGCAACGTGGTCTTTTATGGATCGATGGAAGGATGGTTCCGCGCCGTCGACGCCCGCACGGGACAGCTGCTCTGGCAGTTCAAGACCGGCTCCGGAATCATCGGCCAGCCGATCACTTACCGCGGCCCCGACGGCAAGCAGTACGTGTCGGTGCTGAGCGGGGTGGGCGGCTGGGCGGGCGCGATCGTCTCCGGCCAGCTCGATCCCCGCGACGGCACCGCCGCCCTTGGCTTCGTCAACGCCATGGGCGACCTCGGGCAGTACACGACGAAGGGGGGGGACGCTGTACACGTTTGCACTGCCATGAGAAGGGTTCTTGGTTCTTGGTTCTTAGTTCTTAGTTTCGCGGCTTGCGCGCGTCCTGCGCCGTCGCGCGTGCTTCGCGTATGCGCAGACCCGAACAACCTGCCGTACTCGAATTCGCGCCAGGAAGGCTTCGAGAACAAGATCGCGACGCTCGTCGCCCGCGAGCTGCACGCCCGCGTCGACTACACCTGGTTTCCGCAGCGGCGCGGCTTTGTCCGCAACACGCTGAAGGCGGGCTTGTGCGATTGCGTCGTCGGCGTTCCTGCGAATTACGAGCTGACGCTCGGCACGCAGCCGTATTACCGCTCCTCGTACGTCTTCGTCTCGCGCCGCGACCGCCGCCTCGGCATCGCCTCGCTCGACGATCCGCGCCTGCGCACATGGCGCGTCGGCGTGCAGATGATCGGCAACGACCACGTCAACTCCCCGCCCGCGCACGCTCTGGCGAACCGCGGCGCGGTCGGCAACGTCGCCGGCTACATGGTCTACGACCCGGGCGCGATCGTCGACGCCGTCGCGCGCGGCGACGTCGACGTGGCCATCGTCTGGGGTCCGCAAGCCGCGTGGTTCGCGCGGCGGGATCGCGTGGCGCTCGACATCACCCCGGTCTCGCCGCAGATCGACCTGCCGTTCCTCCCCTTCGTCTTCGACATCTCCATGGGCGTGCGCCGCGGCGACAACGCCCTGCGCGACGAGCTCGATCGCGTGATCGAGCGTCGGCGCGGCGACATCGAGAAGATCCTCGACGATTACGGAGTGCCGCGTGTGTAGACGCCTCGCCCTACTCGCGCTCCTCGCGATCGCCTGCCATCGTGAAGTGCGCTCCATCCAGCCCTCCGCCCAGGAATCGGCGCGGCTGCGCGGCGCGCTCGACAATCCGTACGAGGGCAACGCCTACGCCATCAGCCAGGGGCAGCAGCTCTTCGACAGGTACAACTGCTCCGGCTGCCACTTCCACGGCGGCGGCGGGATCGGTCCGCCGCTGATGGACGAGGAGTGGCTCTACGGCAGCTCGCCCGCGCAGATCCATGACTCGATCGCGCAGGGGCGCCCGAACGGGATGCCGGCGTGGGGCGGGCGCATTCCCGAGTACCAGATCTGGCAGCTCGTCACGTACGTGCGCGCCGTCGGCGGCTTCGAAGGGAAGGTGGCCACGCCGTCGCGCGCCGAGGGGATGCAGGCGACGAAGTGATCATCACCGGCATGCAGTCCGCGCTCGATCCGGCGGGGCCGCAGGCCGCGCGCATCGCTCAGCTCTTCTGGATCTTCACCTGGGTCTGCGTGGCCGTCTACGCCGTCACCATCATCTTCATCGCCGTCGCCGTCGTGCGCGGGCGGCGCAACGCCGAGCCCGACGTCGACAACGAGCACTCTCTGAAAATCGGCGTCACCGCGGCCTCGGTGCTCACCGTGGTCATCCTCTTCGCCCTGCTCGCCGCCAGCGTGGCCACCGGCAGCGCCATCGGCACGTTCGGCCGCGACGATCCGCGCCAGCTTGAGATCGGCGTCACCGGCCATCAGTGGTGGTGGGAGATCCACTACCCCGACGCGCTCGAGCCCTCGGCGTCGATCACCGACGCGAACGAGATCCACATCCCCATCCACACGAAGGTGCTGCTGCGCGTGCAGACCGCCGACGTCGTGCACTCGCTCTGGATCCCGAACCTGCACGGCAAGCGCGACCTCATCCCCGGCCGCGTGAACAAGCTCTGGATCGAGGCCGACACCGCCGGCGTCTACCGCGCGCAGTGCGCCGAGTTCTGCGGCCTCCAGCACGCGCAAATGGCGCTCGTCGTCTTCGCGCACAGCCCCGAGGACTTCGCGCGGTGGAAGGCCGCGGCCTCGCTGGGGGCGGTCACGCCGGCGACGCCGTCCGCCGTCCGCGGCCAGCAGGTCTTCCTCGCCGCGCCGTGCGGGAACTGCCACAACATCACCGGCGTCGACGCCTACGGCTCCGTCGGCCCGGACCTGACACACATCGCGTCGCGCAAGACCATCGGCGCCGGGACGCTGCTCAACAACCGCGGAAATCTCGCCGGATGGATCAGCAACGCGCCGGCGATCAAGCCGGGAGCGATGATGCCGCCGAATGAGATGAGCGGGAGCGAGCTGCAGGACCTGCTTGCGTATTTGGAGACGCTGCGATGAGGCCACGGAAACTCAGAACGCAGAATGCGAATGCAGAAGTGAGAAAGCGGCGCGCCTTTCTTCATTCTGCATTCGCATTCTGCGTTCTGAGTTTCTTTGGAGTCCGGCCATGACTGAGCTGATCGTCGAGCCGCCCGACTTCGTCCGCGAGCGCGCCCTCCTCGAAAAAACCTGGGGGAAAAACCGCGGCCTCCTCGGCTGGCTCTCCGAAACCGGCCACAAGCCCATCGGCCTCCGCTACATCGTCACTGCCTTCTGCTTCTTCGCCCTCGGCGGCATCGAAGCGGCGCTCATGCGCCTCCAGCTCTCCCGGCCGAACAACCACTTCCTCAACCCCGACCTCTACAACCAGCTCTTCACCGTGCACGGCTCGACGATGATGTTCCTCTTCGCCGTGCCGGTCATGCTCGGCATGGCCATCTACTTCGTCCCGCTCATGGTCGGGACGCGCAACGTCCCCTTCCCGAAGCTCAACGCCTACGGCTACTTCGTCTACCTCGCCGGCGGGCTCTTTCTCTACGTCATGTTCTTCCTCGGCGCCGGGCCGGACGCCGGCTGGTTCTCCTACGTCCCGCTCTCCGGCCCCGCGTTCGATCCCGGCAAGCGCGCCGACACCTGGGCGCAGATGATCACCTTCACCGAATTCTCCGCCCTCATCGTGGCCGTGGAGATCGTCGTCTGCGCCTTCAAGCAGCGCGCGCCGGGGATGTCGCTCAACCGCATCCCCCTCTTCGTCTGGTCGATGATCATGGTCAGCTTCATGATCATGTTCGCCATGCCGGCGGTCATGCTCGACAGCACCTACCTTCTCTTTGACCGCACCTTCTCCATGCACTTCTTCAACCGCGCCGAGGGGGGCGATCCGATTTTTTATCAGCACATGTTCTGGTTCTTCGGGCACCCCGAGGTCTACATCATCTTCATTCCGGGGCTCGGCTTCATCAGCAGCATCGTCACCGCCTTCACCCAGCGAAAAATCTTCGGCTACGTGGCCATGGTCTCCACGCTCGTCATCACCGCCTTCATGGGCTTCAGCGTCTGGGTCCACCACATGTTCGCCACCGGCATCCCCCAGCTCGGCTCGAGCTTCTTCACCGCGGCCAGCCTGATGATCGTCATCCCCACCGGCGTCCAGATCTTCTGCTGGACGGCCACGCTGTGGAGCGGCCGCCTGCGCATCGCCACGCCGCTCCTCTACGTCTTCGGCTTCTTCGTCGTCTTCATCGTCGGCGGCCTCACGGGGGTCATGCTCGGCTCCGTGCCGATCGACTGGCAGGTCCACGACACCTTCTTCGTCGTCGCCCACCTCCACTACGTCCTCATCGGCGGCGCCGTCTTCCCGCTCTTCGGCGCGCTCCATTTCTGGTTCCCGAAGTGGACGGGGCGGATGTACAGCGAAGCCCTCGGCCAGCTCTCTTTCTGGTTCCTGCTGATCGGCTTCAACGTCACTTTCTTCCCCATGCACCTCCTCGGCCTGTACGGCATGCCGCGGCGCGTCTACACCTACGACGCCGGCACCGGCTGGAGCCCGATGAACGCCTTGGCCAGCATGAGCGCCATGTTGATCGCGCTGTCAATATTGACGATGTTGATGAACTTCGCCAGATATCGTCAACGTGGCCCCCTCGCCGGGCCGAACCCCTGGAACGCCGACACGCTCGACTGGGCGGTCGCCTCGCCGCCGCCGTCCTACAACTTCCTGCACATCCCGGTCGTGGCCGGGCTGCACGCCGTCTGGGACGCCGCGCCCGACCAGGCCTACGTCACGGGCATCCGCTTCGACAAGCGCGAGGTCCTGGTCACGAAGACCCTCGACGCCGAGCCGGACCACAAGCACGAGCTCCCCGGCCATTCGCTCGCCCCGTTCCTCCTGGCGGTGACGACGACGATCGGCCTCATCGGCTCGATCTTTTTCGGCTGGTGGTTCACGGTCGGGATGGTTTTGAGCGGCGTCGTGCTGATCTACTGGTCCTGGCCGAGGCGCGAGGAAGTGCGGGAACAGCTCCTGGCGGAGGAAGCGCGATGACCCAGCGCGTCATCGACGTCTCCGCCCTCGAAGAGGAAACTGCCGACAGCCGCGCCGTGCTGTGGTGGGGCAACCTCTCGATGATGGCCATCGAGGGCGCCATCTTCGCCATGCTCATCGCCACGTACCTCTACCTCCGCGTCGTCAACCTCGACTGGCCGCCGAGCACCGTGCCGCGGCCCGACCTCCTCTGGCCGTCGATCAACCTCGGCATTCTCCTGCTCACGTTCGCGCCCGCGCTGATCCTCGACCGCGCCGCGCTGCGCGACAACGCGCCGCTTTGCAGGCTCGCCCTGGCCGCCTGTGTCGTCGCCGGCGCCGCCTTCCTCGTCATCCAGTTCCGCGTCCTGGCCAACCTCGGCTTCAAGTGGAGCGACCACGCCTACGGCTCCGTCGTCTGGACCTGCGTCGGCTATCACATGCTCCACGTCCTCTCCGCCACGGCGGAGACGGCGCTCCTCTTCGTCTACGCGCTCGTGCGCCCGATCCTGAAGAAGCAGCGCCTCGACTTCCGCTGCACCGCCGTCTACTGGTACTTCGTCATCCTGATGTGGCTGCCGTTCTACTTCATCGTCTTCATCGAGCCGCATCTGACGCGGAAGGGCTATTGATGGTGCGTTCGAGCTCCGTCGCGCTGTGGAACGGGATCCTGACCGGCCCGATCGCCTTCGCCGTCGTCTTCGAGCTGAAGTACGCGCTGGTCGACTACGTCTGCCGCAACCACGCGCACTGGCTCTACTGGATCTTCGTCCTCGGCGGGCTGGCGCTCTGCGCGTTCGGCGCGTTCACGGCATGGAGCGGCCTCGATCCTTCGCCGCGCGCCCGGTTCATGGGTCTCTCCGGCATCCTCCTCTCGATCTCCTTCGCCATCTTCATCGTCGCCCTCGCCATTCCCGACCTCTACCTCCGGCCATGCGAGTAATCCCGATCCTCGCCCACATCGACGCGACCGAGTGGTCGTGGGAGCCGCCGGTCGTCGCGGCGCTGGCGATCACCGTCGTCCTCTACGTCATCGGATCGCGAAACGATCCGCGCCGGCAAAAGATCGCCTTCTACGCCGGCTGGCTCTCGCTCGTCGCCGCGCTCGTCTCGCCGCTCGATCATCTCAGCGAGGTCCTCTTCTCCGCGCACATGGCCCAGCACGAGCTACTGATGGTCGTGGCCGCGCCGCTGCTCGTCCTCGGCCGTCCGCTGGCTGCCTTCCTCCGGGCCATGCCGCCGCCGTGGCGCCTCCCGCTGGCAAGTTGGACCCAGCGCGCCCCCGTCGCCGCGGCCTGGCGCGCCATCACGAACCCGCTCGTGGCCACGATCGTCCACGGCATCGCTCTCTGGACGTGGCACCTCCCGGTGCTCTACCAGGCCACGCTGCGCAGCGACGCCATTCACGCCGCGCAGCATTCGTCCTTCCTCTTCAGCGCCACGCTCTTCTGGTGGTCGCTCATTCACGGCCGCTGGGGACGCCTCGGCTACGGCGCCGCCATCGGCTACGTCTTCGTCACCGCCGCGCACAGCGGCGCACTCGGCGCGCTCATCACCTTCGCCCCGAACGTGATTTACCCCGTCTACGGCTCCATCGACGACCAGCAGCTCGCCGGTCTCATCATGTGGATCCCCGCGGGCGTGCTGCTGACGATCGCGGCGGTGGCGTTGATGATAGGGTGGCTCGCGGAGGCGGAGAGACGCGTGTCGTTGCGGAAACCAGAAACCAGAAACCAGAACAGGCAATCGCGATCCTGCTGCTCGCCTCTGGTTTCTGGTTTCTGGTTTCTGGTTTCTCGACGGCGTGCAGGAAGCGCGAAACCATTCCGGGCGATCCCGACCGCGGCAAACAACTCGTCGCCCAATACGGCTGCACCGCCTGCCACGCCGTCCCCGGCGTGAAAGGGCCGAAGGGGATGGTCGGCCCATCGCTCGACCACATCGCCACGCGCACCTACATCGCCGGCAAATTCCAGAACAGCGTCCCGGCCATGACCAAGTGGCTGCAGAACCCGCAGTCGATGGACCCGACAAACGCGATGCCGAACCTCGGCGTGACGCCCGACGACGCCCGCGACATGACCGCTTACCTCTACACGCTCCGATGAAGCTCGCGCTGTTGCTGCTCAGCGTCCTCTACGTGACGAACGAGCGCGAGGGCTCGGTGATGTCGATCGACACGCCCACGCGCAAGGTGATCGCGCGCAACGTCGTCGGCACGCGCACGCGCGGCATCGCCGTCGCGCCCGACGGCAAGCGGCTCTACGTCGCCGTCAGCCACTTCAAAGGGAAGCCGTGGATCGGGCCGGACGAAGTCGTGGCCATCGACGCCGCGACGCTGAAAGTCCTCCGCCATTACAAAGCCGGCACCGATCCCGAGGGCATCGCTCTCACGCCGGACGGCGCGAGATTCGCGGTCTCGAACGAGGACGCCGGCACAGCCTCGATCGTCGAGACGAAGAGCGGGCGCACCGCCGCCGCGCTCGTCGTCGGCACCGAGCCCGAGGGAGTGGCGGCAAGCGCGGACGGGCGGTGGATCTACGTCACCGGCGAGACCAGCAACACCGTCAGCGTCATCGACGCCAAGGCGGCGAAGGTCGTGGCCAACGTCTTCGTCGACGCCCGGCCGCGCGGCGTGATCTTCACGCGCGACTCCGCCCGCGCCTACGTGACGAGCGAGGTGGCCGGCAGCGTCAACGTCATCGACGCGCGGCAGCGTCGCGTCATCGCGCACATCAAACTCGGCGGACCGCACCACCCCGTCGGCCTCGTGCTCTCGCCGGACGAGAAGCGGCTCTACGTCGCCACCGGCCGCGGCAACGCCGTCGCCGTCATCGACACCGCTACGAATCGCGTCGAGCGCTTCATCGCCGTCGGGCAGCGGCCGTGGGGAATCGCCATCGCGCCCGACGGCCGGACGCTCTATGCCGCGAATGGGCTCTCGAACGACGTTTCGGTGATCGACGTGGCCGCGGCGCGGGTGGTGGCCACGATCAAAGTGGGCGACGGCCCGTGGGGGCTCGCCCTCGGGCACTAACTTCGCAACAGTCGCGCCGGCTAACCATGACCTTCTTCGTCCGCAAGCGCCTCGCGCTCGGACCGATCCGCTTCGGCGTCTTGCCGCGGCAGACCGTCGAGGCCATCGACGGCGATCCGGCGCTGAGCACCGGGCCGGGCGGCGAATTCGTCCGCCGCGGCGGCAAGCACGGCTTCTTCTTCGGCGACACCACGCGCTTCGACGCGCCGGCGCTGCCGGTGGCGAAGTCGATCTCCTCGCTGCCGTTCTGGACCTCCATGAAAGCGCATCCCGGCTACGTCGCTCTGGCGGCCGCCGGCGTCGTCTTCGTCCTCCTCGGCTTCGCCGTCATCGGACGCAAGGGGCCGCAGGGCTGGGTCGAAGTCATCCTCGGCCTGGCCATGATCGGCGCGCCGATCGCCCTCACTGCTCGCGAGCGTAAAGAACTTCGCGAAAAAGAGGAGCGCGAGCGCGCCGAGCGCGAGGCCGTGGAGAAACGCAACCGCGAGCTCCTGGCCGCCTACACCGGCGCGCTCGAGCGCGTCCGGCGCGAGCGCACCCCCGAGGCCCTGGCCGCGCTGGCGCGCGAGCGCGCGGCCCTGACCTTGCCGGACGAGATCTGGGTTCCGGCGGCGCGGCGGACGGCGCTGCTCATCGGCTTCGAGGAGCTGTCGAAGGGCTCGACCGCGGTCATCGACGACGTGGGCCGCGCCGCCGGCCTGACCGACGCCGACATCGCCGCGATCAAGGCCGACATCTACCGCACCGTGCTCTGGCATCTCCTCGCCGACGACCGCGCCGGCGAAGCGCAGGAGGCGCGCCTCCGCGAGCTCGCCTCCGAGCTCGGCTACAACGGCGACGACGGCGCCTCCGAGCAGTTCCGCCGCCTCCGCGGAATCACCGCCAAGACCCTGCCGCAGATCGAATCGCCGGTGAAGCTCGGCTTTCAGGAGCGCGCCATCCACACCGCCGGTCCGCTGGTGATCACGAACAAGCGGCTCATCGTTCGCGACAGGAAGCAGATCGACATCCCCCTGCCGCAGCTCAACGACATCGACGTCGACGCCGACGAGGAAGCGATCACGATCGACAACGCCGTGACGAAGAAGCCGGTCGTCATCCGCGTCGACGACGCCATCTACGCGGCCGCGCTGCTGGAGCTCGCCGCGGGCCTCGATCAGCGGCCGAAGAGATTCGTGTAACTCCTAGGCTCCGGGTACGGCGCGTCGCCCTTGATCGCCTTCCACAGAATCCGGTTGAAGGCATCGTCGTCGTTCGCGTCGGCGCGCGTGAAATCGAGCTGGGCGTGCTCGGGCGTGGCCGGCTTCGGATTTTTCTCCTTCATGTCCACCGCCGGCTGCAGGGCTTTGTACGGCGTGAGGTCGGGCTGCGCGGCGAAGATGCCGCGGAGCGGGCGGCCGAAGTGGTCGAACTGCGAGAGCGAGCCGAGGCCGAGGATCTCTTCCATCGTGGCGATGACGTCGGTCGTGTTCACGAAGCGGTGGATCGTGCCGGGGCGGTTGTACGCGGAGATCACGTACATCAGCGAGCGGTGCGAATCGACGTGGTCGGGGCCGCTCTGGGCGTCGTCCTCCAGCACGAAGACGGCCGTGTCGCGCCAGAACGGCGTCGACGACAGGGCCTCGATCATGCGGCCGAGGGCCAGATCGTTGTCGGCCATGTAGGCGCGCGGCGTCGGCGCGTCCGGCGTCGTGCCCGAGGTGTGATCGTTCGGCAGGCGGACGATCTCCAGCGCCGGCATCGCGCCGCGCTTGACGAAGTCGTTGAGCTCGCGGATCCAGAGGTCGGCGCGCTTCTGATCGGGGATGTTCATGTCGAAGCCGGGGAAGTCATGCGCCGTCGTGTCGAGCAGCGCGCGGCGCGTGCCGAGGTACCAATCCTTGTCGCGGGCCACGAACTCGCCGTAGTTGCGCAGCGAGATCCCCTTGCGCGCGGCCAGGTCCCACAGGTAGCCGGTCGACGGCGAGGCCACGTCCTCGTCGTCGTCGACGAGCGTGTCGCGGTTGGTGCCTTCGTAGTCGTACGTCCGCCCGCGCCGACCGTACTGCAGCACGACCGCTTTCTCGGTGTAATCACTCGTGTACGCGGCGGTGGACCAGTTGTGTCCCTGCGCGCTCACCTCGGCGTTGACGAAAAAGCGGTCGAAGAGGCCGAAGCGCGCGGCCAGGGCCCGGTGATTCGGGGCCACGTCGGCGCCGAAGAACTGCAGCGAGGGATCGCCGTCGCCGTCCTTGACGTCGCCAAGTACTTGATCGTAAGTGCGGTTTTCCTTAATGACGTAGATGACGTGCTTGAACGGCGGGTAGCGCGGCGCGCCGGCGCGCGCCTGCCAGCCGTTCGCCTTCGCCACGCGCTTCGACAGCGGTGCCAGGTTCACCGCCGCCGGGAACGACAGCACCGTGCCGTTGAGCTGCCCGAGGGTGTAGTCGGGCGAGTCGTTCGGGAACTTCTGATCGGGCTGCGGGCGATGCGGATTCGGCGCGCTGCCGCGGCCCTTGGCGTTGACGACGACGACGTCGTTCCCCGCGGCGACGAGCGCGGACGGATACCACTCCACCGGGACGCGGCCGAGCATGGCGTAGCTCTTGGCGTCGAACACGGCCACGGCGTTGTTGTCAGCCTCGGCGACGAAGAGGCGGCCGTGCGCGACGACGAGCGCGTTCGGCGTGCTCCCCTCGGCCGGCCCGCCCGGCGCGGCGTCACTCAGCGTCCTGACGACCTTGTTCGTGGCCGTGTCGACGACGACGATCCGGTCCACCGTCGCGCAGGCGGCGAAGAGGCGCTTGCCGTCGATGGCCATCGCCGAGGGATGCCGGCCGGCGGCGATGCGCGCGCGGCGCGTGAGCAGGCCCTTCGACGGACGGAACACGTCGATAGTGTGGTCGCCCCAGCAGGAGACGTAGACGTCGCCGTTGGCCGCGACGGCGACACCGTACGGATAGCGCTCGGTTTGCAGCTGCTGCACGACGTGGCGCGTGGCCGTGTCGACGACGGCGATGGCGTCGCCGAGGTTTTCGACGACGTAGAGGCGCTTGCCGTCGGGCGAGAGCGCCAAGCCGGCGGGGTAGCGCGTTCCGGGAAGCTTCGGATCTTTCTTCGGCGGCGCGAGCGCGATCGTGCCGTCGGCGGCGGCGCGGCGGTCGCTCCAGCGATAGACGTGCACCACGTCGTCGTTGCCGCCGCTGGCGTAGAGGGTCTTGCCGTCGGGCGCGAAGGCCAGCCCGAGGAACGCGGCGTTCTGAGCGATGGTCTGCTCGACCTTGCCCGTGGCGCGGTCGACGACCTGGATCCCCTCGCCCGGCTGCCGCCATCCGCAGAGCAGGAGCACGACGCGGTCGCCCTCGGGGGTGAGCACCGCCGCGGTCGGGAAGTTGCCGACCGGATGCGACGGCGCGACCGGGTCGAGCGTCGCGCCGGTGGGGAGCTGCGCGCTCGCCGAGAGCGCCAGGAGGAGGAGCGGAAGGAATCGGGTTCGCATGCGCGTGGGATGATAAGGCCATGACCGCGCTCTTCGTCTCGCACGGCGCGCCGACGATCGCCATCGAGGACGACGCCTACACGCGCGCGCTGCGCGAGTACGGGCACACGCTCGCCGGCGCGCGCGCAATCGCCGTCGTCTCCGCGCATTGGGAGGCGCCGCCGCCGGTGCGGGTGAATGCGGTGGCGCGGCCGGAGCCGATCTACGATTTCGGCGGCTTCCCGCAAACGCTCTACACGATGCGCTACGACGCGCCGGGCGATCCGGCGCTGGCGCGCGAGATCGCCGCACGGATCGGCGGCGCACTGGAGACGGCGCGAGGCTGGGACCACGGCCTCTGGGTGCCGCTGCACGTGATGCTGCGTGACAACGCTATTCCGGCGGTGGAGATCTCACTGCCGCGAGGCGTGCCCGCGCGCGAGCTCCTCGCCCTCGGCCGCGCCCTCGGCGCACTGCGCGAGCGCGGCGTGGTGGTGGCCGGCAGCGGCGGAATCGTGCACAACCTCCGCGCCCTCGACTTCGGCGACAAGGACGCGCCGCCCGCGGAGTGGGCCGCGGCGTTCGACGCCTGGGCGTGGGAGAAGATCGAAGCGCGCGACTTCGACGCACTCGCCGAGTACCGCACGAAGGCGCCCCACGCCAACCTGGCCGTGCCGACGCCCGAGCACTTCGACCCCGTCTTCGTCCCCCTCGGCGCCGCGCGCGACGACGACGAGCTGGTCAACGTCTTCGCCGGCTTCCACTACGCGACGCTGTCGATGCGCACGTTTGCATTCACCGCATGAGAGCAGATCTCCCGGACGATTATTGCGTATCTCCGCGTGTGCAATAAGGAGGAACGCATGCATCCGACCGACAAGGCCGCACGCGTCGCGGGGGCGTGGTATCTATCGATGGTTCTCACCGGACCGTTCACGCTCCTCTACATTCCGGCGAAGCTCATCGTGCGCGGCGATGCCGCGGCGACGGCGAGCCGCATCCTTGATCACCAGACCATGTTCCTTCTCGGCGTCGCCGCCGACCTCGTCGGCTCCATCATCTTCGTCGGTGCGGCGCTGGCGCTGTACCGCCTGCTCGAAGGCGTGAGCCGGACGCGCGCGGCGCAGATGGTGGCGGCCGTCGTCGTCTCCGCCGCGATCATGTGCGTCAACACCCTGCCCAACATCGCCGCACTTTCCCTCTTCCGCGGCGGCGAATTCCTCGCCGCGCTCGACAAGCCGCAGCGCGAAGCGCTGGGCATGCTCTTCATCCGCCTGCACGGCCAGGGCAACGTCGTCAACGAGATCTTCTGGGGCCTCTGGCTCCTTCCCCTCGGCCTGCTCGTCTTTCGCTCCGGCTTCCTGCCGCGCTTCATCGGCGTCTGGCTGGTCATCAACGGCGTTGCCTACATTGCTCTCTTCATCGGCCTCTTCGCTCCGGAGTACTCGAGCGTCGCCTTCCGCAGCGCGCAGCCCGCGCTGTTCGGAGAACTGGCCCTCATGCTCTGGCTGTTGATCAAGGGCGCTGGCGGGAACATCGCCACCGTTTCGACACGTTTGCCTGACCCGACTGGCTCTTAAAATGACCGGCCGGTCAGCAAACGGATGCGAGCAACCACCACCCTCTGGCAGGACTTCAAGCGCCAATCGATCCAGGAAGCGGTCATCCAGCTCATGTGCCGCGAAGGCCTCGGCGCCGTGACCATGGAGCGCGTGGCCCAGGAAGTCGGCATCGCCAAGGGCACGGTCTACCTTCACTACCGCGACAAGCAGGCCCTGCTCGAAGCGGTCAAGGACGCCGCCCTCACCCCGATGATCGAGCGCCTCGACGACCTCTTCGACAGCGACCTCGATCCCCTGCGCAAGCTCGAGGCCTACTCGCTGCGCTACCTCGGCTACTTCGACGAGCGCCGCGACCTCTTCCGCATCCTCATTTATGAGCGCGAGGTCACGCGCGCCTCGGGACAGCGCTTCCGCGGCGACCGCTACCGCCACCTCGTCCAGCGCACCGCGCACGTCATCCGCGACGGCATCGAGGCCGGCGTCTTCCGCGACGTCGATGCCGGCAAGGCCGCGGCCATGTTCATCGAGGCCAACTTCGCCATCATGAACCAGCGCCTCGGCGGCCGCGCCGACACGCCCGTCGAGGACGACGCGCGCCTGATTTCCGATATCTTCCTGCGCGGTCTGGTCAAGCGGAGGTCGAAGTGAAGTACGTCCTGAGCGCGCTTGCGCTCCTCCTCGCCGCCTGCGCGAGCGTCGACAACCCCGGCACCGCGCCCGCTCCGGCCACCGCGTGGACGCCGCCGGCGTCGGCCGTGCCGGCGGTGACGAAGTTCGAGACGGCCCTGCCGGCGGCGACGACGCTCTCGCTCGCCGACGTCGTAGGCACCGCGCTGGCGAACAACCCCGCCACCCGCGAGGCCTGGCTCGCAGCGCGCACCGCCGAGGCCAACCTCGGCAGCCGCCGCTCGGCGCTCTATCCCGAGGTCGACCTCGGCGCGTCGTTGAGCCGGCAGAGCACCGGCTCGGCGGTCAATCCCGGCTCGTCGTCGACTACGTTCACGCCGTCGGTCGCGCTCAGCTATCTCCTCTTCGACTTCGGCGGCCGCGCCGCCACGATCGAAGAGGCGCGGCAGACGCTCATCTCCGCCGACTTCGCGCACAACCAGACCATCCAGAACGTCGTCCTCGCCGCGGAGCAGAGCTACTTTCTCGTTCTCGACGCCAAGGCCCTGCGCGACGCCCAGGCCGCCACGCTGAAAGAGCGCCAGACCGAGCTCTCCACCGCCGAGGCACGGCACGACGCAGGGTTGGCGACGATCGCTGACGTCCTGCAGGCGCGCACGGCCGTCTCGCAGGCGCTGCTGACGTACGAGACCTTCGAAGGAAACCTGCGCACCGCCGAGGGGACGCTGGCGACAACGATGGGCGTCCCGCCCACGGCGCGCTTCGACCTCGGCGAGCTGCCCACCACCGTCGCCACCGACACGATCACGCAGGCCGTCGACGCCCTCATCGCCCAGGCCGCGGCCGACCGCCCCGCCCTCGCCGCCGCGCGCGCCGACGCCGAGCGCGCCCGCGCGCACATCGAGGAAGTCCGCTCCGCCTACCTGCCGAGCCTCAGCCTCAACAGCGCCGCCGGACGCACCTTCTACGGCGCGCCGAGCGGCGCCGGCGGCGCGAACACGTTTTCCGCCGGCGTTGGTCTGCGTTTCCCGCTCTTCACCGGCTGGCGCAACGAATACGACGTCCGCGCCGCGCGGCTCCAGGCCGAGCTGGCGCAGGAGGACGTGCGCGACCTGACGCAGCAAATCGGATTGCAAGTGTGGTCGAGCTACTACGCCGTGCAGACAGCGAAGCAGCGCGTGGCCACGAGCCGCGACCTCCTCAACAGCGCGCAGCAGTCCGCCAACGTCGCCGCCGCGCGCTATCGCGAAGGCGTCGGCACGATCATCGACGTCCTCACGGCGCAATCCGCGCTGGAGAGCGCGCGCGCCCAGGAAGTGCAGTCGCGCGCCGACTACCTGCTCGCGCTGGCGGAGCTGGCGCATGCAACCGGGAAATTGGGAGCACCGCAATGAACAGGGGATTCCTCGCCACGCTCGGAATGACACTCGCCCTCGCGGCCTGTACGCAGCAGAAACCGAAGCCGCCCGACGAGGCCGTGCCCGTGACCGTGGCCACGGTCCAGCAGAAGGACGTGCCGATCCAGATCCGGGCCATCGGCAACGTGCAGCCGATCACGAACGTGGCCGTGCGCGCGCTCGCCGGCGGACAGCTCGAGAAGGTGTGGTTCAAGGAAGGCGACGACGTGCGCAAGGGCGCGATGCTCTTCACCATCGATCCGCGTCCGTACGACGCCGCGCTGCAGCAGGCTCAGGCCAACCTTCAACGCGACGAGGCCCAGCTTCGTAACGCCGAGGCCCAGGCCAAGCGCTACGCCGACCTCGTCAAGAAGGACTACGTGACGAAAGAGGACTACGACAAGCTCGTCTCCGGCGCCGAAGCCGCGCGGGCGGTGGCGGCCGCGGACCGCGCCGCGGTCGAGAACGCGCGGCTGCAGCGCTCCTACTGCGAGATCCGCTCCCCGCTCGACGGGCGCACCGGCTCGCTCATGGCCCACGCCGGAAATCTCGTCAAGGCCAACGACACCACGCCGATGGTCGTCATCAATCAGATCGAGCCGGTCTACGTGCAGTTCGCCGTCCCCGAGCAAAACCTCGGACTGCTGCGCCAGCGCGCCGGCGCCGAGGTCGTGGCCGAGCCGCAGCAGGGCGGCGCGCCGATCGCCACCGGGACACTCACCTTCATCGACAACAACGTCGACACCACCACCGGCACGATCACGCTCAAGGCCACGTTCGCCAACAAGAACCGCGCCCTCTGGCCCGGCCAGTACGTCAACGTCGCCATCACCACGGACAACCGCACCAACGCCCTCGTCATCCCCCTGCGCGCCGTGCAGACCGGACAGCGCGGCCAGTACGTCTATGTGGTGAAGAGCGGCAACGCCGTGGAGATGCGTCCCGTGTCGATCTACAAGACAATTGACCAAAACGCCATCATCGACAAGGGAGTCAGCGCTGGCGAGACGGTCGTGACGGACGGACAATTACGTCTGACGCCGAAGAGCAAGGTGGAAATCAAGGGATGAGGACTGAGGACTGAGGACTGAGTGAGACCCGAGGACTCAGTCCTCAGTCCTCAGTCCTCATAGCTAATATGAACATCGCAGAGATCTTCATCCGCCGGCCAGTGATGACCACCCTGGTCATGCTCGCGATTTTGCTCTTCGGCGTCATGGCCTACCGCCAGCTGCCGGTCAGCGACCTGCCGAACGTCGACTTCCCGACCATCCAGGTCAACGCCGCCCTGCCGGGGGCCTCGCCGGAGACGATGGCCGCGGCCGTGGCCACGCCGCTGGAGCGGCAGTTCTCGACCATCGCCGGCCTCGACTCCATGACCTCGGCGAGCTATCTCGGCTCCACCGCCATCACTCTGCAGTTCAACCTCTCCAGAAATATTGACGCGGCCGCGCAGGACGTGCAGTCCGCCATCGCCGCCGCGGCGCGGCAGCTGCCGCCGAACATGCCCGCGCCGCCGTCGTACAACAAGGTCAACCCCGCCGACCAGCCCGTCTTCTTCCTGGCCCTCACCTCGGACACCATGCCGCTCTACGACCTCGACGAGTACGGCGAGACCGTCATGGCCCAGCGCATCTCCACCGTCCCCGGCGTGGCCCAGGTCTTCGTCTACGGCGCCCAGAAGTATGCCGTGCGCATCCAACTCGACCCGCAGCAGCTGGCCGCTCGCGGCATCGGCATCGACGACGTCGGCAACGCCATCAAGAACAGCAACGTCAACCTCCCCACCGGCGTGCTGCAGGGGCCGTACACCGCATACACCGTGCAGGCCAACGGGCAGCTCATGCGCGCCGCCGACTACCGCCCCCTCACCGTCGCCTACCGCAACGGCGCGCCGGTGCACCTCGAGGAGCTCGGCAAGGTCAGCGACAGCGTCGAGAACAACACCACCGCGGCCTGGTTCCTCAACAAGCGCGGCTTGATTCTGGCGATCCAGAAGCAGCCGGGGACGAACACCGTCGAAGTGGCCGACTCCATCCGCCGCCTGCTCCCGGTCTTCCGCAGCGAGCTGCCGGCCTCGGTGAACCTGGAGATCCACCGCGACCGCGCCCAGTCGATCCGCGACTCCGTGTCCGACGTGAAGTTCACCCTGCTGCTGACGCTCTTCCTCGTCATCCTGGTGATCTTCCTCTTCCTGCGCAACGTCTCCGCGACGATCATCCCCAGCCTGGCCTTGCCGCTGTCGATCGTCGGCACGTTCGCGGTGATGTACCTCTTCGACTACTCGCTCGACAACCTCTCCCTCATGGCCTTGACGCTGTCGGTTGGCTTCGTCGTCGACGACGCCATCGTCATGCTGGAGAACATCGTCCGGCACATGGAGCTCGGCGAGCGCCCGCTCGAGGCCGCGCTCAAGGGATCGAAGGAGATCGGATTCACGATTCTGTCGATGACGATCTCGCTGGCCGCGGTGTTCATCCCCATCCTCTTCATGGGCGGCATCCTCGGACGGCTCTTCCACGAGTTCTCGGTGACGATCACCTCGGCGATCCTCGTCTCCGGCTTCGTGTCGCTGTCGCTGACGCCGCTGATGAGCGCGAAGTTCCTCCGCTCGCACAAGGACGTCCACCACGGGAAGCTCTACCAGGCCACGGAGCGCGGCTTCGAACGGAGCCTCAGCGTGTATGAGTCGGGGCTGCGCTGGGTGCTCCGCCACCGCCTCGTCACGCTCCTTTTCTCCGGCGCGATTCTGGCTGCGACGGTGTGGCTCTTCGTCATCGTGCCGAAGGGCTTCATCCCCAACGAGGACCAGGGGCAGATCTTCATCAACATCGAGGCCGCGCAGGGGATCGGCTTCGATGACCTGGTCAAGCACCAGCTCCAGGCCGCGGCGATCGTGGCCAAGGAGCCGGGCGTGGCCACGTTCTTCTCCACGTGCGGCTCGCGCGGCGCGTCGAACACCGGCATCATCTCCATCCGCACCACGCCGAAGAGCGAGCGCGACGTGACCATCGATCAGATGATCGCCTCGATGCGCCCGAAGCTGAACGCCATCCCCGGCATCCGCGCCTCCGTGCAGAACCCGCCGCCGATCCGCCTCGGCGGGCGCGTCGGCACCGCGAATTACCAGTACACGATGCAGTCGGCCGACACGGCCGTGCTCTATCCCGCGGCCACGGCGATGCTCGAGAAGATGCGCAACCTGCCCGACCTCACTGACGTCAACACCGATCTGCAGATGAAGAACCCGACGCTGCAGTTGACGGTCGACCGCGCAAAGGCCGCCGCCCTCGGCATGAACATCCAGCAGATCGAGGACGCGCTCTACTCCGCCTATGGCACGCGCCAGATCTCCACGATCTACGCGCCGAACAACGAGTACCAGGTGATCATGGAAGTCGATCCCCGCTACCAGGGACAGCCGAACGAGCTGGCAATGCTCTACGTGCGCAGCGCGTCGGGACAGCTCGTGCCGCTGGACGTGGTCTCGAAGCGGACGCCGTCGTTCGGGCCGCTGGCGGTGAATCACTCCGGGCAGGTGCCGTCGGTGACGATCTCGTTCAACACGAAGCCGAACGTTTCCCTCGGCCAGGCAGTGAATCAGATCAACGGCGTGGCCAAGATCACGCTGCCGTCGTCGATCACGACGTCGTTCCAGGGGACGGCGCAGGCGTTCCAGTCGTCATTGCAGGGACTCGGCCTGCTGCTGCTGATGGCCATCGCCGTGATCTACGTGGTCCTGGGCATCCTGTACGAGTCGTTCATCCATCCGCTGACGATTCTGTCGGCCCTCCCCTTCGCCGGCTTCGGCGCGCTGCTGACGCTGCTCGTGTTCCACACCGATCTGTCGATCTACGCGTTCGTCGGCGTGATCATGCTCGTCGGCCTGGTGAAGAAGAACGGCATCATGATGGTCGACTTCGCCGTCGAGGCCCAGCGCGCCGGCGCGACGCCGGAGAAGGCTATCTACGACGCCTGCGTGGTCCGCTTCCGCCCGATCATGATGACGACGATGGCCGCGCTCATGGGCACGCTGCCGATCGCCCTCGGCTTCGGCGCCGGCGCCGAGTCCCGCCGGCCGCTCGGTCTCGCTGTGGTCGGCGGCCTCCTCTTCTCGCAGACGCTCACGCTCTACGTGACGCCGGTCTTCTACCTCTACATGGAGAAGCTCCGCACCCGCGGCAAGAAGGAAGGCCCGACGTGGATGGAGGCGGTGGAGCAGGAAGAGCAGGTCGAGGAGCAGGAAGAGCATCGCCTGGTCGGGGCAGGCGCCCGCCGAATCGTGCCGGTGTCGTAGCGGTCACGCTGCCGCGGCGTATCCAGGCGCCGCGGCAGCTTTCATGAACGAGGACTACGGAACGTCCACTTGATTCGGGGCCCGAAGTGAGTCGGCCACAGATTGGTAGGATCCAAAGACTCCGCCGTTCGTCCAGGCATTGTAAAAAGCGGGAAAGTCACTGTAAGCGCCCCAGGTCCCGAGCGCCGTGAGCGGCAGAGAAATCGTGTCGATGCCGTTGTCATACGTGGAACTGTTGACGCTGTCGAAGACGTCCCACAAATACGCCGCGACGTTGCCTTCGCGCGAATAGCCCGCTCCAAGCCCGTAAGGACACGGCAGGAGCTCTCCATATTGGTCGACTTGGACATACGAGTCGCGTCCCTCGGTCTCGAACTTGCTCGCATGCCAGTCGGCAAATCCTTCGTGGAACGCCGTGTATGAATCCGTCTGACCGCAGACGGTATGCGGTCCGCCGCCGATCGCTGCATTCGAGCGCTGCAGGTCCCATTCGTGCCCCATTTCGTGCGCTTCTACCCATCGGCTGTCCCAACTGCTATTCGGCCCAAAGGTGGCAATCCCCGGGCTGTATTGGCAATGGCAGCCAGGGACGGAAGCCGTATAGCCCGGGTCATATGCCGAGCGGAACGTGAGATACATGTATGTGGGCCAGGACGCCCACTGCGACTCGAGGTCCATTGCCTCGTCATTCCAGCGGAACCAGAAACTATTGGGCGAATTGGCCGAGGTGAATTTCGCGTGCAGCATTCCGTACTCGATCGGAAATTGGCTCGGGTCGGTCAAGGTGAGCGTGCCGTCGGCCATGTCGAGGTACGGGTACGTGATCAACGTGCCCGTCTTGAGGAACGTGACCGTGAAACTGGTCCCCGGATTATTTGGCGGCGCATTGAACGAAATGACATCCTGCGGGAACGTGAACGAGCCGCCGCCGTACGTGTTCGCACTATATGTGGTGCTCTGGAGCTGATAATTGCCGCAGCCGTCAGTGAACTCGATCGGCACCTGCAGCGTCACCGTGTGCCCGGCGGCTCGCGGCGAGATTTGAACGTAAGGATATTGAATCTGGTCGTCGTACCTCATGGTTCCGGAAAGCGTTCCCCAGTCGTAATTGCGCGGCGAAAGTTGGTTGAATACGGCGCAATCCGGCCGCAGGCGCGAGCTGGTTTCGCTGCGCGGCGCGAGCCGTTGCACGGCGTCGTTCCAGGCACGCTCGATCGCAGAGAGCTTCGCCGGCTCGCCCCGATTCATCACCGGCCGATCGCCGCGCGCCAGGAGCGTCCGCACTTCCTGGTCCGCGACCGCTTTCGCGCGAGCCTCGGCGTCCTGTGCGGCACGCGACGCAAGAATCTGCTGCGCCTCGTCGGGTTGAATGATGCGGGCATGCTCCGCGACGCCGGTGACGAACAACTCCTGCACCACGATCGGCGTCGTCTGGCCCGCGCGCAGAACGCGAATGACGACGTTCGACAGCTCGCCTGTGGGATTCGTCTCGATCGGCATGCGGACGACCGCGGTCTCTCCGGTTTTCAGCGAGACGCGTTTCGTCACCGCGGCGGCGTCGAGAAAATCGCCCGCGATCGTGACCTGCACGACGCCGTCATCGACAGGCAGTGAGATCGACGACACTCTGATCGTTAATCGCTGACCACCTCGCGGCGAATCGAGGATCTGCGCATCCAGCGCGATCGGAACCGGAACGGATGCGAACAGCATCTGGCTGAATAAGAGCGTGAGGAACGCGGAAATGAGTGCTGCCGGATATTTCCAGTGGGACATGAGGTCCTCCATGTTGTTGCGTGGGCAAGCTGCTGACAGATGTTGTAGGAAGCCGTCGCGAAAACGGAGGCGCGCGTGAGTGACACTTCTGCCTGAGGGATACGCCGTCCGGATACATTGTTCTCTCGAGCGGGGACGGCATGAGGGATGCCGTTACAGCCTAGCGACGTCAACGTAAGTACAGCGAAACGGAAAGGCAAGCGCGGCCGTTCTAGAATTTACAAACCGCCCTTTACCGCGCGCTACTTCCCCTTCCTCGTCCGCGCCACCCGCATCGTCACCCCGCCGTCCACTCCCTTCGCGCTGATCTGCGTCACCGTCACGTCGCCCACCGCTTCCTTCGCCAGCTCCAGCACCACCTCGGCGGCGCCCTGTTTGCGCGGGCGAGCAGGAGGCCGCCGATGCGGGCCTTGGGCGAGGTGATGAAAAAGACGCCCTTCTCGCCGGCGCGCAGGCCTTCGGTGCGTACCTCTACATGGAGAAGCTCCGCACCCGCGG
>Ga0075425_100000179_pt1 | contig 55500 bp, 54 predicted proteins | sample SoiMethybrSBSTD4_FD_75300 | JGI IMG/M metagenome (GOLD analysis project Ga0075425, IMG submission 75300) | Bulk soil microbial communities from a Populus tree surrounding site in Tennessee, USA - Soil MetaG P. TD hybrid SBSTD4 | ecosystem: Environmental > Terrestrial > Soil > Tree plantation... | reverse complement strand
GCTCAGAGCGGCGGTGCTTTTCACCGTGGTGTGGTCTTCAAGCTGGATACGACTGGCAAGGAGACCGTGTTGCACAGTTTCACGGGTGGAGTGGACGGGTCTGCCCCAGCGGCAGGGGGAGGATTGGTCCAGGACAATGCGGGCAACCTGTACGGCACTACCAACGGTGGAGGTGGTTCCACGGTATGTGTCGGCGGGTGCGGAATCGTCTTCAAGCTGGCGCCGACCGGCAAGGAGACAGTGCTGCACAGGTTCAGGGGAGGAGCGGATGGGGCACACCCCGCTGCAGGATTGGTCCGAGACAGTGCGAACAACGTGTATGGCATTACCGCTCTCGGCGGTGGCTTGGGATGCGGAGGTCAGGGATGCGGAATCGTCTTCAAGCTGGATACTACCGGCAAGGAGACCGTGTTGCACAGGTTCACTGCGGGGCAAGATGGGGCAGGCCCCGATGGAGGATTGGTCCGGGACAATGCGGGCAACTTGTACGGCACCGCTCAAAACGGTGGAGCTCTTCGCCTTGGCGTGGTCTTCAAGCTGACTCCGTAATTAGGCCCTTGCGAGTAGTTGGTGAAATAGCCTGTGGCTGTTGAAAAACTCTTGAGGTATCGGTAGCCCAAAATTCTTTTTGTAAGTTGTCCTATAAAAGGGGATGTCAAGAAAAAAATTCTCCCCTCCCCCTCCGTGGGAACATGGATGTTGTCGCTTGCATCCAGTCCCGCCTCAGACCTGGAGGGGTTTTGGTCTTGGCTACCTCGGTAGCGAGACCAACCCAGTTGATGGTTCCGACTCGAGGGCTTCATGACGCGATGGGTTGCTCGACGCGTTCGGTTCCGGAAGCTGCGCAAGCATTGGATAGCGTTGGCTCAGTATTACCCTATATGCCAAGCTTGGTCGCCAAAAAGAGCCGGATTGATCTGTGATCGTGCCGAAGATGCTGCCATAGACCGCTTGTGCAAGCACGGGCGTGGGCAACACAGTGCACTAAGTCAGGCCTACCAAGGCTATGGCGGCCCTGATCGGTGAAGTTAGATCATTCCCGGGCCTCGAAGGATGAACAGGTTTGTGCCCCAACTCCGGGCAACCGGAACGTACTTCGCAACGGGGACGCAAAGACATCGAGAGGATCCCCAACTTGTTCCGAACTTTACACCGCCGCTGAGAATTTGCGACAATTCCCCGTAGGCAGCCAGTCCAGCAAAGAGAAGTGGATCAGTTGCCAGCTGCCTGCCTCTTGCCAATCACGTAACCGCAGCCAGCAGGTCATGCCAGAACCGCAGCCCAGTTCCTGTGGCAGCATTTCCCACGGTATGCCGCTGCGGAGCACGAAGAGAATCCCAGTGAAGCAAGCACGATCAGGCAAGCGAGGTCTGCCTCCGTTGGGTTGGGTCTGGGCGGCGAGGACGACAGCAGCGGTTGAATCAAATTCCACAAAGCATCGGGAAAGCAAAGGAGTGCTCATGGATTGAGCATCCTAGCGTTAACGGGAACAGCTTTCCGATCCCCGCGACTGGTAAGAACTGAGTTTTGTTAGGCTGTCTTAGTAGTTATTCTAGGCTATTACCGGAGTGCCAGATTGCCCATGTTCCGAATAGAAGATTTAAGGATAGGGCACGGCGGCTTTGGCTTGGTTGCAAAAACGGCTCTCAACCCCAGAGGAATCCACCGTCGTTACAACGTAAAAGTAACTCGTACCAGATTTCACCGTGGCGTCGTCATAGAGAGTCGCAGCGACCAAGCCTCCCGAATTGATCCGCGAGTAAGGACCACCCGAGACGGTGCCGCGATACACGTTGTAACCAGTGATGCTCCCAGAAGTGGATGGAGCCCAAGAGAGACCAACTAGATGCTGAAGGGGTGCGACATTAATGCTGACTCTGTAACTCTTCGTACTGGTGTGTCCACCGCAGCCTCTCACGGTGATGGAGAATCCGTAGGTCGCTTTACTCGTGGGGGTTCCGTGAATGAGAAAGCTTCTTGTGGTTGAAGACGTAACGCCGCCCAGGCCAGCGGGAAGTGAACCGTTTGAAACCCACCATTTGTACGGTGTGCAGCCCCCACTCGCATACACTCTCGCAGAATAACTCACTCCGATGATGCCACCGGGCAAGGAGGTGGTGGTGTCGGTCACGTAGGACGCGAAGGCAGCGGTCGAGAAAAAGAGAAGTAGGCACAGGGGGAGAGAACGCATTCCCGCAGCATGCCCAATTCAATAGCCAAGTGAACAGATAACGAAAGACGCTGGCCTGGAGCAAATGTCGAAAAGAGCCTAATGCACTACGAAGATTCAGTAATGGGTGAGCACTTAGATACTTGCCGCACCTCGCTCAGCGATGTAGAAAGATTCTGCACTTTCACGCACATCCGGATGATCCGGAGCTAGGATGCGGAGGCACGATCGCGCTGTATTCGAAAGGCAACTTCTGCAGGCGGAACCTCCGGGTCGCCGACGACGACCGCACCACCGTCTTCGCCATATCCAGCATGTTGAAGGAAGCCGGATACGCGGTCACGGCGTAAGCAATGGCGCAGAGGCCCTGCGCAATATCCAGAAACAAACTTTGAATAGAACCAGAACGTCGGCCAGCTTTGTGTCTTGGCTGGACTTTCCTGTCGCGCATCCTTGTCTGAGATCGGGCATGAACTCCTAGTGCTTACTTACAGATTCGTACGATTCAAACCTGGCTCCCCAACATTCGGTCCAAATTGAATGCGGCGCTGATCAGTGCCAAGTGTGTAAAGGCTTGAGGGAAATTACCGAGCGCCTCGCCTTGCGACCCTGTTTGTTCTGCATAGAGCCCGAGATGGTTGGCATAGCCCAGCACACGTTCAAACAGCAGCCGGGCGTGATCAAGCTTTTCGGCGTCTTGTTGAGCCGCGCGCGTCAGCGCCTCTACCAGCCAAAAAGAGCACATGTTGAAGGTGCCTTCCTCGCCCGGCAGTCCGTCAATGCGGAGCTGAGGCGGATAACGATATACAAGGCTGTCGCTGACGAGACCTCCTTCCCGCGGATTCTTGAGGATGGCGTTTATAGTACTGAGCATCCGCGGATCGGTGGGAGCCATGAAGAACACCAATGGCATAATCAGAAGCGATGCATCCAGATTCTCACTGCCGTAAAACTGGGTAAAGGCATGGCGTTTTTCATTCCAGCCCTGGGTCATGACTTCTTCATAGATGCGGTCCCGTTCACGCAACCACTTTGCCCGGTCGGCGGGAAGGGCACGCTTATCGGCGAGGCGGAGGCCGCGATCCAGAGCTACCCAGTTCATGACTTTTGAATAGACAAAATGCTCCTGGCGATTCCGCATCTCCCAAATACCGGCATCAGGAAGCTGCCAATTGTCGCAAATCCACTCCAGACGCTTGCGGACCTTTACCCAAACGTCGTAGGAGGTGGGACTCACGTATTTGTTGGATAGATAGAACGCATCCATGAGCTCGCCGTAGATATCTCCCTGGAACTGCGAAACGGCCGCATTGCCAACCCGTACCGGCCCGGAACCCCGGTATCCTTCCCAGTGATCCAAGATCTCCTCGGGAAGCTGATTGTCCCCCTGAATTGTAAAGACGACCGCACCGCTCTGTGTGGGACGGGCGTGCTTGGCCGCGTAATCTTCGATCCAGCCCATAAACGCAGCTGCTTCGTCTCTGAAGCCGATGCGCAGAAATGCGTAGACCGTAAAGGCGGCATCGCGCATCCAGGTGTAGCGGTAATCCCAATTGCGAGCTCCTCCGATGACTTCAGGCAAACTCGTCGTTGGCGCGGCAACGATCGCTCCGGTGGGTTGAAAGGTAAGAAGCTTTAGTGCCAACGCTGATCTTTGTACCTGGTCCCGCCAGCGTCCGTGGTAAGTGCAAGCGGAGAGCCAGTCATGCCAGAATTTCACGGTGCGGCGCAGTAGCCCCTCAGCTTCATCCTCGGACGGTGGACAGGGCACACCATCGGCACAATCCTCCCTGAGAATAAAGACTTGCGATTTTCCTTCCGCAAGTTCGAACTCAGCCGATACCCCACATTTCCCGTCATTTCTTAGAGGCACGTTGGTTGAAAGCGCCAGACTCAAGCTGTTGGATTTGAACATCGCCCCGTTAGCCTCTATCTGAGTATCGTGGATCTGTCGCCCATAATCGAACGCCGGACGGCAGCAGATTGAAACACGCACAGTACCCCTCACAGAGCGTATCCGGCGATAAAGGTGATGGTGCCTAGGCGAGTCGGAAGGTAATCCTGCTGGCATGAAGTCTTCCAGTTCGGCAATCCCATCGGCCAACAAGAAGCGCGTAACCAGGATGTTGGTGGAAGGCCAATAAAACTGCTTGTGGCGGACGCCATTAGCCGCGGCAGAAATTTGGAACCTGCCTCCCTTTTCGTCATCCAGGATCGCTCCGAAAATGCTGGGTGAATCAAATCGTGGGTAGCAGTACCAATCGATCGAACCGTTGATGCCCACGAGGGCCACCGTGCGCATGTTGCCGATGATTCCGTAATTTTCGATAGGCTGATACGACATGGTCCCGTTCCTCCGTGCTCCGATGTGAGCATCGCTAATTCTGCTCCGCAATTCGTATCCGTATTCTTAGCGGAACTGCCAAGTTTTGCAAAACCGAGGCGTTGACAGGCATTCGCAGGTTTCAACTACGCTTTCAACCAGAAGTCCGGCAATGCCTCGAAGCCGGGCATCGCGGTGTCGCAGCTTCGCTTTAAAATGTGCAGGAAAAGATCCACACATTTGAAGAAAAAGTTCTTCCATGAAAATTCGCTGGCGCTTCAGCGAAACCGACTCATCGTTTAGGCACACTGGATGGGCACGTACTGGTTAAACACGCGGGCGGGGCATGCTCACTTTGTGGAAGAGAGAATGAACGCCGTCGTTCCGCCCGCGGGCCGGCCATGAAGCACGGTTTTGATGACATTCCGGTAGCTTGCTGTTTGACCAGCGCGGAACTACGTGAGCGTGAGGCAACGCTCCTTGCGCAATTTAGGTTCGGGACTGAAAGAACTCCGGGATGGGTATGCTTTCCGCGTCCCCGGCGATGGCAAGTGGATTGGATTTTTGGACTTATAGCGGAATTGATAGTGGCCGAGCGCGAGTGTTGCCCCTTCTTGGCATTCGAGGTGGCTGCCCCCTCCCCAATATGGGGCCAGTGATAGATCGGTGATCGGCCCTGCCGGTACAAAGGAGTTCTTGAGAACCGTCTTATTTTAAAACCGATGCGTCTATCTAGCGATTGCACTCACTGACCACGAAGGAGGCCCGATGCCCCAGATCTCGACACAAGAGTTCGAACGGCTGCCGCTGCGGGTTCACGACCTTCTTGCCGGCGTGCCGCTTCATGATGTGTGGGCCATCGATCTGCTGGGTACGCGCTCCGGTATCACCCTCAATGAGTTTTTGCGGACGGCGAGCTCGTGTCTGCTCACGCCCTCGCCGGTCGTGCGCGCGCTCCTGAACGTCCGTCTCTTGGTTGGCCGGCTGCTTAGCTGGGATCGCCAGCCGGCCGCAACCGCCTGGGAGTCCTTCACAACGCGCATGACAACTGCCGATCGCTCCAGGTCCCTTGTGCCACCCGGCACCCGGGAAGGACTTTTCCGCGTCGTATACCGCTTCGAGAACGAGCAACTCCTTGAGCTGATCAACCGTACCGCCCACGCAGCAGCGCTGAGCGCCCTTATCGAAACGACAAGTGGGTACCGCTTCTATTTCGGCGTCTACGTGCGCAGTGTCAGTCGCTTTACGCCGATCTACATGGCCCTGATCGACCCGTTCCGGAAGCTGGTCGTCTATCCGTCACTCCTTCGCACCATCCGCGCGAAGTGGAACAAAACCTTGGGCAAGGCCTGACCACGGAATGTCCCTGTTACAATCACAACTCCGGAACAGGTAGGTGCTCGATGGTTGGTCGGCAACCCTTCCCTTGCGATTATTACTTCCCGCTTGTCGCTAGCCTTGATCGGAAACGCCTCGGCACAAAAGTTCCCAGGAAGACGAGCTGGACCCGAGGCGTTTTCGATGGCAAGTAGGAAGCCGCTGGTGTTTGCGGCGGACGCGGTTAGCTATGGGATTTGAATGGCGTTTTTCTTGACAATGGGAGACTCAAGGTCAGTTCCGCGCCCGGCGCTCTACATTTACCATGGCGGCTAATCATACGGCGCTTCGGGCCACAAGACTTATTCGAAAACCAACTTCAAGACAGCGTAGCGTCCGCCGCGCCAGCGGCTTAGTACTTGCCCGCAATTCAGAACTTATGTCTCGCACAGCACTTTTTCAATAAACGATTGCCGCATCATCTTAGCGAACATCGACTCGAACGTGCTGAATGGCATTGTTCCCATAGCCGAGCCGATTCCACTCGGGCGAGTCCGGCTGTGTCCGGCCTGCCATATCCGTTGCCCGGGCGGAAAGCACTACGCCACCAGGCTGCTCAATGCGAGCGATGAGCTCCCACCCCTGCCAGCTGTGTCGCCTTCGTTCGCCGAGCAAGCGGGCTTCTTGCCAGCTACCACCGCCAATTCTGACCTCGACCCGGGTGATAGGTGCTGCTCCGGACCATGCGACACCGCGAATCGGTAGCTCGCCCTTTTCGACTTCGCTGTCGGGCTCCGGCTCGGTGATCAGACTCCGCACTCGCTGCAGCGATACCGGCTCTCTGACTAATTGTCCATTCCGTTGCCACTCGAAGAAGTACGCTCCGGTTTGGTAATGACCGCTGAATGGCTGGCTAATCACATCAATTTCGGTGAGCCACTTGACTGACGCCACGGCATACCACGCGGGAACGATGAGACGTAACGGATATCCATGTTGGATGGGAAGCACGTCTCCGTTCATCGCGTAGGCAAGCAGCGCTTCACACCGATGAGCGTCATTCACGCTCAAGCTGCGCTCGAAGCGAATTGGTTCGCTACTCAGATCAAGCTTCCCGCTGTCAGCGCCTCGAAACACTACCTCTCTCGCGTCCGCCTTAACCCCTGCCCGGTCCAGAACCTCCGCGAGTGGCACACCAGTCCATTCGGCTGTGCTAACGGCTCCGAAGTTCCATTGCTCCCCATTCACACGCGGGCTCAACAGTGAGCGGCCATTTCCGGCGCACTCTAGAGTCACGAACTGGGCCTCCGAGGGCATTTTCACCAGGTCGCGCAGACTGAGGCTCAGAGGTCGGTCGACTAGGCCAACCACATTCAGCCGCCAGCTTGAGGGATCAAGCTTGGGGATCTGAAAGTGGTTACGAACATAGAACCTTGGATTCGGCACTACCATCCCGCCCATCAACGCGGGAAGAGAGGTCTCGCAATTGAGCGGATTGGCACGGTGAACGATCATCCCTGCATCAATTGCCTGCTGCCAGGTCTCTTCCGGGCCCAGGGAAGGCGCGATATCAACACTAGCCGACATGGCCGCCGTCGAGCCGCTGGTCGCCACAACCCTGGAACGCCTGAATACAGTGTCGAGCTTCGTTATCTCAACGAGTTTCTCGACTCGCGGATTCAGGTTTGCCATTTCGAGCTCGCAGCCCTTGCTTTTTGCTGCGGTCCATGCGCCCAAGAGTGCGCCCAAGCCGCTGCTATCGACGTGCGTGACCTTGCTCAACTCAAGGACGATCCTGTGAGTAATTGCGGTGCTTTGACTGCACGACTCAGGAATCAGATTGCGAATTTCTCTTTGAAACACCTCCGAATTTTCGGCGTTAATCCTGCCTGTACAGTGGACGATGCTTTCGTTGGCCTTTTCTTCCAATTGCAATGTCAATCCACGGAGAGTAAGCGGCTGGGTTGCCATGATTAACCTCCAACTTGCCGTTACCTGTGTACTTCAACCTCGGTCATTATGCAGCAGCCCGAACGGCGCCGATATGCTGATTGCAGTGGACTCTCCTTTCGGTGTAGATTCAGAAAACGCCTTGATAGGGTAGGCACCGTGCGATCTCATGTGAAATGCGTGGCGCTGCTGTGCGTAATGCTGACGTTCTGCTCGGCATTCGCTTTTGCTGTGCATCATCACTCCAAGAGTACCGAAGCGGCTAAATGCACGGTCTGCGTAGTAGCGCACTCGACGGCGCCACAGGCAACAGCGAACCTGCTGCAGGCGACCTTTACCCCAAGATCAACGTTCCGGGCTGACCCCGTTTCCACTAAACAGCGTTTTGTCGCATTCGCGCTCAGCGTTCGTCCACCTCCCGCCAGCTAGCCTTCAAGAAGATCGATCTGTCGTTCTGAATCCATTCTTCACTTTTATGGAGGAATTTATGCTGGCTTCTTACATGAAGTCGCGTCCTGCGGCTTTTCTGCTTACCATTTTTCTGGCGTTGGGCTCCAGCGCTCACGCCCAATCGGGTAGTTCCACATCCATCACAGGTACGGTAGTTGACCCATCGGGTGCGGTTGTGACTGAGGCAACAGTCGAAGTTCGCAATCCGGTGAGCGGCTTTTCTCGCACTACATTGACAGATGTAGCAGGAAAGTTCGTTGTTCCGAACGTACCGTTCAATCCTTATCATTTGAGCGTCACCGGCAAAGGCTTTGCGCCGTACGCTGAGGATGTTGATGTCCGCTCGACGGTTCCTGTGAACCTCAACATCGCACTGAAAGTGAGCGGCTCGGCAGAGAGCGTTACAGTGGAAGCCAATGGGGAAGATTTGCTCGAAAATACTCCCACGTTTCACACCGACGTGGATCGCGGCTTGTTCGACAAACTCCCACTAGAAAGCCAATCGTCGTCATTGAGTTCGCTCGTAACATTGTCGTCGCCAGGGATTGCCGCCGACTCCAATGGTCTCTTTCACGGAATGGGAGACCATGCAGAAAATTCATTCATGGTTGATGGGCAGCCAATCACCGACCAGCAGAGCAAGGTGTTTTCCAACCAGATTCCTCTGGATTCGATTGCCTCAATGGAAGTCATTTCAGGCGCTCCACCAGCCGAATTCGGTGAGAAGACAAGCGTTGTAATCAACGCGACGACACGGTCAGGTCAGGGCCTTACAACCCCTGCGGGAAGCCTCACGGCCGGCTATGGCAGTTTTGGAACTTCAACTGTCGGTCTCAATCTCGGCTACGGAGGGCCAAAGTGGGGCAACTTCATTTCGGTTAGCGGATTGAACACAGGTCGATTTCTTGATCCGCCAGAGTTCCCGGTCATCCATGCCAAAGGAAATGAGGAGAATATCTTCGACCGGGTCGATTATCAGTTATCAAAGGCAGACTCCATCCAAGTGAATCTGGGCTTTACCCGCTCCTGGTTCCAGAACCCAAACAGCTTCGACAACGTTCTACACAGCGGCCAAACCGACCCGTCCGGCAACCCGCTAAGTCCGACCGACCAGAGATCGCAGATCAAAACCTTCAACATTGCGCCATCATGGACTCGCATCCTCAATAACAACGCGGTGTTCACGTTGGGCGGCTTCGCTCGAAGGGACCAATACAACTACTATCCCAGCCCCAATCTTTTCGACGACCTCTCTCCCATTCAGCAGGAGACAGTTGCTCAAGATCGAACCCTGACCAACGCGGGGGTGCGGACAGCCTTGTCGTATGTGAAGGGCATCCACAACCTCAAGCTCGGAGCAACATATCAACAGACCTTCCTCGACGAGAATGACAGCCTGGGGATCGTCGATAACGGCCTGCTTCCCTCACTCACTGATGAAAACGGTGCTCCCTGCTTCTTCAATGGCGTCGCCTCAAACTCCCCATGCACCGATCTACTCCCATTTGATCTGACACGTGGAGGAGGTCTGTTCGCTTTTCGCGGCCACACCGACGTAAAGCAGTTAGCCCTTTACATCCAGGACCAGATCACGAAGGGAAACTGGTCGTTCAACATCGGCCTGCGTGGAGACTTTTACAACGGCCTGACTACTCACAAAGAAGCCGAGCCTCGTCTCGGCATTGCATACAACATCAAGCCGAGCAACACAGTTCTTCGCGTTTCATATGCACGAGTGCTGGAAACGCCCTTCAACGAAAACTTGATCGTGGCGAGCGTCGGTTGCGATGATCCCGTGCTAAACCCGCTGCTCGGCTGTGCTGCGTCAGGTGCAACGCCGTTGAGTCCTGGATGGCGCAACGAGTTTCACGCTGGATTGCAACAAGCTTTCGGGAAATACCTGGTGTTTTCGGGTGAGTACATATGGAAGTACACGCATAACGCTTACGATTTCAGCATTCTCGGGAACACGCCAATCTTCTTCCCGATTGCGTGGGACAGGTCCAAGATTCCCGGATTTGCGGGACGCGTCAGCGTGCCCAATCTACATGGATTTTCTGCGCTCATGGTCTTCTCCACAGTGTCCGCACGATTCTTCCTTCCTCAAGTCAGCGGAGCAGGCGCAACGCCTTTGGCGCCGGGAGGCGTTTTCCGCATCGACCATGATGAAAAATTCAATCAGACAACGCATCTGCAATATCAACCATGGCAGAGCGGTCCGTGGATCGGTTTCAACTGGCGCTATGACAGCGGCCTAGTGGCGGGTGCAGTTCCATTCGCCTCAGACACGACTACGCCTGTCGATTTGACTGTGCTGACGACAGACCAGCAGATGCAGGCCGGGCTGTTTTGCGGCAACGTATTCCCGACTTTGAACTCACCTCTCACGAGTTGTGCCCCGTCTCAGTTTGGCTCGACAAGAGTGACGATTCCGGCGCCGGGAACGGAAAATGATGATCACAATCCGCCGCGCATTGCCCCACGACACCTGTTTGACATTGCCGTAGGTGATGACAACCTGTTTCGCGGTGACAAGTACAGGTGGAGTCTTCGATTTACCGCCATTAACGTAACCAACAAGGTTGCGCTCTACAATTTCTTGTCTACATTTAGCGGGACACACTTCCTGACACCACGGAGCTACACAGCCGAGTTGGGGTTTCACTTCTAACCTGTCGTTCAAGAGGGCTCGGGAACTACGAAACTGAGCTCTCCTTACTTTCTTTTGAATTATGGAAATCGCTGGTTGAGGTATGCGGTTCGAGGTGCCCCTACAACCTGCCGGTTGCTCCGAAAACAAAGAAGGACATGTCAGCCGGTTGCATTAGGGAAGTCTCTACCGGCCACGATTTGAACCGCGAGGCCTAGCCGCCGGAGACATTTGAGATGATGATGGGCCCGCCGTTGTCGCCGGCGTTGTTGTGATGCTGTTTCGGAACCATGAAAAGGTACGGCCTGCTTCAGCATCCAGTAGAGAATGTTTTGACAAGCTACCGCCACGATGGCACGTTTTGGACCTCGTCGTGCCGACAACTGCTGAAATCGCGCTTGGAATACGGAGCCTTGCTTTCGTGCTGCCGCCCACGCGCACTGCACCAACGCCGTACGCAGGAATGGGGCTCCCACTGGTCGTCTGGCTACCCTTCCGAATACCTGCGCTTTCTCGATTGCCAGAACAGAGTCCCGCCCAACTCGTCACCACGTGCGTAATCCTCTCTGCTACCAGCCATTCGCGAAGACGGATCAGTAGTATCGAAGCGCAATGTTCGCGGGACGGTTCTTCATTCGCCGCAGCTGTAAGCACAGGGCAAAGAAGAAAACGCTTGCCCACGTCGATTCCAGCACAACGCTCATTGATTTTCCTCATCCGTTTGCTCCTCGTCGCCGAAGAGCTGACGCGCAAAAGATAAGTTGCTCCACGGGCTTCGCGCACCAATCAGGGGATACACGGCGTCAGCACGGTTTACAGTTTTATCCGCGAGGTCTATGCCACCAGTCCGGCGGCGTCAGATCGGCAAGGTTTCTAGCACCGTGAGTCGCCTCGGCAGAAACAGGTACTGGAATTTCGTCAGCCGTCAAGAGATGCAGAGACGCTGCCTGGCGGAAAATGCCTGCTCGAGATTGCTCCTGTCCGCGATGCGTTTACGCCGGACCGGGTCAGCCTATCGGAAGTGTTCCACAAGAATGACGTCACTACTTAGCGCATCCACTTGTGTGTATAGGATTGTTCCTTTGTCCGGAGAGACGGTTAATCCCGGCGCTTGTCTGGCTGGAAGGTTCTCTAGATCAAACACTCGCGCAGTGCGATGGGTCGTGGTGTTGAAGAAAGCGATTCCTGGCTTTGCCGTCGCGTCGAGGTAGTAAATGCCGCTCTCGACCACGGCCCAATAACCGTAGTAACCCGCTTCTAGGGAACGTATGACTTCGATCTCTTCGCCACCGTTTGTCGGAACGCGCCACAATCCGGGAACAGCCAGACCTTTCGCATAGTATAAGAATCTACCGTCAGGCGATTCGAACGCGGCAAATCCGCCGTGACGCGTCACTTGCGCTGCCGGTCCACCTGTCGACGACTGCTTCCACACTTGCCAATCGCCGGTGCGCTCCGACGCGAAATACACCCAACGCCCATCTCGCGACCAACTTGGTGAAACTTCCCCTGAGGGTTCACTTGTAAGCCTGTGCGGCGGGCCCCCTTCGGAATCGATCACGTAAATGTCCGCATTACCGGCAGCGCGAGAATCGAAAGCAATCTGTTTTCCGTCGGGCGACCACCGTGGAGTTCCAGTAAGAGAGTTGAAATGGGTTAGCTGAACGAGGCCGCTCCCGTCGCTTCGGCACATCCAGACTTCATAAGCGCCGCTGCGGGTAGATTCGAACGCAATCCTACTTCCATCAGGCGAGAACTGAGGACCACTTTCGAACCTGGTGGAAGATATTAACTTTTCGGGAGGATCGGCCGATAGCAATGAATTAAGCTTTCTCCTCCAGATGTTGAGATTCGCCAGCTGACGGACATATGCTAATCGGTTCCCTCGGATCACAGGTTGAACTCCCCCTTGACCGAACTGCAATCGTTCTGGCTCACCCCCGCGAAGTGATACCTTCCAAAGCCAACCATCCTCTGCGAGCCAACCCGCCCTTGAGAAAACGATGTCGCGACCATCGGGCGTCCATGCAAGTCCCCAGTTGTATGTACCGCCCGAGATAAGACGCTGCTCCTCTCCCCCCGAAAGCGGCACGGTATAGATTGACTGGACTCCGTGCGAAACTCTGGCGAAGGCCAGGGTTTGACCGTCGGGCGAGAATGCAGGATTGAAATCACCTCTCGAACGCAGACTGACAAAGGCCAATGCGGGGGAGGAATCAGGATTGAAATCACCTTTGGAACGCAGGGGCGAAGTTAGTCTGTGAACTTCCAGCGAATCGAGCGATAGCAGAAAGATAGAAAAAGCAGGTTCGTCAGGGGATGCACGGTCAGAAAACGCGAGTAGCTTGCCATCGGGTGACCACGAGAGACGGCCTGCGGACCAGAAAGCTTCGTAGAACTCTTGTTCCTCCCAAAGAGTCTTGCGCATTCTGCGCTCAGCGCCACCCAATGCGGGAATGACATAAATGCCCGTTGCACCTTTTTGAATGCGACAGAATGCGATGTAGCGGCCATCGGGCGACCAAACTGGATTGAAGTCGATTGACGCCTGGTTGGTCAATTGTAGCGATTCCTCGGTACCGGCGAGCTTCACATATACATTGAAATGAGGGCCAGCTCCGCCGTTCCAGGCGAAGGCTAAGTGCTGGCCGTCTGGCGAAAGGCTTGGGATGAATTTTTCGCCAATGTTGGTGACGGCAGGGGTCACAGCTGTTTGAACGGCTTTGAGTGTGATCGACTGGCGGTAGACTAGAAAAGACAGCACAAGAGCACACGCCATTAATCCGAGTGCCGCAACGAAGGCGATGGCAAACCAGGGGCGGCGAAAAAATGATCTGCTTCGCTCCGGGGCGGCCACCATTCCGATGCCAACCGAGCCCCTGTCGACCGGAGCAATGAAGCGGTACCCTCGTCGAGCGACTGTCTCAACGAAGATGGGCGTCTCCGCCGATTCGCCCAGCGCATCGCGCAACCTCCGGATGGCGGCATTCAGGCCATGATCGAAGTCGACGAAGGTGTCCGCCGGCCAGAGTTTGCTGCGCAGTTCCTCCCGGGTGACAACTCCTCCCGGCCGTTCAAGCAGCGCGGCCAACACTTGAAAGGGCTGTTCCTGGAGCTTTACCTTTTGCCCCCGCTGGCGCAGTTCCCCGGAGTGGAGATCGACCTCGAACGTGCTGAAATGGATAATTCGGGATGAGGGATCGGCTGACACCGGAACTTCCGCGTGGCGGAAGTCTAGCACCTTTCAGGAATACTTCCGACGCGTGATCGCCCGGTACGAAGTTCTGAGAACAATGAGTTCTTTGATCCTTATTTTCATTCGGACGACAGACCTCTGCAAAAACTTGAGTCATGTGGGTGAGCGACTCTACCGACTTTCACGGCTGCTCCCGTGTTGTCGGCTATTCTTCCCAATCTGATTGTGGAAGAGTAGCCCGTCAGAACGAAGCCGTGCACCAATGCGGCTGCTCCTACCGCAAACATAAATGGTATGAGGTAAGCGGCGACGAGCGCGGTGCGTTGCGACGTGCTGATCCACACATTAGTGATAGCACCGATAAAGGACAGGAACATCGCAAAAATGGGCATGCGGACAAATCCCTCCCATGCCGCTTCAAGGGTATTTCTTACAAGGAACGCCCCGGGATCTTGCATGCCGCTTGCGGCACATGCCTCATGCATCTGTCGCGCAGCCCTTCCCTCGAACGCCAAATTTGTGCAGAACACGACACAGACCGTGATAAGCATTCCCACCATTGCGCACTACACACCTGCGATCGCCGCCAGACTGAGCGAGCGCGTGCGTTCCCAAGCGTCGAACCTGCCGCTCCAAATAACGCCAGCATCAAGAATACCGGACTGATGACGAGAACGAAGGCTCGGTGGGACACGAATGATTCGAGGGCATGGTTGGCGACGTGTCCGGCGCCCAACCGAACACCAAACTGGGCGCCAACGCGGATCGAAAGGCCCACCGCGGACCGGCGCTGATACCAGACCCATACCCCCGCGATGCCGTATGCGAGCAAGAGCCCAACGTCCATCCGAAGCAGGCCACTGCCAGCACCTTGCACGCTAGCTGGATGACGCGCAACGCCGACGGCGATCAGCAAGAGCGCGGCTAGCACGCCAAGGACGGTAGTGCTCGCGAGCATTTGCTGCCTGCGACTCTGTGTCGAATCGACGCTCACAAGTCCCCACTCCTCCCGTCTGTGAACATCTGGTTACGCGATTGCGGGCCGTCCGAGACCGACTTTAGGGTATCAATTTCGCGTAGGTTAACCCATGCATGACAACGGATTACGCGCCCTTTCCGAGGCAGCAAAAGACGAGGTTGTGGGTGAATCGTCGGCCAACCATACCTTGGGATTACTTCCCGCTTGCCCCGGTCACTCGCCAACTGTATCCGGCGATGTGGGCCTTCTTGTCACAATTTGGCCCTGAGTGTCGTTTTAGGTATGTGAACCGGGAAGGCAGACATTATCGTGGGAACTGCACAGATACTGGGTCGCTCAATGACAGTCCGGGAGAGTTCATCGGAGCATTGGGGCGAAGCTGAGTTCCGGGCCATTTTTCTCCAGCACTACGCCCGGATCGTCGCGATACTGGTGCGCTTGCTCGGCGATCTCTCGCATGCCGAAGAACTGGCGAACGATGCTTTTTGGCGTCTGTACCGTCAGCCCGCTCTGCAAGTTGATGGCAACGTCGGTGGTTGGCTGTATCGTACCGCGACGAATCTCGGGATCGATGCCTTACGGGCATCAAGCCGCCGCCGTCACTACGAAGGGGCTGCCGGAAGTACCGAGGTCGAGAACAGCACCAGTGGGCCACTCGACGAAGTGCTTCGGGAAGAAAGATGTGGGCGAGTGCGTGCCGTGCTGGCCTCGATCAAACCCGCTCAGGCTCAACTCCTGATCCTTCGCACCGCCGGCTTGTCCTACAAAGAACTCGCCGCCGCCCTGGATGTGAACATGAGCGGCATCGGCACCATGTTGAACCGTGCCGAGGAGGAATTCCGCAACCGCTACTTTGCCCTTCATCCAAACGAGGAGGAAATATGACCTGCATTCATGATGGAATTCTTCGGGCGCACCTGGACGGCGAACTGGCCACCGGCGAACTGGCAAAGGTCAGTCCGCACCTCGAGTCTTGCGCGGAGTGCCGTGCCCGCCTCGAAAAGCTGAGTACGGAGCGAGCACATATGCAGAATTTGCTGGTGGACCTGGCTCCGGCCGCGGACGGGGTCGCCGTAAATCCCTCCATGGCCTATGCCCGGTTCAGCAATCGATTCGGAACTGCCAACAATGCAAAAGCCTCTTGGGTCACACAACTCTTTGCTCCACACTGGCGTCCTGTCTGGGCGGTCGCGGCGATGGCATTGATGGTCGCGATTCTGGTGAGCGTCCACCCGGTTCGCACCTGGGCGCAGCGGATTCTGAGTATGCTGCGGGTCCAGAAGATTCAAGTGGTCACGATCGATTCCAACACGCTCATGTCCAGCTCGGAGCCTGACGCGCGTCCCTACAAGCTCATCAATGAGTTCATGGCCGACAACGTGGTGGTCACCTTGGATCCGGGCAAACCCGACGTCGTTTCGAATGTGACCCGAGCCGCCCAGTTGGCGGGATACCCAGTCCGCATGATCGGCAGCCTGGGAGCGCCACACAGTATTGCGGTCAATGGCGAGACCGCGTTCCAGATGACTATCAATCGTGATCGGGTTGCAACGTTGCTGGACGAGATTGGCCGGTCCGACATCCACGTGCCCGAGTCGGCCAATGGGGCATTGATCGCCGTTCACATTCCGAAGACAGTTGTCTCGATCTATGGGGACTGCCCAGTTCGGCACAAATCTGTGGGCTCCAATCCGCAGTCGAGCGCTGAGGCTCTGGCCGAGCGCAAGATGGAACGCATGGCGAACGTGAAGAGCACGAGCTGCACCTATCTCATTCAAGCCCCCAGCCCGACTGTAAGTTTTCCGCCCGATCTCAACATGTCGGAAATTGCTGAAGCGGCGCTGGAACTGGCGGGCATGAGTTCTGGCGAGGCGCGGTCATTCTGCCAGACGGTAGACTGGTCCTCCACCCTGGTCGTCCCGATACCGCGGAACTCGAGCTCCTACGAGACCGTACCCGTTGACGGCGTGGAAGGCACCCTGATCACCGAAACGCTCGCGCAGGAAAATCGGTATAGTCTGTTGTGGATCAAGAACGGAGTGATCCATTCCTTGGCAGGCCACGGAGGCTCGTTCGATGCCTTGAGTCTGGCAGCTTCGCTGCGTTGATCAAAGCGGTCCCATGGAGATGAGCCGATCTTCTGATCTTGCCATACACACCCGTGGGCTGCGCAAAGTCTTCAGCGGCAAAGTGGCAGTGCGAAACCTCACCCTCGATGTGCCAAGGGGTGAGGTCTTTGGTCTTCTGGGACCAAACGGGGCAGGTAAGAGCACATCGGTAAAAATGCTGCTGGGTCTGGTATTCCCCACAAGCGGCGAGGCGCAGATACTCGGCTGCCCTGTCGGCGACGTCAAGACACGAAGGAAAGTTGGTTTTCTTCCTGAACATTTCCGCTTCTACGATTGGCTGTCGCCCACGGAGCTTCTCAATGTGCATGGCCGGCTCTATGGCATGTCGTACGCGAGGCTCCACGAGCGCGTTCCCGTTCTGCTCGATCTGGTAGGTCTTACGCCGCATTGCGACAAACGCCTACGGGATTTTTCCAAGGGCATGTTACAGCGCATTGGCCTCGCGCAGGCGCTCCTGAATGAACCCGACTTGATCTTCCTAGACGAACCGACGTCGGGCCTGGATCCCATTGGCCGCCGCCTAGTTCGGGACATCATTAAAGCCCAGCGCGACCGCGGCGCAACCGTCATACTCAACTCCCATCTGCTGGGGGAGGTCGAAATCACCTGCAACCGCGTGGCTTTTATCAAAGACGGCGAGGTGGTAGAGACACGCCAGCTCAATGACGATCTCGTGGAGGAACAATCCAGGCTGTCTATACGAGCAGGCAATGTGACTGCCGAGATTGCTAGTGGCCTGTCACAGTGGAGTCGGTCGGTTCGCACTGAAGGTGAGCATCTGATGCTATCGGTGTCATCGGGCACGATGGTGCCGGAGGTCGTGCGCTATCTGGTCGCGCATGGCGTCGATGTGTATGAGGTCACGCTCCAGCGTCTTTCCCTCGAAGAACGTTTTCTCGAAATTGTGGGCACCGATGGAGGTCTGTGATAGGCGTCTGGATCATGGCCGGGGTGACATTCCGCGAAGCGGCGCGCAAGAAGATGCTCTGGATGGCGCTGGCTGCCGGTGGCGCCTTCCTGATCCTGTTCGGCACAGGCCTCCATTTTCAGGCCAAGGATTTTGCCGTGCACGGCATGAGCCCAGTCTTGCGGCGGGAAATCTCCTTCACGATGGTCACCATGGGCCTGTATGCCGTCGACTTGCTGGCGGTGCTCATGACGATTCTCACCTCCATTGACACGCTCTCCGGTGAAATCGCCTCTGGAACAATTCAGGCGATTGCGACCAAGCCCGTGCCACGCTGGCAAGTGCTGCTGGGCAAGTGGCTTGGCTTTTGCGGAATGCTGACCGCATACATCGCAGTCATGGTCTGCGGCGTAAACGCCTTAACCTATGCCATGGCGGGTGTCACTGCGCGTCACCTCGCCCGGGGCCTCTCACTCATGTGGATGGAAAGCGTGGTGTTGCTGTCGGTTACTTTTGCCTTCGCAACCTACTTTTCGACGCTGACCACCGGGGTACTCACACTCGGGCTGCATGGCCTGGCTTTTCTCGGCGGTTGGATCGAGCAATTTGGCGCCATTACGCAGACGCAGCGCGCTGTGAATGTCGGCGTAATTGCCAGTGTTCTCATGCCGAGCGAAGCCCTCTGGCGCCGCGCCGCCTTTGAAATGCAGTCTCCCCTGGCTAATGCACTGCGCATCTCCCCGTTCAGCACACTCTCGGTTCCCAGCAAGGCCATGATCTTCTATGCAGCGTTGTATTTGGCAATCGCGCTCGTTATCGCCATGCGTCGCTTCTCTCAGCGTGATCTCTGAAGTTGCGGTTTTTCCCCGTTCACCAGATGGTGATTAGGCTCATGGTACAGAAAACCTGTTGTGGCGCATTCTGGATATCTCCCGCGCGCAGTCTGCGCAAGCCAAAGTCAGCAGGGCCAAAATGATACATGCCGGCCTCTAAGCCGGCGAGGTCGCCGCAAACCAGATAAAGCTCGTTAGCTAGATCCGGCACAGCCTCCGCCTGTCCCGACACTCTCTCACTTATCGCAGATAAGGCAGCGACCCCGGTTTGGCGCGCTTCATCGGGCAAACGCCAAGGCTCAAGTCTGGGGGTGGGTCTTGAAAGGCAACCCTAATCTAACAAAGTCAGTGTTCGCGTTCCGTCATGTATCTAAAGCTTGGAAGCGCCATGCCGCTGCAGCTCCAGAAGAATACGTATCCCGCGATAGAAATTCTCTTTGTTGTAAGCAATTTCCCACCGCCGTAAAACTGCCTTCAACTCGGTTTGCGCCTCTTGTGTGGCAACTCGTGCTCGCGGTCGTCTTGTTCTGAGGCTCTTTAGAGCGGAAATAGATCGGACGATCTCAGGCTCGATGCGCTTACGTGATGTTCGTGCGTTGCGGATCCAGCGAGGCGGGATGTTCGCTCGGAATCTGAAGTACCCGCGCACGACTGAACCAGCGCTCGACGCAAAAAGTTTGGCCTCTCTGGGCATAGAGTCCAACCTCCTTCTGCTTAAAAAACAGCGGAACAAAATACATCCTGAATCTGTTTTGCAAAGTCAGAATCCGAGTTAACCATGGTAGCCCGCCACAAACTCAAAGTTGTTGCTCACATGTTGGTCTTCTGTGCGTCCAATCGCCGAGCGAGAGAACATGATGCGAGTTTGGCAGTGGTTTAAATCTTGTAGTTGGCGTCGTGTCGAAGCGCCGCTGTGCGAAAAACGACGAAGTTGCTGTTGCTTTTCTAGCACAACTCTCGTACATGCCGCTGTTGTGCTGTTGATGTCCGCTCATTTTTGCTCAGCGCAGACCGCGTTTGAGGTGAGCAACCCTAAACAGCAGAAGTGGCCGGCAGCGGAAGCCGATCGCATCTATTTTTCAACCGGACGCGACCTAGCGGCGGAGTTTAGACTGCCTCAACCGCCGCGCGCACATTTCACCCTGGTACTAGGGGCCAACGAAAACTCTGTGGACATAAATAAGAGAGAGTTGTGCCTTAAGAAATGGGACAAATACCTCTACGCGGAGGGTGTGTTGCGCTTGAGCTTCGATCAAATGTTAGCCCCGAGGCAAAAATGCGACTGGCCCGACGAGCAGTTGCCGAGTCAGAAGCAAGGGTGCCTGTGAAAGACATACCTAAGGGAGCAGAGCGCTCATACCAAACCTTGCATGGGTGGACGCCCCGACCACCTCGGTAAAGGCCTACTTTCGCCATTCGTCTTTATCCCTATCCCTGCGAGCATCTCAATCCGTTGTCCCATTCCTATGATCCGTTCGCATTCCACCTTTGCTCCGAAATTGGGGGTCGAGACTAGAATCGGCACGGTCAAGAGTAAAGGCGACAGAATCAGTGCAGTCGCCCCATAGAATTTGCCGTTGCCAGCCTTGCACCATGCCGCCCGCCGCTAATGCGCCGTCCGTGTTGTAGAAGTTATGCAGCACGGTGAATACTCCGCTGGGCGTCATCTTGAACGCCCTCAGGCCAAGCCCGACCAACAGGATCGATCCCGCGAAACTTCCGGGTATTGCCGCAAAGTCAAAGAACTAGCGGAAACTTGCCAAGGTTCCATGAAGCTTGGCTTTTTATCGTCGCGCGCTGCTGTAGACGCAGAAATCCGTGACCCACATCTCAGGAAAAAATACGAGACCCAGCTAGGCAAGATTCGAGACCTCCCCACAACCCAAACCAAAACATTCACGCTCCTCACCTTCTTCTCAGGGTAGCAAGCACCCCGCCCATTCAAGGTCCTCAATGATCTCAAGCCCGCCATGCGTCGGGCTGCTCCTTTTGTTGCTGCCTCCGGCGTTCCACCTTGCCCGGGCGGGGAACTCCGCGAGCTTCCCGTGAAGCGTGGCGAGTCGTCCGGCTGACGCTGTGAACCGCTCCAGCCAACGCCCCCATTTGCTGACCGATTTCAACGTTCCTGCCACAGGAACTGAATGGTGCGCCTGGCGTCTTCGAGCTCCATTAGTTCCCGGTGATTGGATCGTTCTCCGGTGCGTGCTTCCAGCAGCCGATCCTCTAGGGCGGCCTGTGCGGCTTCTAGCTTCGGTTGAAGACGAACTCGGATCTAACGCCAACACGGCATCTTTGAACGCTTGTTTCCATAAGCTTTCACTACCGACGTGCGCAGCTGACATATGCATTCTCCTTAGGGGAATTCACTCGCGGGCGAATGGTGAGGACGCTGCGGCGCTAGCCTTGCAGGTCCGGTGGATTCACGTTTATTCGCGGCTGGTGAGTCTCAGCAACGGAGAACACAGGTGGAGAGAGATAAGGTAGGAGGCATCGTCCTCCCTCCAGAACGGGCGGAGTCTGGGCCGTTATGCGAGGCGACGAACAGAAACCGGTGGACAACCGGCTGATCCCGATGATTGAGGAGTTTCTTCGACGACTCTCAATGTCCCGAAGACGGTGAGAACCACAACGAGAGTACGAATGAACTTTCTCCCCATGACTTCCGAGAAACGGATGATTTAAGTCTAACAAACCCGCCTCGCCTCTGAACTATCGTTTCGGCTTGGATAAGAGCCGAAACGAATTTAGAAACGTGGAAAAGTTTTCCGGCCGAGGGGCACTCTTCGGAGCAAAAGCATGTAACACGTATAGGCGATTTCCAACGAAGTAGATGGTTAGCTCCCCATTCGTGTTCTCTCCGACAAACCGGATCCATTTCCCAGGATAACCTTCGACCGAGGTACGCTTCTCGTCTATGACGGACCCACGAAGGCCGTTCACAACTGAATCTCGCTCGCTGTTCACCGTGCTTTCCCAATCCGTGTTCGGTGGATAATCTGTGTACGCCAATCCGTAAGACTCAGCACCGGCAGTAGTACTAAACTGACGCAGATTCCGCTCAGCTACTATTTGTTGTTGGGGAGTTTCAGGAACAAGGATTCTGAAGTTCCCCTCCGCAAACGTGAATTCCTTCCACCCTGTCTGCGCAAACGCCGTGGTCAGAAACAAGGTGGTGAGCGCCAACGTCTTGGATGCGCTCATACCGACTCCTTTGGGCCAAACTTAATCATACGCCGACGAAGGGTATTCTCGGTCGCGAAACCGGACGAAGCCCCTTAGTCACTTTGTCCAAAATACAAATTCATATGCAGTCTTGTTCGGTGTATGCGGACGGCTGAAGGACCACTTTGTCGTCCTGATTCCACTGAATGAGCAGGATCTGATGACCAATCTGTCGCCCGCCGGAATCGACGCGGAACCCGCCGTAGAAGGTGTTGCAATCGAGTTCGGCGGCAGCCGCCCGTAAGTCGTTGTCTCGCAAAGAGCCGGCCTGTCGGACGCACTCCCGGAAAATCAAACCCAGCCCAAAACTACCGGCGGCGGTGTAATCCGGCTCGCGTCCAAACTGCTGCCGAAAATTGCGCACAAACCAGACCGCGTCCGGCCCGAAGTCGACAGGAAAACTGGTGTGAGCTTCCCACTGGCTTGGCCCAATCACTCCCGCTGCAGCGCGGTCAAGTTCGTCATGGAAAGCATGGACCCCCGCGGCTACAGCGGCAACCACCTGAATCGAAGCCGGCCAGCGTTGGCGCGCCCGCATGATCTCGATCTCTTGTTCGAAGCTACCGGCAAGGACAAGGACCTCCGGTCGCAACTCGCGAAGTTCCCGCAACAAGACCTCAACGTCGAGGGCCAAATACGTCACGAGCTTCGTCGAGTATTTGGAGGCTGCTGCCTGTGCAACTCCTCGGGCTACATGGGACGCGAATGTGCCGCGACCGGACTGCACGATGCCGATCCTGCGTAAAGCGGGTGCTTGTCCTGCCAGCCAGCAGGGGAGGTCACGTAAGTAGTTACTCGCGGGCGTGGCTGTGCTGACAACGTGCTGCCAGTCGCGATTGAGGACTTCATCCGAGGACCCCCCGTGATTCCACAGAACTTTCCTGTGTTCGTGAGCGACTTCGGCGACGGTCATGGTCAAACCGCTGGAATAGGGGCCGAAGAGCGCGTCAACCCGGTCCTGGCGCAGCAAGCGTAGTGTGTTTTCCCGCGCGAGGCTGGCACGGCTTTGATCGTCGTAGAACACCAATCGGACTAGCTGCGGCGCAGACTCCCTGAAGGCGTTTCCGTTCACATAGGACTGCCAAAGCCGCACTCCGTCAAGCGCCTGTCGTCCCTGAGCAGAAAACCTGCCGGTAAGGGAAATGGAGAGGCCAACCAAAATCTCCGTTCTGGATTTCAAGATTGCGATCTAGGCATAGTAGGCGGGTTCCGGATCAAAATCGACCACTCAAACGCTGTACCTCCGGCGCAGCTAAGAACCACCCGGATCAAAAAGTCCGACACATGGGCTTTTTGGCCCAACCACCCACAGAAAATCCGCGACCCAGATCTCCTGAAAAATCCGGGCTCCAGCCATGCAGAATTCGTGTCCCGGGTCCGTCTTGAACCTGCCCGAGCGACAGGCCTACAATTCAGTCGTTCACCATCCAAGCTTCGGAGATTCGTATGGCCCATTACGAATTCTTCTGCCAAGGCTGTCAAAAAACATTCTCAAAGATTTTGCCCATTGCTCGGCATGAAAAGGAAAAGATTGCCTGTCCGCACTGCGGCAGTAAGAATGTCGAGCAGTGCTGGTCTGCCTTCTCAGCTCTCACGTCGAAGAAGAGCGCGTGAAGCCAGCTTGAAGGAGTTCACGTATGCGTTTCGACAAATTCTCTTTCGGCTCCATTCAGATCGACGGCAGCACCTACGAGCACGATATCGTAGTTGATCGCGGTGAAGTCAGGGAACGCAAGAAGAAGCCCTCCAAGAAATTCCGCGAAGAGTTCGGCCACACGCCGCTTTCGAATGAAGAAAAGATACCCTGGAAATGCAGGCGACTTGTCATCGGCACCGGTGCCTACGGCAAATTGCCAGTCATGGAAGAAGTAAGACGCGAGGCGGAGCGTTTAAAGATCAAACTACTAGCTCTGCCAACCATCGAAGCAATTGAGCTCCTAAAGCAAGAGCCGGAAGACACTAACGCGATTCTTCACGTCACGTGTTAGTGCCGTTGGAAGCTTGCACCATTCCTGGGCATTTGACGTCGGTCCCGGATGCGGCGTAGTGTTGCCCTGAAAAACACCAAATAGTTCCGCCGTCCGCGATCGCGGCGGGTTCCTTTCACCCCTCTAGCCAACGAAAGGAGCGCAAAATATGTTTACGCGCGTAGTTGATATGACCAGCAAATCAGGCAAAACCAAGGAACTCGCAAACACCATCAACGAGAAAGTAGTGCCGATCTTGAAAAAGCAACCCGGCTTCGTCGACGAGACCGTCTTGGTCTCGGACACGGACCCGACCAGGGTTTTGGGATTGAGCTTTTGGAATAACAAAGAGGATGCCGAACGCTACCACCAAGAGCAGTTTCCCAAGATCCATGAAATGCTGACACCCTTGCTCGAGACCGAGCCCGAGATCCTGACGTTTGACGTCCATACCTCCATCGGCCATAGGGTCACCGCAGAAAAGGCTGCCTGAGGATAGCCCGACCGCACGAAGAGGCGAGCCGTTTTCGGCTCGCCTCTCAGCACGACTACCTCTTTTCTTCTCAAAGAACACGCATGACTCCCCTGGGAAGCCGAGCAATTCTCGGATGGCAAGCAGCTCAAAAGGGTCGATAATTGCGCCGGGCGTTTTCCAGCACAGCGGAGCCGCGCTGCGAAGCAACCCTCTTTCGAGCCGACTGCCGCACTGGTTGGCACCAAGAGGAGGAAGCAATGGCACACACCAACCGAGGCCGAGTCATTCTGGGTGGTTTGCTCGCTGGGTTGGTGATCAACATCGTCGAATACATCACGAATGGCGTGGTCTCAGGGAAGCATGGGGCCGGGCGATGCAGGCGCTGGGCAAACCAGCGGAGCTTTCCACAATCGTGATTTTCAAGATTTGGGGATTCCTGCTGGGCATCGCTGCTGTCTGGCTCTACGCAGCCATCCGAACACGCTACCGCCCAGGACCGAATACGTCGCGGAGGTTCTTGCCTGTCCCGACCACCAGGCTGCACAGCGGATCGGCGATGCATACCGGCAGTCCGGTCACTTCCCGCAATCGTATTCGTATTGGTTCTCGGCGTGGCACTGCGCGTCTTGCATTTCGTGTCTCGTCTCGGCTACGTCATCTTGATTCCCCGAGAATTCCGCGAGCTTATTTGAGAATTCTACGATCCGAACGTTCCCCCCGAATCGAGGAACAGAACAGAATCACAGACCGTGTGAACACCTTCGATACACGGGTTAACCCCACGCTACATCAACTCTTCAACAAAGGAGCGCGCCACGTCGGGCGCTATGCGTGCGCTATTCTGCACTAGAGGGCCTGGGTTCAGTACCGGCTCTGCCGCGTGCAACGTGGGCACATCGGTGCGTTCAAAGAATTTCCCGATGGGTATGTCTTCGCCCCAGAGCAGCGATTTTTCCATGGCTCCGACCCAGTCCGAAGGGTCGTACGCGGAATCGTCCTCGAGCTTTTTTACGCGGGGACGGAACCACTGGTAGGTGTTGTCATGGTTGTAGGTGACGCAAGGGCTGAAGACATCTAAGAAGGCGAACCCCTTGTGCTGTATGCCTTTTTTGATCAGTTCCATGAGATGCTTCTGTTCACCACTGAAGCCGCGGGCAACGAACGTGGCTCCGGCGGCCAGAGCGAGCGAAATTGGGTTCACCGGTGCTTCGATGTTGCCTAAGGGCATGCTTTTTGTCTTCATGCCGATGCGGCTGGTGGGCGAGGTCTGGCCGGTCGTGAGGCCGTAAATCTGGTTATCCATGACCACGTACAGGAGATCAACATTGCGGCGCATGGTATGAACAAAATGATTGCCGCCGATCCCAAAGCCATCACCGTCGCCACCAGTCACCAGTATGGTCAGATCGTGATTAGCCAGCTTCACCCCAGTCGCCACTGCCAGAGCACGGCCGTGCAAAGTGTGCATGCCGTAGGTGTTGATGTAACCCGGCAAGTTAGACGAACAGCCGATGCCACTGATGGTGACCACGTTGTGATTCGGTATCTGCAGCTCGATTAGGGCCTTTTGGAGTGCGGCAAGCACACCAAAATCGCCGCATCCAGGACACCAGTCGGGGTCGACTTTGCCTTTCAAATCGGCCATCGCGAGGTGCTTGGGGGGTACTACAACCGTCGTCGCCATGTCTTACTCTCCTCAAACCATGATTTCATGCGCGGGAACAGAAAGTGTGGACTTTCCGCTCAACTGTTCTTTCACCGCTTCGACAATGTGGTGCGGCATGAACGGTTCCCCGTCGTACTTCCGAATATATCCGTTGGGCGTGTAGCTGGTTTCGCTGCGCAGGTAGCGGGCGAACTGGCCGCTATAGTTGTTCTCCACAATGATCGTGTACCGTGCATCTTTCAGAATGTCGACAATCACGTCCCCGTGTAGCGGCACGAGCCAGCGGATCTGAAGTTGATTTGCCGATATGCCTTGTTCAGTGAGGATCTCGCAGGCCTCTTCGATCACTCCTTTGGTGGACCCCCAACCGATCAACGTGATGTCAGTATTGCGCGGTCCCCATAGCACCGGTGGAGGAACTGCGGCTTCGATACCCTCAACCTTCCTCATGCGTTTTTCCATCATGGCCCGGCGCTTCGTCGGATTCGTGAATTCGTCACTAATCAAAACGCCGTCTTCATCGTGTTCGTCCGTGGCGGCTGTGTGGACGTAGCCGGGAACGCCCGGGATGGCGCGCGGCGAAATACCGCTCTCAGTGATTTTGTAGCGCTTATAGCCGCCATTGCCATCGCCCGGGGATACGAAGGAGGCTGTGGTGATCAACTCACCGCGGTCGATCACAGGATTAAAGTCCAGATCCCTCGGGTCGACGCTGAGCCTGCCTTCCGACAGCAGTAGATCGCAAAGCACAATGCCAGGGCATTGGAAGCGATCGACTAAATTGAAAATCTCAGGGATGATTTTGAAACAGTCTCTAATATCGAGGGGGGCGGCAATGAGACGGGGATAGTCGCCGAAAGCAGCGCCTAACATTTGCCAAAGATCGCCCTGCTCGGTTTTGGTCGGAACACCCGTAGACGGCCCGGCCCGCTGGCAGTCAATAACTACGACTGGTGTTTCCATCATGGCTGACATGCCGAGGCCTTCGCTCATCAGAGCAAAACCGCCCCCAGAGGTAGCGCACATTGAGCGGACGCCCGCGTGAGCGGCACCGATCGCCATGTTGACCACCCCAATCTCGTCTTCGACCTGCCGCACCATGATTCCGGCCTTACGGGCGTGCGCCGCCATCCAGTGCAAAACTCCGGTCGAAGGGCTCATCGGATAGGCACAATAGAATTTCACCCCGGCTGCGGTGCCACCCATAGCCATCGCAATGTTTCCGCTGAGCACAGCGTAGCGGTTCTCCGTCATGGGAAGAGGCCGGGCGAAAGACTTGAAATTCGCGGTGGCGTAGTCATAGCCGGCGCGCGCAATTCCTAGATTCTCGGATACGACGGCATCTCCTTTCTTTTTGAATTGTTCGGTCAGTACCTCCGCCAAGGCTTGAAACCCGATGCCCATCATGCTGAGGCCAGCGCCCACCGCAAGCGTGTTCTGGGCCACCTTGTTCCGGGTGATGTCCGCCAACTTTGAGACGGGAAGCGGGCAGAGCGCTACGCCTTTCGCGGCGGCGCCCGGCTTGATCGTGTCAGCGTTATAGATACATGCAGCGCCGTCGGTGAGCAGGCCGAGGTGGCGATGCATCGCGTCCTGATTCAGCGGGATTAGCAAATCGAGACGGTCACCCATGTTGGTGACTCTTTCTGGACCGGTGCGAATGGTGAGAAAGGTATGGCCACCACGAATGATCGATTGATAGGCGTTGTAGGCATTCAAGTGCAGGCCGCGGCGACTGAAGATTTTAGCGAAGATATCGCCGGGCGTGGCGACACCCTGACCGGCGGCGCCTCCGATACCGATGGCAAAAGTGTGTTTCATGGCGGAATCTCCGCGCGAAGCCGATCGAGTCGTAGTGTTCTGGCCGTCCGAGGAGTTCTAGTTGAAGTTCCTTAGGGCTACGAGAACACCCCATAGGGCTTTCGATATCGCCGTGCTGGTGCCCCCAAGCATACACCTAAACCCAGCCTAAGAGGTGATCTCATCATCTGCAGCCCGTAGGCTCGATGCGTCACCATCTGAGTCGTTAATGACGCCTTATTGTTCACTCGCATCGCTCGTACCGTGACTGCATTGTGCGCTTCCGGTCGGGAGGTTGTCGTCTGGCAAAGCGGTCTTCCCCGTGAAAGCGGGTGTAACATGGTAAGGGAAAAGCTGGCTTCATCTTTACGTAGCGTAAGAGGACCGGGAGCCGCGGCTCCTCACAATTCTCCGACATCTCCCTGTGTCTCTTGAAAGGGGAGCCATGCGTAACAGAACTGAAATCGGCCGATCGAACCTTCCCGTGAAACCATCGGTCCCGACAGACTGCGTCAGTCCTTCGTGTAACCACTCCGCGCGTGCATCCCGCCTTTACGCTGTCGCTCCTTAGCTTTCCTTTGTTCGTGCTTTCGCGGGCTACGTTGGACCAGAGTATCATTGCCAGTCCTTTTCGGGGCAACGCTTGATGACGCAGATAACTCGGAGAGCCGTGCTGAGAGCGTCGTCCGAGCTCCTAACATCAGCAGGGATCGGACTGCCTTTGTCATCGGGGCAGGCGAACCGGCCGAAATCGGGAACCTCTGCGCGTCTAAAGGTAGTCGTTGCTGGGGCACATCCGGATGATCCGGAGTCAGGATGCGGAGGCACGATCGCGTTGTATTCGAACCTTGGACACGAAGTTGCGGTGCTTTACTTGACCCGTGGAGAAGCGGGCATACGCGGCAAGAACGCGCAAGAGGCCGCAGCCATCCGCAGTGCCGAATGTCAGAAGGCTTGCGCGATTCTAAACGCGCGGCCGATATTTGCCGGGCAAGTTGACGGCGATACGGAAGTGAATCGGGGCCGATATGCAGACTTTCGGCAACTTCTGCAGGCGGAACGTCCGGACTTGGTCTTCACGCATTGGCCGCTTGATTCTCATCGCGACCATCGAGCGGTGTCTCTGCTGGTTTACGACGCTTGGATCGAGAGTGGCAAGAAATTTGATCTTTACTATTTCGAGGTTGAGCAGGGATCACAATCAAGCCACTTTCATCCTACCAACTATGTCGACATTACCCCGACAGAGGACCGCAAGCGCGCAGCCTGTCTTGCTCATGCGAGCCAGCAACCTGAAACGGGGTTTTACCAGCTCCATCAGATGATGCAGCGTTTTCGTGGCATGGAATGTGGATGCGAACTCGCGGAGGGGTTTGTGCGACATTGTCAGAATCCCGAAACGTCACTTGCGCACCAAAGAAATTGAAGAGGCGAACGGAATGAAACACGCTCCACACTCCTATTTTCCATCGTATGAGCCATCGCGCCGTTTCTTGTCACGAATCGAGGTGGAAAGTTCGGACAGTTAAACGACACAAAACTCCGACAGACCTGGCTCAGTCCTGATCCCGCGTGGCTTTAGAGGGAGAGCTGGGAGAAGGGGTGCAGCCCCTACGAGGTGGAGGGCCTCGGGCATGTCAAGGCTATCCCACCAGTTGTCCTGGAAAGTGAAGAAGAAAACCCATATTGCCTGCGGCTGAATGCCGACGGCGGAAAGCCGCGCGCCAGTGATGGCGTTCTTCTCACGGCATACCTTTTAGAATCCCGCCGATGTTTCGGGAAGGGCGCGAGTAAATCATCTGCTACCTTGCGTTGAGCTCCGCAGATGGGTTTTAATACAGCGTAAAAGTCATGCCCTACACCTCAGATATTCTCCCTCATATTTGCTGCGGCAGGCCCTCGCGGCGAATCAGATCCCTGAATCGTGGATCGGAGCGAGTGGGTCCCACATGGGTTCGTCCCTGTCGATGCCATCTCTAGACTCGAAAGCTTTCTCCAACGAAGCAAATGCGCGGTCTTTGTCGCCCATGTATCCATAAATGGAGGCGATAAACCAACTGGGAATGAAGGAAGCTTCTTGCGAGGCAGCTTTCAAATTTTTGGCGAAAACTCGCAGTGCGGCTTTGAATCCTCCAGTCCGGTAAGCCTGGCCGATGGCTTCTGAGTTCTCTTTGTATTCGAGGACCGTTCCCATTTTCTGAGTCTGTCGCGACTATCGGTCACCGACGGGTGGATCAAGCTTTGCAGTCTCGAATCATGAATGAGGGTTCCGCAAGTGCCGCGCCCAATTCTTTTAGAGTCGCTGTCCAGTTGGTAACCAGGGTCAGGTGTGGGATTCTCCTTATGCTGTCAAAGTGCAGCAACGCCTCACGTTCGGGGACAATTCTCGTACGGCAAGCCAACAAGGCGGGAGTAGTCCTACTTGTCAATATCCGGATCCTTGGCAGTTGCTGGCCGATTTTCCGTCGTCGAACGGAGCACACCTGTCTGATCGGTGAAGAAGTTCTGGACACCCGTTTGCCACTTAATTGGGCTCGCGTTGCCGGCATAGCTGCTAATCTTCCCATGGGCATCCGGTGCTCCAGCTTTGTACGTGAAGACGTAGCGATTCCGCTTACTGCCTCCAAGCGAGGCGTCGATCAGCCCAGCCGCCGAGGCCGTATAGTTGGGTCCCTGGTCCGGAACCGAAAGAGCCTTCAAGTTCGGGCTGAAGCCATTGTTGTACGCTTTGCCATAGGTGAGTTCCGCCGTGTTGATGGTGCGAAGGCAACCGATAACACTGACCCGGTCGTCTGCAGAAGGTGCTGGTGCAGCCTCCTGCGCTAGTGCACTCGCACTGAAGGACGCAAAGTAGAGAATTAAAAAGCGGCAAGTCAGATTCTGTTTGGACTTCATGCAGCATCTCCTTTCAGGGGCACTGTTCGGCTCACGGAGGGAAAGGCGTACTCCGATATCACGCCGCCAATTATCAACGCCACTGCAGGCGTCACTACTGTCCATACCCATATCCAGAGAAGTCTGGGACACAGCTACGCCCGCCGGTTCGCTGTAATGCGTGTTTCGAAGCATTTCCACGGGAGTGAATACGAAAACCATGGTGCACACGGCTGCAGCCTGCAGAGAGATGACAGCCGCAGCCGCCCATAGGCGGTGCGCCATCTTGCCACCGAGCTCCCGCGAAAATGACGAAGCGCAAAATCCCAACCCGACGGCGATCGGAATCATACCGGCTTCGGGCCACAGCGATGGATATTGCCAGTAGACTCCCAGCGCAGTGCTGCTGGCGCCATAGACGAGAGCCAAGATGAGCCCAGGAAGTAGGACTGCCAGCAGGCAGGTTCTCAAGCTGCCTTCGCGTTGCCAGCGAAGGCGGCGGACGGTAGGACCGAGTTTGTTGCCCTGCTTAGGAGTACGAGCGGATTCTGGAGCTAGAGCGCAAGCCAGGCCGGCGACCGGAGTTTACCGCAGTCGCCCGCTACGCGCATTGCGTGGCACATCGGGCTGGTCCGGTCATGAAGGATGGGGCATGGACAACGTCACAGCCCAGTCTTCGTCGTCCGGGCCTCGCATGATGACACCAGATAGCGGTATTGCGCTCGGGCTCGGGCTCACCAACGAGTGTAATCTCAGCTGCGCCTTCTGCTACCGCGATCCGCGCAGGTTCTAGCCAGCGACGTTGACACCTGACAGAAAGCCGCCAACGTGCGCCGCAAGACTGACGACCGCGGCAGTAAGGACTTCGAGTGGCAGATAATAAGCGGGAAGGGCTGAAACCGAAGCTCTTCGGTATCGAAAATGGACCCAGGCAACCACGCAGATCAGAAGACCGGCCGTGCAGCTCAGGCCGAGGTGGAGCAGTAATAGTCCCTTTAGTTTCTTTCCGGCAAATGCCATTGCCAGGCAATAATGCCGGTGACCAGGGTCGGCAAAACAAAAAACAGCCGCGGCCAGGATGTTGAGACGTGCCGCGGCTGTGAGTGTGGCCTTGTTCGGGGCTCGTTTCGTCCAGCGGGCTGCCATGTCGAAAGCGGCTCCCGCCAGAAAAAGCGCGATCGGAAAGTGGATCAAAACGACATGTTGTGCGTGCTTCGCCAGCAAGGCCGACTTGGGATCGAAGGGATTCATTCGTCACCTACTCAACCACTACTTTGCCGGTCATCTTCGGGTGAATCGAGCAGAAGTACGAGTACGTCCCGGGCTTGCTGGCCGTGAACGTGAACTTCTCATCGGTGTCTAGCACTTTGGATTTGAAGCTCTGGTCCTCGCTGGCCACGTTATGGGGAATGTCATCTCCATTCGTCCACGTGACTTTTGTCCCCGCCTTCACGGTGAGCATTGGTGGGGTAAAACTAAAGTTATCGATCTTGATGTCGACGGTTGGCGGACCCGCAGCTACTGTCTTTTCGAATGGAGTCAGTGCGGGCAGGGCCATTACGATTGCGGTTGTTACACAAAGGATCCAATTGCGCTTTTTCATTGCTTGCTCCTTTAAGACTGCGAAGTGTTTGGTTGAAGAATCTGATCACTCCAGCGTGGAATCGATCAACGCCAGGGCGTGATGTTTGCGGACGTAGTTCACATCCGTCATTCCCAGCAAGCCACGCAACCGTTCCGCGGGAACTTTCATTGGACCTGGCGAAGGCGCCGCACCCGGATGAGGTTGAGGGAAGGCAGTCGAGGTTGCAGTGTGGAAAGTGATACTTCCTTCTACCTTCTGCATGGTCTGATGAATATGTCCGTTGAGGACCGTTACTGATCCGAATCGCTTCAGATAAGAAAGAGCCTGGGCGCTGTCTTCGGTGCCCCATCCCCACTCCGGATAGATATTCCAGAGCGGCATGTGCGCAAACAAAACCATGGGCGTGCTCTTCGAGAGATGCCGGACGTCATCCTCCAACCATTCCAGTTGCTCGGTTCCGAGCGAACCCATGCCGCCAGCCTTGAGGTTCATGACATTGACAAGTCCGATAAAATGAACCCCCTTCTTATCGAAGCTGTACCAGCCAGCGCCTTTCGTGTTCTTGCCATAAAGCTCAAGGTACTGTTTGCCGTTATCCTCGAGTACATCGTGCTCGCCGGGGACGAAAAACACTTCCTTGGTTGATGCCGATTGAAGAATCTGGTTGACGGTGTCGAATTCCGACGGTTTCGAAAGGTGAGTGATATCGCCGGTGTGCAGGAGGAATTCGGGAGGCACTGCCAGTGCCTGAATCTTGTCGACAGCTATTTTCAAGGTGGCGACGACGTCCGGATTCGCGGCCTTATTGAAGCCCATGTGGCTGTCGCTGATTTGCACAAAACTAAGATCACCTTTGGCCGCCTTGCGAACGCCGGAAATATCATTGAGAGCGTAGGATTTCAGTACACCACCTCGAAGCACGCACAGCGCTCCGGTGCCGGCCCAGGCCATGCATTTCAGAAATCCGCGGCGGTCAACTCCGTCGTGATTGTGGTCGGGCAAAATTGTGTTGCGGTTTTCTTGCGGTGGCATATTTGTTCCTCTCTCCAACAAGTGATGGTTCATTCTTGTTTCACCGTGCAGAACCAGACATCGGCGCTTTTATTCCACGAAAACTTTATTTCGGCGGTGCGGGAATAAAAACCTTCGTTCGCTGGTTTACCCTTAATGGGCGTGTCGGAAGAGCGCTCTTTATCGGGATCGTTCGAGGAGTTGGCTATGCCGCTCTTTGAGCGGCTTTATAACTTTGCACACTGGCTTACCCAGGATCGCGAGGAGGCCGAAGACTTAGTGCAGGAAACTTACACCAAGGCCCTTAGGGGATTTTCTTCATTTCAACCGGGTACAAACTTCCGCGCCTGGATCTATCAGATTTTGCGCAACACGTTTTTGACCTCGCGCACCGGACTGAAGTCAGCCTCCATCTCGTTGGATGAGGAAGGCGCCCAGCAAAATCTTCCCGTAGCCAACGCCACTCCCGAGACTATCCTGCTGCAGCGCTCGGATCAGCAACTTATACAGGAGGCTTTGGGACGCTTGGCCGTGCCTTATCGGGAGATACTGCTTTTGTGTGAATTTGAAGAGATGTCCTATCAGGAAATCTCTACAACGCTTGCGATTCCGATCGGTACCGTAATGTCACGTCTGTCACGAGCCCGGCGGGCTCTGCGGGACACGGTGCAACAAATGCGAAAGGACTGACAAGGTTGCTGAAGTCATGGTCATGAGCTGCGAAACCTGGACGGAAAAACTCGATGCCTATTTCGACGGGGAACTGTCACCGGAGGAGGCGCGAACGTTGAATGACCACTTGCGCCAATGCGCAACCTGTGCCGCAGAAGGCCTTCGCAGGCTTCAGCAGAAGCGAGTGGTGCAGGCTGCCGCCCAAAGGTTTACGCCCGACCCGGTGTTTCGTGCGCGCATTCAGAAGAAAATCGCCTCACCGAGGCCGATGCTGTGGGGTAGGCGCTGGCTCTCGGTTTTGGTAACAGTGACTGCCTCAGTGCTCATTGCTGGTCTTCTTGTAACGTTGCAACGTAACCGCCGAAGCGAACAGCAACTGCTGAGCGAACTTGTGGACCAACACGTGACGACACTCGCCAGTGCCAATCCAGTCGACGTCATTTCAACCGACCGTCATACTGTTAAGCCATGGTTCGAGGGCAAAATTCCCTTCACGTTTAACCTCCCGGAGCTACAGGGGTCGCCGTTCGTTCTGGTTGGGGGAAGGGTCAGCTACCTCAGGCAGTCGCCAGGCGCGGAACTCATTTTTCGCGTCCGCCAGCACCAGATTTCCCTATTTATTTTTCAAGAGCAGGGGCTGAACGACGTGGGCGAGAACGAGAGTCTGCGGACCGCCCTCTCCTTTGAAGTGAGGACGTGGCGGCACCATGGACTTCGCTATTACGCGGTCGGCGACGTTGGAGCCCAGGATCTGAACCAACTGAGCGAGCTTATTAAGGCGGCTAGCTGAAAGATCTTCTGTCATCTACCTGCAAGTTCAGACTAGGACACTCTGAACTCGCAGAGCGCATTTCTTCTTAGGCAGGCCCTTGCCCACGAAGTCAGCATAAGCGGCCACCTCGTACCACTTCACGCCCGTGACCAGGTAGTTCTCCTGGCCTTCAGGATAGTTGCTGAGTTGCCACGTCGAGGGGCCGGGGCGCCCGGTCTGATCACGAAACGTGGCGACCACTTCCTGCCAAGAGAGCTGACGCTCATCCTTATCGAGCTGAGAACGTCAATCGTGTGCCCGGGGCGCGGCTGCCGGAAGGAGCCTGCGTCACCGACAACTTCGGCCGTAAGCTGTGCAGCCAGGTCAACACCAAGCAGGACGACAACGGATTCGCAATCAATCTCGTTGGGAGACTCAACCCCAACCACGGATTCCTTCGAGCCTGGGAAAACGTGGGGAACTCCATCTATCATAGCCTGCAGCTTTCCGTTCAGAAGCAGATGAGCCACGGCTTTCAGATCGCGGGAAACTACACCTGGAGCCAGTCGACTGATTCGGGATCCAGCTGGCGCGGTTTTGAGACGGCTAACGGCTTTGCGGCGGGAGACGCTGTAACCACTGACGAGACGTTGCCAGGATTGGACCGTGGCAACGCCACCTTCGACATTCGTCACCGGCTCACCCTCCATTATGTGTGGGAGTTGCCGTTTTTCCGGAACAGTCACGGGTGGCCGGGCACGATTCTGGGCGGATGGCAATGGAACGGGATCTGGTCATTCCAGTCCGGTGCTCACTGGTCTCCCTTCCGAGGAGGGCCCGGTCCTAATTTTAGGGACAATGGGACTGGCGCTTGCGACCCGGCTTCGTTCGACCCAACCCGATGTTTCAACGTGGGTGCGGACTACAACCTGGATGGGGTGGCAAATGACCGTCCGAATGCAGTCGCGAACCATGTGAACGCGACGCACGCACAATGGGCCGATGGTTTTGAAGAGAGTGGCGCTCCGGTTCAGGATAGAGACTGGCCGGTTATCAACAGGCACCGCGATTCTGACCGGCACACCGCAGTCAACATGCGCGTCTTTCTTTGTGGCAGCGAACTTGGGCTCGGCTTCGTGGCAGTCCAACGGCTACTCTCGGTCACGATACTGTCGTTTTTGGGTCTTCGATTGCCGACGCCAGCGAGAACGTACCCGGCGGTTCCCAAGTCCCGCGATAACGGAACCGAAGCACATTCCAGCGCGCACGCCGGATCGACTGCGCCAAGGCTCCCTTCAGCTCGCAACCCGGTAACCCGTGCAGCAATGTAATCGGCAAAAAACACCTTGTCTCGCTAAAAGATTTCCCGTATCTCCTCCGGCCCGCCTAAAATATTGCGGCACGCCGAATCCCATCCATGGCGACTGGGATCACAACCACTCGGGACCATCCATCAGTGCCCTTCGGCCAAGCGGTAGGACCGTGTGCGATGGTCTTGTTTGGGGCGTCGGGCGATCTTGCGAAAAGAAAGCTGGTTCCGGCGCTCTTCAATCTGGTCAAGGCTTCGCTGCTGCCCAAGAATTTTGCGGTTTTGGGAATTGCAATTGACCAGCTCGGCGAAGAACAGTTTCGCTCCCAGGTTTCTTCTTTCTTGCCCGCGGAAGATCGTGCCACGGAGGCATGGGACTGGTTTCAGCAGCGACTGTACTATCAATGCGGCGATTTCGCGGATCTTGGAACGTATGCCAACATTGCCTCTCGTCTCAGCCAACTAGACCGGCAGTATCGGACTGAAGGCAATTACCTCTTTTATTTAGCCACCTTGCCCAAGTTTTTTGCTTCCATCGTTGAGAAGCTTGGCGTGACGGAACTATCGCAACAGCGAAATGGCCGCTGGCGGCGCGTCATTATCGAGAAGCCGTTCGGCCAAGATTACGATTCGGCTCGCGCGCTCAACCACCAGATCAAAACTGTGCTTGCCGAAAATCAGATTTACCGAATCGATCACTATCTCGGCAAGGAGACCGTCCAGAACATTCTGGTCTTCCGCTTTGACAATTCCATCTTTGAACCAATTTGGAACCGCCGCTACATCGACCACGTTCAGATCACCAATGCGGAGACCGTGGGCGTCGAGCAGCGGGGCGGATATTTTGATACGACCGGCACACTGCGCGACATGGTCCCGAATCACGTGATGCAGCTCCTCAGCCTGGTAGCGATGGAATCACCGGTCTCGTTTCATGCTGACGCTGTCCGCAACGAGCAGGCCAAGGTGTTGCATGCCATGCAGCCTTTGGTTTCGGAGGATGTTCTTCAATGCAGTCTGCGTGGACAATATGCAGAGGGCTTCATCGGTGGCGAGCCGGTTCCGGCTTACCGAACTGAGCCCGGCGTATCCTCCGAATCGAGGACGGAAACCTTCGTCGCTCTCAAACTCAACATCGACAACTGGAGATGGGTGGGCGTGCCGTTTTATCTGAGGACCGGAAAACGTCTTGCGAAGCGCCATACCGAGATTGCGATTGAATTCAAGAAGACCCCTTTCGTGCTCTTCCGGAATGCACCCGTGCACAAGCATTCGAATCAACTCGTGATCCAAATTCAGCCGGTGGAAGGAATATCGCTCAGCTTCGGCGCGAAAGTTCCCGGCCCCATTCTGCGCGTCGGGTCGGTGGATATGAGCTTTGAATACTCCAAGTACTTTGGTGCGGCCGCGTACACTGGCTACGAGGTATTGCTCTACGATTGCATGATCGGGGATGCGACCCTTTTTCAGCGCGCCGATATGGTTGAAGCCGGTTGGAGCGTGGTCGATCCAGTGCTGGACGTCTGGAAAGCGCTTCCGCCGCGCAGGTTTCCTAATTATGCCGCCGGCACCTGGGGACCTAAAGAATCGGATGACTTGCTGCAGCGGGACGGACGGCAATGGAGGAAAATCGAATGATTCTGGCGGGCGATATTGGAGCGACGCGCACGCGGCTGGCCGCTTTTCAGACCGAAAACAACAAGCTGGAGCTGGTGGTCGAGAATACTTACAAAAGCCAGGAACACGGAGGCCTACAGGAGATTGTCCGCGAGTTCGTGAAGACGGAGGGTGTTCCAGTTCACAGCGCCTGTTTTGGCGTGGCCGGCCCGGTGCGCGGGGGGAAAAGCAAAATTTCAAATCTTCCCTGGACGATTGATTCGCGAGAACTGGCGGCACAACTCAAACTCGGATCGGTTGGACTGATCAACGATCTTGAGGCTTACGCATATGGCATCGACGCGCTCGAGTCGAAAGACTTTGTTACCCTGAGCGAAGGCCTCGGCGACGACGGCAACCGTGTTGTGATCTCCGCGCGCACTGGCCTAGGAGTGGCAGGCCTCTATTGGGACGGATTCAGGCATCATCCCTTCCCTTGCGAAGGCGGGCATTCTGACTTTGCTCCAAAGAGCGATCTGGAAGCCGAACTTGCGCAGTATCTGCACAAGAAATATGAGCACGTGAGTTGCGAAAGGATTCTTTCCGGACCCGGAATCAGGAACATCTACGATTTTCTTCGTGACAGCGGTAAGGCCGAAGAGCCGACTTGGTTACAGGAACAAATTAGCAAAGCGCGCGACGCGCCAGCCCTGATTTCGCAGCTTGCCCTGGAGAACAAGGCAGCAATTTGCGATCAAACCCTCAACATCTTTGTCAGTGTTTACGGATCGGAGACAGGGAACTGCGCGTTGAATTTCCTCGCTACCGGAGGCGCCTTTATCGGTGGAAGCATCGCAGCGAAAATTGTTCCACGCATGCAGCACCCCGTTTTCATGGAGTCGTTTCTCGACAAGGGGCGCATGCGCGCACTCCTTGCCGACATCCCAGTCAAAATCATCTTGAACGACAACTGCGGAATCACTGGCGCGGCGCAATATACGTTAATTCAAAAGGCATTCAAAGGCGGCATCCGAGCGTCTGCGTAGACACTGAGTCCGGAGGTGGTGAAACTCAGCCGATTCGCTTTCTCTCCAATTCGCAACATGGCTAAGCAAGTTGGCACTAGATGCCGCCGACTCATACACCGCCTGTCAGTACGCAATCTGCATAACCTCATAACATTGCTGACGAGGGGAGGGCGGCTAGGGAACTTTTGGCTCGCCAGCAACAGCCGATGGTCTGTTCGGCCATCGCATTCAAGTACTGGATCAGCCGTTTCTGCAAATGTTATGTTACCAGCCTCAAAGTTTGTTTCTGAAGTTCTTTAGGCCGCTTGAGCATAGATGTTTTGCAGCAAGAAAGCGGCCTACTCGTCCAGTTGGATATTTCGACGGTTCTCATTTACCAGTTCGATGGCTTGCGTCAGGTCTTGTGCCGCCGAGGCCAGATAATTGCACGCCAATCTGAGATCGTAAAAAAGCAGATTCTGCGCTTCAGCTTTCCGTTAACCAGCATCGCCAATTACTTCAGTAACAGTAGCCATTTGAATTCTGAAATCAATCCAGTTTAGGTGTGTTCACCTTTATGCGGACATGCACGGAAGCATTCTTTTGCACTTTTGGCCGAAATGTTGAACAGTAATTACCACAGGCGATCTAGACACTGGCTGATGGCTCGCCACGTGTTCGTTTCCGTTGTGTTCATTCTCCTGTACCTGTTCCTAAGTCACCCTCAGGTGATTTTGTTTTCCCGGCTTGGCTTTGTTGCCTGGTATCCCGCCACTGGTCTTGTAATCGCAATGCTCTTGGGCGTGAGCCCCTGGTACGCCGTTATCGCCTGTGTTTCCGATGCTCTCGCAAGCAGCATTTTTTACCACCAACCGGTTGCTTCCTACGGAAGTACGTTCGGTGCAGTAGGCATTGCAGGTTGTTATGGAATGGCGGCTGCTGCATTGCGGGGATCTCTGCACATTGATGTCAAATTGCATCGCCGGCGCGATGTCGTCCTCTACATCTTATTGCTCGGAATCGCCGCGACGGGAGCAACGATTATCGGCGTTGCATGCCTGGTTGCGGATCACGGCATCACTTGGGGTGAGTACAGGTCCGCGGCCTTAACGTGGTTTTTGGGTGACGCGATCGGGCTCGTGGCCATTGCACCATTTCTGCTCATCCATGTGCTTCCTTATGTTCGTCATTGGCTTGTTCCCGTGCCAACGCCCCTTCATTCATCCGAAACAGAGCCATCCGGAACAGCATTAACCTGGGGTTCCCTCGCAGAAACCTGCGCCCAGCTTCTCGCCATAATGCTGCTCATCTGGGTGATGTTTGGAAGAGGAGACGGCCATTATGACTACTTCTACGTGTGTTTCATTCCCATCATCTGGATTGCAATGCGTCAGGGCATCCGGCGAGTTGTAAGTGCTGTTTTGGTGCTGGATTTCGGAATCGTGGCCACGATGCATTTTCTACCGCCCACACCGGGTTTATTCGTCAGAATAGCGCTGCTGATGCTGGTGGTCTCTTCGGTGGGACTCCTCGTGGGATCGGAGGTTAGCGAACGACACCGCCTCGCCATGGATTTGAACCAGCAGACGATGTACTTGGACTCTCTAATACAAAATACGCCGCTGGGAATCGTGGTGCTTGACCGAGGAAAGCGCGTCGAACTTACAAATTTAGCCTGTGAGAAATTATTTCAGTATGAACGCGATGAACTGGCCTCCGTCATCTTGAGCAACATGGAGACTGCAAGCAGGGAAACGACAGACTCCACGCAACTGATTGCAGAAGTTTTTGCGGGCAAGACGTTGCATAAAACTGTACAACAGCGACGTAAAGACGGTCGCATTCTTGATCTGGCAGCGCATGGAGTCCCTCTCGTATCAAACGGTGAAGTGCGCGGCGCATATTTGATCTATGAGGACATCTCAGAACAGATCAGGGCGGCCGAATCGCAGCGGCAGCATGCGGAGTCGCTGAGTAGGCTGGTGAAGGAACTAGAACTACGCAGCAATCAGATGACCGCGCTGAATGAGATGGGGGCACTCCTCGAGTGTTGTGGCTCGGTCCATGAAGCTCGCACCGTGATTGCCGATTCCATTCGGAAACTGTTTCCTGACGTCCCATCCGGAGGGCTGTATTTGTTCAAGGCATCACGAAATCTGCTTGAAGCGGTCCTGCGCTGGGGCACCGTGGGCTCGGTCTCGGAAAAAACCTTCTCCCCCGATACGTGCTGGTCATTGCGACGGGGTCAGCCTCACTGGAGTGGAAGGGGCGTCTCTTGTCCGCATCTGGCACAGAACTCAAGCAGCGAGTGCCTATGCGTCCCGATGGTTGCGCAGGGCAACACAGTTGGGATCCTACATCTTCAATTCGACATGTTGGCTGAAGTCCGCGACATTGAGTATATCCGCAGCTCTAATCAGACCTTGGCTGTGAACGTGGCATCCCAGGTAGCGCTTTCCTTAGCTGGTCTGAAATTGCGCGAAAGCTTGCGTGAACAGTCGATTCGAGATCCTCTCACGGGGCTGTTCAACCGTCGCTTTCTGGAGGAATCGCTGGGCCGAGAACTAAAGCTGGCGAGCCGTAAGAAGCAGGGCCTAGCCGTTCTTTTCCTAGACCTTGACCATTTTAAGCGCTTCAACGACACGTTCGGTCATGCAGCAGGCGACATTGTGCTGCAGTCCCTTGCCGATTTATTGCGAGCTTCATTTCGCACAACCGATTTATGTTGCCGCTATGGTGGCGAAGAATTCGCGATCGTCCTGCCAGAATCAGGTTTACGGGATGCCCACACCCGTGCGGACACCCTGCGATCAAAGGTGAAGAACCTACGAGTTCAATTCAAGAATCAGATTCTTGGCCCGCTGACTGTTTCAGTAGGTTTAGCCGCTTTCCCTGAGCATGGCTCGACGTCCGAGGACTTGCTCAGAATTGCAGATCGTTGTTTATATGAATCCAAATCCCGCGGCCGAGATGTGGTGACGGCACCGGTGACACAAAACGCGCAATCGACAAGTGCGGGAAGCGGAAACTAACCGGACCTGCGAATGTTCAAATCGGACAATATTTCAAAGGCACGAATTGATTCGACCTTTAATGCATCCCATGCTCCGAATGAGCACTCCTCCGCGCAAACGTCTCAGCCAGCCGCTACCAGATAATCTGGCGAAGCCGCGCTGCAAAACTTCCACCTCCTTGAACTGATTGCGACCCTGGCTTGAGCAATTCGAATTTCAACACCAATTCTGAATTCAAAGGACTTGTTGGCTTTGTTTTGCAAAATTGGCAAGCGACAAGCCCTCTCCTTTTCTCCGTGCTTTCTAACCTTTCCAATTCGGCGATGGCATGATTCAGCCGCCGGCTATCATGGTACGCAGGTAAGAGTTTGTCCAGGGGCTTGTGGCCGGGTTCATTTTGCCTTTGAAAAATCTGCAAGGACGAACAACTGGCCGCGTCCTCGCACCACACCCACTCCGGCCGATCCATGTCGCGGTCCAACACCGATTTGTGAGACTGCAAATAGAACCAGCAACGTCGGCCATCGGAGCTTTACTCGCCTTTACTTCGAGGCTGTAGGGCTGTAGAGCGCCTTAACACGAGGCTAGTTTTGACTACGTACTCATCTGATGAGCTTGATGGTTTGTCGCGATTTGTCAGCATATGGAATGCGCGAATAGCCAGATCGGTTTGTGAGATCCGCACGGTCGTCAGAGGAGGTGCGGTGAATTGTGCGGGACCAATGTCGTCGAATCCCACAACCGATAGTTGATGTGGGACGGAGATTCCACATTCATACGCCTCTGCCAGAACTCCTGTTGCCGTCATGTCGTTCGAGCACAGAATAGCTGTCGGTCTGGTCCGCAGGCACCACAGTTCCCGAAGTGCCTTCATTCCTGATTCCGGGGAGTGATCCCCCGTAAGGACGAGTTCCCGAGGTGCTTCCAGCCCGATCTCAGCCATTGCCTGTTGAAATGCCCTCTTGCGAACGTGTGCGCAGGTTAGGTGCTCTGGGCTCCCGACAAACGCAATGCGGCCGTGCCGCAATGCTGCGAGATGCTGCACAGCCTGGCGGATTCCATTTTGGTAATCGATGCAGACACTCCTGATGCCCGGAATTTGAGATGTGCTATCGAGAAGCACAACTGGAAGGCTGTGAATGGAAAGGTCCTTTATGATCGATTCCTCGATGCTAAACGTGAGGGCCGCTACTCCATCAACGCGGCGCTCAATCATCCGACGTATGACCAGTTCCATGCGGCGCCGATCGTCGGCAGTCGAACTGAGCAAGATTTCGTAACCGTGCTGGACAGCAAGACCCTCGAAGGCCTGCACGACCTCTGCAAAGAAGGCATTTGTGAGCTCTGAGACGATGAGTCCCAAAATTCGGCTGTGCCCCGAAACCAGCGCCCGGGCCTGCGTATTCGGGTAGTAACCCAGGTCCTCCACTACTTTCCAAACACGCTTTGCCAGATAAGGATTGACGGTGGGAATGCGGTTGATGGCCCGCGACACTGTGGCCGTTGACACGCGAGCACGCTTCGCAATTTCGCGCAGGTTTAACTTTCGCACGCTGGCTGCAGTGTCGGAGGTCGCCTTTGTCGCAGATAAGTCCAAATTATGCAAAGGCTCTTCACCTCTTTCAGACACCTACCAGTTCACGCGTATCGCCTGCGGAGAATCGAAATCGACCGAGAGAATCTTGTCACTTTGGTTCACTCCATAGGCCGCCTCGCCGTCTCTCGCCCAATGGCTGCCATTCCACCCAACTCTCTCGACGCTCAATTTCTGGATTTGCGGCCAGCTTAGTGCGGCATCTTGCCACGAAACTCGCGTACGGAAGCCAACGACCAGGAATTCGCGGCCACCGGGATGGATTACGATCGCCATTCCGTCTTTCTCGCCACTGACTGTGACCTTGAATCCACCCACACTCTGGGTCCGGGTAAATCGTTGTCCTGGCGATTCAGACATGAATACCGTCAGTTTGTCAGTGGCGGCGTAGTACGAAATCTGTGGCAAGGCTCTGTTGAGCGAGCTATAGGCATCACGCAGCGCGGGGGCGCCGTTCGCCTCGTCGCCATCCGGCAGGATGTACGGTTCATATGGTTCCGGATAAGAAACGGTCAGCGCCCAGGGTGCGTAAATGGGCGCGCCAAATTCACCAACCGCGATATAGGCAAGCCGTGAAGTGAGAGATGTCTTTCCGCTGTTGATTTCGGTGATTGCCGGTAAATTTCGTCCCACGCGGTAACGCCTTAGCGGCTCTCGAAGCTCTTCGACTGTGGCGTCGGACCGGCGCGCACAGCTGTTATCCGGCTTCCATTCGGCACAGAAATAGGAGTTCACACCGATGAAGGAAATGTTCGGACAATTGTTTAAATAAGTTTGGACATCCTCGCCGGGAGCGCCGCCTACCATCCACTCCGCGATCTTGCCTCCCACAAAATTGTGGAAGAAGGGAATCGGATACTCCTCCGCGCCCGCGTCGGTGATGCGGCGAATCCAATTGGAACTCAAGTCCCACGCGCTGTACTTCAAATCATCGGTGACGCCATGTTCAGAGAACCTCTGATTGGAGGCGGCCGAGTGGTCGCGCCAGAGCTTGGGATTTCGACGATCCGACCCGAAAACCGCAATCTCATTCTCTACCTGAATCATGACCACGGTGTGCGTCTGCGAATCAACCTGCTTGAGGTGCCGCATGAACGCGCGAAAGGCAGCCGTCTCGCGCCCGATTATGGATTCGTAGTCGTAGGAGACTGCGTTGTGGTGCGCGACGCCGTCGGCGTCAATTGCTCGGGGATAGGTCTTTTCGTCGAGAACAATGTAAATCGGGACATACAGATCGCCGGACAGGTCAGCGTAGATTGTGCCGTCGCCGCTGGCGTAGTGCCCGAACCAGTTGAGGATCAGTTTCAGATGGTTCTTCTCCGCCATGCTCTTTGCATGGTCAACATAAGAGAAGTCGTAAATACCTTGCTCCGGCTCAACCATCGACCACTTGACAGGCACCTTCAGGGCATTGAGCCCCAGCTTGGCCGCAGCCGGATAGAGCCTGTCGTAGGCTCCTTGTGTCTCTCTGTATCTGCCGTGAATCAAATCCCACCACGGAATCTCGACCGCGAGCGCCGTGAATGGCAACCCGTCAACGTACAAGACCTTACGTCCGTTCACAGTTTCAAGATGTGGCGTTAGATTCTGGGTGATCGGAATCTGCAACGAGTCAACAGCGGACGCGGCAGTCGAGGCTTGTCCTCGCAAGGCATTCGGCGCACTGAAAATCAGAAGAACCGCGATGATCGATTCGGCAAGCGCATTCTCGGCCACATTCATTCCGCTCCTGTTACTCCTTGATAATTGCCAGATTCCACGGCTCAAGGTTTACGGCTTGCCCACGGTGCACAGATGTTCCCGTCAGAAGGTCGAAACCGTTGTTATGGGGGTATGACACCATTTGCTGGTCTCCGGAAAAGTTGAAGTAATAATGGAGAGTCGTTCCGGCCGAGTTTCGGCCGTGCCGGACCTTGACTGCCGGCGGGAGATCCTGATCCGGGCCCGCGAGGCCAGCTCGTTTCAGAACATCACGAATTACTTCACGTTGCAGCACAGGCGTGAGAAATGCGCCCTCGTAAGTGAGCGTGCCGCTGCCAAACTTATTGCGGGTGATTGCAGGAAACTGCCAGTACTCATCGTCGAAGGAGGCGATCACCTCAGCGCTCTCTGGCACCAGAAACTCCTCCCACACGGATCCAGCATTTTGATCGCCCACTCCATACGGATCAGGTTTCAGACGGACCGGTCCCGGCAAGTTGGTGAACTCCTGGTAGTGAAATCCGCATGCGTTGCGCAGTGGACCGGGGGCTAGCACCGGCCGCACCGTCGAGTGCTCATCGGCAAAGCCGCTCTTGAATGCCATCACAACATTCCCGCCGTTCTCCACGTAGTTTGAAATCTGCCGCAACGTGGCATCCGACGCACTGTACAGGGGAGGAACAAGAAGTACTCTATATTTCGAAAGATTTGCATCTCCGGCCTGAACGAAATCGGGCTCCACATTCAACTCGTAAAGCGCGTCGTACATCTGCCGGAGGGTGCTCATGTAATTAACGTGGTCGTGGAAGGGCATGTAGGTGAGAGTGTTGGCTGAATCGATGCTAACGAGGATTGCGACCTGGTTGCCCTTCTGCAGATTGACGAGTTGTGGGCCGAGCTTTTTCAGTTCGCCTGCAATTCGCGATACCTCGTCATAAAGCCGGCTTGGCTCCAGATCGTGCGACAGCACGCCTTTCCAGTACGTCTCCTGACCGTAGTGCAGCGAATGCCAGTGCCAGTACTCCACCATATTGGCTCCGGCGGCGAGATGCGCATATGCCACCAGTCGCAACTGCCCGGGATAGGGGGGGTACTGGGTGCGCGAGTCCCATCCAATGCTTTGCGCATTGGTTTCGGTGACCAGGAAGTTCGAATGCTTCAGAGAGCGTCCCAGGTCGTCAGTAAGCCAGATTCCCCGCCCACTCAATCGTGCCTGGGTTTCGAAGTATGGATTTTCCGCCACGATATCCAGTGACCGAGCGATCGCCCACTGATCGATGTCGGTATGAACTCCACCGCTGAAATCCTGCGTGATGAACTGGTCCGGACGCTTGTATTCATTCACGATCTTCGCTTGCCAGGCCAGGAATTCCGTCACCACATCGTGTTGAAAGTTCTCCCACTCCAGCTTGTACCCAGGATTCAGAATTCCATCCGGCGGGGGAAGGTCTTCCCACTTGTCAACGAGTTGTCCCCAGTAAACCAGCCCCCATGCCTTATTGATCGCCTCCGGCGTTTTGAATTTTTCCTTCAGACGCCGGAGGAATTCCGCTTCCATGTACGGACTGCTTGCACCCGTTGGCCCGGTTTCATTGTCGATCTGATAGCCAATCACCGCCGGATGGCCTTTAAAGTGGCTGATGATTTCACGAATGACGCTTTCGGCATGCTGCCGAAAGTAGGGATTGAGAAAATCATAATTTTGCCGCGGACCGTAGGCCCCCGGCGTCAATGATGGCGGATACGTGGCCTGGTAGAGATCGCCGAGCGGCGGCGCCGTTCCGTTATGGGTTAAGACGATCTCCGGATGTTGTTTGTAAAGCCATGTCGGAATGGAATACGTTGGCGTGCCCAGGATCGCCTTAATTCCGGCCTGGTGCAGCCGATTCAGGATTCGTTGCATCCAGGCAAACTGAAATTCCCCGGCTTGCGGCTCCCAGCTGCTCCAGGTTGATTCGCCAACCCGCACGACAGTGATGCCCGCCTTCTGCATCAGCTCAACATCTTTGTCGAGGCGATCGTACGGCATATATTCGGGGTAATAGGCCACGCCGTAGAGAATGCTTTCCATTTTATCGGGAGCAAATTGGGGGCTTGCGGCTTCCAAGAAGGCTGCTGTGCCCAAGAAAAAGGCGAGAATTGCCGCAATCTTAAGATTCAAGTTTTGGAATGGTTTAGGCACAAACACCTTTTCCCTCAGAGTTATATTTCCAGCAAGCTGTTTCGCAATTTACCTATGGCAACACGAGCGGAAGCAGACCCTGGTTCGAGCTGCTCCCGCCGTGGCTTTCGCTCAGAAATAGAGGTGCAATCCGAGTTGAATGACACGGTTCGAATAGAAAGACGTGCCACTGATTGCCCCGAATCCCGCAGCATGTTCTGTCGCCGTTGGCGCAACGTAACCGAGAGTCGGGTCTGCCACCGGTTCGGCGAACTGCGGGTGATTGGGCAGATTGAACACGGAAGCCTCGAAAGTCAGTTTGGTCTGTTCTCCGACTGGAATCCTAAAATCCTTTTGTAGGGAGAAATCAAAATTGTTGACGCCCGGAGCACGCACATTGGAAAAGAACCTCGGCGCATTACCGAATGCCTTGCTTGTATCAAACGGTCCCGTCAAAGTCACAAGGCCTGGACCAGGGCATGTCCCGGAGAAGTCCAGAGCCTGATTGTTGAACCAGAGATTCACGCTTCGGCGTGACCCGGAAACGGACGCTATGTTGCCAATCACATTGGGGCGGTCCTCCAACACGCCAGCGCCGTTGCAGAAACCGTAAGAGTTGTCGGTGATTCCAAACGGGGTACCGGCGCTGATCGTATAGATGGAGCTCAACCGCCAGCCGCCGAGCAGATCCGCTGCCAGCCCGCTGTTCAGCCATTTCTGACTTCGTCCAAACGGCAGCTGCACAACTGGGGCCATCGTAAAGCGGAACGGAATGTCGCCTGCGCTGACGGAGCGCTCGGCCTTTCGGTTATAAAAATCCTGGCCCAGCGCATCGAGGGACCAGAATCCACCCCAATCAGATGACGAGTCATCGATCAACTTGCTCCACGTAAAATTCGCCAGCATAGAAAAGTTATGCGAGAAGCGATGATTGAATTGTGCTTGCATTGAGTGATAGATGGAACTCGAGAGTCCCCACCAACCCGGGTTAATGGTGAGCCAGAAGTAAACTGGTCCCGGACTGAATCCGGCTCCAGCATTCAGGGCGGCGGCTGCCGCTGGACAGTACGGCGTGCTTACTGGGCCAACGAAATCGAATGGAGTGCCCTCGGCGGCGGTGCTCTGCGGAGACTGTTGGCAGATGTTGTAGGCATAGTTAATGGGGAGGTGCGTGCCCTTGCTGCCAACATATGCCACCTGCGCTGTGGTGTTGATGCCAAACTGCTTTTGCAGCGTCAAGTTCCAAAGCTGCATGTACGTCGGATATTGCTTCCGTGGTGCCCACGAAGCAAAGGAGACGGTACATCCGTTAATAGGGATGGGAGCAGTTACGTCTGCGAGAGCCGGAATTGGACATGAAGGGGTCGCAGTATCCCAATTCGAGCCGCTAAAGGGGGAACTCCACAAAAGCACCGGCCCAGGCTGACCATCTCCGGCGCGCCCATGGCCAACGTATCCGGGATGCATGATTCCGTAGCCGGCGCGCACCACAAATCCGCCGACCGGGTTCCAAGCAAGTCCGACACGAGGTTCAAATTGATGCTTCGACGGATCGAGTGTTGTGTCAGGGGCATTTACCCCGAACTGCTCCCAATGCGGAACACAGTTGGCATCCTTCCCGGTGTACAGCGTGGCACACGGATCAAAGAATGCGTCTCCGTGGTGAGTCTCGCGGAATGATTGGTCATACTGCCACCGCAAGCCTGCATTCAGAGTGAGCTTCGGGGTCAACTTGATATCGTCCTGAACGAAGAATGCATAGGACCATGCACGGGAGGAGACCAATGCAGGCTGGCCCTGAATCTTGCTGGTGCTGCTCGTAGCCCCGAACAGAAAATCTGCGAGGGCGTTGCCTCCTACCTGGTTCGATTGTGTGGCGCTTCCAAAGAACGAGAAATTTCCTGTTACGTTGTTAGGTTGATAGTTATCAATTGAGTAGTGGTCGGCTTGGAAGCCTGCCTTCAGGTTATGTTTGCTGATCGCCTTGGTCAGAGTATCGCCAAAATGAAGGGCCGTGGCAGGCTCATAGAGCATTCCACCATTCTGAAAACTGGTGTAACCATTAACCGCAACTCCTGGCGTGCCACACTTGGTCCCGCCAGTTGTGTCAGGGATGCTGGAAAGGCAATCGGGAACGCCAACAAGCCCCAGCCCCGCTGGTGACACCGCACCTGCACCAAATGTCATCCGGTCACCAGTATGATGTGAGACGCCAAAGCGGAAATCGTTCAACGTCGTTGGACTGATGGTGTGTGTCCATCCGATGGTCGTTGCATAATTGCGTCCCCGAGAGAGCGCCTGGCCGGCCGGTCCAATAATTATGTTGCTGTTAATCCCGCTGCCGTACTCACCGTGAAATGCACCGAACACATGGTCGGCTTGCGAGATATTCCAGTCGATTCGAGGATTGAACAAGTTATCGCTGTTTGTGAAGGCGGGGTTTAGCGTTAGCACGTTTGTGCCTACCCCGATCGCGGTTCCGCCATTCGGCCAAAGCGCCAAGATAGCTGCGGAGGCCGGACTGAGGGGTGAGCACGTCGTCCCGGCACAAGCAGCGATATTGTTGAAGGGAATCGCATTATGCGAATTCGGATCGTAAATTTGGTTCGCTGGAATGCTGCATTTTCCTGACGCGTCGAAGGTTGCCCCGTTGCCGGTGCACAATGTGCCTAGGTCGCCGGAGCGGAACAGCGGATTCGGCACCAGCACGCCGTGGTTGACGGTCGCGCCATGACTGCGAATTGCTTCGTAGTCAGTGAAAAAGAAGAGCTTTCCCTTAATAAAGGGTCCGCCGAGGCTGCCGCCGAAATCGTTGTAGTTGTAAGGATTCTTTCGCAATGTGGGATCGGCGAAGAAATCTCTGGCATCCCAGTTCTCATTACGGTTGTACAAGTAAGCCGAACCGTGAAACTTGTCGGTACCGGATTTGCTAACTTGAATGACAATGAGCCCACCGGCTTTACCGTACTCGGCTGACATGCTGTTCTGCTCGATACGGAATTCCTGGATGGCCTCGACACTCGGCTGAACTGCCTGCCCGCCAAACACAATGGGCGTGATCGAAACACCATCCAGTACGTTGTCGTCGGTTCGAGGACGGCTGCCGCTCACGCGCACATTGCCCTCATTTCCGCAAGAGCCCAGTCCACCGCCGCCCGTGCCACCGCCGGTGCAGCCGGTTTGCTGCGATACACCAGCGGCCAATGGAAGAAGGCTGTACGGACTACGACCGCTACTGTAGGTTCCGGCCTCAATCGGCAAATTCTGTAGGACGCTGGCATCAAGGGTTTGTCCGAGATCAGTTTTCTCCGTTTGCAAAAGAGGCGCATTCTGCCCAGTAACTTCAACTACTTCGTTGGCTTGTCCCACGGCCAGGGTCAGATCCACCTTAGGCGTGGCGCCCACTTCCAGGGCAATATTGTTCGCAACGGCGCGCTTGAAACCTGCGGCCTCGGCTTCCACCCGGTAGGTGCCAACGATGAGGTTACTAGCAACGTACACCCCGGCCCTATTCGTCTTGGGAACGATGGCGACGTTTGTGTCAATGTTTGTCACTCTCACATTGGCATTCGGAACCACTGCCCCCGTGGCGTCAGTTACGGTTCCGGTGATGTTTCCATAGAACTGCTGCGCACGCACTGGAATTGAAGAGAGCGCAAGCAGAAAAGCCAAGAGCACGATGGCCGAAATCACATGTCTACGTTTCACAATTTCCTCCGGGAAGAGCGAATGGAACATGGCCGACTCGAGCCGACGAACCTGAACTGCGCGTGTATACTTCCGCTGAATGATCGGTTTCAAGGCAGTAACGGTTAGGGGACCCGTTATGGAGACTGAAAACCCTTGGCAGCGTTCCTGTTGCGTCGCAACCCGGCCGCTTTCGCGCAGGCTTAGAGATCAGGATGGTTCGCGCATGCCCCTTGCAAGCGGTGAGACCAGACAATTTCCGCCGCTGTACAGGTTTTAAGAGAACGATTACCGACAGAATGGCCTGGAAAGTAACGTCCGTTAGCGGATCAGATAACGGTTAATTGCGAAGCCGGGCGTTTGGCCGATTAACTCGTTGACTCCCAAGTACCAGGGTGCTATCGTGCGGGCAGTTTAAGCGTAGGCTCCCGTAAAGCTATACAGGAAGCGCTTTTTCGGGTCGGGTAGCCGCCGTGACCGCCTCGCATAGCCCGGTCGCCCTTCCGATCTCTCTCTTCGAGAAGCGGGAAGAACTTCGTCGAATCCTGCGCAGCAAATATTTTGCCAGCTCTCCTAAGAAGAGCCGTTTCCTCGAGTTTGTTTCCGAGCAGACATTCATCGGCAACGGTGACAAGTTAAACGAATACTTGATCGGCGTCGAAGTTTACGACCGCGGGCCAGAATTCGACTCCCAGAGGGATCCCATCGTCCGCGTGCAGGCGCACGAGATTCGTCGGCTGCTCAAGAAGTACTACGGGGAGGATGGTAAAGACAGTCTGGTGCGGCTCGATTTGCCTTCCGGCGCCTACGTGCCAGTCTTTGCCAGGACGAGCGCCGAGCGAGCCCCTATTGCGGACTTATGGACGGGGTCTGCCGTTCCTCGATCCCGGCCAGGGATCCGGTTGCATTTGGCAGTGACTTTGACCTTGGCCGCTCTTTGCATGGTTCTCAGTACGATGCTGATTGCGAAGTGGCGGGCTGGCAAGACCCATCCTGCTCAGGTTGTAAAACTCCCCGAAGAGCTGGAGTGGTTCTGGCATCCATTCCTGCCCCCGGCCGATGGCCCGCTGATTGTTATTCCAAACCACCCCTTATTGCGTGCAGCCCATGAGGGAGATAGTGCCCAAACCTTGACCACTGGCCACGAAATTCCCAAGTCACAGATCCCTGAGTTCCGCGACACGATACACTTTCGTGAGCTCAAGCGATTTTTGTTCGTGCCGTCGCTCACCGACTTCACCTCTGTTGGAGAAACTGTCGGCGTCGTGAGCCTGTGCCACTTGTTCTTCCAAGTGGGCCAGCCGTGCCGGCTTCAGCAGTCGCGGCTGGTCAATCTGGAAGAGATCAAAGCCAATAACGCTATTCTGCTGGGAGGCAACCAGTCCTGGAGTGGACGGGTTTTTCTCAACATCGAGGGATTTCATTTTCAGGGTGGCGTGATTCTGAACCGCAATCCCTGGCCCGGCGAGCAAGCCGTGTACAAACCTGAGTTTGACCCAATCACCAATCAACTCAGGCGGGATTATGCGCTGGTTTTGATGCTTCCCAATGAGCGCAGCGATAATCGCGTTCTGCTGATCTACGGCGTTTACACTCAGGGATCGCAGGCGGCAATCGAGTACCTCATCAATCCCGAGCGGATGTCAGACTTACGCAAGGCGTTGATGAATCTTTCACCTGACCACCATACTATTCCCGCTTACTTCCAGGCACTGCTCACCACGAGTGTCGAAAATGCCGTCCCAGGCAACACCACATTAGTGGCAGTGCGCACAATCCCGAATTGAGACGCGTCCCGGGGCTGTTTGGCCTGGAAGATAGTCTCGAGCTCATATCCAGTGTGGTGAAAGTAATGGTCAATAGACGGAAAGAGTTCATTCCCGTTTTAGCGCAGATCCCAGAAACGACCTGAGTGAAGAGTCTCCGCAATTGGTCAACAGCATTGCCGCGTTTGCAACGATCTTGGCGAGTGCGGTCGCGTCTGCAAGCTGCACATCTGCTGGGATCGGGCTTTCACGAAATGCAACTTCATTCCGTGGACAAAAGTTTACGGCCCTGTTTCGATTCACGTCAGGCGGATGAGTGATGCACTGTTCCCACGCCGGATTATTGCGTCAGATCGGCATCGGCGGAAAGCATTGCAAGTTAATGTGAAAAACTAAACCAGAAGAAATGAGCTGCCGGAAAAAGATGCTCCAGCCAGCGCAGTCATGCCGCCAAATTTCGTCCAAAGCTGCAAATATGCGAGTGGTCGCGGCTCTGGAAAGGAGTATGAAAGAACGGACCGACAACCCAAGTGTCGGCCCGTTGCACTTTCCCCTGGCTATGCGTTCACGGCCTTCTTCTTGCCGAGCCTAACGGTCTCGTCCCTTACCCGCTCCAATTGTTCCGAGTCGGGGGCCAAGGCGCGGAAACAGATACGTGCCTTTTCCGAGAGTTCGCCCAGCTCCCGGCCCGTCCCGCGGCCCAGGAACTGTTCTCGGGCAAAGCGTTCTAACGCTTCTCCAAATACCTCGCAAGCGGTCACAGGTGATGGTTCCTCCGCTAGGCTCGTAGTCCCTGGTACCTCGGGGGGGATGATGAGTCCTCTCGTGTAAAGAAGACCGAGAGCATAGAAAAACTGAGCAGTCGCAGCAAGATGCGCTTGTTCTTTTACCTCCCTGTTCTCGTGCTCGAGAGCGGGAGCAACCGTCCTCAGAGCTTTGCCGCAGCGGAGTAATTCCGCCCGCAAAAACTCTAGGAACTCGGGCGAGAGATAGTTCCCAGCCGTTTTGCCGAAACCGGAGGTGAAGTTCTCCGGCGAAAGGTACCGAGTCTCTGCGGAGCTTACGTTACTGGGTGGTTTGGCGTAAACGACAGACAAACTGAGCAGAAAACCTGTTGCAAAATTCGCGCGGTTCCCGATGAGCCTCACATAAACTCGCGCCGCAATCGTTGCACCATTGAGCCGCAGCCTTGCCGCACACTGTTCCCATTCTGTCTTCCAAGTGGCGAACGTCTACGATCTCGCATACTGACATGTTTGCTTAAGCTACGCTTCGAGGTGAGCACACTCTAGGCTTGACCTTCGCGTTACTGAGATCGCCAATGAGCTGATAGGACTCTTTGATCAGCAGAGTGCGGATTTGGATGGCCATGGCGCGTTAAAGGACTGGACACAGATGCAGCTTGAGGAATACGAGCGCAGGCGTGACCCCATCCGGCAACTCGCAGAAGAACTCGCAACACATCAATAGGCAGCCCGGGAGTGATTTCAGGCTCCCGCGCTCTTATCTCTTTTTATCGTGTCTTTCTCGTTTGCTTCGATGGTCACCGCAACAGGCGCTCCGGGCTTGAGACGAACTTCCTCCCCCATTTCATTCACCAGAGTATTTTCAACGCGGATTTCTCGATACAGCTCTTCTGCATTCTCTACTACGATTTCAGCCTGCTCCGGTGCTTTTGGGTTGGGGGTCTTAATGATCTTCTGAACCGTTCCGGGCAAAGTAGTACTTGGCTTTTCTGTCTTTCCGTCTGAATGAGGCATTTGTGACCTTCCTTTACCGGACTATCAGTCGCAGAAGAGACCGCCCCGATCATTCGCGGCGGAAGCACGTTTACTGGCAGCACGAAGGTGCCCTGATACCTCCCCGCGCGCTACCCCTCCCAAACATGTTTGCCGCAGGCGCATCGTACGCTATCAGTGGGCTTCTTTTTTGTTAGCTGCTGTTTGCAAATTGGGCAAGGCTTCGTCATTACGTATGTCATAGCCGTGCACCTCCCTCGTTCGTGCGAAGCCGCGTGTCTAAGTACCATGCACGTCGCTTACCAGAGAAGCTGCAATCTCCAGATTTCCAAGACCAGCCCTCGGAAGGTGCGCCTTGGCAGATTAGTGTCGATATTCTGGAGAACCGCACCGGCGATTGTTCTCAAGTAAAGTGAGTACCGTTGAAATCGTTCTACAACTACAGCATTTGCCGTAGCGCAGATTTTCTCGCTCGCCTCCCAAAAGTTCCGGTAGCAGAGCTTCTCCGGCGGTTCGTTGAAACAAATGCAAACCTCCATTTTGCGTGGCACCCCTCGTGCTCTTGAGACATTTAGAGAAGATGGGAGGAAACCCGACGGCGGATGGCCGCAATCACTCCATCTACCAGAACGACACCGTCACCGATCGTATTGACACACCCGCGCCAGTTCGTGAGCGCAACGGTCGAACCGAAGCACTCCAACCGATCGTGGGTAGATTTGGTCGGTTCATCGACAGTAGCAATGTAGCAATGTTCAACTCTGCGGAGCGGTTTTGAATTTAGGAGGCAACCGGCTCTTCGGTTGCAGAAGGCGCAAGGGATTCGTCTTTCAGCAGTTTTCCCCAAGCAGTAAAGCCAATCCAAGCGAGTTCGCCACTAGATCAGCTCAACCTAGTGCCAAAAGATACTCCGATGTTCCACCCAGCCGCCCGCCGCCAAACGCTTGTTGTCGAGCACGCTCAAGTCCCAGCCAATCCAGGAATCCAGAGTGAGTCACA
>Ga0075425_100000175_pt1 | contig 56382 bp, 42 predicted proteins | sample SoiMethybrSBSTD4_FD_75300 | JGI IMG/M metagenome (GOLD analysis project Ga0075425, IMG submission 75300) | Bulk soil microbial communities from a Populus tree surrounding site in Tennessee, USA - Soil MetaG P. TD hybrid SBSTD4 | ecosystem: Environmental > Terrestrial > Soil > Tree plantation... | reverse complement strand
TCCAGCGCCAGCCGTTGCCGCATCCCGCGCGAAAAACCGCTCACCGTATCGTCGGCACGATCGGCGAGGCCGGCCGACTCCAGCGCAGCGTCGACGGTCGTCCGCGGATCGAGACCGTACAACTCGGCGAAGAACGCGAGGTTCTGCCGTGCCGAGAGTTCCGGATACAAGTGGAGTTCGTGGGCGAGCAGGCCGATGCGGATGCGAAGGGCCGCGCCGAGCCGCGCCGCCGGCTGATCGCCGTAGCGCACTTCGCCGCTCGTCGGCGTGGCCAGCGTCGCGAGAATCGTGATCAACGTCGATTTCCCCGCGCCGTTGGGCCCGAGAAGGGCGACGATATCCCCGGACGCCGCGCTGAGCGAGACCCGCGACAGCGCGCGGCGGCGGCCGAAATGGCGGGAGACGTCGAGAAGTTGAACGGATGTGAAGTCGACGCTCACGTCAGGCTGCGAGACCTGCGCGATCGGCGGGTCCCGGGCCGGCGTCGTGCGAATCGAGGGCGCTGTAGACCTGCTCCAGCGCGCTGACGAGCTCTTCGCGCCGCGCCGCGTAGCGGCGTTCGTCGACGCGTCCGTTGCGGCGGTCGTGCTCGAGGCGAACCAGGTCGGCGAACAGCTTCTCGCGCCGCGCAATCAACCGTTTGCGCGCGACTGCGGCCGCGCCGTCGTCGATCGGCCGCGACGCCGCCCAGAACCCGATCGCCGCGATGGCGACGGCAAGGACCAGCGCGATCGTGCGCGGCGCCGAGCTGTGATGCGGAAATCCGCTGATCGTGAGCAGCAGCGGCTGGCCGGCCTTCAGCTCCCCGCCCTGTCCGGCGAGGAACACATCGTTGTCGGCCGGCATCTCGCGCACGTCTTTGATCTGGGGCGACGACAGCGTCGTCTCGCCGACTTTCTTGACGACCACCGCGAGTTGCTCGATCGTCGCCGGGAATTTCTGCGCGATGTCGATCGTGCCGCCTTCGCCGGACAGCATGTAGGCCGCCTGCACGAACGTGTGGCCGGGCGCGAACGGCCCCTCGACCACGATCGAGGTGCCCTTCACCTTCGCCTGCGGCGACGACCCTTCCATGATCGTCGTGCCAGCGGCGCCTTTCGGCAGGTCGACTACGAACGGCGCCGGCGGATTCACCGGGTTGGTCGAAGTGTTGGAGACGTCGAGCAAATAGTAGAACTCGATGTTCTCGTCGTTCGGCTGCACGACGATGCGCGACTGACTGCCGATCGTAACGGCGCCGCTCACCGCCGGAGTCGGCGCAGCAGCCGGCTTCGACTTGTCGGTGGCGACGAGCATCAGTCGGATGCCGCCGCGCGTCGGCGCGGGAAACTCACGCGACTCGAGGTGCTCGCCGTCGACGTCGGCTACGGCTTTCACCGTCGAACCCGGCGGCACGTCGTTGAACTGCGCGCGGCCGGCGTCGTCGGTCTGCACCGTCAATTCCTTGCCACTGGCCAGCAGCTTCACCGGGTGATTGACGATGTTGTTGGAGAGCGAGCCGCGGATCAGACGAACCGAGATGGCGCCGTTCGGCAGATCGTCCACCGGCCGCGGGATGCCGCTCATCTCCCTGGGATCCGGCATCGCGAAGCCGCCCTGGGCGCTCGCTTCGATCGCGACGCAGAGGGCGCAGAGAAGGCAGAGGCCGCAGAAAATGCGCAGATGTTCCGACCTGCCTGGCCTGCCTGACCCGCCCGCCCTCGTCACAGTTTCGCTCCGCAGCTCTTGCAGAACTTCGCGTCGTCGTCATTCGGCGTCGCGCACGCCGCACAGACACGCTCGGCTGAGGCCCTTCCGTCTTCGGAGCGCGAAGGCTTTAGCCGAGCATCCTGCTCGGGCGCGCCGAGCCGCTTCGCCAGATCCTTTTCGATCTGGTCGCGATAGCTGGCGCCTGAGTCGAGCTGCTTGATCAGCCCTGCCGCGCGGAGACGAAGCCGCCCGGCCATCTCGGTGAAATCCTCGTCGGACAGCCGCCCCATCGCGCGATCGAACTCGAGTTCCTTGATCGATCGCAGCGTCAGCAGCTTCTCGCGCTCGAGCGCCGCGCGCGTCCGCTCGCCGATCATGATCGTGCGTTCTTCCTCCGCGGCGACGAGCGGCCGCACCGTGCGCAGCGTCGTGTAGCCGACCAGCGCCGCGGTGCCCATCAACACGCTGAGGAGCACGATGGCCGTCGGACCCTGGCCGCGGGCCACGAAGGTAATCGCGGTCGCGCAGCCGAGCGCGGCGAGGACGAAGAATTGCCAGGGTTGAAGTCCGGTGTCGGCGTCGCGATCGGGCGCGCCGCCGGTGCTGCGCGCCGATCCTGTAGCGTCCGCCTTCAGCCGGACTTTCTCAGTCGAGGTCGCGGAGCTCATCGTTGATCCGCTCGTCGAGCGCCGCGTCGATCGGCGCCGCGGGCGCGGCGTCCAGATCGCTCTTGCGCGTCCACTTCACGGCGGCGAATCCGACTGCGACCGCGCTGGCCGCGCCGATCAGGTACGGAAAAAGCCACGCCATCCGGTTGAAGCCCTTGTCGATCGGCGCGCCGAGCATTTCCTCGCCACCGTACTTCGCCATGAACGCCTGGATGATCTGGTCGCGGTTCTTGCCTTGATCGATCATCGCCGCGAGCTCGCCGCGCATCTGGTGCGACGTGCTGCAGTTGTCCTTGCGGCACTCGGCGAGCGTCTGATGGCCGCAGGCGCCGCAGGTGCAGACGATTTCGTGCTGCATCTGCTTCTCGAACGGCGTGCGCGCGTAATACGACGACCGCGTGTCCTCGGCCCCGCCCATGCCCGCCTGGGCATAGGCCGGCGCGGCGCCGGCAAGCAGCATCAGCAGCAGCAACGCGATCGTGCTGGTTGCCGCCGCTTCGGCCGGCAGCTTCGACATCGCGAACGCGAACGAGCGTTCCGGCAGCAGTGCGATGCCAGTGCCGAGCGCCATCACCCCAAAGCCAATCCAGATCCAGTTGACCAGCGGGTTGACGACCAGTTGCAGCGTCGCCGACTGATCGGCGAGATCGAAGCCGCCGAGCACGGCGTAGAGGTCCTCCGCCGGCGTGCGGCGAATCGCGACCTCGGTCGTCGGCTCCTGCTCGTGGCGCCGGTAGGCCCAGCGCGCCGGATACAGCCGGTCGATTTCCTTACCGTTCACGTAGACGGTGAGGTACGCCGTGGTCATCTGTTTCTGACCGTCGTCGCTCACCTTGATGCCGTCGCTCTTGATCGTATAGCGGCCGATCTTCGTTTCCTGGCCGACCTTGAGCAGCACCTGTTCGTCGAGCTTGCGAACGTTGCCGGCGAAGCCGAAGAAGATCAGGACGATGCCGACGTGAACGATATAGCCGCCGTAGCGCCGCTTGTTGCGGCCGACGAGGCCGACGAGCGCCGTCAGCATGTCGGTCCCGGTGTTCTTCTTGCGAATCCGGGCGCCGCGCCAGAACTCCTGGACAACCGTGCCGACGACCAGCCCGCACAGCGCAAAGCACAGTCCGGCGGACCACAGCGGAATCCGGAACAGCATCGCCACCGCGCCGGCCAGCAGTCCCGCCACGACCGGCCACAAGAAGCTGTCGAGGAGGTTCTTCACCGTTGACTGCCGCCACGCCAGCAGCGGTCCGACGCCAGTGAGGAGCAGCAGCACCAGGCCGACCGGCGCCATCCACTTGTTGAAAAAGGCGCCGGCAACGGTGAGGCGTTCGCCGGTGACGGCTTCGCTCAGCGTCGGGAACATCGTGCCGAACAGGACGAACAGCGCGGCGAACAACAGGATCCAGTTGTTCAGCATGAACGCCGCCTCGCGCGACAGCCACGAGTCGAGCTCGTTGCGCGCCTTGAGCAGCGGCAGCCGCCAGATCACCAGCGAGAAGCTGAACACCAGGATCACGACCATGAACCCGGTGAACAGCTTCGCCAGCACCGGGTCGTCGCCGAACGCGTGCACCGATTGCACGACGCCCGAACGCGTCATGAACGTGCCGAAGATGGTGAGGAAGAACGTGACGATGACCAGCGTGACGTTCCAGACGCGCAGCATGCTGCGCCGTTCCTGGACCATCACCGAGTGCAGGAACGCGGTCGCCGTGAACCACGGCAGCAGCCCGGCGTTCTCGACCGGATCCCACGCCCAGTAGCCGCCCCAACCGAGTTCCTCGTAGGCCCAGATCATCCCGAGCGTGAGGCCGAAGGACAGAAACAGCCAGCTGAACATCGTCCAGCGGCGAACGGCGCGCAGCCACGAGTCGTCGAGATGGCCGGTAATCAGCGCCGAGATTCCGAACGCGAACGGAATCGTCATCCCGACGAAGCCCGTGTAGAGCGACGGCGGGTGGATCGCCATGTAGACGTTCTGCAGCAGCGGATTGAGGCCCTGCCCTTCCGTCGGCGCGTTCGCCAGGTAGGTGGTGAACGGATTCCGGTGCACGATCATCAGGAACAGGAAGAACATCTGCACCGTGGTGATCGTGGCGACGACGTAGGGGATCAGCTCGCGATGCCGCTCGCGGTTGACATACACCGCGATCGAGCCGAAGACGGCGAGCAGGAAGACCCAGAACATGATCGACCCGTCCAGCCCGCCCCAGTACGACGTAATCTTGTAAAAGAACGGCTGGACGCTGTCGGAGTAGTGCTCGACGTACTTGATCGAGTAGTCGTTGGTGAGAAACGCGTTGATCATCACCGCCGACGCCGCGACCATCAGGGCGGTGACGAGGTGGAACGCGCCGATGCCGCTCTCAATCAGCGGGCGCGACCGCCGGCGCGCGCCCACGACGGAGACGACCGCCGCGTAGCTGCACACGACGAACGTCGCGAGAAGAAGCGCTGCGCCGAGTGAAGCCATGAGCTCCTACGTTCCGGCCGAAGCCGATTTTTCTTGTGCTTCGTACTTCGAGGGGCACTTCGCCATGACGCCGTTCGGGTCGGTGTGGAAACCGGCGGGCGTCAGCTTGCCTTTCAACACCACCTCGGCTTCGTCCTTGAACGTGTCCGGCACGATCCCGTTGTAGGTGGCGTCGACGACGCCGCCGCTGGTGCCCGCGGCGCGCGCTGGATTGTTCTGAACCTTGAAGCGCCACTCGAGCGAGTCGCGCTTGCGCATGATCGACCCCGGCACGACATAGCCGTGGAGCTGCAACTGCTTGCCGGACCATTCGTGGGCCTGCGGCAGCACCTCGTCGACGTTCTTGTAGTACTCGGTGCCCTGGCGGAGCGTCGTCCACATCATTCCCGCGAATGCCAGCACGAGCACGACCGCAGTCAGGGTCACTTTGATATATCGATGTGCCATAAGGACTTCCGCGAGAAGGCCGTCACGTCAGAATAACGTGCCTCACCCCTCGATGCAAGGAGCGGTACCGCTGATTCTGGCCGATTTTAGCGCGGGTCGAGGTTCTGGTGCCGGATTTCCGTTAGGACGGCGGCGACCACCCGGTCGCATCGGGTCGCATGAAACTGGAAGGCCAGTGACGCTGAGCCGCCAAGCCGGTCCGTGAGCATCCGCCGCACCATGGCGCGGGCGCGATGCAGGCGCGTCTTCACAGCTTCTTCGCCGACGCCGAGGCCCTCCGCCGTCTCGCTCGTGCTCAGGCCCTCGACGTCGCGGAGCATGAACACCGAGCGGTAGGTCTCTGGAAGCGCGTCCACGGCGTCTTCGATCAACCGGCCGAGCTCCCCGGAATACGCCTGCCGTTCCGGGCTCACCTCGGACGTGCGCATCGCGCCGGCGGCGTCGTCGATGTCGTCGTCGTTGATGCCCAACGTTTCCTCCGGACGCTGTTTCCGTCGACGCGCGAGCGCTTCGTAAATCGTGATCCGGGTGAGCCAGGTCGAAAACTGCGCCCTCGACTCGAACTGCTTCAGGTGAACGAACGCGTTGATGTACGCCTGCTGCATCACGTCTTCCGCCTCGGCCTCGTCCTTCACGATGGCGCGAGCGGCGCGGTAGACGCGCTGATTATGCCGCCGCATCAGAACCTCGAACAGCGAGGTCTCGCCGCCGCACACCCGTGCGACGATTTCCGCGTCGCTGAGGGTGGCCATCAGCGTCTCCGGCGTCATGCAACCCATTAGAGTCCGGATCCCCTGTGGAGGTTGCAACCGCGGCCATTGTCACCTTTTCGCGCCGGCCGACTCTGATTGGGGCATGGAGGCACTGCCTATGAAGAAATCGGCCTCGGCAACGCTTGTCGTTGCCGTCTGTGTGGCCGCCGTCTGGACCGCCGCGTTCCTCGCACCTCATGCGGAAGCGCGCGAGGGCAACGACGATCGCTCGTTCGACAAGGCGATCAGCAAGAACGCCAGGGATCTGTTCTCGCGCGGCCGCGAGACGTTCAGATTCGACACCTTCGGCGACGAACACTTCTGGGGCGACACGCTCAAGCTGCACCAGGCGATTGAGGGCTCACGTTTCGGCGGCGTCGGCGCCGGCATCAGCCCGGCAACCGCGCTGAGTCTCGGCCTCAAGGTGGACCTCGACGCGCTGCCGGCAACGCTGGTCGATGCCATTCGCGCCGGCAAGGTCGATCTCAAGGATCCGGCGAACACCCTCGCGCTGCTCCGGTTGAATGCCGTCCTCGGCATCGTGCCGATCGGCACCAACGCCACCGGCGGAATGCAGTCGATGGGCGTGACCTGCGCCTTGTGCCACTCGAACGTCGACAATTCGTTCGCGCCGGGCATTGGGCACCGCCTCGACGGATGGGCGAATCGCGATCTCAACGTCGGCGCGATTATCGCCGCGGCGCCCGATCTCAGCGTCGTGGCGGCGCTTCTCCAGGTGGATCAGCCGACCGTGCGCGCCGTCGCGAACAGTTGGGGGCCCGGCAGATTCGACGCGGAACTCTTCCTCGACGGCAAACCGTTCCGTCCCGATGGAAAGACCGCGGCCACGCTGATTCCGTCGGCGTTCGGCCTCGCCGGCATGAACCAGCACACCTACACCGGCTGGGGCAGCGTGCCCTACTGGAACGCGTTCGTCGCCAACCTCGAGATGCACGGTTCGGGCACGTTCTTCGACCCGCGCCTCGACGACGCCGCCAAGTTCCCGGTCGCGGCGCGCGCCGGCATGGGCCACACCCGCGCGGACGAGGACAAGGTGACGGCGAAGCTCGCGCAGCTGCAGTTCTACCAGCTCGCGATTCCTGCACCGGCCGCGCCGGAAGGCACCTTCGACCGCCGCGCCGCCGCGCGCGGGCAGACACTCTTCAACGCGCGCGCGAACTGCGCGTCGTGCCACGTCGCGCCGCTCTTCAGCGAACCGGGCTGGGCGATGCACAGCGGCGCGGAGATCGGCATCGACGATTTCCAGGCGAGCCGCTCGCCGGACGGCATGTATCGCACAACGCCGCTGAAGGGCGCGTGGTCTCACGCCAAAGGCGGCTACTACCACGACGGCCGGTTCGCCACGCTGCTCGACGTCGTCAAGCACTACAACGACACGTTCAGCCTGCACCTCAGCGCCGCGGAGATGAACGACCTCGTGGAGTACCTGAAATCTCTGTAAGCAGCTCGCGAACGCAGGCGACCGGCAGGCCGACGACGTTCGAATAGGACCCTTCAATCCGCGGGATGAAGCGGGACGCGAAGCCCTGGATGGCATACGCGCCCGCTTTGTCCCGTCCCTCTCCGGTTGCCACATACCACGCGATGTCGTCGTCGGTGAGCGGCGCGACGTGCACACGCGTCGTCTCGACGCGTCCCAATTCGGATCCGCCGCGGCGCAGGCTCACGCCCGTGAGCACCTCGTGAACGCCGCCCGCGAGCCGCCGCAGCATCGTCGCCGCGTCGGCAGCGTCACGCGGCTTCGCGAGAATCTCGCCGTCGACGACGACCGTCGTGTCCGCGCCGAGCACGATCACATCGGCAGGCCTGAAGGCCTGCGCTACTGCGTTCGCGGCGACGTTGTCCGGGGTAGCGCAGCCCTTCAGGGCTGCCATGGCTGCCGCCGATTTGTCGGCCGCGAGCCGCCGCACGTACGACGCCGGCACTTCGCCGTCGCGAATCGATTCGTCGACGTCGCCGACCAGGACGTCGAACTCGTACCCGGCCGCGCGCAGCAACTCAGCACGGCGCGGCGAGGCTGAAGCCAGGATCAACCGCACATGCGGATGATAAGATCAATGACGTGCGTCCCCTGCAGCAGGCGATCCCAGGTGCACTGACCGAAATTCTCCGCGCCGCGCCGTTGTCCGATGGCAAGGTCGGCTTTGCCTGGCGCACCGCCGTTGGCGCGGCGCTCGAGCGCGTGACCACCGTGAAGCTCGTGCAACACGTGTTGATCGTCGAGACCGCCGGCCCGCAGTGGTCGCAGGAGATCATGCGGTCGTCACCGTTGATCCTCCGGCGCCTGCAGCATCTGCTGGGTGCGAGCGTGGTCGAGACGATCGAGGTCCGGCGTGCGTGAATCGGTGATCGTGTCGGCGGTGCGCACGCCAACCGGAAAATTCCTTGGCGCGCTGAAGTCGTTCACCGCGCAGCAACTCGGCGCCTGCGTCGTCCGCGAGGCGGTGCGGCGCGCCGGCATCGATCCAGGAATCGTCGACGAGTGCATCATGGGCAACGTCGTCTCCGCCGGGCTCGGCCAGAATCCGGCGCGGCAGGCGGCGCTCAACGGCGGGCTCCCCGACCATGTGGCCGCGCTCACCGTTAATAAGGTGTGCGGCTCCGGGCTGAAGGCCGTGATGCTCGCCGATCAGGCGATTCGCGTCGGCGACATCGACGTCGCTGTCGCCGGCGGCATGGAGTCGATGAGCAACTGTCCGTACCTGCTGCCCCGCGTCCGCGACGGTCTGCGGATGGGCAACGCCGAGATCCTCGATTCGATGATCAACGACGGCCTGTGGTGTGCCTTCGAGCAGTGCCACATGGGAAATTCGGGCGAGGTGGTCGCCGAGCATTACAAGGTGGGCCGCGCGGCGCAGGACGACTACGCGGCGCGCAGCCATCAGAAAGCGGCGCGCGCGCAGGCCGAAGGCGCCTTCAAGGACGAGATCCTGCCGGTCAGCATCGCGCAGAAAAAGGGCGCTCCGATCGTGGTCGATCGCGACGAGGCGGTGCGCGCCGATACCACCGCGGAAACCCTCGCGGCGCTGAAGCCGGCGTTCAAGAAGGACGGCACCGTCACCGCCGGCAACGCGCCCGGCGTCAACGACGGCGCCTCCGCGCTCGTCGTGATGGATGCGACGCGCGCGCGGTCGCTGGGCGTGTCGCCGCTGGCGCGCATCGTCGCGCAGGCGACCAGCGGGCTGGCGCCGAAGTTCGTGCTGATGACACCGGTCGAAGCGGTGCGCCGCGTCGCCGAGAAAGCGGGCTGGGATCTTGCCGATGTCGATCTCTTCGAGCTGAACGAGGCCTTCGCTGTACAGGCGGTCGCCGTCCTCGACGAGCTCGGAATCGACCAGGGAAGGGTGAACGTCAACGGCGGCGCCGTCGCGCTCGGCCACGCCATCGGATCGAGCGGCGGCCGCGTGCTCACGACGCTCCTCTACGCACTGAAGCACCGCAACCTCTCGCGCGGCATCGCGACGCTCTGCCTCGGCGGCGGAAACGGCGTGGCCGTCGCGGTGGAGCGCATGTAAGTGCCATCGCACGCCACGAAGACACGAAAACACGAAGAAGAAATTCTGTTAACGAAAAAAGTCTTGTCTTCGTGCTCTCGTGGCTTCGTGGCGGCCCCACCATGCTGATAAAGACGGTGGGCGTAATCGGCGCGGGCACGATGGGCAACGGGATTGCGCAGGTGTTCGCGCAGTCAGGGTTCACGGTGCGGCTCGTCGACGTCGCGCAGCCTATGCTCGATCGCGCACGGACGACGATCGAGAAGAGCCTCGGCAAGTTCGTCGACAAGGGCAAGCTCACCACTGCCGACCGCGAGGCGATGCTCGCTCGGCTCACGACGACGACGACGGTTGACGATCTTGGCGATGCCGACTACGTCGTCGAAGCGATCGTCGAAGATGCGCCGGTGAAGCAGGCGCTGTTCCGCAGCCTCGACGCGCTCACCCGCCCCGACGTGGTCCTCGCCTCGAACACCTCATCTATCTCGATCACGCTGCTCGGCGCGGCAACGAAGCGGCCTGACAAGGTCCTGGGGATGCATTTCATGAACCCGGTGCCGCTGATGACGCTCGTCGAGATGATTCGCGGCCAGGCCACGTCCGTCGAGACGATGACGACGGCGTCCGAGCTGGCAAAGACGCTTGGCAAGACACCGGTCGAGGCCGCCGACTACCCTGGCTTCATCGCCAATCGCATCCTGATGCCGATGATCAACGAGGCGATCTTCGCCGTGATGGAAGGCGTGGGCACGCCCGACGCGATCGATGCGGTGATGAAGCTCGGAATGAACCACCCGATGGGTCCGTTGACGCTCGCCGACTTCATCGGCCTCGACGTCTGCCTCGCCATTCTCAACGTCCTGCACGACGGCCTCGGCGATCCCAAGTACCGTCCATGCCCGCTGCTCCGCCGGATGGTCGCTGCCGGGCAGCTTGGCCGTAAGAGCGGGCGCGGGTTCTACTGCTACTGAGCGGGTCAACTGCAATTAAGAATTTGGAATTTGGGAATTTGGAATTGGGACATCGTGCGCCAGGTGCGGACACTTCTGACATTAGGATTTTCCGAACGCTGCAAGCCCGTGTACGAATTCCAAATTCCAAATTCCAAATTCCGAATTTCTAATTGCGCTGCTGCCGCGCGCGCGCGTACCAGACCAGCGCGAGGATCGGCAGCAGGATCAGACATTCCTGCGCAACCGCAATCGCGTTCTGCCGGATAATCGGCGCGGTGAAAAATTCCTGCCGCGCGGTCTGGCGGAAGAGATCGAGATTGGAGATGAACCAGCGGCGGCTGAACGGCCACAACAACTGGATGCCGAAGGGCGGATAGGTGTCGGCGGCGAGCCAGTCGAGCAGGAGGTGCGAGCCGTAGCTGAGCCCGCAGATGAGCGCGACGCGCCGGCGCACGTGCGTTCCGACGCGCGACGCGCGACGCAGGGCTTGCCCGCCGAAGCGCGACGCGCGAAGGCGGGTGACCTGCCCTGTCACCGCCGCTGCGACAATGGTGACGAGCAGGATCGCGGTGATGCTGTGCGTTGCGGTGCGGTGGGCGCCGGGGACCAGCAGATCGAGGTCGGGGGCCGCTGCGAGCGCGACGTAGATCGGGAGCCATCGGTCGGAGAGCGTTCGGCCAACGCTGTCTCCCGGTTCCGCGAGGCTGACCGTCCACGCGATGGCGACCCCACCTAGGGCATGGCCAATTGGGCTAGGCATGAAAGGGCGATCATCGCAGATTCTGCGATCCCGGCGCCACGGAGGCGAAAGTGCCCATCAGCGTAAAATGCTGATGGACAACTTGTTGACGCGCTCCATTCACGAAATTGCGCTTGACTTTCGCCCGGCACGTATCTAGAATAGCCGGGCTTTCGGAGGTACCCACGAATGCCGATCGAACGAGATGAACGTCAGGAGCGCGAGCGCCAGAAGGCCGTCGACATTGCCTTCGGACAGATCGAGAAACAGTTCGGGAAGGGTTCGATCATGCGCCTGGGCCAGAAAGGCGCGATCCAGCCGATCGAGGCCATCCCCACCGGCGCCATCAGCATCGACTTCGCGCTCGGCGTCGGCGGCGTCCCGCGCGGTCGCGTCGTCGAGATCTTCGGTCCGGAGTCGTCGGGCAAAACCACGCTGGCGCTGCAGGTGATTGCCGAAGCGCAGAAACTCGGCGGCATGGCTGCGTTTGTCGATGCCGAGCATGCGCTCGATGCCATCTACGCGCAGAAACTCGGCGTCGACATCGACAACCTGCTCGTCTCGCAGCCCGACAACGGCGAACAGGCGCTCGAGATCGTCGAGGTCCTGATCCGATCCAACGGCGTCGATGTCGTGGTGGTCGATTCGGTTGCCGCGCTCGTCCCGAAGGCGGAGATCGAAGGCGAGATGGGCGAGGCGCAGATGGGACTGCAGGCGCGGCTCATGTCGCAGGCGCTGCGGAAGCTCACCGGCGCCGTCTCGCGCTCCAAGTGCTGCCTCATTTTCATCAACCAGCTGCGCGAGAAGATCGGCGTCATGTTCGGCAACCCGGAAACCACGACCGGCGGCCGCGCGCTGAAGTTCTATTCGTCGGTCCGCATGGACATCCGCCGGATCGCGAGCATCAAGGACGGCGACGCCGTTGTCGGCGGCCGGACGCGCGTGAAGGTGGTGAAGAACAAGGTCGCGCCGCCGTTCCGCGAGGCCGAGTTCGACGTGATGTATGGCGAGGGCATTTCGCGCAGCGGCGACCTGCTCGATCTCGCGGTCGACAAGCGGATTGTCGAGAAGAGCGGCGCCTGGTTCGCCTACGGCGGCGAGCGGCTCGGCCAGGGTCGCGAGAACGCGAAGCAGTTCCTCAAGGACAACCCCGAAGTCTTCAAGGCGATCGAAGAGCGCGTCCGCCGCGAGCTCGGCATGACGCGCGAAGAAACCGTGGCCGTGTAGGAGCGCGACGCCGGTCAACCCTTTTCTCCCCGGCTCCATCCAACCGGGGAGAACTGGGAGGACCCGTATGTTCCGCTCCGCCAGAGTGTTCGCCCTTGCCGTGGTGATCGCGCTCGTCGCGCCGCTCTCGGCTCAGAACGCCGCCGTGCACGGCACCTGGACGGCCGAGCTGCGCGACGGCAAGGCGTTTCTTCAGGTCCACACCTCCCCGCCGGCCGACTGGAACGGCGACCGCTGGCGCGGCGACTGGAACATGGGCCAGAGCATCCCGATTGACGAGGTCGGCGGGCTGCCGCGCAACGACAACCAGTTCACCGTTTCCAGCGTCAAGTTCGAGTTGCGGCGCGAAGCGGGCACGCTCGACTTCGACGGCGCCTTCCGCGACGGCCGCGGCGCCGGACTCTTCACCTTTGCGCCGCGCAACGAGTACGCGGCGGAGATGCGCGCGCTGGGCTACACCGACGATCTGCCGATCTGGCGCCGCTTCCAGCTGGCGGTTCACGACGTCGGCCCGAAGTACATCCGCGCGTTGAAGGCCGAGGGCTACGACACGCTCACGCTGGACGATGTCCAGCGCGCGAAGACGCACGGCGTGACCATCGAGTACATCCACGACCTGAAAGGCCTCGGCTACCGTACCGCGACGCTCGAAAACCTGGTGCGGACGCGCGATCACGGCGTCACCGCGGACTACGTCAAGGCCATGCGCGCCGAGGGCATTCCGTCAACCGCGACGCTCGACGAACTGGTTCGCCTGCGCGATCACGGCGTCACGCAGCAGTACGTCCAGGAGATGAAGAAGGCCGGCTTCGCCAGCGCGCCGATCGAGGATCTCGTTCGCGCCCGCGATCACGGCGTCACGCCGGAGTTCGTCAGCGAAATCCGCGGCCTCGGGTTCAACGTCTCCGGCCTCGACGCCTACATCCGCCTGCGCGACCACGGCGTCCGGGCCGGACTCGTCCAGGATCTGAAGGCCGCCGGCTACGACAAGCTGGGCCCGGAGGATCTCGTCCGCGTGAAGGACCACGGCGTGACCGGCGCGTTCGTCCGCGAGCTCGGCGCGCAGGGATTCAAGAATCTTCCGATCGAAGACATCGTGCGCGCGAAGGATCATGGGGTCAGCGCCGAGTACATCGCCGACATGAAGGAACTCGGGCTGAAGGATCTGACGCTGGCGGAAATCGTGCGCCTGCGCGACCACGGGATCACGCCGGGCTTCGTCAATCACGTCCGCGCCCGCGGCTACAAGCCGGCCGACGCGGACGAACTGGTGCAACTGAAGAACCGCGGCCTTCGCTGAGCGATCTTCGGCGTCCTCGCCTGCCGATCCCCGGACGTTCGTGCCGCCGCCGGCGCTTGCGCTGCGCCGCCGCGAGCCGTTATCATCGAGGTTCACACCTCGGGGCGAGGTAGCTCAGTTGGTAGAGCATACGACTGAAAATCGTAGTGTCGACAGTTCGATTCTGTCCCTCGCCACCATTCGCAACTTGTTCCCCCACCAAGACGTTTGGGTTCAATGTCGGACCCCGTCGATCGCCCGCTACCGATTGGTTTGACAGACTTTTGGCAGCTTGGATCGTGGTAGCGCTGTGTCATCTTCGTCTGGGGCTCGGCGATGATGTGTGTGGCCACGGCATCCAACCGGGCGTTCTCCTCGATGGAGAGAAACCCGGCAAACCGTAGCGAAGTGCCCGATGGGCGTGAGCACGACGCGCGCGATCCAGACCGTGGCTCCCAAGACCGTGAGCTCTGACACGTTGTAGAGCGGCTCCGAGTCGTCGAATCGTTCGACCAGGAAGGTGGCTAGCCGCGTCATTCGGCCTCGCATGACAGCAGCGGGTCCATGGCGAGTGGCCGATAGTACAGCCCCACCATGAGCAACAGGTGTAACGTCACTCCGTCTTCATCCCGGTCACATGGGTAACTGTAAAGGCGACGGAGACGGGACGTCGCTGCAGCCTAGCGCCACCTTCACAGGTACGGTGCTCGTCAACTTGCAGTCGCGGATCGGGTGGTGGATTTTCCCACCAGCCGCGTCGGCGCCGCCTTTAGAGAAACCCTTGGAAAACCCTTGCTGGAACCGCTCGCCGACCGTGGGAGCATGACCTAGCGGATGTTCCGGTCGTCAGGAACAGGAACAGGGCTGGAATGACGCGCCGTCGAAAGCTGTGCGGGCGGGGGCCGGCCACTGGGAACCGACGCTGCCCCGACGTCGGAGGCCGGTGCCCCGCTCCACGACGGGCGAGGGCGCGCTTCGCCGCAAATTCCGACACACGTCAGGCGATCCGTTTGGCGACTAGCCGCGGCGAATCGCGCCGCTCACGCCGCCACGACCACTCGCTCAACTTAGTGACGCATCTGAGCCAACCATCATCTGTCCGGCGAGCCGCGGATCTGGATGACGGGGAGCGCACGACGCGGCCGCCGTGCGACAGCTGCGACGTGACGCTCATGCGCTCACTGTGCCGCCAGGCGCAGCGCGCTCCGAAAATCTCCACGCAGCGTAGAAGCGCAGGATCCAACGTGCGCCGTGGTTTCTCAGGCTGATACATCAGGACGTGTCGTACCATCGCCGCCATGGCCGCGCGGAACGAAGCCGCCATCACGCTGCGTTGGCTGCTCGACGATCTGAATGAACCGCTGACCACCGCCTGGATCGACGTGCGCGATCGGATGCGCGTGCGGACCGGACAGAATGTCACCCTCCTGACGGATTGGATTTCCGATCCGTGGGTGACGAAAGGCATCCAACCCGCCGCTATGTCTCTGCGGACGGCCACACCGATGTACGACCCGCCGGACGACATCGGGGCATGGCCGGATTTCGACGTCGCCGCCACGACAGCCGCCGCGCCGCTCATGCTCCGGCGGACCAGTCACCAGGATCTGAACGCTCTCATCTCAACGGCCGAAGCAGATGTGGACGATGGCACGCCCGCCCTCGAAGTGTTCCTGGCCTCGGAGCGGCTCATTGCCTCCCACGGCGATGAGCACATGGTGTTTGGTGAACAGGTTCGCGCCTGGATCCTCGCCTGCCTTGGCTCGCTCCTGCGAGGCATCGTGTTCAGCCCGCCAGAGACGGATCCGGAACTCATCGCGACTACGGCGGCGTTTCGCATCGGCGCTCCTCTTCAGATCACGCTGCCGAAGAACTGGGAACTGGCCAATCGATTCGGCGATCGTCACCTCGAACTTCTCCTCAATCTCACCGTCCAACCTGACGGAGCGTTCGCGCCGCTCGACCCCGCCGACTTGCGTGTCGGTCAAGGCCTTCCCTGGCAACAGGCGTGGCGATGGCTCAGCGTCGATGTCCCTGCTGAACGGTCACTCGCCGCAATACAACTCGCCGCCCGACTGCTCCGCCACCACGGTCTGCGCATTGGCCTTCACCGCGCAGTGACATCTGCCGACGAGCGATTGCGAACGCTTGCGACCGGTGTGCTGCGGCGATGGACACTCACTCTCGAGGCGATGGCCTGGGCGGAATATTCGCTCGGTCTGCCATGGGAGGCGATACGGCCGTCTGATGTCGCCTGCTTCGCTTTCAGCGCAACGAAGCCCGAGTGGCCGCGCCGCCTGCTCGCCATCAGCCACAGGTCCGCCGAGGTGAAACCGCAGCTTCGGCACATGGGTGTGTGGAAGTCGAGCCGCTGCGCCATCGACGCCACCTACATACCGTCATGGGAGACGAATACCGGCATGATTTGGGGTCTCTTCGCAACAACGCCCGCCATCGTCCGCGTGCGGACGCCTGGCTACGAGACATCTATCTGGTGCCGTCGCGAAGCCGAAATGGTTCGTCACCTCCTCGATCGGGCCGACTACTTTTCGCAGCGCCTCGCCGGCGATATCGAACACGGACAGCTCGAGGCGCTGGATCGATGGGAGACCGTTGCGCGCGGGCGTCCGCGCGACGCGGTCGAGGCGGTTCAGCCCGAATTCCCCGCCTTCGGCCTCACCGTCTGGAGTCCACGACCTTCACCGTCGTGGGAACTGGCCGTGCAGCGAGCGGCGGGCGCGCTCCGCACGATGAGCGCGTTCATCTGGGAGACGATGGGCGGTGACACTGGCTCGCACGTGGTCAGTCAAATGGTGAACCGGATTGTCGACGAACTTCGCATGCACGGCGATTTCACCGCATTCCGCGCGCCCACGAATCATCCCGGCGGCTGGCGTTCGTATGCGGTCATCTTCGAGGCCGTCGCCGCTCTTGCAATGTCGTCTGGCGCCGATCGGTTTCCGCTGCGGTTGCCGGATGCCTACACCACTGAAGACGTCGCCCGCGACAGCGAGCTTACCGACTTCATTCCGGATCTGACCTCGGGAATGCCGCGCCTCGACGATGTGCTGGTGGCGATCGAGTTCCTGCGCACCAGGTGGCCGGTGCTGGTCGATCAACGTCGGGGCAGATTCCTCATCCTCAATCTTCAAGGATTGAGTCGGCAGCAATGGATTGACGCGCCAGAATGGAGCCTTCATCGCGGCCTGGCGGCCCTGCGCGGATTACCTGTGCCCTTGTGGTTCCTCCAACTTGGCGGCCAGGGCTTGAGTGATTGGGGCCTTCCGGGCGATCCACCAATCCTCACCGAACACACCGACGCACAGTTTGGCTGGATGTTTGAGGGCTTTCCCGAGCCTGCCCACTGGCGGGGTCGATATCCTGCAGATTCCGGTCTCGCCATGTCCGACGGCCTGCGTCGCCTTCACCAAGGCTGAAGCGGGTGGGTTGATCAGCGTGCGACTCACGACTGCACTGTCGGTTGACAACGAGCATACAAGATGAACGTGAGTGGCTGATCTACTGTCTCGGGCACCCGTTCGCCCCACCGAACGGTCGCCGCGGCCCGCTGCGAACGATGTCCGAACAAATCGATCGATCGCTCACCTCGGACGCAACACCATGCTGAAGTGGTCGAACGCGTGCGGCAACGGCCGCGACGGGTCGAGTGTCGGCCTGAGCAGCTGATAGCTGGCGTCGGCGAGCATGTGGGCGACGACCGCTCTACCGATGAACATGAGCAGTTCCTTACCGGCACACATCTGCGGACCGTGGCTCAGGTGATTGAACTGATAATCGACGACGTAGTCGAAAGGTCGCTCCGGAGTGAACGTATCCGCGAATGGGAGCGTTTCGCGATCACGGTGGTTGAAGCCGTTCAGCACGAGAATCTGCGTGCCGCGGGTGACCGAGCCGACACTGAGGTCGGCGTCGCCCACGACCTCGCGGACCAGCAGCGGCGTGGTCGGCCACAGCCGCATCGCTTCGTGCAGGCACGCCTCAACGAACGACAGCGCGGCGATTGCCGCCGGAGAATTGATGTCGGCTTGCTCCAACTCGGAGCGCACCGCAGCTTCTGCCTGAGGGTGCGTCACGATCAACGCGAGCGCGCGCGCCACGTTGATCGCGAGCGTCTCCATCATCGCGAACATCCAGTGTGGTATCTGGTTTTCGACCCGTGTTCTGGCGCTCGAAGGCACGCGCGCACACCACGCGGATAGGCTGCCCTCTTCGGGCGATCGGAGGTAGCTGCGCAGCCGTTCGTAAAACGGCGCGAAGTGGCGCGAAGTCGTCCGCGCGCCGCGATTGCTCTCGCGCATCATCTTTCGGAGCCGATCCACCAGTTCACGGTCGGACCGTGCGCCGGCGCCGAAGATGACCTGCAGCATCAACGCCTCGAAGAGCGCCTGAACATCGTGCCAGGTGACCTGTCCCGCGCCAGGACGATTTCGCAGCGCCCTGACCTCGGCGGCGACGAGCGCGAGATATCGCGCCGAATCGGGATGCGTGGGCGATTGGTACGCCAGCACGGCCTCGTTGAATCGGCGACGATCCCGCCATTCGTCGCCGCGCGAAATCGTGACCGCGCCCGGCTGGAAATGTCCCATACCGCGCCGCTTGGACGGCGGATCGGCGAATACGTCCGGCGAGTGGTCGAGCACGCGCCGGATGTCGTTCACAGCGAGCACGACGAGCGCCTTCGTCGTCAGCATGCGTACGTAGAATGCGGACCCATATTTGCGGCGGAGTCGGGCAATAAAACCGACGCCGAGCGGGTCTGGATATACTCGCGCCAGCACGCCGGTCCAGAAGCGGTTCCTCGTGAAGACACCCTGAAGGAGGTACGGAAGCACGACCTGCACGTTGTAGCCAATCGTGTCCGGCAGCGACACCGACGGCACCGCCGCCGCGTCCGACTGCGCCGCCACTGCTGCCCGCTCGATCGCATCCATGAAGGCCTCCTTGTCTTCGACGGATCAGTGAGTCACTGGCGGCATGCCGACGCGGTTCCAGGGAGCGAAGGCGTTCGGGAGGCCGTGCACTGCCGGCGCGAGCTCCGGATAGTGTCGCAGCAGAACGCTGGACATGTCGGTGTCGTTGATCCAGTTCATACCAACCTGCGTGTAGACGCGCGGCGTGAAATCTGTGGTGAAGAAGCGATCACTCTTCAAGCGGCGCGACGCCATCAGCAGGAAGACGCGGAACGCCGTGTCGCTGAACCCGAACCCTTTCGGCAGGTCCTCGGCGAACATCCCGACCATCAGATCGACCCGATTCACGTCGCCGCCGTAGACTTCGCGCAACTCTTGTGCCCAGACCGGATTGCTGGTCAGCTCCTCGAAGGTGCGAATCCGGCCTCGGTGGATCAACTCGCGGAACTGGTTGTAACGAGGAACGCCTCGCTCGCGATCGCGCATCACGTCGGCGGCGGCCAGATCGACGCGCACGCCGTCGGGCGTCGTGAAGTCCCTCAACGCTTTCGGAAAGTTGTGCAGCGTGATCGCGCCGGGGTTGGCCACGCCGAGCGAGTAGAACGCATCACCCATCGTCACGTCCGTGCCAAGCGCGGTGTTTGCATTCTTCAGCGCGATGTCCAGGAAGGTGACCCGCCGAATCTCCGCCCCAGTTGCCACGGAGTAGAAGGTGTAGTCATCGGGGATGAGCGGGTGCAGCCGGTACACGGAGGTGAATTCCTCGGTCAGCGCGAAGAGCGCTCCGTGGTGATCCGTCGGAGAGCCCGGAATACCACTCACGATATCGTTGTCGCTCAACCGGCCGAGCAGTCGTGTCACGCGTTCGGAAACGAGGCCCCACCAGTTCGTCGCCATGCCGACCCGCAGCGTCGGATGCGCGAGAATTCCGGGGGTCCACTCGATCGTATGGATCTTCGCAATCAGCGCCGCGTTGATGAGACGTGCAGTCTGATATAGCTGCTCGTCGCCCCAGTTCGGGTATTCACGTTTGAGGCGGTCGCAGATCGCGTTGTGCTCGAGCGTGAACAGGGTATGCAGCAGCGCGAGCCCAAGCCACCAGTTGTTGGTGAAGCCAGTGATCGACAGGCCGGTTTCCGGATCAACCGGCAATTGTCCTCCCTTGACGCCGAGCTTGCCGTCGCTGAGGGTTCGAATCCGTTGAGACGTCATCTCGTCCGACCCGTAGATACCCGAGGCATCCCACCAGTGGGACACCTGGTTGATGTAGGTCGGCGGCGTATCGGTCTCGCCCGCGGCACGCGTCGGATCCGACGCGCTGCGCGGCAGCCGCATGGGTTTTTCGAACCATGAATCGTCGTCGGCAATCGGGATGCGGAGGTCCTCGTCGCGTGACCGGCGGATGCCTCCATGACTGAACCAGTCGTGAGTCTGGAACTGAATCCAGGCTGCAGCCAGCACGTTGAGGCTTCGCGCCGGCCGGAACGTGTCGCGTGCGAGCAGGCGGCGGCTTACTTCGCGCGGGCTCGGCTCCATCAGCGACGGTTCTGAATCGGGATACGTATGGCGGCGCGGCACGTTTCGCCCGAAGCGCATGCCGCACATCCCCATATCGGGCCGGCCCAAATCGTTAAAGCTCCCATCCACTGTGCGCGTCGTAAGGTAGGCAGGTTTCCAGGGTCCGGGATGCGGACCGAGCGCAGCCGGACTCCATGTGTCGTGAAGGTTCTGCTCGCGCAGCTCGGTCCGGAACGCGTACAGACTCATGCCGCTGAGCGGCGGCGGCAGACGATGCCAGGGTATCAGCCGGTTCACGAACGCGAAAGCCGCCGAGTAAAGTTGCTCGCCAACGGAGCGCCGGTACGGGGCCAGCGTGCCCTGAGCGGCTCTTTGGCGGGCCCGTGCCCGCGCGCTCAGTACCACGGCGACGCCGGTTGCTGCACCCACGGCCATGGCGATCAGGACTCGTCGCGTTCCAGTTCGTTGCCGTGGTGCTGGTGACCACCAACGCGAAGCGCCGGTCGGTGCGGCTGTCGCAACAATACTGTGTTCCATGCGTATCCTCGCTGCAGAGATGTCGCTACGTGACCTGCGAGCGTAGCCGAAAATCGAGGTGAAATCAGGTCAGCCGTTCAGCGAGTCACCGGCCCTCGATGGTCTTCCTGGCGGATTTGTGGGCCGAGGACACGCCGCTGATCGGCGGCAAAGAATGTCAACGTCGAAAGCCGCCCGTGATCGTCAGAATCCAAATGCGCCGCTCTCAGTCGGCTGCGGCTGCTGCGCTGCGTCCAACGTCGTTACTCCCAAACGGAACCTGCGGCGCGGCGTGACGAATGCCGTCGGCGTGCACAATGAGGCGCGTTACGCGCGGCGGTCCGGCTCGCGGTCAGCCGATCGGTCTAGATCCGGCTCACCGCGGCGAGCTGGCGGCGGACATCCGTTCCATCCCTCGTTTGGTGATCACGGGCAGCGCGGCGGGCGCGGTCAGGAAAGCGATCAGCTCACGCACGGCGTCGGCCTGCGCGGTCTTCGCGCTTACGCCGGCGACCATGACGATGTACGTCTGCAGGTCAGTGGGAAAAGCGCCGGCCAGGTCCACGCCGGTGAGCGGCAGAATCTCGCTGATTGGGAGCACTCCAAACTCCGCGTTGCCGTTGCGCAGTGCGTCGCCGACTTCGTCGCGCGTCGCCGTCAGGCGGGTTTTCCGCTCGATTGCGTCGGTCATGCCGAGCCGCTTGACGAGCGCGGCGAACGCGACGCCGCTGGCCCCTTCCTTGACGTAGGCGATCGATTTCGCGTCCTGAAGTACCCGCGTGAACGACTCGTTCGTCGTGATGTTCGGTTTGCGCGCGCCGGCGCGAACCGCGAGTCCCAACCCCGCGCGAGCGAGCGGCGTGCGCGAGCCGGCCGCGACTTTGCCTGACTTGATGAGATCGTCGATCGCGGCGGGCGTCAGGATCGCCAGATCGAACGGCTGGCCATTCTCGATGTGTTGCCGAAGCGTCGACGCGAGGTCGTAAGTCACCGCGAGCTTCTGGTGAGTCGCCTTCTCGAATCGTGGAGCGAGATCCTCCATGACGGCCTGGAAGCCGTTCGACGACAGGACTGTGAGCTGTCTGGAGGCGGCAGCCGCGGGCTGCTCCGCCCGGACGGCGGCTGACGGAGAACCTGCGTACCCGGCACCGACGGCCAACAGGGCAACGGTCGCTGCGATGAACGAGCGCATGGAGCCTCGCTTTCTGTGATCGGACGCGATCGCCGCGCGGATGCGGCCAACCGCCCGCGCTGCGCCGGCTGATTACATCGCGAAGCGCCCGGCGAGGCAAGCGTCAGCGGCATCTCTTCTCGTCAGCGACATCGCGTGCTCGACGGAAGGGACGCGAGCGCACCCGAACGGCCGCTCGGGTACGCCCAGTATTCGCGTGTCATCGCCACGTCTCGACCGAAACGCTCTTCGAGCTGCCGACGCCGCCGTCAGCGTTCTGAATCGCTTTGCCCACGATCATCCCGTTGACAGCCGCGGCGGTATATTCCCACGTGCCCTTCTGGCGAACTCGATAATCCGGCCGCTTCATCTCGGACGTGCCGTCATACCGGTCGCTGACGCTCGGATTGATCGTCCACGTGAGGTCGACGCGGCCCGTCGCACCGTAGAAGTAGAAGTTCGGGTCGTAACTGAAATCCGTGCGCACCTTCGCGGTTTTTTTTGTCACCTTGAAGTCGGTGTTCGCAATCCGCCCCGCACCATAGGTGAGGTACTGTCCGACGCAGCTGTCGTAAACGTAATACTCGATGTACGTCTCCGTGCCAGAGGTCGTGATGTTCCGCGACACCCACACCCAGCTAAAGGCGCAGCTGCCGTCGGAGGCGTAGAGACTTGCGGTGTCGCCGTTGGAAACGACCTTCGCCTGCTCGGCGAGCGCGGACGATGCGGTGACGAGCGCGACGATGATTACCAGCAGCGCGGAACGGACGGACGTCAGAAGAATGGTCTGTGCGGTCATGATGCCTCCACGAGGGGACGTGCGCGAAATGCGCAACGCACGGTGGATAGCAAAACGCCGCGCCGTTCACAGCCGACGACGCCGGATCGCGATAAGTGACGGCAAACGTTCGACCTGCGAGACACGCGGTGTCGAGCACGCGGATGGAAATCGCGTCTTTTTACTCTCCAGTCGGATAGCTGTCACGCCGTGTGGAGAGATCGGCGCGATTCGGGTTCCTGTGTTCGGCGACGGCGCGCCGAACACAGCCGTGGACGCACGCCATAGCCAGCGTTCCTGTAGAGCGTGACGGCAGAGCTGATGTACGCAAGAGCCCGCAATTCGACGCGTTTGTGCGATCCTCCTGTCATGCGCAGATTCTTCATTGCCGTCGGCGCGGGTGTCGCGATGCTCGCAGTCTGGGCGGCGTCTCGCCGCCGCCGCACCGCGGATCTCGGTAGCGTCAGCTCCACGTGGATCAGCGAGCACGTCGCACACGAAGTGGCGCCCTAACCGTTCCGCTTCACTCCGTCCTGAGCGCGGAGATCGGATCGACGCGTAGTGCGCGAAGTGTCGGCGCAAGCGTGCCGACGATGGTCATCAGCACCGACAGGCCGACGGCGCCGGCGATCGTGACCGCGTCGGCCGGATGCACGCCGGCGAGCAACGCCTCCATGCTGCGACCCGCAGCGTAGGCGAGAAACACTCCGGGGACGACTCCTGCAAGCGACAGCTTCACGCCGCGCGACAGAACCATCGCCAGAATGTCGCGGCGCTGCGCGCCCAGCGCGATCCGTACGCCGATCTCCGCCGTGCGCTGCGATACGGCGAACGACAGGAGCCCGTGAATGCCGACCGCGGCGAGCACGAACGCGACCGCGGCGAACGCCGCGAGCACGCGCACCTGCACCACCCGCGACGCCGTCTCGCGATCGACCAGATCGGGAAGCGTCTGCACGTCGGTGATCGGCAGCTTCGGATTGGCGCGGCGGATGATGTCACGCACCGCCGGCGCCAGCGCCGCGGGATCACCGCCCGTGCGGATCGCCAGCGCCTTCGGCGCGTAGAACGTGATCATGTCGTCGTCCACCTGTTGCGACGACAGGTAGACCTGCGGCTCGCTCTTTCGCTCGAGGCCGCGGAACTTGACGTCGGCGGCGACGCCGACGATCTCCCGGTCGGCGAACGCGAACGTGAAATGGCGGCCGATCGGATCCTGGTCTGCAAAGTACCGTTTCGCGAACGACTCGCTCACCACGGCGGCGAACTGGCGGTCGCGGCTGTCGCCGGCGCTGATGTCGCGGCCCCGCTTCAGCGCGATGCCGAGCGTCTTGAAATAGCCCGGCGTGACGTAGCGGATCGCCGCCACGTTGTTCGCGCTGCGGATGCCCGAGGCCTCGTCGGTGTCGCCCTTGACCGATACCGGCCACATCCCGCCGCGAAAGCTGGACATCGGCATGAAGCTGATGAAGGCCGCCGACGTCACGCCACGGAGCGCCGTAACTTCCGCGACGACCCGCGCATAGAACGCCTCGCGCGTCACGACGCGGTTGTAGTCCGGCAATGGCAGGTCCGTCTGCAGCGTCAGCACGCCGGCGGCCTGGAAGCCCGGATCCAGTTCCTGCACCGTCAGCAGCGCGCGAATCAGCAGCCCGGTGGAGACCAGCAGCACCACCGATGCGGCGATCTCGGCGACGACGAGCGCCGATCGAAGGGCTTCCTTCTGGCCGCCGCCGGCTCGCGTGCCCTCGCGCAGTCCGTCCAGGTCCGGGCTGCGGCCGGCGCGGCCGACCGGCGCCATGCCGAAGACGATACCGGTAGCAACGCTCAACGCGGCTGCGACGGCGAGCACGCGAAGATCGACGGTAGGAGTCGAGCTGATTGGCAGACCCGACGGAACCAGCTGCGCGAGCAATGGCACGGCCGCGACGGCGAGGGCAATCCCGAGCGCTCCCCCGACTGCGGCGAGCAGCAGGCTCTCGGTCATCAACTGACGGGTCAGGCGCTCGCGCCCGGCGCCGATCGCCGCGCGGACCGCGAGCTCGCGGCGGCGGCCGAGCGCGCGCGCAAGCAGCAAGTTGGCGAGGTTCGCGCAGGCGATCAGCAGCACGCATCCGGCGGCACCTGAAAGCGCCAGCAGGAGCAGCCGCGACCGCTGCGACACGTCGTCGCGGACTGGATACACGAGCGCGCCGGTGTCTTTGTTCTCGCGCGGGTGCTGCCGCTCCGACTGCGCGGCGATCAGGCTCATCTCGGTCTGCGCGCGCTCGATCGTGACGCCGCGCTTCAGTCGGCCGACGCCGTAAAACTTGTTGTTGGTCCGTTCGCTCTCCTGGTAGTCGCCGCCGGTGAAGCGCGCCGGCACCCAGAAGAGGACGTCGCTGCTCGGGAAGTGAAACTCGCGCGGCATGACGCCGACGACCGTGACCGGCGCATCGCCGAAGACCAGCGTTCGACCGAGGATGTCAGGGTCGCCGCCGAACTCGGTCTGCCACAATCGATAGCTCAGAATCACGACCCGCGCTGCGCCCTGGCGCTCGTCATCAGCCGTGAACGATCGGCCAACGATCGGCGCGACGCCGAGCGTCGGCATCAGGTCGGCGCTGCAAGTCGCGCCGGACAACCGTCTCGGCTCTGATCCGCCGGTCATCGTCACGGCAATCCCGGTATAGATGGCCAGCGACTCGAACGAGGTCGCAGCCGCTTTCCAATCGCGATAGTTCGGCGCCGACAGTTCCATGCCCGCGTAGCCCGGGGTCGTCTCCAGGAGCATGACGAGGCGATCCGGGTCGCGGAACGGGAGCGGCCGGATCAGGACGAAGTCGGTGACGGAAAACGCCGCGGTCGTCGCGCCGATACCGAGCGTGAGGATGAGGATCGCCGTGATCGCGAACCCTGGAGAGCGCCGCATGCCGCGCACCGTGTAGGACACGTCCTGCTTGAGGAGATCGACGTGCACGGCCGCTGCGTTCACGAACACCTCGCCAATGGTGCTCAGCCAGATGCCCAGGGTGGCAGCGCCGCGTCCCTGCTGCAGCCGTCGTGCGAACAGCGGCCGCATCTCGCCGCCGTACTCGTTGCGAAACGAGGCCGGGTACAGACGCAGCAGCCAGTCGTAAAGCCTCATGCTCAGAACCCTCACGCCTTGCCCGGCGCGAATCCGGCCGCACGCGCCATCTTGACGAGTTGCGTCAGCCTGCGCGCTTCGGCCTTCGCAACGACGGTTCCGAGCGCGGTAATCCGGTAGTAGCGCCGCCGCTCGTCGTCATCCTCGGGCGCCGGCCGATCGCGTGTTTCGACAAGCAATCCCTGTTCGAGCATTCGCTGAATCGACCGATACAGCGTCCCGGCGCTGAGCGTCAGCTCTCCGCCAGTCCGCGCTTCGACGTCCTGGATGATGGCGTAGCCGTGCCGGTCCTCGTCGGCGAGCGCCAGCAGGATGTGGAACGTCGCCGGCGGCAGCGGCAGCAGGCCGGCGGCTTCCTTCGAGATCTCGTTCATGCCGGAACTATAGCCACCATGGATATATTGTCAACGGCTATACTCAGGAGTGACGTGCGTGCTAGAAACCCGGTGCGCAGTGATCCTCGAGCAATCCCTGGATGTGGCGGCTGGACTGATTTGCAAAAGGAGACCGTCATGCCGAAAACTCGCGCCGGCAACCTCACGATCAATTACGACGAGCAGGGATCCGGCGAGCCGCTCGTGCTGATTCCCTACTTGTCGGCAGACCACGCGTGTTATGCGTATCAGGTTCCCGAGTACGCAAAACAGTTCAGGTGCGTGTCGATCGACCTTCGCGGCACGGGCGACAGCGATAAACCGCAGACGCCTTATTCGTTCGAGGTGCTCGCCGACGATGTCGCCTCGTTCATGCAGGCGGTCGGCATTTCCAAGGCGCATGTGTCGGGCCTGTCGTTCGGCGCGTCGGTCGGGATGTGGCTCGCGGCGAAATATCCCGACAAAGTCCTGTCCCTTTCGCTGCACAGCGCCTGGTCGAAAACCGACGCATTCCTTCGCGCCGTGGTCGAGAGCTGGCGGCTGCTGGTGAACGCGGTGGGCGTTCCGGAGACCGTGATCCGCGGGATCTTCCCGTGGTGTTTCCGACCGGAGCTGTACGCGGCCAGTCCCGACCTCATCGCCGGCTTATCGGGCTTTGTGCGCAGTCGGCCGGCGCAGGCCGTGTCTGACTTCCTCCTGCAGTCCGACGCCGTCATCGCGCACGATGCCGACGCGCAGCTCGCGCGCATCACCGCGCCCACCCAGATCACGTTCGGCCGCCACGATCGGATCACGTCGACGCGGTTCGCGGATCGCCTGAAAGGCGGCATCAGACAGTCGGAGCTGGTGATCTTCGAAAACTCCGCCCACGTACCGATCTACGACAGCGTCGAGGAATTCAATCAGACGACGCTGGCGTTTCTGCAGCGCTGTGCGCGAGGCGCCGGGGTGTAGTTCCGGCACGGTCCGCCATTTATGCGTACGACGAAGGGGCTGATTCGCGGCCGCGGCGCTCGGCGGTGATCCGTTCCAGGTATCCGCTCTGGTAAAACGCGGCGAGCGGATCGACTGGCAGGCCGTGCGAACGGCGCCAGTCGTGGATCGCTGGACGGACGTCCGTTGAGAACGCGTCATGGAGGACCGACTCCGCCTCGACGAGACGGCACGCGCCCTGGGCCGCCGTGAGCCGCGCGTAGTCGACGAGCGCCGCCTTCGCGTAGAGCTCCTGCGCGTGCATCACGGTCTGGATCATCGCCTCGATCTTGCCCTTGAGGTTGTGGCTCTGATCGATCATGTAGGCGATGTCGGCGCGCGTGCCCGACTCCGATTCGAAGAACGCGATTTCGTGAAAGATGCGAAACACCTGGTACGGGTCGATCGATCCGAGCGTCAAATCGTCGTCGGCGTAGCGCCGATCGTTGAAATGAAATCCGCCGAGCATGTCCTCGGCGAGCAGCCAGGCGACGATCTGCTCGATGTTCTGCGACTGATAGTGGTGCCCGGTGTCGACGAGCACGCGCGCCCGTGGGCCGGCGGCGCGGGCGAACGAAAGCGCCATGCCCCAGTCGGCGATGTCGGTGTGGTAGAAGGCCGGCTCGAACGGCTTGTACTCGACGAGGAGCCGCTGCGAGTCGCCCACCGTCTCGTGCAGCGCGCGCAGGTGCTCCTCGAACCAGCGTTTGCGCTGGCGGATATTCGCCGTGCCGGGGTAGTTCGATCCATCCGCGAACCACAGCACGACGTCGCGGCTGTTCAAGCGACCGGCGATCGCGACGCTGTCGCGCGTGTGCTGCAGCGCATGCCGCCGGATCTCGGCGTCGGGGTTCCCGAAGGAACCGAACTTGTACACCTGTTCTTCGAACAGGTTCGGGTTGATCGAGCCCGGCTGGATACCGTGCCGGCGCGCCAGCGTCTCGATCTTCGGAACGTCCGCGGCGCCGTTCGGCAGATCCCAGAGCACGTGCAAGGCCAGCGTCGGGCAGGCGCCCGTCAATCCGTGGACCTGCGCCGCGTCTGAGAACTTTTCCTCGATCGTTGCCGCCGCGGCTGGCTGCACGTACTTGCCGAAACGCGTGCCGGTGTTCGAAAACCCCCAGGACGGGAGTTCGATGCGAAACCGGTCGAGCGCCTGCGCAATGCGATCACTCTGCTGTGTGCTCATAACTGTCCTGCAGCCTGCTGTGAGCCGGCCACCCGAGCGATTCCGGCACGCGATCCGCCGCTTGCAGCACGATCGCGTAGCGCGCCGTCAACGTCCGCCGAGCCGGCAGCCAGCGGAACGTCGGGACATCGAACAGCCGCGCACGGTCGACCATTGCGCGCCTCGTCTCGGGAAACGGCGAAACGCCGAACTCCATGCCGCGCGCAATGGTCAGCCCGTTCCACGGCGCCGCGGACCGGCTGCAGTTCTCTTCCCAGATGCCGAGCCACGGAAAATCCGACGGCTGCCACACATAGCCGAATGCGAGCGCTGCGCGAGGTGAGAAGGCAACGAAGAACGCCGTGTCGCCGCCGGCTGTCATCAGATGCGCAGTGTAGGCGCTCGACCTGGCGGCGTTCGTGAAACGGCGCAAGTCGGCCACGCCGCCGTCGCTGCGCGGTCCCGCTGGCCAATCGAAGTCGGCCGCGGGCACCAGATAATCGGCCGCGCCGAACCGTTCCTCGAACGTGCGGGAACGCGTCGCCGAGGCGCGGACCTCGGTGCTCCCCTTTTCGAGAAACGGCGGCCCGAGTGTGACGTGCTGGGTCCAGCCGATCGGACGATCGACGTCGCAGCGAGACTCGACGTGCTCTTCAACCCGCACGGTGCGGCCGTCCAAATCGAGACGCCGTTCGAACCCAATCCGCGCCAGCGGAAAGTCGGCACGCATGCACAGCGATCCGTCGGACGCGGTGACCTCGTATCCGACAACCGATCCTTCGCCGTGCGCGGTCAGTCCCGCCGCGGCTTCAGCGTCCGAAGGCCCGCCGAAGATGTCGAGGCAGAGGTTGTGGCCGGCGATGCCGGCGAGTAATTGAGCGTCGCTGCCGCGGCCCAACAGGTCGCCGTGAACCGCGGCATCGAACGCGGATGGCTCGATCGAGTTCCACGGCGGCGACCACAGCGGGTTGATGGCGGTGCGCTTGTCGAGCACCTCGGCGATGTGTCCGCCTTCGACAAGCACCGTGACGCGGAGGTCGTCGTTCTCGACCGCGACGGCGCGTCGGCCGCGCCAGTTGGTGACGGACACGGCGCGCATTATGGATTCTCGCAGGCGCCAGGAAGCCGCCGGCGCATCCCCAGCGCGGCGTATCGCACCGCGGAACACGGTGACAGGCCCGGATCGGGCAGAAATACCGCCGCCTGGCGGCAGCGGACGCCAAAACGGCTGTCCACGCGCGGCCGTTCGGCGCCGCTCGCGACCGGCCGTGCGTCTCTCATCGCAAAACGACGGGGGACGCGCCCGATCGCCTTGCGACCCATCGGCGCATCGGATAAGTTCCCGACTGCCGTGAGCCGTTCTATTGCGTCTGCTGCTGTGCTCGCGCTCGTTCTTGCGTCGATTGTCCGCGGCGCCCAGACGTCGCCGCGGCCGACGGTTGCCGAACTGGAGCAGCGACTTGGCGCCTGCACCCACGTGCTGCGCGACTGGGCCGGGCTCACCCGCTACGGCAGCGACAACGCCGACCTGGCAAAGCCGGCGGCCGACACGGCGCGCGTCGTGTTCCTCGGCGATCAGATCACCGAAGGCTGGGAACGTTCGGCGGCCAGATTCTTTGCCGGACGGCCGTACGTGAATCGGGGGATCGCGGGCCAGACCACCGCCCAGATGCTCGTGCGTTTCCGCCAGGACGTCGTCGCGCTGAAGCCAACGGCGGTGATCATCCAGGGCGGGAGCAACGACATCGCCAGCCTGCTGACGCCGGGAACTGAAGCGATGGTCGTCGACAACGTCCGATCGATGATCGACATCGCCAAAGCCAACGATATCCGCGTGATCATCGCGTCGGTGACGCCGGTCTGCGACTGTGTCTCCAATCAGACGACGACGCGGCCGCAGGGCAAATTGATCGGTCTGAACGGTGCGTTGCGCGACGTCGCCGCGGAAACCGGATCGACCTTCCTCAATTTCTACGCGTCGCTCGTCAACGGCCGCGATTTCAAACCGGAGCTCACGGCCGACGGTCTGCTGCCGAACGACGCTGGCTACGCGGTCATGGCGCCGCTCGCCGAGCAGGCGATCGCGAAGGCATTAGGTAGGTAATCGCATGAACGCACGAACACGGTTCTTGGTATGCCTTGCACTCGGGATCGCGGCGGTCGAGTGGACGCACGCGCAGGGACGCGGTGGACAGAACTGGAATACGACCGGCGCCGACGCACAGCGCACCGGCTGGCTACGGACTGAAACGCGGATTTCGACCGAGACGATCAGGGCGCAGGGCGCCAACGCCTTTCAGTTCCTCTGGAAGGTCAAGCCTGAGAATCAGCCGCGGCAGCTCAACACGCTGACGCAGCCGCTGATCCTCGGCACGCTGATTTCGCACAAGGGATTCAAGTCGCTCACGTTCTTCGGGGGATCCGGCGACGTCGTCTTTGCCTACGACTACGACCTCGGCAAGGTCTATTGGAGCCAGAAGCTGAACACGGCGGCGAGCGGCCAGGCCGGCACACCGCTCTGTCCCGGCGGACTCACGGCGATCACGCGCGCAACTCCGCTCGCGCAGTCGGCAATTCCCGTACGCGGCGCGCCGCCGGTGACCCCGGTCGGCGGCGGACGCGGGCCCGCCACCGGCATCAACCCGGCGAACCTGCCGATCACCGGCGCGATCTGGGCGATCTCGAGCGGCGGCATGGTCCACGCGCTCAACCCGCACGTCGGCGCCGATCTGCGCACGCCGGTGCGCATCGTGCCGGCTGGCGCGAAAGTCGTCGGCAGCGTGCTCGTCAACGACGTGTTGTACGCCGCGACGAGCGACGCGTGCGGCGGCGCGCCGAACGGCGTCTACGCACTCGACGTCTCGGGCGAAGGGACGACTGCATCGGCCCGGAAGTGGGAAACCGGCGGCGCGACAATCGCAGGCAGCGCCGGCCCGACGCTCGGCCTGAACAACGTGCTCTACGTCGCGACCGGCGCCGGCTCCGGCCAGTACGCGCACTCCGTCGTCGCGATCGATCCGAAGACGATGCAGGCGCAGGACTGGTTCACCGCCGGAGCGCCGTTCACGTCGTCGCCGGTCGCGTTCAACAGCGGTGGACGCGACCTCGTCGCCGCGGCCGCGCGCGACGGACGTCTTTACGTGCTCGACGGCAAGGCGCCGGGCGGCGCCGATCACAAAACGCCGCTCGCGACCAGCGCGGTCTACACGAGCGGCAACGACGTCAACGTCGGCACGATTGCAACCTGGCAGGATGCCGACGGCATTCGCTGGCTGGCGGTCGCGTCGCCTGGTCCCGTCGCCTCCACCGCAACCTTCGCGGCGAACAACGGCGCGATCACCAACGGCACGATTGCGGCGTTCAGGCTCAACTCGACGACTGGATCGTTCACGCTCGAGCCGGCGTGGACGTCGCGCGACCTGACGTCGCCGGCGCCGCCGATCGTCCTCAACGACGTCGTGTTCGCCCTGTCGACCGGCGCGGCGCGCGGCGACGCGCAGATGGCGGCCGCGCAGCGGCTGGAGCGCTCGACGCCGGCCGCCCTCTACGCGCTCGACGCGAAGACGGGCAAGGATTTGTGGAATAGCGGCCGCACGATCACGGCGTCGGTCCAGGGCATCGGTCCGTCGGGGCAGGACGGCCAGGTCTACGTCGTCGCGGCTGATGGCACGTTGTACGCGTTCGGCATTCCTCTGGAGCACTGACGATGCGGCGAATCATCATCTGGGCGGCGGTGGCGGCGGCGCTCGGCCTCGTCGATCACGGCCTCGCAGCGCAGCGCGCCGCGACCACGACAGCGGCGCCGCTGATCGACTACACGACTGACGGCGCAGATCCGCAGCGCACCGGCTGGATCAGGGACGAGAAGATCCTGACGCAGGACAACGTCGGCAGCCTGAAGCTGCAGTGGAAGCGCGAGACCGGCAACGAGCCGCGCGCGCTGCACGCGCTGATGCCGGTGCTGATCGCCGGAGGGCTCACCACCGCGTCCGGCGTCAAGCAGCTGGCGATCGTCAACGGCATCTCCGACAACATCACCGCGTTCGACGTGGTGACCGGCAAGACCGAGTGGCGGAGATCCTGGGACTATGCCGGTCAGGTCGCGGCGGGCCAGGACCCACGGAAGCTGGGCTTCCTTCGTCCGGGCGGCAGCAGCGACACGCCGGTGATCGGTCCGCCGGACGCGCAGGGCCGTCGCCCGTTGTACTTCGTCACCGGCGACGGCATGCTGCACATCCTCGACGCCGCGACCGGCGAGGACCTGCAGCCTGCGTTCAAGTTTCACGTCGGCAAGGGCTGGTCGCTGAACCTGGTCGACAACGTGCTGTGGATGGCGAATACCTACGCGGGCGTCTCGGTAGTCGCCACGAAGCTCGACGATCCGAGCCACAAGATCATGACGTGGAACTCGGGCAGCGGCGGCGCGTGGGGACGGCGCGGCGTGGCCGTCGACTCGACCGGCACGGCGTGGTTCACCACCGGCGACGGCATCTACGATCCGCCGCGCTACGCCAACAGCGTCGTCGGCGTCCACATCGTCGGCGACGAACTGCAGCTGAAGGACTACTTCACGCCGTCGAACTGGCAATGGCTGTGGAAGCGCGACCTCGATCCGAACAACACCCCGACGATCTTCACCTACAAGGGACGCGAGCTGATCGCGGCATCGGGCAAGGAGTGCCGGCTGTACCTGCTCGATCCGAAGAACGCGGGGGGCGCCGATCATCACACGCCGCTCTACAAGACGCCGCTCTTCTGCAACGAGGAAGTCGACTTCCAGGACATGGGCAGCTGGGGTGCGGTGTCGACCTGGGAAGACAGCGACGGCACGCGCTGGGTGCTGGCGCCGTTCTGGGGGCCGGTGCACTCGCAGTTCAAGGCGCCGATCATGAACACGCCGGAGGCACGCCAGGGCGGCGTCGCGGCGTTCAAGCTCGAAGACGTCAACGGCAAGCTGCAGTTCGTGCCGGCGTGGGTGTCGCGCGACATGAAGCGCGGCGAGCCGGTGCTGATTGTCAACGGCATCGTGTTCGGCTACGGCAGTGGCGAGGAGACGGCGCAGGTGTTCCCAGACATCGGGCTGCAGTTCGATTCGTCGATCCGCGCCGCTAAAGGCACTCGCGCTGTGATCTACGCGCTCGACGCACGGACCGGCAAGGAGCTGTGGTCGAGCGGCGATCAGATGCACCAGTGGAATCATTTCTCGGGTATCACCGTCGCCAACGGCCGCGTTTATCTCGGCACCTACGACGGGACGCTCTACTCGTTCGGCGTTCCCGGCGCGGGCGGCGGCACACCGTGATGGCGAACGTCTCTCGCTCGAGCGCCGTCATTGCCGCGCTGGCCGCTCTGCTGGTGATGTCGGTCGCGGTTTCGTCGCAGGATAAATTTCCAGACGGTCCGGGCAAGACGGACGTGATCAAGGTGTGCGCCGGGTGCCACGACGCCGAGATCATCCTGGCCAACCTGAAAACGCCGGGCGAATGGAACGAGACGCTGCAGAACATGGCGACACAGGGTGCGGAAGCCACGCCCGAGCAGTGGAAACTGATCGAGCAGTACATCGACGTCCATTTCGCGATGGTCATGGTGAACAAGGCGCCGGCCGATGAGATTCAGCTCACCTTGGACGTCCCCGCCGAGATTGCCGCCGCCCTCGTGAAGTACCGGCAGGACAAAGGACCGTTCAAGTCGGGCGACGACGTGAAGAAGGTGCCAGGCATCGACGCTGCCAAAGTGGAGGCGGCGGCAAACCGCCTGGTGTTCTAGCAACGGAGCGCGAGCCTTGGGAGCGCGCGCCTTTCAGGCGAGCGAGCGAAGACCGGAGCGACCGTGGAACGACAGACCATTCGAGATGCAATCGATGCCGGCGGCGGGATGCTCCGCCTCGAACCTGCCTGGGTGCCGCGCACCTTCATGGTTCCCGGGCGGCGTTTGCGGCTTCATCCCGACGACGTCTACGCGCTCGGCGGACATCGTGGCGGCATCAACGAGCGCTGGTTCTCGTCGACGACCAATGCGGACAACGGACCGGGGACGCCGCACGACGAGGGCCTGAGCTACGTTCGCGCCAACGGCCAGCGTTTTCTGCTCAAGGATGCCGTCGACAGCGCCGGCGATCTGCTGATCGGCGAGCGCACGATGGCGCGCGACGGCGGGTGGAACCTGCTCTGCAAGTTCTTCGACAACCTCGGGGCGATTCCGCACCACATGCACCAGAGCGAGGAGCAGGCGAAGCTGGTTGGCCGACGCGGCAAGCCGGAGGCGTACTACTTCCCGCCGCAGTACAACCAGATCGCGAACGCCTTCCCGTACACGTTCATGGGGCTCGAGCCGGGTACGACGAAAGCGGACGTACGGCGCTGCCTCGAGAACTGGCACAGAGGCGACAACGGTCTCCTGAATCTCTCGCGGGCCTTCCGCCTCGAACCGGGCTCTGGCTGGCAGATCAATCCGCGGATCCTCCACGCGCCAGGATCGCTCGTCACCTACGAACCGCAGGTGAACTCGGATGTGTTCGCGATGTTCCAGTCGGAAGTCGACGGTCGCATCGTGCCGTGGGAACTGATGACGAAGGACGTGCCGCCGGCCTATCACCACGATCTCGACTACCTCGTCGAGATGCTCGACTGGGATGCGAACGTCAACCCGCAGTTCGCGAAATCGAACCGTGTGTTTCCGTGCCCGGTGCGGCCGTTCGCCGAGAGTGAGCCGGACGGGTATCGAGAGCAATGGGTGACCTACGGCACGGGCTACTACTCCGCCAAGGAACTCACGATCCTGCCAAAGCGCACCGCCACGCTCAAAGACGCGGCCGCTTACGGCCTCATCGTCACGCAAGGCCACGGCACGTTCGGCAAGCTGACCGTGTCAGCGCCGACGATGATCCGCTACCGACAGAGCACCGAGGACGAGCTCTTCGTCACTGAAGACGCGGCGCGCGCGGGCGTGCGCGTCGAGAACCACAGCGAAACGGATCCGCTCGTCGTGTTGAAGCATTTCGGCCCGGGCAATCCCGATGCCGAGCGGCTGCGCCGCTGATCGATGAACGAGGGTGCCATGACATCTCACCGCTATCCCAAGCTTCACAACGCGATGTGGCCGGGCCTGGTCGGCAAAGGCAGCCCGGGCGCAGAGCCGGCGATCGATCTCGACACGATGCTCGACCTGACCGGCAAGGCGTCGGTCGACGGCGTCAGGTTCGACGGTGTCGATCTGTTCCTCTTCGACCCGCACGTCAGCATCGATTCGACGGACGACGATCTGCGACGGCTCTCGGACAAAGTCCGAGCGAAGGGATTTGTCGTCGGTTCACTCGTCGCTCCGGTGTGGCCGCCAACCGGCGGTGGCTCGGCCATGGGCAGCGAGGACGACCGCAGGAATTTCCTGACGCAGGTGCGGAAAGCGTGCGCGATCGGCCGGAAGCTCCGCGACATCGGCGTCCGGCCTTACGGCGTCGTGCGGATCGATTCGGCGACGGGCCCCGGCGAATGGGCAAAGGATCCCGACGGCAACACGAAACGGATCGCCGAGACGTTCCGGCAGGCATGCGACATCGCTGCCGGCTACGGCGAGCGGCTCGCTGCCGAAGGCGAGATCTGCTGGGGTGGCATGCACAGCTGGAAGCGGATGGTGCAGCTGCTCGAGCTCGTCGATCGGCCGAAGACGATCGGCTTCCAGGCCGACATGGCGCACACGCTGCTCTTCACGCTGGGATACAACGCGCCGGAGGATCGCCTCCTCCCCGCCGACTACGACTGGAAGGATGGCTCACAGTTCGATGCTGCGCTGCGGACGGTGACCGGTGCGCTGCGGCCGTGGACGATCGACTTCCATGTCGCGCAGAACGACGCGACGGTCTTCGGTTCAGGCACGCATGACAAGACCGGGCGGCACTGCCTGCCCACCGATCCGAACGGCAAGCTCGACGTCGTTCGCCACGCCGCCTTCTGGATGCGCGACGAGCGCGGGGAGCCGACGCGGGCGTTCGAGCACGTGTGCTGGGACGGCTGCATGTTCCCGAACGCGACGATGATGCAGCCTGCGACGTGGAACGACGTGCTGCGGCTGTTGATTGACGTCCGCAACGCGCACGGCTGGGACGCGCGCGTGCCGGCTCTCACGTAGCGCGAAGGCTTCAGCCGGGCGTTCGCGACGTCGCTCGGCTAAAGCCTTCGCGCTCCATCGGGTACTCATATGGCAAAGAAAAAACTGAACATCGGCCTCGTCGGCTACGGGTTCATGGGACGGACGCACTCGAACGCCTTCCTCCAGGCGCCACGCTTCTTCGACGTGCTCTACGAACCGGTTCTGAAGGCGGTGTGCGCGCGCAATGCGGATCGGGTGCGATCCTTCGCGGCGAACTGGGGCTACGAATCGGTCGAGACCGACTGGCGCGCGCTCGTCGAACGCAAGGATATCGACCTCGTCGACATCGCGAGTCCCAACGACACGCACGCCGCGATCGCAGTCGCCGCCGCGCGCGCCGGCAAGATGGTGATGTGCGAGAAGCCGCTCGGCCGCACCGCGGCGGAAGCCGAGAAGATCGTCGCTGCCGTCGAGTCGGCGCGTGTTCCGAACTCCGTCTGGTACAACTACCGCCGCGTCCCCGCCGTGGTGCTGCTCAAGCAGCTGATCGACGAAGGCCGCTTCGGCCGCATCTTCCACTACCGCGCCCAGTTCCTCCAGGACTGGACGATCTCGAAAGAGCTGCCGCAGGGCGGCGAGGGCCTCTGGCGTCTCGACGTCGCGGTGGCCGGCAGCGGGGTCACCGGCGACCTGCTTGCGCACTGCATCGACACGGCGCTGTGGCTGAACGGGTCGCTGTCCGACGTCACCGCGATGACCGAGACGTTCATCAAGGAGCGGAAGCACAACCTCACGGGCCGCGTCGAACCGGTCGGGATCGATGACGCGAGCGCGTTTCTCGGCCGCTTCCAGAACGGCTCGCTCGCGCTCTTCGAGGCAACGCGCTACGCGCGCGGACACAAGGCGCTGTACACGCTCGAGATCAACGGCGAGCACGCCTCGGCGCGGTGGGACCTGCACGATCTCCATCGCCTGCAGTGGTTCGATCATCGCGACGACAGCCAGCTGCGCGGCTGGCGCAGCCTGCACATCACCGATGGCGACCATCCGTACATGAAGCACTGGTGGGTCCCCGGACTGCAGATTGGCTACGAGCACACGTTCATCCATCACTGTGCCGACTTCCTCGACGCGGCGGCGAGAGGCACGAGCCCGTCGCCGACGTTCCGCGACGGCCTGGCGACCGACTACGTCACCGACGCGGTGCTGAAATCGGCAAAGAGCGGCCGCTGGGAGACGGTCGGCGTCGCCCAGCAGGCAGGGGCGCTGTGACGTTCATTCGGCGGACTGCCATCGAGTGACGTCGTGAGCGACGCGTTCCTCGCGTTCGATCTCGGAGCCGAAAGCGGCCGTGCGATCGTCGGGCACCTGCGCGGCGGCGTCCTCACGCTCGACGAGATCCGGCGTTTCCCGAACGGAGCGATCCGGCAGAACGGGTCGCTCTACTGGGACGTGTTGCGGCTGTGGTCCGAGATCACCGAAGCGCTGCAGGCGGCGTCGAACGTCCGGCTCGCCAGCGTCGGCGTCGACGGCTGGGGCGTCGACTACGCGCTCATCGGCGAACGCGGCAACCTGCTCGAGAACCCGTATCACTATCGCGACCTGCGCAACGAAGGGATGATGGACGCGGTCTTCGAGCGCGTCAGCCGCGAGCGCATCTATTCGGTCACCGGCATCCAGTTCCTGCAGATCAACACGCTGTTCCAGTTCTACGCCGCCTGCCGCCTGACGCCGAAAGTCGTCGACGCGGCGCACGCGCTGGTGACGGTGCCCGATCTGTTCAACTACTGGCTCGGCGGACGCCTCTGCTCCGAGTACACGATCGCGACGACGACGCAGTTTGTCGATGCGCGGACGCGGACATGGGCGCGCCGGCTGCTCGACGAGATCGGCCTGCCGACACGACTGCTGACCGAGATCGTGCAACCGGGCACGACGATCGGCGCCTTGCGCAAAGAGATTGCCGCGCCGCTCGCCGGGACGCCGATCGTCGTCCCCGCCTGTCACGACACCGGATCGGCAGTGGCATCGGTTGCCGCCGGCGGCGCCACGGCGTTTCTCAGCTCAGGGACCTGGTCGCTGCTCGGCACCGAGATCGACGCGCCGGTGATCACCGCGCAGGCGCGCGACTTGAACTTCACCAACGAGGGCGGCGTCGGCGGCACGATCCGCCTGCTGAAGAACATCGGCGGCTTGTGGCTGCTGCAATCGTGCCGGCGAGCGTGGGCCGCCGGCGGCGCGCCCATCGCGGACTACGAGGAACTGATGGCCGCCGCCGCAGACGAGCGGCTCGCGTTTGCCTCGCTGGTCGATCCGGATCACCACGCGTTCCTGAACCCGGCGAACATGCCGGTGGAGATCGCCGCCTTCTGCCGTCAGACCACTCAGCCCGAGCCGGCGGATCCGCCGGCGTTCGTACGCGCGATCCTGGAGAGCCTGGCGCTGAAATATCGCGTCGTCCTGGAGCAACTCGAAACGGTCACCGGCCGGCGGTTCGACGAGATTCGTGTCGTCGGCGGCGGCGCCCGCAACCGGCTGCTGAACCAGTTCACCGCCGACGCGACCGGCCGCACCGTCGTCGCCGGTCCAATCGAGGCGACGGCGCTCGGCAATATCGGGCTGCAGATGATCGCGACCGGCGCCGTCAGCTCGATTGGCGAAGCGCGCGCCGTGATCGAGCGGTCGTTCCCGGTCGAGCGGTACGTCCCGTCGCACACCGATCGCTGGGATGCCCAGTACCGGCGATTTGTCGAGTACGTGGAGTTCACCTGTGCCTGACGCAATTTCCGCCGAAACCCACTTCCTGCAAGATCTCTGGAACGACAGCGCGGCGGCGGCGCTGGCCGGCGATCCGCTGGCGCTGCTCCGCTACCGGTCGAACCTGCTGGGCGCGGATCTTCGAATCACCAATTTCGGCGGCGGCAACACCAGCGCGAAGTTCGAGCTGCCGGATCCGATCACCGGAGAACGCGTGCGGGTGATGGCGGTGAAAGGCAGCGGCGGCGACCTGCGGTCGATGGGCACATCAGGATTCGCGGTGCTCGATCTCGAGCGGCTGCAGCGACTGATTCCCCGCTACCGCGGCGAAGCGCACGAAGACGAGATGGTCGGCTTCTATCCGCTCTGCGCATTCGGCGAGAACTGCGTCGCCGCGTCGATCGACACACCGCTTCACGCGTTCCTGCCATTCGATCACGTCGATCATCTCCACCCCGACTGGGCGATCGCGATCGCGGCGAGCGCCAACGGCCGCGAGAAGCTCGACGAATTCAACCGCCGCTATGGCCGCCGGATTATCTGGGTCCCATGGCAGCGGCCGGGATTTGAGCTCGCGTTGATGCTGAAGACGGCGGTCGCCGAGCATCCTGGCTGCGAGGGGCTGGTGCTGGGCAGCCACGGGCTCTTCACCTGGGCCGCCACGCAGCGCGACTGCTATCGGAACAGCATCAAGACGATCGATCAGATGGGCGAGTTCATCGACGAGCACGCGCGGCGGCAGCGGACACGCTTCGGCGGCGCAGCCGTGACCCACATCGTCGATCGCGAAGCGACGGCCGCCACGATCCTGCCCCACTTGCGCGGTGCCGTCTCGTCGGACCGCCGCGTGATCGCGCACGTCGATCGCTCGGACGAGGCGCTCGAGTTTGCCAACAGCGCGTGGGCCGCGGATCTCTGCGCCGTCGGGACGAGCTGCCCGGATCATTTCCTGCGGACGCGCATCTCGCCGATGTTCGTGCCGTGGAATCCGAACGCCGAGACCCTGGACGATCTGACGCGGCGCATCGACGAACAACTCGCCGCGTATCGCGGGCAGTACGCCGCCTACTACACCGCGCATGCACATCCCGATTCGCCACGCATGCGCGGCTCGAACCCGTCGGTGGTGGTGATTCCGGCGCTTGGCATTTTCGGATTTGCAAAAGACAAGCGCGAAGCACGGATCACGACCGAGTTCTTCGTCAACGCGATTCACGTGATGGCTGGCGCGAACGCGCTCGAAGACAGCGACAAGGCCTCGACCATCCTTCCCCAGGCGCGCCGGCCCGAGCAGGCGCGGGAGTTCACGAGCTTCCACAACTACGTCGCCCTGCCGCGATCCGAAGCGTTCGGGATCGAGTACTGGGCGCTCGAAGAGGCCAAGCTGCAGCGCATGCCGCCGGAGCGCGAGTTCAGCCGGACGATCGCGCTGGTCGTCGGCGGCGGCAGCGGCATCGGCCGCGAGGTCGCCCTCGAACTCGCGCGCCGCGGCAGCCACCTCGTCGTTGCCGACCGGGACGGCGCCGCAGCCGACGCGACGTGGACGGACGCGAAGGCGCTGTCGTCGAGCGAAATGGGAATGGCGGCGCGTCTGGATCTGACCGATCGCAACAGCATCGCGGACGCGTTCCGCTCGATGGTGCTTGCGTTCGGCGGCGCCGACGTCATTGTCAACACCGCGGCGATCTATCCGACGCCGGAACCAGGGACTGCGGCGTCAGAATCGACCTGGGCGCGGACACTGCAGATCAACGTCACCAGCAACTACGTGCTGGCCGAGGAGGCGCGGCGCGTGCTTGCGCCGCAGAGGCTGCCGGCGGCGATCGTCCTGACCAGTTCCGCCAACGCGCTGGTCCCGAAATCCGGGAGCGAGCCGTACGACGTCAGCAAGGCGGCCATCAACCACCTGATTCGTGAGCTCGCCGTCGGATTGGGCCCGCTGGTCCGCGTCAACGGCATCGCGCCGGCCACCGTCGTCGCCGGGTCGGCGATGTTCCCGCGCGACCGCGTCGTGGCGTCATTGCACAAATACGGCATCGCCCACACCGACGACGAATCAACCGAGGTGCTGCGCAGCAAGCTGGCGGGGTTCTACGCGCAGCGCACGATCACGCGTCGGCCGATTCTGCCCGAAGACTGCGCCCGCGCCATCTGCTGGCTCGCCAGCGAGCAGAGCGGCAAGACAACAGGACACGTGATTCCGGTCGACGGCGGGCTTGCGGACGCCTTCCTTCGCTGACGCGTCCAATTAGGAATTTGGAATTTGGAATTTGGAATTCGTATACGAGTTCGCGGCTGGCGAACGATTCCGACGGCGCTCATCCTCCGAACGGCTGAATGGAGGATACGAATTCCAAATTCCAAATTCCAAATTCCTAATTGGCGAGCATCAGCTCGTCATTCGGATACACGTGGTTGACGTTGTCGGGCGTCACCATCTGGTGCTTCACGAAGACCGCTGGCGGCACGGCGCGGTGGTGCAGGATGTCGAGCGCGACGCGCAGGATCTCGGCGCCGTACTTTTCCGGGAAGTAGGCAACCGAGCCGACCAGGCGCGTGCCAGGCTGTCGCATCTCGGTGCGGCCTTCCGGTGAGGCGTTGTGCCCGACGATCGCGCAGGCGTCGGTGCGGCCGGCTTCCTGAAACGCGCGCAGCGCGCCGAGCGCGCTTGGGTCGTTGATTGCGCCGACGAGCAGGCGGCGCGACCGCGAGGTGCGCAGGTGCCGGCGCATCGCTTCGAAGCTGTCGCCGAGCATGCCGTCGCCGTCGAGATAGGTGACGCGGCGCTGCTCGAGATGCGGGCACACTTCCTTCATCCCGACCAGCATGCCGGTCATCCGCATCTGCGGCAGGCTGCCGGCGCGCTTCAGCACGACCAGCACGATCTCGTCGACCTCGCCTTCCCACCGCTGCTTCGCCCAGCGCCCGAGGTACCGGCCGCCGATCAGGCCAGCCTCGTAATTGTTGGCCCCGAAATAGGTCGCACCCGGATGCGGGATCTCGATCGCAATTAGCGGGATGTTCGCGTCGCGATATTTCGCAGCGACGATCGGCGCGATCTGTTCGTCGGTCTGGAACTCGATCACCAGGTCGACGCGCTCGCGGACGAGGACGTCGGCGTTGCGCTGCGCGATCTTCGGGTTGTAGCGGTTGTCGACCGAGATGAGCTCGACGCCTTCGGCCGTGGCGGCGCGCTCGAGTCCGGCCGACACCTCCTTCGAGAACTGGTAGTCGGTGCCCTGTGCCGCGTAGCCGAGGCGGTACAGCCGCTGCTTGAACGGACGCAGCGACGATCGATACAGGTTCTCGCCCACCTTCTCGAGCATCCCGCACCGCTCGAGCGTGTAGAGCAGGCGGAAGGTCATGCTCTTCGGCAACCCGCTGCGAGCGGCGATCTCGCGCAGCGGCAGCGCTTCGCCCGACGCACGAAACGCCGTCAGGACGCGCGACGAGTGGACGACGGACTTGACCAGGTAGGGGTCGCGCGACGGCGTCTGCGACGGCATGAACACCTCGAATCGCGCCGCCCGATCCGGTTGCAGATTACACAACGTAACGTTTGCGGATGGTCGCGCGGCGCGAACCGCAATTCTAGATCGTTTTCACAGCTTACTCGCGGCAAACGCGAGGGTTAACCGATCCATGCAGTCGGATGCGGTGTTTCGCAGTGCAGAACATTGCGCGGCCCGCTGAAATGCTTTGACGGCACGCCAACCGACGCCTAGAAGTCATCCAACACGCGCGAAGTTTGCGCGGTGTTCACAGGGAGGTTGTGCTTATGTTCCGCAGGCTGATGAGCCTGACCGTAGCCGCACTCCTGCTCGTCGCCGCCGCGGCGCGGGCACAGGAATCCGCGTCCGGCGGTATCGCCGGCCAGGTGCTCGATGCGACGCATGCCGCCGTTCCCGGCGCCAGCGTCACCGTGATCAACGCCGGCACCAACGCTCAGCGCGTGGCGACCACCGACGGCGAAGGCCGCTTTACGATTCCGAATCTCCCGTCCGCGATCTACATCATCCGCGTCGAACTTCAGGGGTTCAACACCGTCGAGTTGAAAGACTTCGTGGTGCGCAATGGCGACATCGCGAAGCCGGCGATCACACTCGCGCTGGCCAACGTCGCCGAGAGCATCACCGTCACCGGCACGTCGCCGCTCCTGCAGGTCTCGAACGCGTCGGTCGGTCAGGCGATTGGCCAGAAGGCGATCGAGGATCTGCCGGTCTCCGGCCGCAACCCCCTCGCCTTCGCCGCCCTTGCCGCCGGCGTCACACCGCAGGCGTTCAACCGCGGCACGCAGTTCGGCGCCGCGGGCAGCAGCCGCAGCCAGTACGTCACCGTCGAAGGCGGCCGCGACAGTTCGACCAACTACGCCATCGACGGCGTCTACGTCCGCTCGCTTCGCTTCAACAACCTGTCGCTCAACCCGCCGCTCGACGCCGTCCAGGAAGTGAACATCCTGCGCAATTCGTTCACCACCGAATACGGACAGGGACAAGCAGTCGTCTCCATCGTCACCAAGTCGGGGACCAATCGGTTCAGCGCGTCGGCGTACGACTATCGCCGCGACGACTCGCTGAATGCGGAGAATTACTTCGGGCAGAAGCCGGGCAACAAGACGCAGGCAGGCGTCACCGCCGGGGGACCGATCGTCAGGAACCGCGCCTTCATCTTCGGCGGCTATGAGGGGCTCCGCACGCAGGCCGATCGGACGCTGCTCGGCAGTGTTCCCAATCCCGCGTGGCTCACCGGCGACTTCTCGAGCGTGGCAACCGCTATTCGCGATCCGTTGACCGGCCTGCCGTTCGCCGGCAACCAGATTCCGGCCAGCCGCTTCTCCAACTTCGCGAAGGTGCTTAGTCCGACCGTGCTGGCGCCGAACCAGGCCGGCGCGAACAACCTGCGCGTGATCAAGCCGTTCAACGACGACGCCGACACGATGGACGTCCGCCTCGACCAGGTCGCAACCGCGAAGCACAACCTGTTCGAGCGGTTCATGTATTACAAGGGCGCGCAGACCAACCCGTCGCTCTTCAGCTATACCGACTTCCCGCAGACCGCCCGCAACCTCGCGGTCGGCGACACGTGGGTGGTCTCGCCGTCGATCGTCAACGAGACGCGCGTCGGCTACAACTACGCCTACCACCTCAACGCGCCGATCAGCCTCGACGGCCGCAACTGGGTCGGCGATATCGGGCTGAAGAACCTCGCCGGCGGCACCGATCCGATCGACTACGGCCGTCCGGGCTTCAATTTCGCAGGCTTCAGCGGCAACGGGGAGGGCGGCATCACGCAGGGGGCGACCGAGAACATCTTCAGCGTCTCGAACGCCACGAGCTGGGTGCACGGCCACCACAACGTCCGCTTTGGCGTCCAGGCGCAGTTCCGGCACTTCGAGCACCTCACCGAAGTGCCGCCGCGCGGCACCTTCACGTTCAACGGGCAGTTCACCGGCAATCCAGTCGCCGATTTCCTCGTTGGCTACTGTTCGACGTGCACGGGCGCCTTCGGCAGCTCGCGCTCGACCTACACGTCGCCGACCGTGGCGCCGTTCTTCGACGATAACTGGCAGGCGAGCGACAGGCTGACGGTGCAGATGGGCATCCGCTGGGAGTACCTCAGTCCGTGGGCCGAAACCAACGGCGTCGAGGGCTCGTTCGACGCGGCGAGCGGCAAGATCGGCTACCACACGCTGCCATCGAACCTGCCGGCGCAGCTCGTGCCGCTGGTCATTCCGCAGAACGACTTCTATCCCGCCGGGATCCTCAACAAGGATCTCAACAACTGGGGCCCGCGCGTGGGCGTCGCCTATGACCTGAACGACCGGACGGTGCTGCGCTCCGGCTTCGGCATCTACTACGACAACCTCAATCTCAACGAGCTGCAGTTCTCACGCCTCGTGCCGCCGTACTACGGCCAGTATTCGCTGCAGCCAACGGCGACGCAGCTCCAGTTCCCGGTCGACTCGCTATTTCCCGACTTGAACAACGTTCCGCAGTTCCCGGCGCCGTTCTCGATGGATCCGACCAATCGATCGGCCTACACGACGCAGTGGAACGCCAACGTGCAGCGCTCACTCGGCCGCGACTACATCGTCGAGGTCGCCTACACGGGCAGCCGCGCGTATAACGAGCACAAGCGCTACAACATCAACCAGGCCGCGCCCGGGACCACGCCGATCGCGACGCGCGTGCCGTACCCGGCGTTCCAGTCGGCAATCCTCTACTCGTCCGACGAGGGCTGGGCGCGCTTCAACGGCCTGTCGTTCCGCGCCGAGAAGCGCTACTCCGACGGTCTGTTCTTCCTCGCCAACTACCAGGTGGCGAAGAGCACCGACAACGGCTCGGGTGAGATCGAAGCGAACGACACGGCCTTCGCGACCAATCTGAACGCGGACGAAGGGCCGGCGCGCTACGATCAACGCCATCGCGCCGCGATCAGCGGCGGCTACGAGCTGCCGTTCGGGCCGGGCAAGCGGTGGCTGTCGTCGGGCGGCGCCGGCGCGTATGCCTTCGGCGGCTGGCAGGTGCAGGGCGTGATTCGCCTCGCGTCCGGCTTCCCGTACTCGGTGACCTCGACCAACGTCTGCCAGTGCGGATCGTTCATTCCGCAGCGCGTCAACTTCGTGTCCGGACGCGAAGGTGACGCCGGCAACATCGACAACCCGACGCCGGATCACTGGTTCGATCCGACGGCCTATGTGGTTGCGGCGAACGGTACGCAGGGCACCGCCGGCCGCAACACCGTCCGCGGGCCCGGCACGCAGCGCGTCGACGCATCCTTGAGCAAGCGCTTTCCGGTGAACAAGGCGCGCCTGGAGTTCCGGTTCGAGATCTTCAACCTGCTCAACCACGCGAACTTCGGCACGCCGGACTTCAACATCTCGAACGGCACGGTCGGCACCATCACCAGCGCCGACGATGGCCGCACGACGCAGTTCGGGCTGCGGTTCGTGTGGTGAAACAGCCGTAGCGCGACGGCTTCAGCCGAGCGATCAGTGACGCCGCTCTGACGTTCGGCTGAAGCCTTCGCGCTCCATCGATCGCGCTATCATCTGCCCGCGTGTCTGCTCCGCTCCTCGAAGCGATCGGCATCACCAAGTCGTTCGCCGGCGTCCAGGCGTTGCGCGGCGTGTCGTTCGATCTTCAGGCGGGCGAAGTGCACGCGCTGGTCGGCGAGAATGGCGCCGGAAAGTCCACGCTGATTCGAATCGTGACCGGTGCCGAGGTACCGGATGCCGGCACGATCGCTGTCGCCGGCACGACGCTGGCGCGGCTCGATCCAGCCGCGGCGCGGGTCCTCGGCATCGCGGCGATCTATCAGCATCCGGTCCTCTTTCCTGACCTGTCCGTTGCCGAGAACATCGCGCTGCCGACCGAAGGCGGCCGGCTGCTGCGGCGCGTCGATTGGCGCGTGCGCCGCGATCGCGCGGCGCACCTGTTTGCGGAAATCGGCGCCGCCATCGATCCGCGAAGGCGTGCCCGGACGTTGAGCATGCCGGAGCGGCAGCTGGTGGAAATCGCCAAGGCGATCGCCGTCAACGCCCGCATCGTCATCATGGACGAACCGACGGCGTCGCTCACCGACCGCGAGGTCGAGGCGCTGCGCCGCATCGTCGCGCGTTTGTGCGCCCGCGGCGCCGGCGTCGTCTACATCTCGCACAAGCTCGATGAGATCTTCGCGATCGCCGATCGGATCACCGTGCTGCGCGACGGTGAATCGGTCGCGACGCGCCGCCGCGACGAGATCGACCGCGGCGAGCTGGTGCGGCTCATGGTTGGCCGCGAACTGGCGTCGATGTACCCCAGGCGGCAGGCCGCGTTCGGCGCACCGGCGCTCGAGCTGCGCGCCGTAACGAACCGAACGCGCGGGATCGGTCCGATCACATTGACGGTCCACCGCGGTGAAATCGTCGGCCTGGCGGGGCTCGTGGGCTCGGGCCGGACCGAGCTGGCGGAGACGATTTTCGGGCTGACGCCGAGTGACGGCGGCGAGATTCTCGTCAGCGGCGCGGTTGCTCGTGCCACCTCACCCGCCGACGCCATGCGCAACGGGATCGCCTACGTTCCGGAAGATCGCCAGCAGCACGGCATCATCGGCGAGATGTCGGTGGCGGCGAACACTACTCTGAATCGCCTCTCGGCGGTGTCTTCGCACGGCGTGATCGACGCGGCTGCCGAAGAGCGCGCCGCAGCCGGGCACGTCGAGCGGCTGCGCATCAAGACGGCAGCGGTGCACACCGCGGTCGGCGGTTTGTCCGGCGGCAATCAACAGAAGGTCGCGCTGGCGCGGTGGCTGGCGATTGAGCCGTCGGTGCTGATCCTCGACGAGCCGACACACGGGATCGACATCGGCGCGAAGGCAGAGATTCACGAGCTGATCGCGGGTCTCGCCGAGCGCGGCGTGGCGATCCTGATGATCTCCTCAGATCTGCCGGAACTGCTGGCGATGGCTGACCGCGTCGCGGTGATGCGCGGCGGCAGCCTGGCCGGCATCGTCGACCGCGATCAGGCGACCGCCGATACGGTGATGGCTCTGGCGCTCGGCCATGCGGCGTGAGTGGTCGGTCGCGCTCGCGATCGCGGCGCTCGGCGCCGTCCTCGGCGCACGCGCGCCGTCTTATTTCTCCGTTGAAAACCTGCGCGATCTGTTCCTCGTCAACGTGCCGGTGCTGGTCGTCGCGATTGGCGCGATGCTGGTCATGCTGACTGGCGAGATCGACATCTCGGTCGGCTCCGCGTTCGGCGTCTGCAGCGTCGTCGCCGGCGGCGCGGTAACAGCCGGCGCGTCGACGTCTGTCGCCGTGACGGCCGCGTGTGCGACTGGCGCCATGATCGGCGCAGTCAATGGATCGCTTGTCGCCTTCGCGCGGATCCCGTCCATTGTCGTGACCCTCGCGGCGATGGTCGCGCTGCGCGATGGCCTGCGCTGGATCACGCAGGGCGCATGGATCGAGAACCTGCCGCCGCGCTTCCAGTGGCTCGGCGTCTCGCAGGCAGCGTTCCCGCTGGTTGCCGGCGCCGTCGTTGCCTTTCTGGTGGGCGTCGCCGCCCTCGTGCTGCGCTATCTCGCTGCCGGTCGCGCTGTGTTCGCGACGGGATCGAACAGCGAAGCCGCGCGGCTGAGCGGAATCGATACGGCCGCGATCAAGCTATCGGTGTTCGTCATCGGCGGCGCTCTCACCGGCGTTGCCGCGATCCTGAATTCAGTGCGCTTCAACCAGATTCCGAGCAACACCGGGCTGGGGCTCGAGATGAAGGTAATCGCCGCAGTGGTGGTCGGCGGCACGGCGGTGACCGGCGGCAGCGGGACGATCTCCGGCACACTGCTTGGCGTCGTGCTGCTCGGCGCCGTCGGGCCGGCGCTGACTTTTCTCGGCGTCAGCGCGCAGTGGGAACGGGCGCTGCAGGGCGTGATTATCCTCGCCGCGGTCACGATCGACGCGGCGCGTCTTCCCCGCGGCGTGCGCCTCGTGCGCGCGGCGCGGCCGAGCGCCGCCACCGGTGTCTAAGTGGGCCCTCGCCGGCGCGATCGCCGTCGAGATTGTCGTCTTCGCCATCGTCGCGCCGAATTTCCTGAGCGTCGCGAACGCCTTCGAAGTGATGCGGGTCAGCGTCGAAGTCGGCCTGCTCGCGGTGGCGATGACGCCGATTGTGGTGACCGGCGGCATCGATCTATCCGTCGGCGCGATGATGGGGCTGGCGGCGGTGATGTTCGGCGCGGCGTCGCGCGACTGGGGATGGCCGGCGCCGGCCGCCGCCGCGATCGCGCTGGGCGCGGGATGCGCCGGCGGCGCGCTCAACGCGGCGCTGATCGCCGCGCTCGGCATCCCGCCGCTGATCGTCACGCTCGGGTCGCTGTCGCTCTTCCGCGGCCTTGCCGAGGGCATCACGCACGGCGCGGTGAACTACTCGGGCTTCACCCCGTCGATCCTGCGGCTCGGCCAGGGCTACATCGGCGGCGTCGTCCCGACACAGGTGCCGCTGTTTGCGGCGATATTCGCTCTCTATGTCGTCCTGCTGCATCGCTCGATCGTCGGGCGGGCGTGGTATGCGATCGGGTTCACGGCGGCAGGCGCGCGATACGCAGGGATTCCGGTCGCGCGCCGGCTTGGGCTGGCCTATTTGCTGTCGGGTCTCGTCGCCAGCGTTGCGGCGATCGTGTACGTGGCGCACCTTGGCCAGGCGCGGGCCGACACGGCCACCGGTTATGAGCTCGATGCGATTGCGGCCGTGGTCCTCGGCGGCACGTCGGTATTCGGCGGCCGCGGCAGTCTCTGGGGTACGCTCGGCGGGCTCGCCGCGATTGCGGTGCTGCAGAACGGATTGCATCTGGCGGCGCTGCCCTCGGAGTTGGTTGGCGTGCTCGTCGCGGTGCTGCTGATCTCGACCATCGCGCTGGATCGATCGCGCACGGCGACGGCGGGTGCGGCCGCCGCGGCGCCGGGAGACGAGGAACGCGTGAGAAATGCACAGGTCGCGGTGCTCTGCGCCGCGGTGATTGGCGGATCGCTGATCGTCGCCGGGACGAACGTGTGGCTGGTCCGGTCCATCCAGTCGACGGCGAGGCCGGGCAGTGCGGGAACCGCACCAGCGCGTACGCACCGGCCAGTCATCGCGATGATGCCGAAGGCGAAAGGCGATCCGTACTTCGTCAGCTGCCGCGCCGGCGCCGAGGAAGCGGCGCGTGAGCAGGACGTCGAGCTGATTTGGGATGGCCCGACCAGCCTCGACGCGGCGAAGCAGAATGAGCTGGTCGAGAACTGGATCACCCGCGGCGTCGACGCCATCGCGGTCGCCGTCGAGAACCGGGCGGCGATTTCCACCGTGCTCCGCAAGGCGCGCGGCCGCGGCATCCACGTGCTGACCTGGGACGCCGACGCCGAGCCCGACGCCCGCGATTTCTTCGTCAACCAGGCGACCGCGGAAGGGATCGGCAACGCCCTCACCGATGAAGCGGCACGGCTGCTCGACGGACACGGCGAGTTCGCGGTGATCACCGGCGCGCTGACTGCCGCGAATCAAAACGAGTGGATTTCGTTCATCCGCAAGCGTGTGGCGGAGAAACATCCGCAGCTGACGCTCGCGACGATCCGGCCGAGCGACGACGACCGCGACAAGGCCTTTGCAGAGACGCAGACGATCCTCAAAGTCCATCCGTCGGTGAAGCTGATGATGGCGATCTCGGCGCCGGCGGTGCCGGGCTCGGCCGAGGCAGTGCGGCAGGCCGGGCGGACCGATGTTCGCGTGATCGGCCTCTCGCTGCCCAACATCAACAAGCCGTACGTGCACGGCGGCATCGTGCAGACCGTCGTGCTGTGGAATACGCGCGACCTCGGGTATCTCACGGTCTCCGCCGCGGCGATGGCGGCCGACGGGAAGCTCTCAGCCGGCGTCCAATCGCTGCAGGCGGGCCGGCTCGGCGCGGTGACCGTCCGCGGATCGGAGATCGTCCTCGGGCCGCCGCTGCTGTTCGACAAGAACAACATCGATCGCTTCGATTTCTAGTGATAACGGTAGACGGAGGAGCGGCATGAGACGGTGCCTGCGGGTTTCGATCGGGGTGGCCGCCGTGGCAGTGTCGCTGGCCGGCGACGTCCTCGTCGCACAGCAGCCGCCGGCCGGGATACCGGCGCTGTCGCCGCCACAGCGCCACGCGCTCGCCGACCTCACCGCCGCGATCGCGCCGCTGGTGGATGCGGCGGTGAGCGCGCGCGACGAATTGGTTGCCGCGAGCTTCGCCGTGCCGCGCAACGACACGGCGATTCGCGATCGCACCGAGGCGCTACGCGGCGCCGAGCGTCGCCTTGCCGGCGCGCGCGCCGACGCCTTTGCGCGGGTGCAGTCGTCGGCGGCGCGGCTGGCGGCCGATCAGATCGTTGCGTTCGCAGGCATCGGCGGCTCGTTCCTGCGCACCGGCGCGGGACGCGGTGGAAATCCACCGCTGAGCGACGCACAGCGCACCGCGTTGACACGCCTGGCGTCTGAAACAGCGCCGCTCGCCGCAGCCGTTTCGAAGGCGCGAGGCGACCTCGTCGCGGCCAGCGTGGCGATCCCGAAAAACGACGGCGCGATCGCCGCTGCCGTCGACGCGCTCGGCGGCGCCGAACTGGCGCTCGCGCACGCCCGGGCCGACCGGGTCGCGGCTCTCCAGGCGTCCGAAACGGCGCTGTCGCCGTACCAGATCGCCGCGCTTGTCGTCCTCGGCGGCACGTTGCGAACGACAGGACTCGCGTTCACCGAGCCGGATCCGCCAGACGTCGCCGACCATGCCGGCTATGTTTCGTTGTTCGACGGCGCCACCCTGAACGGGTGGGACGGTAATCCGAAGTTCTGGCGCGTCGAGGATGGCGCGATTGTCGGCGAATCAACGGTCGAACAGCCGAGCGGCAACAGCTATCTCGCCTACCGCGGCGTCGAGGCACACGACTTCACGCTGACGCTGGAGATCAAGGTGGAAGGGCCAGGCGGCAGCGGGATTCAGTACCGCAGCAAGACCGGTCTGCCGTGGCTGGCGAACGTGGCGCAGGAGCTCCGGCCAGTGAACCTGGATTGGATGATGACGGGACCGCAAGCCGACTTCTGGCCGGCCTCGCCGGTCTACACCGGCCAGTTCTATTCCGAGAACACGCCGATGCGGATCCTCGCGTGGCGCGGGCAGGTCGTCGAAGGATTCGGTGCGTCGCGCAAGCGTTTGCTCGGGACAATTGGCGACCGGCGCGCGCTTGGCGAGATGGTGAAGCTGAATGACTGGAACCAGTACACGGTTGTCGCGCGCGGCGGCGCCTTCCTGCACATCGTCAACGGTCAACTGATGGCGGTGATGGTGGACGACGATCCCGCCTCGTCCAACAACGCGACGGGACAGATCGGCATCGAGATCGAAGCCGTTACCAGGGTGTCCGTGCGGAATATCTGGCTGAAGAAATTGAACTGATCCTGTGAGGTGCACATGAAACCGAGAAGGCTCGTCATCCTGGTTGCCGCGATCGCGGCCCTGTGGTCGACACCGGCGTCGATGCAGCAGCCGCCGGCCGGCGGTGCGCCCGGCGGCGGACGGCAGGGCGGCTTCGGCGGCTTCAAGCAGCCCGACCCGATCGACTTCAACGAGCACGACGGCTGGACGTCGCTCTTCGACGGCAAGACGCTCAATGGCTGGTCGGGCGACTCGAACTGGAAAGTGGAAGACGGCGCGATCGTCGTCGAGGCGTCATGTGAGAAACCGACCGGCACGATCTACCTGGTGTGGAAAGGCGGCGAAGCGGCCGATTTCGAACTGAAGATGGAGATGAAAGGCACCGGCGCCATCAACGGCGGCGTGCAGTATCGCGGCTGGATTGCCCCCAAGCCACCGCGTCCGGCCGGCGCCGGCGCCGGCCGCGGCGCACCGTCAGGACCGTGCCCGAGTGGGACGGCCCGCGGCACGCCGCCGAGCGACGAAAGTGAAGCGCAGTGGAACATGTGGGGCGCACAGTACGACTTCGATGCCGGCAACCGCTACACCGGGCAGTTCTACGAGCAATCCACCGGCCGCGGCATCGTCGCGTGGAAGGGACAGGTCGTGCGCACCGGCCCCGGCGATAGTCGCCGTCTGCTCGCAACCGTCGGCGATCCGGCCACCGTCGACGCGATCTACAAGCCGAACGACTGGAATCAACTCCACATCATCGCCGTCGGCAATCACCTGACGCATCTTTTGAACGGGCGCGTCATCTCGATCCTGATCGACGAGGACAGCAAGCGCGTTCCCAAGAGCGGGATCATCGGCCTCGAAGTGGAAGCGACCGGCAAGCTGTACACGCGCAACATCTGGCTCAAGAAACTCCAGTAGCGCAGCCCTTCAGGGCTGCCTGATCTTTTTTTAAAAAGAATTTCTCTGCGGGCTCTGCGAACTCCGCGGTCCCAGCGTTTGACGCTGTACTGGTGCGTGCGATCACGGCCCGCCTAAAGGCGGACACTACAGGGAATCCTCGCCGACGTTATGCGAACTTCTTCGCGTGGTTCAGGAAGGCTTGAATGTCGCCGTGCGTGTTGAACAGCGCCGGTGACACTCGTACCAGCGATCCGCCGGCGCGGAAGCTGACCTGCACGCCGGCAGCCTCGAGCACTTCGCGGGCGCGCGCCTGGTTGCGATCCAGGTGCACGGTGACGATCGACGATCCGTTGCCGGCCGGCGTGAAAGCGCGGAACCCGAGATCGACAAGGCCCTGACGCAGCTCGCGGGCGAGGGCGACGGTGTGGCGCTCGATGCGATCGACGCCAACGCGATCGAGATACGTGAGCGCCGCGCCAAGCTGATAGACCTCGCCGAACGGCAAGGTTGCGTACTCGAACTTCCTCGCCGTTTTGTAGATCTCGTAATGGTGATCCTCGAGCTCCTTCTCGACATGGAGTGCGCCGACCCGATCGAGCCGGATCCGATCGAGGAGCTCGCGGCGGACGAAAAACGGCGCCACGCCGAAGCCGCCGAGCAGCCATTTGTAGGTGCCGCTCGTCAGGCAATCGACGCCGGAAGCCCGGACATCCACCGGGAACATGCCGAGCGCCTGCACGGCATCGGCGTAGAACAACGCCCCGTGCGCATGCGCCAGGTCGGCGATCGGCCGCATCTCGTGGCGGAAGCCGTTCTGATGCGAGACCCACGCCACCGACACGAGCCGCGTCCGCTCGTCGACGGCACCGGCAAAATCGTCGCGCGACACGCTGCCGTCGCTGTGCTTGACGATCCGCAGCGTGATTCCGCGCGTCTGTTGCAGATGCCGATAAAGAACGAACGAGGTTTCGTAATGCAGTTCGTCGATGACGACGTTGTCGCCGGGTTTCAGGTCGAGCGCCGCGGCGACGATGTTCTCGCCTTCGCTGGTGGCGTAGAGAAAGCCAACCTCCTCGGGTGCTGCGCCGATGAGACGCGCCACCTGGTGGCGCACCTCGTCAGTCGTCCTCAGCATCTCGTCGAGGCGGATCGGTTTTGTGGCTTTTCGCTCCGCAAAGGCGCGCGCCGCGGCGGCAACTGGCAGCGGCACCGGCGCGATGTAGGCGGAGTTCAAATACAGTCCCTCGCCAACTACCGGGAAATCGCGGCGAACGCCGAGCGGGTCGTCGCCGGCCGATGCCAGGTCTTGCGCGTGCAGCGGCAGCAGCGCGGCAGCGCCGGACGCGACTTCGATGAACTGTCTGCGATCGATCTCCACGCCGCTCCTCCGCTCGACTGGTCGCCCGTAGCGCAGCCCTTCAGGGCTGCCCCGCGGCCGACGGGCAGGCTTGAAGGCCTGTGCTCCGGTTTAGGTACGCTAGATCGTCAACAGCTTGTGCGCATTGCCCCACGCGATCTTCTGGAAGATCGCCGGCGAGGCCGATCGTTTGAGCACCGCCAGCGTTTCGCGCGCGACGCACTTCCCCGCCATCCGTGGCGCCACCGGGTTGTCGTAGCCGGCACCGTGGCCGTCCCGGCAGCTGCAGTCGCTGCCGAAGAGCAACTTGTCCTGGTGCCGGGTCAGGAAATCGGCGGTGAAATCGGCGTCGCGCGCCATGGCGGTGTTGCCAGACACGGCTGACAGGTCGCCGTACAGATTGGGATAGTCGCCGAGCCATCGATCGGTCACGCCGCCGCGCACGATGCGGCCGGTCGGATAGACCGATTCGTTGTGATAGTCGGCGCTGAGGTTGGCCCAGAACGCGTCGGCATGCCCGATGAACGTCGTGCGCGGATACGCCTTCAGGATCGACTCGAAGGTCTTCGCAAAGCCTGTACTCCACGTGCCCTCATTCGGCGTGTGATCGACCTCCTGGAAATGAATCAGGATCGGCACCCGCAGCTCCGCCGCGAGCGCGTAGGCGCGGCGCAACTCCGGGCTATCGGCGGCGACGTGAAACTTCATCTCGCCGAAGCCTTGTGCGCCGCTCTTCACCGCCTGCGTGAGCGCCTGTTCGGCATCCGGGCGGCTGACGTCATAGCTGTTGAACCAGGTGAACCGCCCGGGCGCAGCGCTCTGCACGGCCTTCACCTGTTCGAGCGCCGCGCCGCGCGTGAGCAGGTTGGCCTTGCTGATGCCGGCGCCGTCCAGGTGCGCGAGGTTGGCGGCCGGCTGTGGCCGCAGGTGGAAGTGAAGATCGAACACCGGCGCCCCCCACTCGCCTGCAGGCTCCTGGCCGGCGAACGCCGGCAGCACTGCAGCAGCGGCGATGGTTTCGAGAAATTCGCGACGGTTCATCACGCGGACTCCGTGGGGCGACGTCGCCACCATACCTGAACGGCCACAACCAGCACGCCAGCGACACCAAGCGGCACAGCCTGGCGCACGCGTGCCACGGGTTCGGCGCGCAGATTGTAGTCGACCGTGAGGTCGCGTTGATCGACATTCCGACGCTGTGCCATTAGCGCGATGCGATCGCTTGTCGGCACCAGCGCGTTCGCCAGGTACACACCGATTGCCGGCCGGTAGTCATTCCGGAAGTGGAGATGATGACGTCCTTCGGCAAGCGATGGGATCGCGGCCGTTGCGCGAATTCGTACGGCTCCATCGCCAGCGAGCATAGTGTCGATCGCGGCAACGGCGCTGTCGGCGAGTGCAAGGCGCAGCGGCGCGCCGTCGAGGTCGAGCCTAACGGCGCGCAGCACGGCGTCCGCGAAGGCACGTGCTTCACCGTCGGTGATCGAGCCGTTCGCGTCACGGTCGATCGCCGTCACCACCTCCGCCGCGATGGCGATCCCCGGCGTGAGGTCGAGCGCGATCTCGACGCGGTCCGGATCGACGCCGAGACGCGCTGCCTGCAGAAACTCGTCGAGCCGGTGCGCCGACGGCGTCCGGGCCGACAGGAGCACGAGGAGGGCGGTCAGCGCGCCGGCGGCGCTACTTCGCGGTGAATTTCGCACCGTAATCGTTCGTCGGATCGCGGTAGATGGTGTGAATGTGATCGACGCTGCCCTGCTGCGGTGCGTACTCGATGACGAGGGTCGGCGCCTGGATGCGGAAATACGCGGCGCTGCCGTTGGTTGTCGGGCCGCTCCACGCAAAGTAGGTGTCCGACACGTCCGCCTTGATCTGCGCCATGCGCGGCTCGGCAAAGCCGTCGTTGATGATCCCGGCCCATTCGCGGACGAGATCGAGCAGCGCCTGCTGCTGCGGCGCGGCGAGCGCCGAGGCGCGAACACCTTCCGGTTGAATCGTCTGGCCGTCGCGACCCGGTCCGAGCACGAGGTCGGCCACCCGGTAGGTGAGAATCGCCTGGCTGCGCTGGCTGGCATCG
>Ga0075425_100000174_pt1 | contig 56462 bp, 38 predicted proteins | sample SoiMethybrSBSTD4_FD_75300 | JGI IMG/M metagenome (GOLD analysis project Ga0075425, IMG submission 75300) | Bulk soil microbial communities from a Populus tree surrounding site in Tennessee, USA - Soil MetaG P. TD hybrid SBSTD4 | ecosystem: Environmental > Terrestrial > Soil > Tree plantation... | reverse complement strand
CGCTCCAAGTCGGCTAAATACTCGCGCACCCTACCGTGCCCCTTAGCCACTTCCGCCAGTGGCTCGCGCGCAACCCGGCTGTGGTGATCGGCGTTGGCCTGGATAAAGCTGCCGTCCACCGACATGTGCTCGCCCTTTCCCAACCCAGCCTCGCCGCATCGGGCGACGATCTCCTCAAAGCGGGACTGGGCTTCGATCAGGAGATTCCGCACCACTCTACGTTTTCCAAGAACCGGCATGGACGGTTTCAGGAATCGTGAACCATCGCCACCCCAGATGCATGCGTAGCTCTTCCACCAGTTTCCTCTCGCTTGTGACGCCGTAGAGATAGCCGACCGGCAGCATGCGCAACAGCAGTTGCGGGTCGATCGACGGTCTTCCCGTGTCGCTGTAGGAGACCTTCAACTTTTGCTCGAATGAAATCGAAGTTGACGTGGCCATCGATCAGGCGCAGCAAATGACTTTCAGGAACCTGATCTTCGAGACGGAAGTAGTAAGAACAGGGACTCCGAGCGGGAGTGGTTTCCCATCATTAGTAGCAGGCCTCCGAAGTAGCAGGCCTCGGAATGTAGCAGTGAACAGCAGCATCGCGAACTCTGGGCTGCTTATAAACGTGAGCCTTGCATGCGGACAAGCATTAACTCGGGCAATTTTTCACACCCAGGCGATTGCACCAACCACCCCGAAAGATCATTCACAGCATAACCAGTCCAGCGCCCTTGTGACCCGCCCATCGCCGTGGTAGCTTTCCACTGCTAAAACCAGCCTCTTCACCGGGAGACAAACATGGACGGACTAAAAGGGAAAGTTGCCATCGTAACCGGAGGTGCAACTCTGATCGGTGCGGCGGTCGTGCGCGCTTTTCATCGCGAGGGCACAAAAGTAGCGATCGCCGACATCAACGAGAAAGATGGACAGGCCGTTGCCAGCGCGCTCGGTAAGGATGTGCAGTTTGTGAAAACCGACCTGGCAGACGACGCCCAGATCGCCGGCTGCGTGCACCAAACCGTGGCGAAATTCGGCGGCCTCGATTTCCTGATAAACCTGGCTTGCGTTTATCTGGACGACGCGCTCAACGCGACGCGCAAGGACTGGCTGGACAGCTACAACATCAACGTTGTGGCTGGCGTCATGATGCTGAAGGCGGTGAAGCCGCACATGGTAAAGCGCGGCGGTGGCGCCGTGGTTAACTTCGGCAGCATCAGCGCCAAGGTGGCGCAGACCGGACGCTGGCTTTATCCCGTTACCAAGGCGGCGATCTTGCAACTCACGCGTAACGAAGCCATGGATCTGGCGGCGGACAAGATACGGGTTAATTCCGTTTCCCCGGGCTGGACATGGTCGCGCGTGATGGACGAGCTGACCCATGGCGACAAGGAGAAAACCAACCGCGTCGGCGGCCCCTTCCACTTACTGGGACGTGTCGGCGAGCCGGAGGAAGTAGCAGAGGCTGTGCTGTTTCTTTGCTCCAGCCATGCCTCCTTTATTACTGGCAGTGATCTGGCTGTGGACGGCGGCTACTCGGCCATGGGCCCCGAAATGGCCACGCCCGCGATTCCCAAGCTCATGGAATAGACGCACCTATCGGCCCCACCCACGTGAAGCGGATCGCCATCATCGGCGCTGGACAGTCTGGCCTGCAACTCGGTTGGGGACTGCTCAAGGCCGGCTATGAAGTCACACTCTATTCCGACCGCTCGGCGGACCAGATCCGGCACGGGCACGTGATGTCGAGCCAGTGCATGTTCGATTCGGCTCTGGAAACCGAGCGGGATCTCGGCTTGAACTACTGGGAGGAAGAATGTCCTAACGTCGAGGGAATTAGTTTTGCGGTGCCCGATCCGGTCGGCGGCAAGATCATGGACTGGGCAGCGCGGCTGGACCATTACGCGCAATCAGTCGACCAGCGGCTCAAGATCCCGCGCTGGATGGCTGAGTTTCAGAATCGTGGCGGAGCGCTGCGGATCAAGGCTGCCGATATGGATGATCTTGAGAGTTGCGCCCGGAGTCATGATCTGGTGATCGTCGCCAGTGGGAAGGGCGCCATCACTCAACTATTTCCCCGCGACGCCGAGCGCTCGCCATTCTCCGAACCACAACGCAGCCTCGCTCTGACCTATGTCCGTAACATGCGGCCGCGAGAGCCATACGCTGCGGTGTGCTTCAACATGATTCCCAATGTGGGCGAGTATTTTGTTTTTCCCGCGCTGACTACCAGCGGCGCCTGCGAGATCATGGTGTTCGAAGGAATTCCCGGCGGGCCGATGGATTGCTGGGGTGACGTAAAGACTCCAGCTGAGCACCTTGCCCGCAGCAAGCACATCCTCGAAACTTTTCTCCCTTGGGAGGCGGAGCGTTGCCGCGATCTCGAACTCACCGACAACAAAGGCATCCTGGCGGGACGTCTTGCCCCTACCGTTCGCAAGCCCATTGGCACGCTTCCCTCAGGTCGCAAAGTTCTCGGGATGGCCGACGCGATTGTGCTTAACGATCCGCTCACCGGCCAAGGATCGAACAACGCGGCCCGCTGTGCCGACATTTACCTGGACAGTATCGTGGCACGAAGTAGTGGGGACGCCGACGCCGAATGGATGCAGCATACTTTCCATCGCTATTGGACCGGATATGCGAAATGGGTGGTGGAGTGGACGAATCTGTTGCTGAAGCCGCCGGCTCATGTTCTCAAGCTCCTCGACTGCGCGGGAAAGATCAGTGCCGTCGCCAGTGCCTTCGTCAACGGTTTTGACGACCCGCGGACCTTATTCCCCTGGTTCATGGATGCAGTTGAGGCGGAGTCCTTCATCCGGAAGGAAGCGAAGACAGTGGCCGAGCGCTTCGACCGCCGCGATTACCGGAGAGCGCTTGGTCAGTTCGCCACGGGCGTAACGGTTGTAACGGCCCGGGCTTCGGACGGGCGCAAGATGGGCGTGACCGTAAACTCCTTTTCGTCGGTTTCGCTGGATCCGCCACTGATCCTATGGAGTCTGTCGCGGCAGACCCCCAGCTTCATCGATTTCACTAACGCCACTCATTTTGCCGTGAACGTTCTGGAGTCTGGCCAGCACCATCTTTCACGGCAATTCTCCACTCCTTTGCCCGACAAGTTTGCTGGAGTCGAATTTGAGGAAGGTACCGGAGGGGTTCCGCTTCTGCATGGCGCCATTGCCCAATTCATCTGCCGCAAGGTTCGTCAGTATGATGGCGGCGACCATGTCATTCTCGTAGGTGAAGTTGAACAGTACAAATACAACGAGGGCGAGCCTCTCGTCTTTCACTCCGGCCGCTACCGCATCGCCACCCGCCATCCGGATATTGCGGAATGACGAGAGCCGAAAGCCGATGGCGGAGCGATGCCGCGCTGGGTAGCCGATTCGCGGCCTTGACATGGCCTGGCTTCCGATGTTGAATTAGCCGCCGTGCAGCGCGACAGGGCGAAGCAGAACGTTCGGCGGCAGGGCGCTGGTCCCAGCCGACAATCTCATACTCTCGAGGGGGCACCATGATTGAGCAATATATGGCTCTTGCCTTGCAACCCACCATGCGTGGTTGCAGGAATCGCTCGGAAGTTGCGGTTAACATCAGACACATTTCCGAACTGATCGACGCCGCCGTCTGGCTCAGCGCCATCGATCTGCCGGTCCGCTTGATTTGCGTGCCGGAGGGCTGTCTACAAGGTTTCACCGATGAGGTGTTCGACTGGGATCACGAAAAGTACGTGGATGAGATGGCCTTGGACATCCCCGGAGAGGAGACCGAAGCCCTGGGCCGCAAGGCCAAACAGCATAACACCTATATCATCGCGCAAGCCAAGATAAAGCATCCGGAATTTCCCAAGAAATTCTTCAACGGCGCCTTCATTATTTCTCCCAAGGGTGACGTGATCCACAAACATTACAAGCTCCAGGTTTTTGCCCGCGAGCATTCCACGGTGCCGCATGACGTGTGGGACAAGTGGGTCGAGCTCTACGGGGATGGCCTGGACGCATTCTTTCCCGTGGTCGACACCGACATCGGGCGCATCGGCTGTGTCATCTGCATGGAAGGATCTTTCCCGGAAACTGCCCGCGGGCTGGCCATGAACGGCGCGGAAGTGCTCTACCGCCCTGCCTATCCAGAGCCCTATGTGGCGAATGGTCTTTGGGAGATTCAGAACCGGGCGCGAGCTTTGGACAACACCTGCTACGTGGTTGCCCCCAACCCCGCCAACTATTTCCTCACCCAGGAATCAACCGATGCGCTCGATACTTTTGGCGGAAAGTCCATGATCGTGGATTATCAGGGCAAGATTCTTTCCGAGCACGGTTACGGAGCCGGGCCTTCGTACGCTGGCGCCATTCTTGACATAGAAGCTCTGCGCCAGTATCGCACTCGCTCCTTATGGGGCAACTGGCTCAGGGATTTGCGGACCGAACAGTTCCGATGCATCTACGAACAGGCGCTCTATCCCAAGAATCTTGGTTTGGAGAAGCATCCCGGCCGTCACGCCGACCACGATGAGATTCGCCGTCAAGTCATGGAGATGATGCTGGCAAAGGGTATCTACCGGCGCCCCGGCAAGACCAAGGCCCACGAGGCGCCCCGGGAAGTAGCGGCCGACTAAGAACACGCCTCAAGAAGTTGCGTTTCAACAGGTGAGGACATGAAACCGGCAAACAAAGTTCTCGGTGGTCGCAGCAGTGTCAAAGTGGCGGTGGTGCAAACGCCGCCTGTATATCTGGACAGAGAGAAGAGCGTAGACCGTGCCTGTCAGAAGATTCATGAGGCTGCGAGCCACGGCGCCGAACTCATCGCTTTCACTGAAACCTGGCTGGCCGGCTACCCTTATTGGGGTGAAGGTTGGGAATCGAAACTACAGAACTGGATACCTGTCCGCGTCCAGTTCTACGATCAGGCTCTGCTGATTCCCAGCGAAGACACCGCACGCCTTTGCCACGCCGCAGCCAAGGCCAATGCCCACGTGGTCATCGGCTGCAACGAAATGGATTCGCGGTCCAGTGTTCACACCATTTACAACACTCTGCTGTTCATTGAGCGGACGGGCAAGATCCTGGGTCGCCATCGCAAGACCGTCCCCACCTTCGTCGAGCGCGCCATCTGGGGCCCCGGCGATGGCACAGATCTGATCACCTACGAGACTGATATTGGCCGCCTTGGAGGTCTCATTTGCGGCGAGCATCTCATGCCTCTCATTCGCGCTCGCATGATCGAGCAGGGAGAAGACTTGCACATCTCGGTTTTCCCCGGTGCGTTTTCTCTTCATACCGGGCCCAAGCTGGAAGAGCCTGATCTCGAAGGCAAGTTTTTCTGGGGACACACGTTGACGCGGGCGCATGCCATGGAGGCCGGGGCGTTCGTCCTCTCCGCATGCGGCTATATGACAGCGAGTGATCTACCCTCAGACTTCCCGTTGCGCGAGACAGTCAATCTCGATTACGCGCACGGCGGCAGTCAGATTGTTGCCCCGCTAGGCATTCCCCTTGTTCCTCCAACATCGGGCGATACCATCCTCTACGCCGAATGCCAGGCTGACATGATCAAAGTCTGGAAGGCCATCATTGACACCGTGGGCCATTACGCCCGTCCGGATATCGTTCGCCTCCAATATATGAAGCCGGCAGAGCCGACCCTGGCCAAATTTTCATTGGAGGCTTTGGAAAAGAAATCTCCAGATGAGATCGAAGCCATCGCGGAACGCCATGGCCTGGGAAGGCAGGAGCTTGAATCAGGCATCGAACGCCTGGTTCGATGAGAACGGCAACTTCATTACACGTTTGGAAAGAGGGCCCATGCCTCCCAACGTCAGCACTTCGGGGAAGAACTTTTTTACCATCGATCCGCGTAGCTGCGCGCTGATCGTCATCGACATGCAGAATGCCTTTGTAGCTGAAGGCGCAGTCTTCGAAACTCCCCCAGCCCGCGCGATGATTCCCCGATTGGAGCAATTAATCCAGTTGGCTCGTGTCTCCGGAATTCCAATCGTCTGGACACAATCAGATCACCGTCCGCCCTACGGAGGACTGATGCTGCAGAAGTTCCCACCGATTGCGGAAGACCATATTCTTTGGCAAGGAGAGCTCAGCTATGAGATTTATCCGCACATGCTCCAACCCAAGGAGGGAAGCCTCGAATACAAGATCGTCAAGCACAAATTTGACGCCTTTTTCGAAACTGATCTGGATACCATCCTGCGCCATAACGAGGTGGACACCGTAATCATCACCGGGACCGCCACTAATGCTTGCTGCGAATCCACCGCTCGTTCAGCCTTCATGCGTGACTACAAAGTAGTGTTCCCGAGTGATCTAAATGCCACCTTCAACGAAGACATGCACCAGGCAACCTTAAAGAACATCGACTTGTTATTCGGACGCGTAGTCTCGAGCCACGAACTGCTGGCGGAGATAGAAGCTGAGCTAAAGACAAGCTCTAAATCATGACCTCGTTAAACGCTCTGGGACTGTGGGGATCACGAGCGCCTCTCCTGAGTTGCCTTCCGGTCACTCATGTTAGTAGCTCGTGAGACCGTCGTCTGCGGCAGATTTACCGTCACTCTGCAGCCGCGCTGCTCCTCACGATTCGACAGTTCCAGTGAACCACCATGTGCTTCTGCTATTTGACGCGAGAGGACAAGTCCAATACCGCTGCCGGCGGGTTTGGTTGTGTAAAACGGGACGAACACATTACTCGGATTCATTAGTCCGGGGCCATTATCTTCGATATTCAGGACCAAATCTCCGTCGCTCAGTTTCCAGGTAAAGACTATTCGCGGTCCGGAAGAGGAAATTTTGGACCCGTTCGAATTTCCGCCTGATTCTGAAATGTCCAGGACGGCTTCCGCTGCGTTGCGCAGCAAGTTAATCAACATTTGCTCGAGCTGGTCGGGATCTGCCATCAAAGTGACGTCGGGGCCGGGAATTATCGTGACCGGAACACGCATCTCCAGAGCGGCAACCCGTTTTGCCAACATCGATATGGAACATTTCTGCAGAGCCGGTTGCGGCATTTGCGCCAACTGACGATAGGCTTGCAGAAAACGATTGAGCGAGGCGGCCCGGGTTTCGATAATACCCAGCCCACGTTCGAAATCCTGGCGCTGTTCGGGTTCGAGATCGACTCCGGAAAGTCGGGCATTCAAGCTGCCGGCAATGGATTTGATTGGAGCCAGTGAGTTATTCAACTCGTGCCCCATAACCCGGATCAGGCGCTGCCATGCGCGCCGCTCCTCTTCGCGCAAAGCGCGGCTTACGTCAGAAAGCACAACCAGGGTATGCGGCACCCCCTGCTGCCGGAACGAGCTTCGCCTTACGAACCAGCGCGCGTCGTTGGCAAAGCGCAACTGGAGCAGAGTTTCGTTCTCGCAGGATAGAGAATTCTCCAGGCCGACTTCATACGCTTTCTTGCCAAGTAACTGTACCGACGATTGTCCGAGAAGCCTTTCTCCGGCGGAGTTCACGAGCCGCAGCTTGTCGGCTGGATCAAATGCGAAGATCGGAAGCTCCACTTCCTCGACGACCCGTTGTAATAAAGCCGCCGCTTCGATGGCGCCAGTGCGGTGCTGCGCCAGCAGATCGGCGAGGGCGTTCACTTCAAGCGAGAGTTCACCAAGAGCATCGTTGGGAACTGCCAATCGAGCCCGAAAAGAATAATCTTCATCCCGCAAAGCCCCGACAACATTCGCGAGTGTCTGTAAGGGGCGGACAACGTGATCATGAAGGCCAACACCGATGAATAAGCAGGCGAGTAACTCTGCGCCGAGGAAAATCAGCTTCGACTGAATCGACCAGGGTTGCCACCACACAAGAATGGCGCTGGCGAGAAGGCCCGGCGCGACCAGCAAGACGGAAAACCAGGTGACACGGCGCTCGAACCGTGCTCGAGGTCGTTTTCGCTGCGTGCGTTGGGATGACTCACGGCGAGACGGGCTAGAGCCCATACTTTTGCATCCGGCGGTACAGAGCACCGCGGCTCAGGCCAAGCGCTTCCGCCGCCTGGCTTATATTGCCTTGAAAGCGCTGCAGCGCTTTGCGAATCAGGATACTTTCAACAGCTTCAAGACTCAATTCTTCGAGGTTCTGGGCCGCGGCGCGTTGCAAGCCAAGGCCGAGATCGGCTGACTGAATCTGCTCGGTGCGGCACATCAGCACCGCCCTCTCGAGCGCGTGCTCCAGTTCGCGCACATTTCCCGGCCAGGAATATTGAATCAGAGTCTGCGTCGCCGCGGCATCAAGGCCACGAACCTGACGGCGATAGCGGGAAGCGTATTGCGAAAGAAAATGCAGAGCCAGCACCGGTATATCCTCCCGGCGTTCTCGCAAAGGCGGCAAGTGGAGTTCAACCGTATTCAGGCGAAACAACAGGTCTTCACGAAAGTTCCCGCTGCTACAGGCGGCTTCAAGATCAGTGTTCGTAGCGGAGATCACTCGCACATTGACGTGCTTGCTACGCGATGACCCCACGCGGTCTATCTCTCCGGACTCAATCACCCGCAATAGCTTGGCCTGCTGCCGTATCGGCACGTTGCCGATCTCATCCAGAAAGACGGTGCCGCCATCGGCCAGTTCGAAGCGGCCAATGCGGTCCGTGCGGGCGTCCGTAAAAGCGCCTTTCACGTGGCCGAACAGTTCACTTTCAAAGAGTCCCTCCGCCAGACCGCCAGTATTTACGGCGACAAAGGGACGCGAAGCGCGCAGGGATAAAGCGTGAACGGTGCGGGCCACAATTTCTTTTCCGGTGCCATGCTCTCCGGTGATCAAGACGTTCGCATCCGACGGAGCAACCCGCGTGATCATTTCGAGCACTGGGGACATGGCGGGCGCCGTGGCAACGAACTCTGGGCGGCCCTGCGCGCTCAGCAATCGATTCTCAGCGGCGAGCCGCTCCGCTTCCTGCAGCGCGCGATGCAACTCGACTTGCGTGCGCAGAATAGACACGAGGCGCTCGTTTTCCCACGGCTTCTGGATGAAATCGCGAGCTCCGCGGCGCATAGCTTCGACCGCGAGTCCCACGTTACCCCATGCAGTCAACACAATCACGGGTAACGTGCTGTCGAGCGCAACAATTTCTGAGAGCAGGTCGAGCCCTTCCTGACCGGAGGTCGTATCGCGCGTGTAGTTAAGATCGATTAACACGGCATCATACGAGGCGGTCGCCAGCGCTTCTCGCACCAGGGCTGGAGAGCGGACTGTATCTACTGTGTAGCCTTGCGGCTTCAGCAGCAGTTGAATGGCGTCGAGTATATGTTGCTGGTCGTCGGCGGCCAGGATCCGCGGATCGGTGCCGCCTTTAGTCAGGACAGGAAAAGCGCTGTCTCGCGGCTTTGCCGAGGTCGGCATGATTTATGGAGCAGGGCTGCTGATCGTGCCTCGAATCGCATCCTGGATTTCGATTCCATTATGTTCCAAAGTGGTGCCCGTCGCACGTTCCAGTTCGACATGGGCCTTCTCGTAGACCGTCATGGCCGTGGCCAGATCAAGTTCAGCCAGCGCCAGATCGCGCTGCGCTGTCATTGTCTGATAAGTCGAACCAGCGCCAAGCGTCTGCTCTTTCTGCATGATCTCAAAGGTGCGCTGCGCCAGGTCGCGTGCTTTGCGGGCGGCATCCACGCGGGCCGCACTCTGGTCGAGCGCGTATTGCGCATTTCGGACTTCGATTCGAATCTGCTTTCGCAATTGCTCACGCCGCAGCTCGGCCTGGCGGTATTCGAGCTCGGAACGGTACTGGTCGGCCTTTGCCACGCGATTTCGGATTGGAATGTTCAGGTTCAACCCGATGTAGTAGTCGGGAGCCGTGTTGTTGAATGCATTCGCCAATGCTCCGGAAAAATCTGTGGGGACGTTTGAACTGTTTGGAAGGCCGGGGACGTTGTAAACCGAGTTGAGCGGGCCGGCCAGGCCTGATCCACCGTAGAAGCCGACCAAAGCCAGGGATGGCAACAGGGCATTTCTCGCGGCCTTGCGGCTGATCTGTCGGTTCGCCAAATCGATATCCGACTCCGAAAGTTCCGGGCGATCGTGCATCGCCTGAGCAATCAGATCCTGGATAGGCTGCGTTCTGGCAGACGTTTGAACCGACTGCAGCCGATCCGTGGGAATCACCTGCACAGAGTCAAGCAGCGGATCGTCGAGACTCTTGGTTAACGCATTCTTGATGAGCAGTTCCTGCAACTGCAGGCTGGTTCGCGCCACAGTGAGGTCCTGATCGCGTCGGGAAACTTCAGCCTCTGCGCGCATCACATCCATGGCAGGAACGCTTTCCAGTTGGAGCTGCTTGCGCGCATTTTCCAGCGATTGCTGAGAGAAGGCCAGCGATTGCTCGTTGACTCGCGACTGTTCATAGGCGTTTACCAGGTCCCAGTAGATGTTCTCGATCTGCGTGACCGTGGCGATCACCTGGTCCTTGAACGCGATGTCAGAGATCTTTTTGTTGTTCTTTGCGATCCGCAGATAGCGCAGATTTGGCGCAAAGCCGAAGCCGGCGAGCAGTTGCTGTTGAAATCCAAATCGGTACATTGAGCCTAGAGCAGGAGATAGATTAAAGAAAGGACTGTTCGTGGTCTGGCGGTTGTTATTGAACTCGAAGGAAACACTCGCACCGGTTGGAAAGGCTTGCGTAACGCCAACGTTCGCCTGACCGGTGTTGAGCTGAAGCAAGGGCACTCCATAGATTCGTTGATTGGCCAGCGGCGTGGTTTGATGCTCTGCTCCCACAGAGCCAATGATCGTAGGATCGTACGACGGCACCGGAGTGCCAACACCCAATGTGGATTGCACCAGCCCGGATGCGCCCGCTCCTGCGCCCCCTGCGCCTGCCGTGGTGCCGCCAGCGCCGGCACCCGGAGCGCCGGTGCCAAACCCTCCGACTCCGCCGCCCGGGGTGCCTTGCACCACGCCGGCATTCACGCCACGAAAAATTCCGCCAGCTCTTGTGCGCAGAATATCTGTGTCCGCGATCGGCAGATTGTAACGGGCGATCGCGAGATCGAGATTGTTCTCCAGCGCCAGCTGAATGGCATCTTTCAGCGATAGATAAAGTTTGCCTTCACGGATCAGCTGTCCCAGACGCGGAGAATTGGTGAGCTGCGGCTCGGGTACTTCGCTGGGTGAATATGCGCTGAAAGGATTGTGCGAGCTCGGCAGATTAAAGGATAGCGGGGCGTTCGTCTGGGCCGAAGCGGTCGCGGTGAGAGCGACAAGAAACCAGGAGAGGAGCTTTCTTGATCTCTCTCTCATTGCTTTACCGCCTCGTAGGGCTGAAGCTCCGGGTTGGCTGTATCGGAGACCATCCAGCCATCGCGCAACTGAATCGTGCGCGAGCCATACGCGGCGTTCAGCTCCGAGTGGGTAACCTGGACAATAGTCGTTCCCTGTTGATTGAGTTCGCGAAAGAGTTCCATGATTTCCTTTGCCTGCGAAGAGTGCAGGTTTCCCGTAGGCTCGTCGGCCAGTAACAGAGCAGGCTTGTGGATCACTGCGCGAGCAACCCCGACCAACTGCTGTTGTCCGCCAGAAAGCTGGCTGGGAAAGAGATCTTTTTTGGCGACTATCTGAAACCGGTCGAGGGTATCGGCCACCATGCCCTGCCGCTGCTTATGCGGAATATCTTTATAAGAGAGCGGAAGATCGATGTTCTCGCGCACCGTGAGATCATCGAGCAGGTGATAGCTCTGAAACACCATGCCAATATTCTTTTTTGCGAGTTCGCCCCTCTGCTTACGCTTCATCTCGTGCACGGCCTGGTGGTGAAACCAATATTCGCCCTGCCAGCCGTCATCAAGCAGAGCAAGCACATTTAATAAGGATGACTTGCCGGCCCCGGACGGGCCCATCACGGTGATGAACTCGCCTTTCCGGATCTCCAGGTTGATGCGCCGCAGCACGAAGAACTGTCCTGCGGCAGTTTTGTAACTGCGTTCCAGATTTTTGAAGTGGATCATGTTTGTTCTCGAATCAGTTCACATCTACTCGTACCGCAACGCCACCATGGGGGCGACTTTAGTTGCCCGGCGCGCGGGAATGTAGTTCGCGAGAAGAGCAAGGCTCATCAGCAAGACTGCCAAGGCAAAGAACGTACCGGGATCGGTCGCGCTGATTCCGAACAGGAGGCGGGAGATGAGCCGCGTCAGCATCAGGGAAACCGCAACGCCCAAGACCACACCCATTCCAGCCAGTGCCATCCCGTGGCTCACCACCATCTTCACCACATCAGTTCGTTGCGCCCCCAGTGCCATGCGGATGCCGATTTCATGGGTCCGCTGAGAAACGGAATAGGACATCACGCCGTACAGGCCGACGGCCGCGAGCAGGACCGCCAGTGCAGCAAAGATTCCCAGAAGCGTCATGGTGAATTTTCGCCGCAGGACGGAGCGCGCGATTACGTCATGCATGGTGCGTACTTCCGACAAGGGAACACTCTTGTCGACGGTCCACACCGCGTTCTGCACAGCCGGCACAAGAGCAAGCGGGTCAGGAATTATGGTTCGCACCGCTACGAATGCCGAAGGCCAATGCCCTTGTCCGAAGGGAAGATAGGCCTCGAAGTGAGGCGCAGTGTCCAGTCCGACGTGTCTCACGTTCCCCACAACACCGACAATCTGCAGTTTCTCGTTTCCGGGGCCAAAATCGAGCAGGTACTTTCCAATGGGATCTTGTCCAGGGAATACGCCTTGTGCGAGGGCTTCATTCACTACTACTACTGGCGTTGATCCTGCGATGTCATGCCGGGTCAAGAGACGTCCTTTAATTATGGGAATGCCCAGGGTCTGAAAGTATTCGGGCGTGCTGACGCGAATGTCAGCGCTGTAGCCTTGATCGTTCCCAGGGATTTTGAAACTACGCGAACTGTTTCCGCCGGAAAGAGGCAGGCGGCTCACAGCGCCTGCCGATCGCACGCCGGGCAGCTCCTGCAAACCATCAGTGACTTGGCGGTAGAAGCTATCCTGCTGTGCCGGAGTGGCGGATGGCGGAAGTCCCACACTGAATATCAGTACTTGGCTGGAATCGAATCCGGGGTCCACGCGCAACACCCGCACAAAGCTCTGTATGGTAAGCCCGGCTCCGATGAGAAGAACCAATGACAGGCCGACTTCGGCAATCACCAACGCGGAGCGTGTGCGGCCGCCCCGGCCCGTGCTGCGTTCCCCTTCTTTGAGCGATTCGTTCAGATTGCCCCGTGAGACGTGAAGAGCCGGAGCCAAGCCGAATAAAATACCGGTCAAGAGCGAAAGGAGGATGCCAAAGCCCAATATTTCCCCGTTCACACCGACTGCTCCTAGAGCGCGGATCTCCGCCGGAGCCAGAGTCAGCAGGGACGGCACGGCCCCCGCCGCGAGCAGAATTCCCAGCACGCCACCAAGTAATGAGAGCAATAAGCTTTCGTTGAGGATTTGCCAGACCAGCCGTCTACGGCTGGCGCCCAAGGCAGCGCGAATGGAGACTTCACGTGACCGGTCTCTGCCGCGAGCCAGGAGTAAGTTGGCCACGTTGGCACAGCCGATCAGAAGCACGAACACCACAGCAGCCAGCAGCACGTACAACACCGGCCGAACATCGCTGACCAAACTGTCTTGCATACTGGTGAGGCGGATGGCCACATCGCGATTGTCGTCCGGATACCGGCTCTCCAATCGGCGGGCAATCCCGTCCATTCGCGCGCTGGCCTTCTGAAGCGTGACGCCCGGTTGCAGCCGTGCCCACACGTCGAGGTAATTACGACTTCTGAACTGCCGTGGATCCTGGTTGGGAACCAAGGGGTGCGCAGGCACTCCCCACGGAGAGGGCACCCAAAGTTCGCCGTGGTTATCCGGTGTAAAGTTCGGAGGCATCACCCCAATGACCGTGTACCTCTCGTTGTTCAAGGTAAGGTCGTGGTCCAGCAGCGTGCGGTCGGCGTTGAAACGCCGCTTCCATAGCCGGTAACTGATCACTGCTACGTGATCGTGTCCCGGTTTTTCGTCTTCGGGCAGCAGACTTCGGCCCAGCAACGGGCGAACTCCAAACAGAGGAAAGAAGTTAGCGGTCGTCGTGGTGATGCGGACTCGCTCCGGACGTTCTCCTCCGAGATTGCCCTGCCATCCGCGGGAAGCAGCCACAACGGAGAACACCTGGTTTTCCGTTACCCAGTCCAGGTAGTTGGCAGGTGACGCAGCGGCCCCTTCTCCGCTCTTGCGATCAGTTTGCGATACATACACGATGCGCCCCGAATTCGGATACGGCAGCGAATGCAGCAGTACCTGATCCACAACACTGAAGATGGCAGTCGTACCAGCGATGCCAAGGGCAAGGGTGATCGCGGCGACGATTGTGAACCCCGGGCTCTTGCGCAACTGCCGCAATGCGTAGCGAAGATCCTGGATCAATCGAAGCATTTGTTTCTACTCACTCGTACCGCAGCGCTACCAAGGGATCGACCTTGGCAGCGCGGCGGGCGGGGATATAAGCGGCAAATAGTGCGACCGCCAGAAGCGCGAACGCTGCCCCGGCGAGTGTGGCCGGGTCGTTCGGCTTGATTCCGAACAGCAGCGCCTGAACCCATCGCGCGGCAGCGAGCGAACAAACGACGCCGGCCACGGTCCCGAGGGCAATCCATGCGGATATTTGAAACACCATCATCCTGGTCACGGTTGATGAGGTGGCGCCCAGGGCCATGCGGATCGCTATCTCCCGCGCGCGCTGGCCCACCAGCAAGGAAACAACGCCGTAAATCCCCGTCGCCGCGAGAAGCAGGCCAATGGCCGCGAACAACATCAGTAGTGCGGCGTTGAATCGGGGCCTGGCCGCAAGCGTCGAGATGGTCTGGCTGAGTGTGGCTGATTGTACAGGCAGCGTCGGATCAAGCTCCGCAACCGCGTCTCGCAACTCCCGTGTCACGGTTTGCGGATGTAAGACACTTCGTGCCACGATGCGGATTCGCTGAGAATCAGGACCATAGCGGAAGATGAGGTCGTCCGGCGTGTGACGGCGCACCACGTAATATTCCGGACCTGGGTTTCCGCCAAGACCCTGGTTTTGGGTGTTGCCCGTGACCCCAACCACGGTGAACGCGACAGGATCGACTCTCGGTTCTTCGGATCCTCCGAGACGAACTATCTTTCCTACAGTATTTTCTCCGGGGAACAACCGCTCTGCGAGCGCCTGATTAACGATGATGGCCTTCGGTTCCGCCCGGCGATCTTGTTCCGTGAATGCACGTCCGCGGACAATTTGAATTCCGAGCACCGAAAAGTACGCCGGGGTAACCGATCTCCAGCCCACCATGCCGCCGATGCCCTGCTCCAGGCTGAGAGGAGGACGGCCTTCCGCTTGCAATGCTATGAAGGGCATGTTGCGTGCCGGTGGGTTGGGAGGAAGTGAGTCGCCCAAGGCAACCGCCGCAATGCCAGGCAGTTGCTTTAGTCTGCGCTCCAATTGTTCGAAAAACGCCAGTCGTTGCGCGGCTTGAGGATACCTTTGGCCCAGCGTTAATTCCGCACTAACTACATGTTGCGTGTTCATCCCCAAAGGCTGGGTTTGGAGCTTGCACAGGCTGCGCAAGAACAGAAACGCGCCGGAGAGGAGAATGACGCTCATCCAGACTTGAACAAATATGAGGAACTGGCGAAGCCGGGCTCGCCGGGTCCCAGCCGTCGTAGGGGCGACGAGCATTTGCATCGACGGCTTCTCAAGCGCAGGTATTGTTCCGGACGCCAGGCCCGCGACTATGGATAGCAGGACCGCGACCAGCAGAGCTCTTTCATCGACATGCGCTTCGAGCAATCGCGGGATGACGCTGGGCGCGAGTGAGACCAAGCCGCTAACGAGCTGGTAAGCGAGCCCACAGCCCGCGGCGCAGCCAAGTAAAGCCAAGACTATGCTTTCCGTAAGCCTCTGCTGAACCAGGAGAAGACGCCCGGCGCCGAGCGCGGAGCGTACCGCCAATTCGTGCCGTCGTCCCGTGCTGTGAGCAAAGGCAAGGTTGGCGGAGTTAGCGCAGGCGACCAGCAGAAGCGCCAGAGCTGAGATCAGCAGCAACCACGCCGCAAGGCGCGAATCGTGGATCTGCAGGTCACGGATGGAGCGCACTTGCAGGCGCAGCACCTTGCGGAATGGCGGCGGGGCGGATTCTACGAAGCTGCGAAACAGTGGTTGGAGCTGCGCTGCCGCGGTCTGGATACTCAATCCTGGCTTAATTCGCCCATAAACTCGAACCACCGGCCCCAATTGGTTCCGCTGCACAATGGATTCATCGAGGGCCTGCGGCACTACCAGCCCGACGTGAGCCAGCGTGGGGAATTCAAAGTCCGGCGGCAACACGCCTATAATGCGCGTTGCCTCGCCGTCGAGTGAAAGTGTTCGGCCCACCGCGCTGCGCTCCCCGCCGAAACGGGTCTGCCAAAGGCCATAAGAGAGCAGGGCTACTTTCGGCGCATCCGGACGGTCCTCTTCTGAATTGAAGTTTCGTCCCAGCACTGGCTGGATGCCGAACGTGGGCAGAAACGTCGTTTCCACCGCGGCGCAGGTCACTCTGGCGGGGCGGTCGTCGGTAAGATCGCAATCGTTGACTCCGCTGGAAGACGTGAATCCGGAGAACGGAGTCTGCTGGCGCCTCCAGGCCAGATAGCTTCCGGCAAAAAGAAACTCCCCATCAATAATGGGAGCGATCACTCCGATAGAAACCAGTTCTTCCGGATGTGGGTAGCGCAAGCCGCGGAATAGCGCTCCATCGACCAGACTGAACATGGCTGTGGTCGCGCCAATGCCCAGCGCCAGCGTCAGCACCGCTATCCCACTGAACCCGGGGCTCTTGCGCAACTGCCGCAATGCGTAACGAAGATCCTGGATCAATCGCAGCATTTGTTTCTACTCACTCGTACCGCAGCGCCACCACGGGATTTACCGTTGCCGCGCGCCACGCCGGGATCAGGCACGCGATCGCCGCCACCAGCATGAGCAGCAGCGAGGAACCGAACAACGTCAGGGGATCGCGCGGGCTGCCACCTCCCGCCCAGGATGCAACCGTTCTGCTCAAGGCGATGCTCAGGCAGACTCCCGCCGCCACTCCTGCGCCGAGCATGATTGCTGTTGAACTCACTACCAAACGCAGGATGCTGGCGCGCTGGGCGCCTAAAGCCATGCGGATCCCAACCTCCTGCGTCCGCTGCGTAACCGAGTACGAGACCACGCTGTACAGTCCGGCTGCAGCCAAAGCGAGCGCCAGTATTGCGAAAACAGAAAACAGCGTGGCAATAAAACGACCTTGTCCCCAGCCTTGCGTGTACAGCCACCAGGCGAGCGTGTGATCGCGGCTGACGACGATTTCGGAATTGAGTTGTCGCAATCTCTCTTTCACCGAAGCCAACGCGGCATCGGGGTCGATGTTGGCTCGGACGATCAGAAACTGGTCCGGCGGTAACACAAAGCTGTAAGGCAGAAAGATTGCGGGCTTTACAGGGTGATCCAAACCGTCATTTCGCGCGTCTTCAACCACACCGATAATTTCGAGCCAGTCGTCCGGAGCGGACGCCAGAAGAAGATCCGCCTGCTCGACTTTGAGCAGCGGGCTGCGCACCCTTTCTCCGATCGCCTGCCGTCCGGAAAGAAACTGTTTCATGAAAGCGCGGTTGACCAGGGCGACATGAGCCGCCCGCTTGACTTCGGCGTCATCGAAGAAGCGGCCCGTGAGCAAAGGAATGTGCAAGGTCGTAAATTCCTGCGGACTCACCAGGCCTAGCATCGCTTCCGCATTCGTTAACGTCGGCTGGCTTCGCAGTTCGATTTTGGCGTTGAATCCTCCAAAGGGCGGAAACCATGTGGTGGAGACGCTCGCGCTGGCTACACCGGGAACCTGCTCGACGGCTTGGCGCACCGCCTCGTTCGCATTGAGCCGCGATTCCCATGTGGGATTCGCTCCCTTTGGAAGAGCCACACCGAAAGAAGCAACGTGATAGGGATCGAAACCCAGCGGAACATGGGTCAGCACGAGAAAGGCCTTAGTCGCGGCGCCTGCGCCGGCGAGCAGCAACAGCGTGAGCGCCACTTGGCCGGCGATCAGCAATCGGTGCGTGTTGCGTGTATGCGTGCTTCCCGAATGTCTTGTCCCCGCCGCCTGCAATAACTGGTTAATCGAAGGCCGCGAAAGCTCCCATGCCGGCGCGATCCCGAAAAGGATTCCCGTAGCGAGAGCGACGCCGACACTGAATGCCAGCACGACCGCATTCACATGAATTGCTGCCTCGTGCGGAAATGAGTAGAACGGCATGAATGACGAAATCGTGTTAACGCCGAGATACGCAGCTAAGACTCCGAAGGCTGCACCCGTAATCGAAAGCAGCACCGACTCAGTCAGCAATTGCCGAATCAAGCGCCAGCGGCTTGCACCAATCGAGGCGCGCATTGCGAGTTCGTGCTGCCTTCCGGTTCCTCGCGCCAGCAAGAGAATGGAAACATTCGCGCAACCGATTACCAGCAGGGCGATGACGGCAACAAACAAAAGAACCAGTGTTCCGGAAAAACGGCCAAGCACTTCTTCGTTCAGGGAGACGATTGTCACCCGCCTCTTCTGCCGGAAGTCCTTGGGATCGCCCTTCACGAACGCGTCCAACAGGCTCTGAAAAATTGATGCTGCTACTTTGTAGTTCGTGGCTGGTTTCAGCTTGACGAACGCCATCCAGTAGTCGTGTGGATCGGCGCTGGGCACAGCCGGAAGGTAAACATCGGCATCTCCCCAAGTGAAACGCGGAGGTACTACCCCGATTACGGTGTACAGTTTGTGGTTCAGTTCGATCGTCTTGCCAACAACATCTTTGCTTCCGCCGAATTGCTGTTTCCAAAACAAGTAGCTCAACACTGCGACTGGCGAGGGTTTTCCTTCGGGCACATCGGCGGGCGTGAACTCGCGTCCCACAAGCGCGGGGACACCCTGAAACGTAAACAGATTTGGAGAGAAGCGGCCAACAAGCGCTGAAATTGGAAAGTGGTCTCCGGTCATCACCTCCTGATTCAGCTGCTGCAGAAACACATCGTCCACGCAGGAAGCCTGCCGCAGCTCCTGATACTCGCTGCCGTTGACCTCCAGAAGCGGCCCCTTATCCTGCCGGTCTCGCAGTTCCACATGCACCATGCGGTCGGCGTCCTTGTAGGGATATGGATCGATCAGAACCGCGTATATGACGCTGAATATGGCGGTGGTTGCGCCGATGCCCAGCACGAGCGAAATCACGGCAGTGAACGCGAAACCGGGTACCTTCCGAAACTGCCGCAGCGCATAACGAACATCTTGAAGTACTTCGTGCATCGCTGGTCCTTACTCGTATCTCAGCGCTACTATGGGATCCACCTTCGCAGCCCGGCGCGCAGGGACATAGCATGCCGCCAGACCAACCATGGTAAGAAGAGCCGCTACGGCCGCAAACGTCAGCGGATCGGTAGCGCCCACTCCATAAAGAAGACTGCTCATCAGCCGTGTCAGCCAGACCGCGGCTGCCAGGCCCAATGCAACCCCTATCAGCGTGAGCTTGCCGCCACGCCCGAGAATCAATCGGAGCACGTCTCCGCGTTGCGCCCCCAGAGCCATGCGGATTCCGATCTCCTGAGTGCGCTGCCCGACGACGTAGGAAATGACTCCGTAGATGCCAACCGTCGCGAGGCCCAGCGCCAGGGCGGCGAAGGTGGCAAGCAGGATCATTGAAAAACGCTGGGTGGCGAGTGAATCAGCAATCAGTTGGTCCAGCGTTTGGGTGCCGTAAATCACTTGCTGATTGCTCATCTGTGCGCTAGCGCGACGAATGGAGTCGAAGAGCCCGGCGTCGGTTCCCGCGGATCGCACCACCATGCCTGCTCCTGACGGGGCCCGGGCGACGTATTCATCTGGCATCTGCATGCACGGGATGTAGAGCTGGGCGCGGAGCGATTGAGTATCGTCGACATCAAGTCCCCACTGCTTTACGTGCCCCACTACGCCGACTATCTCGGCCAATTGATCAGAGCCGTTCAGGTGAATTCGTTTCCCTACCGGATCCTGGTTAGGAAAGAACTTGCCCGCAAAAACGTCATCGACTACGACGACCCGCGGAGAGTGTTCATCATCCTGGCGAGTGAAGGAGCGTCCGTGCCGAAGTGGAATTCGCATTGCCTTTAGATAATCCGGCCCGACAACGTAGTCGATGGTCCAGTTCATATCGTTCTGGCTGGTTGGTTTCGGCTGACCTTCGAGCCAAAAGACTACCTCGTCATCCCCGCCCATGGGCAGGGATTCCCAGGTCTGCGAGACCGCCTCAACGCCGGGTAGCGATGCCAACTTGTCATCGAGTTTGCGAAAGGCAGAGCGAATGGCATCCGGACTGGCCGTCAGCAGCGAAGGCGGAAGTGAAACCCCGATGTTCAGGACGTGGTGCGCGTCAAAGCCAGGACCGACCTGCCAGAGCTGGGTTAGGCTCCGGATCATAAGCCCGGCACCGGCCAGCAGCACCAGCGCGAGCGCCATCTCGACGACAACAAAAATCCCTTGTGTGCGATGGCGTGTCCCGCTGCCGCCGCGACCGCCTTCTTGAAGCGACGCTTGCACCTTGAGCTGCGACGTCTTGAATGCCGGGGTCAGGCCAAACAGAATCCCTGCCAGCAACGAAATTGCCGTGGTGAACAGCAGGACGCGAGCCTCCAGTCCGATTCCTTCCGCGCGCGGCAGAGCGCTGGGCAGTACACCGAGAGCGGCCCGCGTTCCCCATGCGGCCAGAAGTAGGCCAAGTCCCGCTCCGGCAACGGCGAGCAGAACACTCTCCGTTAGAAGTTGACGCACAAGCCGCGATTGGCTGGCGCCCAGCGCATTGCGAATTGCGAATTCGCGATTCCTGCCAGTCGCCCTGGCCAGCAAAAGATTGGCGACGTTAACGCAGGCAATCAAAAGCACGAATCCGACTGCGCCGAGCAACAGCAGGAGCAGCGGCCGAACGTGGCCCACTATCTCCTGCTTGAGCGGAGTCACCTTGGCACTGATGCTCTTGTCTGCATCCGGATATGCGACCGCAAGGTCGCGTGTGACTCGCTCCATATCAACCCGCGCCTGCTCGATGGTGACGCCTGGTCTGAGCCGGCCAATTCCGTGGATGCCCAGTCCGGCGCCACGGTTCCGCAGGAGTGGATTGCTCCACTGATTGATGGGAGCATAGATTTCCGAGTCCCGGAAGCTGGGCAGGAGAAGATGAGTCGTAGAAATCACACCGACAACCGTGAAGTTTCTCCCGTCTAAGGTGAGGCTCTTTCCCAAGACGACCGGTGCGGAGCCCAGTTTGCGCTTCCAGAATCCTTCGCTAATGAGCGCGACCGGACCGGCTCCAATCTGATCTTCCTCTGGCGCAAAGGTGCGCCCAATTACAGGCTTGACTCCCAATAAGGGGAAAAAATCTGGGGTAATGAATTCGGCATTGACCTGTTCAGCCTCTCCAATGCCGGTAAGGTTGAAGGCGTAAGTGCGCGCCACCGCCATCGAGGAAAACGTGTGGTTCTCCTTCTGCCAGTCGAGGAAATTGGGATATGAGATTGATCCGCCCTCGAAGTTCGGTTTGTTCTCGTGAAGGCCAACAAGCTGGTCAGGTTCGGGGAAGGGCAGCGGATTGAGAAGCACGCCGTTAACCACGGAGAACAGCGCCGTGTTGGCGCCGATACCAAGGGCAAGTGTGATGACGGCAATCGCCGTGAAGCCGGGGCTCTTGCGCAGCACCCGCAAGCCAAAGCGCACATCTTGCAGCAGAGGTTCCATAAGTTCACTCATAGCGCAGCGCCACCATGGGATCGACCTTGGTGGCGCTGCATGCGGGGATGGCACACGCCAACATCGCGATACCGGCAAGCACCAGCGTTGTCGTCGTAAACACAACCGGATCTCTCGGCTTCACGTCGTAGAGATAGCTCCTGAGCAAGCTGGTGAGAGCCAGCGCGCCGCCAGTACCGATCACGATACCGGCGCTCGTGAGCAGCAGGCCCTCGCGGCAGATCATTCCCAGCACGTGACGCCGCTCAGCGCCGAGGGCCATGCGCACGCCGATTTCATGCGTCCTCTGACGGACGTTGTAGGCCATCACTCCGTAGATACCGATTGTCGCGAGTGCCGCTGCAAGGAACGCAAACAAGCCCATCAGCACCATGTTGAACTGGCGGCCTGCGAGCGACGCCGATCGCACCTGCTCCATAGTTCGAACGTGTCCGGTTGCGACCGATGGGTCAGCCGTGCGTAAGGTTTCCTGCACCGAGTGCGCGACCGCCAAAGGGTTCATGGCAGTGCGCACGACAATGCTGGTTGCGAACCAGTTCTCGAAGATCTCCATCATTCCGTAGGGAACTTGCGCGATCGGGATGAATACGGTCGGCTCAGCTGGCTGATCGAGATATGACTTCACGTCGCCCACAACCCCCACAATTTCGCGGGAGCTATCGTCCCCGATCCTTAAACGCTGACCGAGGATGTTTTCGTGCGGAAAGATCTGTCGCGCCAAGGATTCAGTTACGACCGCAACTGCGGCGCCGTGTTGGTTATCGCTTGCATCGAGGAATCGACCGAGGTTTAGCGGAACGCGCAGAGTACGGAAATAATCCGGTGTAACCATTCGGAAGCCATATGCGTTGGGCGTGTCCTTGCCGGGCACCTCAAGCGGCATATTTCCGCCACGTTCGAGTGGGAGTCCAGCGGCAACCACCGCAGCCGACTGCACGCCTGGAAGGCGCTGAATTCTTTGCAGTACGCTGTCATAAAAATTCGAGACCTTCTCGGTTGAATCGTGTCTCGACCCGGTGAGCCAGACTTGCAACGAGAGCACCCGGGTGGGATCGAATCCGGGATCGGTACGCAGAACCCGCCAGAAGGTTTCGGTCAGCAGAGCGGCGCCGGTCAGCACCACCAGCGCCATGCTGATTTCTGCGACGGCGACAGTGCTGCGCAGAACCGCCGGCCTCTTCCCCGGGCCCATGCGTCCGGTCCGCTCTCTTAGCGTTTCGTTGAGATGGTGCCTCCAAGCGCGGATCGCTGGAATTAATCCGAAAATGAATCCAGTAAGCAAAGCCAGCCCCAGGGCAAAACCCAACACCGGGAGATCCAGCCGAATGTCGGTGACACGAGCTAGATTGGCAGGGCTAAGGGCCAGAATCAGCTTTACTCCCCAGCTTGCTAGACCTATCCCGGCGATTGCACCAAGTACGGAAAGAAGCATGCTCTCGGTAATGAACTGGCGTAACAAGCGCGCCCTGGATCCACCCAGCGCGGCTCTGACCGCCATTTCCCGGATGCGCCCGACTGCGCGGCCCAGAAGCAAATTCGCGACGTTGGCACACGCGATCAGCAGAACGAACGCTACCGCGCCAAACAGAACTATGAGGAACGTTCGGAAATCGCTGGAGAGCATCGTTTGATAGTGTTCGAGATATAAGCGCGACTCGGGTGCCAAACCACCGGAGACATCGTGAAAAGCCTGGCTGAGAGCGCTCATTTGCGATCGGGCTTGATCCAGCGAAATGCTGTCCTTCAGCCGGCCGATTACCGCGAGGTTCTCTCCGCTGCCAACGGTGCGCCCAACCAGTGCCATGGGCGCCCACACGTCCGTCTCCCCATGAGTGAGCGGTGTGTTCAGTCTCTCGAAGTTGGCCGGCATCACACCGATGACAACGTAACCAGCTCCATTGAGCAGAATCGTCCGGCCAACGACATTACGGTCTCCGCCCATGCGCTTCCACAAGCCTTCGCCGAGAATGGCGACTTGCTGACCATTCCCGCTGTCTTCATCGCTCGAAAACGTGCGCCCAACGAGAGGCTGAATTCCAAGAAGTCGAAAGTAATCTGCGGAAACGTGAAGACCATTTACGCGCTCGGCCGAGTCATGAACTGGGAGATTGAAGCCAACGTTAGTGAAGGCTGCCAACGACTCGAATGCGTCTGCATGACGAAGAAACTGCAGCTCGGAATAAGTTACATCTCTTTCGTATTTCTCGTTGTGGTAAAGCTCGCAAATTTGCACCATGCGTTCGGGATGGGGATACGGCAACGGCCGCAGCAGGGCACCATAAACCACGCTGAAGATCGCGGTGTTTGCACCGATGCCCAGCGCCAGAGTAACAATGGCAATCGCCGTGAATCCCGGGCTCTTGCGCAGCATCCGTAAGCCAAAGCGGACATCTTGCAGCAGGGTTTCCATAATCACTCGTAGCGCAGCGCTACCATGGGATCGACCTTGGCGGCGCTGCGTGCGGGGATGTAGCTGGCCGCCAAAGCAACCGCGAACAGTAGTCCAGCCACCGCGGAAAATGTGAGCGGATCAGCCGGATTAATTCCGAACAGCAGGCTGCACAGCATGCGGGTCAGCAACCGGGCCGCCGCCAAACCCAGTGCTGCTCCGACGGTGACTGTTGTCAACGCCTGCTTGAGCACCAACACAAGCACTTGCTGTCGCGCAGCCCCCAAGGCCAAACGGATACCGAACTCGTGCGTGCGCTGGCCTACCGAATAGGCAACTACGCCATAAATGCCGTAAATATCCTGGATCAATCCGGTCATCTTTGTTTCACTCGTATCTCAGCGCCACCAGCGGATCCACCTTCGTGGCGCGGTAGGCCGGGATGATGCATGCGACAAAAGCAATTGCCGTCAGTAGTGCTGCCATCGTCAGGAAGCTGAGGGGATCGGTGGCTTTCACGCCGTAGATGAGACTCGACACTACCCGCCCTAGTGCCAGGGCGGCTGCGGTACCGATGGCCATGCCGAGCAATGTGGGCTTCATGCCCTCGACAACTACCAGGCGCAGCACGTCTCCGAGGCCTGCGCCTAACGCCAGGCGAATTCCGATTTCCTGCACGCGCCGCCGCACGCTGTAGGAAAGCACGCTATAAATTCCAACTGCCGCCAGCAACAGAGCCAGTGCTGCGAACGCGCCCAAAAGCAGCATGTTCAATCTCTGTTGCGAGAGAGAATTGGTTAATACGTCGTCCAGGGTCGCTATGTCGCGTACGGGAATATCGCGATCTATCTCCGTGATGGCGTTCGATACCGCAGACACCATGCTCGCCGGGCTGGTGCTCGTGCGCACTACCAGAGCCATTGGAAACGAATTCCAGCCTCCACCAAAGCCGGGGGCGGAAATCTGGTCCAACGGTAAATAAATCACTGTTGACGGGCGAGACTGATCAAGTCCGTCGAGCTTCACGTCGCCCGCGATGCCGACCACTTCACGGACCGTGTCAGGGAAAAAAGTCAGCGTCACATGTTTCCCAATCGGATCCTCGCCCGGCCAAAAATGCTTGGCCATGGATTCACTGATCAGTACCGTTGCGGGCCTGCCGGCAACATCTTCGTCGCCAAAATCGCGGCCGCGCAGAACAGGGGTACGCATGGCGCGCATATAACCGGTGCTGATGAGACGCACGTCCACTTCCGGCTGATCCGACATCGCGACAACTGGCCGGCCTTCTATGGCGATCGGTTGATGAGAACCTCCACTGAGTAGTGGAATGTTGTCGATCACGCCTGCCGCCTCAACGCCGGGCAACGCTCGTACGCGCTGCAGGACTCGTTCGAAGAAGCTGACCCATCGCTCGGGCGTGGGGAATTTCTTTTGCGACACTGAGGCCGTCATGGTCAGCACGCCGTGAGAATCGAAGCCAGGAGGGACACTCTGCAGGCGCTGGAAGCTGTGAATCATCAATCCAGCGCCGATCAGCAACACCAGCGATAGCGCAACCTCGGCGACGACTAGAATGCTGCGCGTGCGGTGTCCGCCGGAATCCGCGCCGGCGCGACCGAGGCCCTGCTTCAGCGCCTGGTTTACGTCGGATCTGGTCAGGCGCAGAGCGGGCAGAACTCCGGCGAGGATGCCTGTGACGAGGGACACGACAGCGGTAAACGCCAGCACCTGACTGTCTAACCCGAGGTCGATGGAGTGCGGCAGCTTATCCGCCAGGAACGCCATGATCAGGCGCACACCGAAATGCGCAAAGACCAGGCCGAGCAGCCCTCCGGCAAATGCGAGAACGACGGTTTCGGTGAGAATCTGGCGCAGCACGCGGCGAGAGCTGGCGCCCAATGCGGTGCGAATTGCGATCTCTTTCTGCCGGCTGAAGGTTTTCGCGAGCGCGAGGTTCGCCACATTGGAGCAAGCGATGAGCAGCACGAAAGCCACCGCGCCAAGCAGCACCAGCAGAGCAGGGCGCACGTCGCTAACGAGATCATCGTGCAAGGGCAGCACAACCGCGCCCCAGCCCTTGTCATCGACCGGGTAGAGTTGCTCGAGGCGACTGGAAATTGTGCTCAGGTCAGCCTGCGCCCGTTTAATGTCAACTCCCGGTTTGAGCCTGCCGACCGCCATGTAGTGGTGCTCGCCGCGTACCGCGCGCTCCTGGTCGGTCCAGCCCATCGGTTTCCACATCTGCGCGAAATCGGGAAAACGGAAAGCCGCAGGCATCACGCCCGCGACGAGAAACTGCCGGCCATCCATGGTGATGTTGTGGCCGACGATGTCCCGATTCGAGCCGAAGTGCTGCTGCCAGAAGCGGTAACTCAATACCACCACGTCGGACCGGCCTTGCTGATCTTCGTCGGGGGAAAACACGCGCCCCAGCATCGGCGGAACGCCGAGCGTTCCAAAAAAGCCGGCCGACGCCGCGCATGTGTCCACCTGTTCCGGCTTGTCCCCACCGGTGAGAGTTAAACCCTGATAGGTGTAGATGGCCATACGCTCGAAAACCTGGTTCTGTTTTTCCCAGTCCAGGTAGTTCGCCGCAGAGACAGCAAACGTAGTTATTCCGGGAAAGCTCTTGGCGGGCGGAACATGCCAGATTCTGACCAGACGATCGGGATCTTTTAGAGGCAGAGGCCGGAGCAACACGCCGTTCACGACGCTGAAAATCGCGGTGTTAGCGCCGATTCCCAGTGCCAGGGTAATCACCGCAACTGCGGTGAAGCCCGGGCTCTTGCGGAGCTGCCGTACCGTGTAGCGCAGGTCTTGAAGGAATCCATTCATTTCATCTCTCACTCATACCGAAGCGCGACCATGGGATCCACCCAGGCTGCGCGCCTGGCGGGCGCGCAAACCGCGAGCATTCCAACGATGAACAAGCCGGCAGCTAAACCGAAGATCACTTCCGCATCTCTCAACGCGTGAATCGCCACTACGGCGGAGATAAGTTTCTGCACCGCCGCAGTCATCAGCAGTCCCGCGATCAGCCCACCCAAGAGAGTTAAGCCGATGCGGCGACACACGGATCCGAGCACAGCAATCCGTGTAGCTCCCAGCGCCATGCGCACACCAATATCGTGCGTCGAGAGTTCGACTTCGTGGCTGATGAAGCCATAGAGTCCGATAACCGCAAGCAGAACGGCTAGGACCGCGAACGTACCGAATAACCAATTTTCAAGACGTTCGAAAACCAGCACATCGGCTGCAACTTGGGACATGGTTAGCGGTTCGCGAAAAGGCAGGCTTGCATCAAGTTCATGAAATACGCGGCGGAGGCTGGGCACGATTGAGAGTGGTTCCGAAGTTGTCCGGACAGCCAACCACATGCTAGGAACCGCTAGGATCGTGTCCTTCGGCGGAATCTGGGAAAATGAGAAATCCATCTCGGCCATGGGTGGATCGTAGATGTTCTGCCGGATCGAGCGGGCCACACCCACGATCCTCAGTTTTGACATCCAGCCCTCGACATGTTTGCCAATGGGATCATCGCCTTCAGCAAAGAACTTCTTCACAAACGCTTCATTCACCACGATCACCGGTTCAGAGTTCGGGGTATCGACTCGCTCATCCAGCAATCGCCCACGCACTAGAGAAGTCCCAAAGGCGCTGAAGTAGTCCGGACTGACGATGCGGGTTTCGGCCAGGCGCTCTTGATTAGGTGGATCTGGTGGGTGTCCGTTAATGTGAATTTCGCTGTTCGATCCCCAGTTCTGGATAGGCAGAATGTCGATTAGCCCCGCAGCCCTGACGCCGGGAATGGCTCGCACCCTTTCCAGCAACGGCCGATAGAAATTCGCGATAACCTCACGTCCTTCATAAGCTGCGGGAGAGAGGTCGATTTCGCACGTCAATAGCCCGTCGGGATCGAATCCGAGGTCGGTTCCGCGTAGCGTGGCCAAAACACGGAGCAATAAGCCGGACGTGACCAACAATACAAACGTTAAACCTACTTGCGCGACGATGAATCCTGATCTGAGCCGGTATTGCGATCGGGTAGATGCAACGCCGCTGCCTGTCTTTAGTGAAAGGTTGGGCGCGACACTGCAAAGGCGAAGCGCTGGAGCAAGTCCTGCTGCTCCGCTGACCAAGACCGCCAGACCAAGGGCCACCAGCAAAGCTGATACGTCGAGCCGTACCTCAGCTCCGCGGGCCAGGGCGGTAACCAAAAGGGTGCGCACCGCGTCGAGCAATATCTGAGCGACAATTGTGCCTCCGAGCGCGCCTAGGCACGCGAGCAGTAAGACTTCGGTCAGCAGCTGCCGCACAATTCGGAAACGGGCAGCGCCCACAGCAGAACGAAGAGCTATTTCTCTTTGCCGGTGCACCCCATGCGCAAGCAGTAGTCCGGCTACATTGACACAGCCGATTGCCAGCAAGGCAAGCACTGCAAATATGAGGATCTTGAGCCGCGCTTCGACACCGCCCACAATGCTGGCGCCGATGCTTACCAGCTGCATGTGCCGGCCTTTGCTCGCAGGAAACGCCCGGCCTAGGTCATTCAACACGCGCTCCATATCCGCCTGCGCTTGCTCGCGCGGCGTGCCACCCTTGATCCTCGCTACCGTTTGCAGCCAGTGCGAGCCACGAGCTCCTGCCAACTCTTTCGGCATATGCAGAGGTGTATAGACCGCGCTCCGGACATTGATGGGATATCGAAATCCAGCGGGCATCACGCCGATGACAGTATGTGGCAGGCCGTCCAGGGTGATCGCCTGGCCGATGACACTTCGCCGAGATCCGAAATGTTGACGCCAAACCTCGTAGCTCAGGAGCGCAACATCATTCCTGCCCGGCTGATCCTCTCCCGCCGCGAAGGTGCGGCCGAGATATGGCGCAACTCCGAAGACTTCAAAGAAGTTGTCCGTACTTGACACCTTTGGAACCGCCACCGGTCCGGCTGGTCCTTCAAGATTTGCACTGCTGTAAGCGTTGTAAGCGGCCAGCGTCGAGAATGCACGATTTTCCCGCCGCCAATCTAGGTACTCGGGAAATGAAGCGGGCTGGGTGTAACCCTGGGGCGACCACGTTTCTAGAAAGAAGATGCGGTCGGGATGGTCGTAAGGCAGCGGGCGGATCAGCATGGCATCAAAAACACTGAATACCGCGGTGGCCACGCCAATGGCGAGAGCGAGAGTCAACACAACCGTTGCGCAGAACCCCGGGCTCTTGCGGAGCTGCCGTAGCGCGGAGCGCACGTCTTGAAGAAATCCGTTCATTTCATCTCTCACTCATACCGAAGCGCGACCATGGGATCGACCTTGGCTGCGCGGCGAGCGGGGATGTAGCAGGCGGCCAAAGCGGAAAACAGCAGGAGTATGGATACGCTGATATAAGTGCCTGGATCTGTCGGCCCGATACCGACCAGAAAATCACGAAGGAGGCGTCCGACTGCGATGGCCGGCAGAGGATTGGGTCCATTCACCTGTCCAGGGGGGCGCAGAGGCTTGACTTGCAGAGCAGTGCCCACTCCCGGCCTTGGATATTGCTTGACCAGTTGCGCTCCCAATGGCGCGAGAGCAGCGTTCGCTCGCTCGATACTTACGCCGGGTGCAAGACGAGCGACCCGCAGCAAGTCGCGAGTACCGACGTCAGCCAAGAACGCAGCGCTTCCTCCGGTTTCGACTGTCATCATGCCGAGCGGGAGGTATGCTTCCATCTCAACGATAGGTGTGGGACCGAGGAAGCCTTGCGGAGCTACCCCTACGATGGCCACGGGATGCCCATTAACCAAAGCGGCTTTGTTGAAGGTCAGGTCTCGTGGATTGCGAACCGGTAGCGGTCGAAACATGAGTGTGTCAACCATACTGAAGATCGCCGTGTTGGCGCCGATCCCGAGAGCTAGGGTAAACACAGCAACCGCAGTGAATCCTGGGCTCTTGCGAAGCTGCCGCAGCGCGTGGCGCACGTCTTGGAGCACAGCGTTCATGCGTGCGCGTCCTGCATCAATTTTTGAAGGTCCTCCTCGGCAACCACCTTGCCGTCGAACAGGTGGACCTCGCGTTGCGCGTGTTTTGCGAAGCGCGGATCATGCGTGACCATGCAGATCGTCGCGCCTTCACCATGCAGGTTTTGCAGCAGTTCCATGACGGCTTCGCCGTTGCGCGAATCGAGATTTCCGGTGGGCTCATCGGCGAGCAGGATCGATGGATGCCCTGCCAGCGCACGGGCAACGGCAACGCGCTGCTGCTGGCCACCCGAAAGCTGCGAGGGATAGTGCCGGATGCGATGCGCCATGCCGACCCGCTCGAGCGACTCCATCACCCGTTTCTTGCGATCGGCAGAGGGCATTCTCTGACGATAGGTCAGTGGAAGCTCGACGTTCTCGTAGACGGTAAGATCGCCAATAAGATTGAAACTCTGGAAGATGAAGCCAATTTCCTGATTGCGGATGCGCGAGCGCGCGGCGAAATCCAGGTTCTCCACCGGCTGGCCATTCAGCTGATACTTTCCATCCGTCGGAGTGTCGAGCAGGCCGATGATCGACAGCAGTGTGGATTTGCCGCATCCCGAAGGTCCGGACATGGCCACATACTCGCCCTTGGAAACCGTCAGGTGCACGCCAGAGAGCGCATGGGTTTCGATTTCGTCGGTGTAGAAAATCTTGGTTAAGTCTTCAATCTGGATCAGCGGCTGCCCTGCTTCCGTCATAAGTTCTGCCTCGTTTGAAATTAGTCCAACCGAATGCGATCGCTGTTGTCGTTGCGCGACATATCGGACAGGATCACCGTGTCGCCCTGGCGCAGTCCTTCAATAACCTGGATGGAGTTCACCGAAGCGCGCCCAACCTTTACCGGCACTCGCACTGCGCCCTTACCGTCGGAATCGAGCTTGAACAGGCTGATGGTGCTGTTCTCCTGTCCGAATGCGGGGCGTCCGACATAAAGCACGTCATCCAGGCGTTCGAGATCAACAGTCCCATCGACGCTCAAGTCCGGCCGCGCCCCTTTCGGCAACTCCCCCGTTAGTTTTACGTCGACCGTGACCGTTCCGTTCTGTACTGCTGGATCGACGCGCGTCACCGTACCTCCGACGGTTCCGTTATGGGTGTCAACCACCGCCGGTTGGCCGATCTGGACATCGCGGGCCTGCGTCTCCGCCACTTTCAGTGCTGCCATCAGGTGATCCGGTTGGACGACTTTCGCCAGCATCGCGCCCGGCAACACATGCTGCCCCACCTGCAATGGCAGGTCGACCAGAACACCTTCAATTCCGGCGCGAACTTTCAGCGCGTCCAACTGTTTTGCCTTAAGCTCCGAGAGCGCCCGGATCTGATCAACTCTGGCTTGTTGCTCGGCAATCTGCGATTCGATCGCCTTCTGGTTGATGTCCAGGCGCTCGCCCTCAATGTTGTTCCGCGTTGTAAGCTCGTCAGCTTTGCTCTTCGAGTTCTTGTACGCCAGCCCGGAGATCACGCCGAGATCGTAAAGAGCCTTGTCGGTCTCCGACTGGCGTTGAGCCTGGCTGTAATCGGCGCCCACAGTCGCTGCTCCGGCCTTCTGGTTCATCAGATCGCTTTGCAGCTTCACCCGCTGGCTCTGAAGCGCAGCTTCAGCAGCCTTCAGTTGCAGCCGGGCATCAAGAGCAGCCTGCTCCACCTGCGGGTTGCTCATTTCGAGCAGGATGGTGTCGGCCTGCACTTTCGAACCGGGGAGCATACGAATGCGCACAACTGTGGCCTCTGTCTCCGCGGGTATTTGACGGATGAATTCCTGGCTGGGAATCAGCGTGCCCAAACCGCGCACCTGGCGAAGCATGGGGCCGCGCTTCACGGTGTCCGTCCAGACAGTGCTGCGCTCTACGGTCGGAGCAGCAGGTTTAAGGCGTGACACGCCGATTGTCACCAGGCCCAGGCAGATGAGGCCGATGGTCAACCCTATGATCTGCTTGCGCCGTTTCTGCCGCTTAAACTCGGGCCGAGCGATGTCCATCGCAGAATATTGTGCAAGCGTTTGGCCAGCGCTCAGATCACCCCATCCGATTGAAGATGCAGGGAAAGAACATATGAATAGAATTCCCTTGAACGTTGGAACTGTTCGCTCGCGGAATCAGCTGTCCAGAAATGAACAGCTATAACTTAAGACGCAACCCTACTAGCGTGTGCATGAGAGCTTGCTACCAGCGCTGCGCGCCGAATCGGTCCGGCGCAGAAGGGCGCTTGTGGAACGTTGATTGAGGCGTCTGGAAGCAAGGGGCTGGATGCGTGCGGCAAGATATATGAGCTTTAGCCCAAAAGCTTGCTTTCGAACTATTATCTACAGGGAAATAGTCGTGTGTTGACATACTTTTGCGGCGTCAATCTGACGGTTTGCATCTATAAGGCTTCAAGAGGGCCCGATAACAGCCTCGCCCGATAGGAAAGACCTGAGTGCGATGAAGCGATGCCGATCGCAGAACAGATTCGCAGCAGTAATTGGTCTATCTCTGATTTTTGCGAAAGGAATGACAGGCCAAACAACGGGATATCAAGCCAGCTCGCAGTCGATGGAGAGCGCTCCGGCGCCATCGCCGGGCATCAGTTCGGTTTCACTCTCGCAGCAGAATCCATTCAGCGGCAGCGTTCCCCAGGGTAAGGCGACAGGGGAGGCGCTGCCGCTTTCATTCAAAGATGCGATTGACCTGGGACTGAAGAATAATTTAGGGCTGCTGCTGCAATCCGACGCAACGCTGGCGGCCCGCGGACAGAAATGGAAGGAACTCAGCGATCTTTTGCCTAACCTGAGCGGTGCGATCAGCGAAAACGCATCCCAGGTGAACCTTCAGGCACAAGGGATCAGAATTCCGGGAATACCGCCGGTCATCGGTCCGTTCGGATTTTTTGATGCACGGCTCTATCTTAAACAGTCGATCTTGAATCTTAAAGCTTTGCATCGAACACGGGGAGCCCGGGCCAATGAGAAGGCTGCGGAGTATACATATAAGGATGCCCGCGACATAGTAGTGCTGGCCGTGGGCAACGCGTATCTGCAGGCGCTGGCCGGTGCGGCCCGGATGGAAGCGGCGCAAGCGCAGTTCGAAACCGCGCAGGCACTCTACAACAAAGCCGTCGATCAGTTGAATGCCGGTGTCAGTCCGGCGATTGATTCGCTGCGCGCCAAGGTTCAGTTGCAGACACGGGAGCAGCAACTAATTGTGGCGAAGAATGATTACGCAAAGCAGAAGCTGTCGCTGGCGCGGGCCATCGGGCTTCCCGTTGGACAGGACTTCAGATTGACCGACACGGCGCCATACGAACCATTAGTTGCGATGGGACTGGAAGAAAGCCTGCGGCGGGCATATCTCTCGCGCTCTGACTATCTGGCGGCGGTGCAGCAGGTGCGGGCGGCAGAGCACTTTCGCCGGGCGGCCACTGCGGAATATTTTCCTGGGATCGAATTCTCCGGAAATTATGGCGATCTCGGCGTGAATCCGGGAAATTCCCATGGCACCTTTCAGGTAACCGGGACGCTTACGATCCCCATTTTTGCCGGCGGGAAGACTCACGCTGACGTCTTGCAGGCGGAAGCTACGCTGCGAGAGAACCGGCAACAATTGGAGAATTTGCGAGAGCAGATTGAATATGAGATTCGCACCGCGCTGCTCGACCTGGAGGCCGCAAGCGAGCAGGTGAAAGTGGCACAAAGTTCCGTAGATCTTGCAGGCCAGACATTGACCCAGGCGCGCGATCGCTTCTCTGCGGGAGTAACTGACAATCTAGAGGTGGTGCAGGCACAGGAAGCTGTAGCTTCAGCAAACGAGAGCTATATTTCGAGCCTTTACGCGCATAACCTGGCCAAAGTTGCTTTCGCGCGCGCCATCGGATTCGCCGAACAAGGCGTACGACAATACTTGCAAAGTCACTGATATGGACCCAAGCACTGAAACCCCGGTGCACGACGTTTCGCCGAGTGAGGACCGCGGGCATGCTCCGTTGCCGGCTTCGGAACGAGATTTGCGATGGAGAAGAATTCCTTCCCGCGACCCGCGGTTTCGGGTAGCGCTGATCATCGGAGTCATCGTTCTGATTGTGGTCGGACTCTTTCTGTGGCGTTATTTCACCAGTTATGAATCCACCGACGATGCGCAAGTTGACGGGCATCTTAATTCCATCAGCCCGCGAGTCGCAGGCCATGTAGTGAAATTGCTGGTGACGGACAACCAATACGTGGACATGGGAACGCCTTTAGTTCAGATTGACCAGCGCGACTACCAAGTAGCGGTGGACCGGGCGCGAGCCGACTACAACGATGCTGTGGCCCAGGCAGAAGCTGCGCGGACGAATGTTCCCATTACATCGGTCAGCACAGGGAGCCTGGTAAGCGGCGCGCAGGCAGACGTAGAAGGAGCGCGAGCGGGGGTTTCCGCGGCCCGGCAACAGTCCGATGCCGCGAAAGCGCAGCTGCAACAGGCTGTGGCCAACGATATCAAGGCGCAAAACGACCTTGGCCGCTACAAGCAACTGGTGGACAAACAGGAAATCTCGCATCAGCAGTATGACCAGGTCGTCGCCGCGGCCAAGGCCAGCGCTGCGTCAGTGGATGCGGCGCGCGCGGCAGCAGCCGCCGCTGAACAGCAGGTCACGCAAGCACAGAGCAAGTTGGCGGCAGCGGAATCCAATTTGCGATCAGCCAGCACTGGCCCGCAACAGGTGGCCACGATGGAGTCGCGCGCCCGGGCAGCCGAAGCACAAGCCATGCGAGCCCGGGCACAATTGGAGCAGTCCAGGCTGAATCTGCAGTACACGACGATTGTGGCCCCGGTGAACGGCGTGGTAACCAACCGGACGGTCGAGGTCGGACACAACGTTCAGGTCGGGCAAGAACTGATGAGGATCGTCAACCTGGATGACATTTGGGTCACGGCCAACTTCAAAGAGACGCAGCTTAAAACAATGAAAGTCGGGCAGCCGGTGACGATCCATGCGGACATGAACGACCGGGACTACAAAGGACACGTGCAGAGCATTGCCGGAGCCAGCGGGTCGGTGTTGAGCCTGCTGCCTCCGGAAAACGCCACGGGAAACTATGTGAAAGTAGTACAGCGTGTACCCGTCAAAATCATTTTCGACCAGCGAGAAACGCGGGAACACGTGCTGCGGCCCGGGATGTCGGTTGTGCCCAAGGTCTGGATCAGATGAGCACGGCGGCGCTGACCATGAACGGCGCCGACGAGTGGCGTCCGGCAGTCAATCCTTGGATCATCGCGCTGGCCGTCACCCTGGCCACCTTCATGGAGGTGCTCGATACCAGCATTGCCAACGTCGCATTGCCTCACATCGCCGGGAGTCTTTCTGCAGGGACCGACGAGAGCACCTGGGTTTTGACTTCCTATCTGGTTTCGAATGCGATTGTTCTACCCCTGAGCGGATGGCTGTCTTCCATCGTGGGACGCAAGCGCTTTTACATGGGCTGCGTCATGCTGTTCACCATCAGTTCCTTCTTGTGTGGACTGGCCCCAAACCTGCCCATGCTGATTTTTTTTCGCGTGCTACAAGGGGCCGGTGGGGGTGGACTTCAGCCGAGCGAACAGGCGATTCTGGCAGACACATTTCCTCCTGCAAAAAGAGGCATGGCTTTTGCCGTGTACGGCGTGGCCGTGGTAATGGCTCCGGCGATCGGTCCAACGTTAGGCGGCTGGATTACCGACAATTACACCTGGCGCTGGATTTTCTTCGTGAACATCCCGGTCGGAATCATCTCCTTACTGCTGACTTCCCGCCTGATTCAGGATCCGCCATACTTCCGCCGCAGGCAGCTTTCCGAATTGAAAATCGACTACGTGGGCCTCGGCTTCATCGCCCTGGGACTGGGAGCTCTGCAAGTCGCTCTGGATAAAGGCCAGCGGGAGGACTGGTTTGAATCGCACCTCATTCTGACCTTGTCGCTGATCTCGGCGGCTTCTCTGCTCTTCGTAATCTTCTGGGAGTGGAACCAGAAGGATCCAATTATCGAATTGCACCTATTCAAAGACCGGACCTTCGCCTCAGCAAATTTCATGATGTTCATGCTCGGTTTTGCTCTGCTGGGCAGCACGCTCTTGCTTCCTTTATTCATGCAGACGCTCCTGGGTTACACAGCGGAACAAGCCGGCATGGGACTGTCGCCAGGTGGCTTCGCCATTATGGTGCTCATGCCGCTAGTAGGTTTTTTGCTGGGCCGTTACGACGCACGCCGGCTGATGATCTTTGGCTTGGTGGTGCTTTCCTTCTCCTTATTTCACATGACGAATTTCAACCTCGAAGTGGATTTCCGCACTGTCGTCATCGCGCGAGTCATTCAAGCTGTCGGGCTGGCGTTCTTGTTTGTACCGATCAATACTTCCGCCTACGCCTACCTGCCGCGCGAGAAAAACAATGCGGCGTCAGGGTTGATGAACCTGGCGCGAAACATTGGCGGAAGCGTCGGGATTTCAGTCGTGACTACCATGCTGGCGCGCCGGGCACAACATCATCAGGCGAACCTTGCCGGCCATCTCTCGCCGGGCAATCCGCACTTCCAGAGCATGCTCCAAGGCCTGACGCACACGCTGCAGGGCAGAGGATTCTCTGCCGCAGACGCCACGCACAAAGCCTACGGACTGCTTCAAGGCACGCTGTTGCGGCAGGCAAATATGCTGGCCTACGTTGACTGTTTCTGGTTGCTGGGAGTGGCAACTTTGGGAATGATTCCGCTTGTATTCCTAATGAAGAAGACGCGTCCAGGGACCGGCATGGCAGTCCACTAGCCGTACTGCTCCCGGCACGGTAGGCGGAAATGGCTCGTGGCTGGGACGTCTGCAGATTCAGGAATAGTGGAATAATAGTAATAGCACTCATGTATCGGATCCTCACCATTGAACGCGAGTTTGGCTGCGGCGCCGCCGAAATTGCAGAGGTTATGGCGCGCCGGCTTGGGTGGAAGCTTTGGGATCAGGCTTTGACTCAGGAAATCGCAAAGACGGCGAACGTCGACCCTTCCGCTGTGGCAACCTGCGATGAGCGCTGTGACAGCACGTTCCACCGGCTCGCGAAAGTATTCTGGCGGGGAAGCTATGAACGCAGCATCCCACTTGCGGGCGCGGAGCCTTTCGATGCCGATCGCTTTGTCGCGGTTGGAGAGCAGGTTATGGGACGAATCGCGGAGAGCGGAGAATGCGTCATCGTCGGGCGGGGTGCTTCTTACTTTTTGCGAGAGCGGCGCGACGTGTTCAGTGTCTTTCTGTATGCGCCGCGCGCCGAGAAGCTGCGCCGGCTGCGACGTTTAGGCAAGAGTGAAAGCGAAGCCGAAGAAATGGTGGATACGATCGACCGCGAACGAGTTGAGTTCGTGAAACACTATTTCAACGCCGATTGGCCGACCCGTTCGCTCTATCACATCATGATCAACACCGCCATTGGAGACGAGAACGTTATCTCCACGATTCTGAATACCATGAAAAGCTTTGAGGCGATGCCAGCCAGGGCTCTCTGACGGGATCGGACTAGTGAGCGGGAGGCTGACAGGATCACATCTACTCCCGTGTGAATGGGTAGCCCTTTTCTCGCCAGCCGCGGACTCCACCGTCCATTGAGAGCACATTCGTATAGCCCATCTTCTGCAGGTTGTCAGCCGCCAGCGCGGAGCGAAATCCCCCGCCGCAATAAAGCACCAGGGGTGCATTAAGATCGGGAACTCGGCCCTCGATGTCCCGTTCGATGACCCCTTTGCCCAGATGAATTGCGCCGGGAAGGTGGTCTTTCGCGTATTCGCTCTCCTCACGTACATCGACGAGCAGAAATTTCTCGCCGCTGTCGAGCTTGTCCTTGACGTCATCAACGCTCGCTTCGCGAATCCGCTTGCGGGCGTCGTCCACAATTTGTAAAAAACGAGGAGAATGTTGCATAGCTTCCTCCTAAAAAATAAACTTTCCCGCCCGTGAGTTGCCTCCGAATGCAGATCGTAACCGAGCGCGGTTTTCCCGCGCAAACGGAACCTGGATTGCATCTTCCAGCGCGATGCCCTCTTGCCCATAATAGGCAACGTGAGGATCGTCCGCGTCGGTTTGTCGGTTTTTCTGGCGCTCGGGCTGCTGCTCGCCCAGGCGTCAGCCCGAAGCAGAACGGCGGTTCCGGCTGTTTATGATCCCGATTACGGCAGCGCTCTCGCTGCTGCCAACCATTTTCTGCATGCTTGGCAAAGTGAAGACCACGAAACCAGCCTGATAATGCTTACCGACGCGGCCAAAAAACAAACCTCGGAAGAAGGCTTGCGAGGATTTTTTTCTGGTGGTCCCAGAACGGCCTTTGAAATTGGTCGTGGCAGTAAGCTGAAACCGGGCCGGTACGTATTTCCCATCACCCTGTTCGCGCTCGACCCCGATCTAAGCAGGTCTGTTCATCCACACTACACACGCATCATCGTGACCAGGACTGGCAAAGACGAGTGGGCGATAGATAAACTTCCCTGAACACCAATTCCTGACCCATGCGAACTCGCAGTCGGTCGGGTGGTGTAACAGACCGCTCTGAAAATGACCCGCATTAATAAAGTCGCAATTCTCGGCGCCGGCACGATGGGCGCGCGAATCGCCGCGCATTTTGCCAATGCCGGATTGCCCAGCTACCTACTGGATATTGTTCCTGGTGACGCAAGTGCAATCGCGCGCAACAAGCTCGCCGCTGCGGGACTCGAAGCCGCCAAAAAAGCCAAGCCCGCGGCTTTTTTCGAACCTTCTCTCGCCCGGCTGGTTACTATCGGGAATTTTGAAGATGATCTGCAGAAACTCGCAGAAGTGGACTGGATCATCGAAGCCGTCGTCGAAGATCTCGAAATCAAGCGCAGCTTGCTGAAGAAAGTTGAAGCGGTCCGAAAACCCGGCACAGTTATTACTACCAATACCAGCGGCTTGCCGATCGCCAAAATTGCCGAAGGTTTTTCGGACGACTTCCGGCGCTGCTGGTTCGGCACGCATTTTTTCAATCCCCCGCGTTACATGCGCCTGTTGGAAATCATTCCAATACCTGAAACCGACCGCGCTCTGCTCGATGCTGTCACGTGGTTTGCCGACGTGCGTTTGGGGAAGGGCGTTGTTTTGGCAAAAGATACGCCTAACTTCATTGCTAACCGCATCGGCACGTTTTCCGTGCTCAATGTGATGCGGCTTATGCAGGAGATGGACCTAAGCATCGAGGAGGTCGACGCACTTACTGGGCAGGCTGTCGGCTGGCCGAAATCTGCGACGTTCCGCACCATCGATATGGTCGGGCTGGACATCCTGGGACACGTAGTAGGCAATATGGAGGAAGAAGCATCCGAAACAAGCAAGCTTCCCGAATTCTTTCGCCAGATGCTCGAGCGCAAATGGCTCGGCGACAAAACTAAAGGTGGCTTCTATAAAAAGGCTGGCGAGGCCAGCGGAGACCGCCTCGCGCTTGACTGGAAGACACTGGAGTATCGCCCTCGACAGAAGCCGAAATTCCCTACGCTCGAAATGGCGAAAAACGTTGAGGACACGGGCTCGCGCCTGCGCGTGCTGCTCGGCCTGGAAGGCCAGCCGCAGAAAAATGATAAAGCCGGTGCCTTTCTCTGGTCGGCACTCTCCGGCCTTTGGACCTACTCGGCCAATCGCGTACCCAAAATCTCCGACTCGATTGTCGAGATCGACCGCGCCATGCGCCTTGGTTTCAACTGGGAACTTGGTCCATTCGAACTGTGGGACGCCGCTGGCGTCGAAGCCACGGTTGAGCGCATGAGAAAAGAAGGCCGTCCTGCCGCCCCAAATGTCGAGAAACTCCTCGCATCAGGTCAGAAGTCCTGGTACAAAGACGACCCGCAGACTCCCTCCGGCCGCGCCTACTGGGAACTGACAACTGGGAACTGGGAACCGGTCGAAGTCCCGCACGGCGTTTGGTCCCTGACCGTGGCAAAAAAATCCAAGGGTGTAGTCAAGAAGAACTCCGGCGCATCTTTGATTGATCTTGGCGGAGGCGTTGCCTGCATCGAGTTCCACTCCAAGATGAACGCTTTGGGCGCGGACATCATTCAGTTCATCTCGCAAACTCTGAAACCAGGCGGCCTCGGCGAGCAGTTTGAGGCGTTCGTGATTACGAATGACGCGACCAACTTTTCCGTGGGCGCCAACCTCATGCTCCTGCTGATGCTGGCGCAGGAAGACGAGTGGGATGAGATCGACCTCGCCATTCGCCAATTTCAAAACATGACGCAGGCGATCAAGTTTTCTCCCAAGCCAGTGGTGATTGCCCCTTTCGGGCTTACCCTTGGCGGCGGTTGCGAACTGTCCCTCCATGCGGCTGTGCGCGAACCTCACGCCGAGCTTTACATGGGGCTGGTCGAGGTCGGTGTCGGCCTTTTACCAGGGGGGGGCGGGTGCAAAGAAATGCTGCTTCGGGCCGTTGACCGAGCTGTTGCCGTCCGCGAGGGCAGCCGAGCGTCGACGGCAGGTCTCGCCGAATCGGTGGAACTCATGGAAGGCATGAAGGCAGCATACGAGATTGTCGCTACGGCCAAAGTGTCAACCTCAGCGCATGAAGCTCGCGAACTCGGATTCCTCTCCGCCGTGGATGGCATCACACGGAATCGTGACCGTGTGCTGGCGAATGCAAAAGCGAGAGCCGAAATGCTCTTCCGCGCTGGCTATGAACGGCCCGCACCGCGCACCGGCATTCCGGCGCCAGGAGAAAACATACTTGCCGCGCTTAAGATGGGCGTGCACCTCATGCGCCAGGGCGAATACATCAGCGATTACGAAGTGAAACTCGCCACTAAAATTGCGGAAGTGCTTTGCGGCGGAAACGTAATCTCAGGTACACCCATCAGTGAGCAATACGTCCTCGATCTGGAGCGCGAAGCCTTCAAATCGCTGTGCGGCGAGCGCAAGACGCAGGAGAGGATTCAGTACACGCTGAAGACAGGTAAGACACTACGGAATTGAACACGGAGCCGCATCATCCATCTCTGATGCAGCAAACCTCCTGCTTTCAGCTAACTTACCGCCAAGAGTAGCGCAAAGATCGCAAGGAAACCAAACACTCCAAAGCTTCTCAGTTCGTCACCTATCGTCCGACGATGTCCCCTTTCAGACTGGAAATTGCGGCTAGAACTTCATTCTTCTCTTTCTCCGGAACCTTGAATTTGTCCAGCGTGGCAACCAGGTGCTTGACGCTCGCAGACCAATCCTCTTCAGTAATGTTCAGGCCGGTATGGACTGTCTTCATGTCACGACCGATATAGAAGCAGGGCCCGCCCGTGGCGTTGCAGAGGAAGTCGACGACATGCTGACGGATGCGTTTTTGAGAATCAGCGCTGGCGCCCTTGAAAAACCTCCCAATCTGGGGATCGGTGGCCAGGCGGCCGATGAAGTCATCGGTAACCGCGGCGAGAGGGTCGTATCCGCCGAGCCGCTTGTAAAGCGTTGGCTGCTGTGCGAATGCGGCGCTGATGAAAGACAACGCGATAAGGGTGACGCAAAAGAGCCGTGTTGTGTTTCCATGGAATCTCCTGTCAGGGGTAAGTTATGTCTAGAGGGAAGTACGATAATCCGGCGGGGTAATGGATTTGCCACGCCGGAAATAGAGGGTTTCGGGAACCCATCGCGAACTTTACGATTAACAGCAAGCGCAAAGTTCGCGAAGGATTGGATGGGCAAGAATTTACGCGCCCCGCGGTTTCCCGGAACTTGCCGCCTTAGCCGACTCTCCGCCGACGATTCCGATGCACTCATCGAGCACATCGACGGCGACGTCGGCTTCCTCCTTTGTGACCACCAGCGGCGGAGCAATGCGTACCGTGCTGGGCCCGCAGCCTAAGAACAGCACCCCACGCCCGAACGCCAGTTCGACGATGCGGTCGCGCTCGGCGCCGGCGTACTGTTTCGTGCGCTTGTCTTTGACGATCTCCACGCCAATCATCAGGCCGCGTCCGCGAACGTCACCGACCAGAGCGTGCTTCTTTGGCCAATCAGACATGCGTTTGAGCATGTGATTACCGACGCTGGCGGCATTTTGCATCAGCCCTTCCCGCTCGATCACCTCAAGCGTTGCCAGAGCCGCCGCTATGCAAACTGGGTTGCCGCCAAAAGTCGAGGCGTGTGATCCAGGGACCCAATCCATGATTTCGGCGCGAGTCAGGGTAATTCCCAACGGCATGCCGGAGGCGATACCCTTGGCGATGCACACGATATCCGGCTCTACCCCCGTATGCTCGATGGCCCACCACTTGCCAGTACGAGCTGCGCCACTCTGGACCTCGTCGGCGACCAGCAGAATGCCGTGACGATCGCAGATGCGCCGCAGTTCCTGCATGAACACGGTGGGCGCGACCACGTAACCGCCCTCGCCCTGGATCGGCTCGACGAAAATCGCAGCCACTTCCTCAGGCGGAAGCGTGGTGTTGAACAATTTGTCTTCGATAAACCGCGCACATCCAAGCGCGAACGCATCTGCGTCCTGCGCGCCGCCTTCGCAGCCGCGGTACACATCGGGGTAGCGCACGTGCGTGACACCAGGCATCAGCGGCGCAAAGCGGCGCTTCTGCTGAGGCTTGGAGGCAGTGAGCGAAACCGAACCCATGGTGCGTCCATGGAACGCCCCAAAGAACGCGATAATGTTCTGTCGCTTGGTGTGGTATCGCGCCAGCTTAATAGCTGCTTCCACGGCCTCGGTTCCCGAGTTGCCGTAATAAATCCTGTGCGGCCCGGGCATGGGCGCGATTTTTGAGAGCCGCTCGGCGAGAGTCACCATGCTCTCGTAGTAAAAATCCGTTCCCGACATGTGGATGAGTTCGCCTGCCTGCTTCTGTATCGCGGTGACTACGTGGGGATGGCAGTGGCCCGTTGAGGTCACGGCGATGCCGGCCGAGAAATCGAAAAACTCGTTGCCATCGATGTCCGTAATCACAATGCCGCGGCCGCTCTTTGCGACTAGCGGATAGGAACGGGTGTACGAGGGAGAAACATATTTCTCGTCGCCAGCGAGAACACGCTTGGCATTAGGACCGGGCAGAGCGCTCTGGATTCGTGGGCCTGCCAGGGTTTTGGTCATGGTGTCGGTTGTCATGGGATCCTCCGGGTGGTTGGCCGTTCGTTGGTGGTCGTTGGCGCAGTTACACGTAGCAAGTTCGCGAACGCGCCAGATCACGGATGGAGGATCAGAAGTTAGTCGCTGCCGAAGAGGTTGGGACGGACTCGCGAAGGCAGTACAGCCCGGAAGCGTCGCGGGCAGACGAGAGAATGCAGCCAGCACGCGGGCAGATGCGAGTTGGGATTCTGAAGGTGCATGATCCTCAGTTCATTCTACTATAGCGCGGGAATAGTTTGATCCCTGTGGCACGAATAGCGGACATTGCTCCCTGAAAGCCCGCGACATTCCCATGTCTCGAAGAACGCCTCGTTAGTTCCGGAACATTACTTCCGGAACCAGGGTGCAATAGTAACCACGCCAATAGGACAATGGCGGTGACGACATTTGGTTACCCTCGGATTACCGAAACTGGCACTTACAGGCCATTCCTCTCAAAATAGGGGAAGGAATAACATTCGGAGCATGGATTGGGAACTGATTCGCGAAAGGCTGCTGGTCACGCTTAGCGGGAAATACGAAGAAGACCCACGCCAGTTTGTCACCCTCTCCAAGCAAACCCTGGATTCGTCCGTTGCCCGTCAGATTGTCTCTGACTGGCGCAATCAGGGCTATGTCGAGGAAAAGATGCGTGGCGTAATTCGACTGACCGCGCGTGGCTACAGCACCTGCCGCAACGAGCCTTTAGCCTGCTGTAAGGGCTGAAAGCTTTGTTTGTAAGGTTGATCTGAAGTACCACTTCCTCTTCAAACCCAGCCCTTGTTTTCCCGCCTTCTGGAGCCCTGCGAGAGCTTAACTGCTTGCGATTTTCCAGGCTCCAGCAAATCAGCCGCGCGGCGCAGAGCTTCGATCTCATCGCGCAAGCGCTGCATCTGCAGCTCCTTTTGCCGCAGGCATGCAGAGTGGGTCCGCCGGAAAAGGGCAACCGCGGGCGGGACGGGTTTGCGGTCCGCCGGAGCAATTCCTTCGCTGATCTCGCGGCGGGAGCTTGCCGGGTTTGGCGTTTGCGGCGCACCCGATTCAGTGCATCCTCGCATCACCCCCAACTTTCGAGCCTCCCTGGAATTGTCTTGAACCGGGAGAGGAGTAACGAATTCCAATCCGAAGAAACAACCGGCATGGCTGCGGACGATTCCCGTGACTCTCGCTTTTGCCGGCGTCAAAAATTCGATTTCCAAAGGCTCGTTTTCGCGCAGGTGAATTCCGGCATAAAGCCCCATGCCCCCCAGGCTGATTTCGGCTACGCGCCCGGGCACTCGCACGCGGGACATCCCATCCCGAAGCACAACCTGCACGGGCGCATCCATTTGGTACCGCTGCCAGCGCCGCGCCTTTGCGTAGGAGGGCATCGAGTAACTATCTCGCCAGGTGGAAACTGATGAAGTAAATAGCACCCAGGAAGATCGTGGCAAACGTAACCGCTCCGAAAAACATCTTCACCAAACGTTTTCGCGATGGTTTTCTGTTCACCTTGGCTGCCCTGTACTTGTTGATCCATTCTTCTTCACGATAAAAGCCAAGTCCAGGTTTCTGTGATTGGGTCACACTGCCAGGAGTACTGGCAGGTGTGTACTCCTGCTCTACAACAAGATGCCCTGAGGGTTGGATGGCCGCCTGAAGTCTGTGCTGGTCGCCTTCGCGCAGGCTTACGAATCGGAACGGCTGCGCCGTCCAGGAAATGGGCCGCAACAGTTCTGCTTCCCCAAGCACAGGGCCAGTCTCAGTCAGAAACATTAACTTGACGTGCGCCCCTTGGTTGAGTGGCTTGGGTACACCTAGCAAGCCGCCGGACAGGGAAAACATCTGCAGTTCTCCCGGAGTGCATCCACCATTCGGAAAACGGAGCACTGCAGGGGTGAACTCCGCAGGCCTTACTCGCTTCGGCCTTGGTGGGTAACTTCGTTGTTGGGGGAGGCTGCTCATTCGCCGAGCCGAGTATCCAACGCCGCCAGCAACAAGAGGAGATTACGAAGGTGCTACCCCGAGCGGCGCGGCGAAGAACCAGCTTCTTGTGAAGCCTACGTCTAAAGGTCAATACGATCTTACCGATAGTCACGCAATGAGGTTCGCACTACCGGCTTTCGTCACTTGGAGTGCCGAGCCTGGAAGCGCCTTGTGCCCGGAGGCGCTCCGCTTCCGCAAGCTCACGCTGCGCGCTCTCCTGCTCTCCGAGCTCCATATATGCATTGCCAAGGAAGCCATGGGCGTCAATCGAGTCGGGACGAAGTTTAATTGCCTTGCGAAGGTACGGTAGTGCATCGGTCGGCTTTTGCTGCATGAGGTACATCCGGCCAAAGAGAAGATTAGCGGGGAAGTTGTTGGCATTCAGACGCAGCGTGCTCTGGAACTCTTTCGTTGCTTCGGCTGTACGCGAGGTTCGTTGATATACCAGGGCCAGATAGAAGTGCATCATGGCCGAGCCGGACATCTGGGAAACGGCGGTTTCAAAATGTGGCGCAGCTTCGTCCCAGTTGCCGGTTTTCACCAAGGCGCAACCTAATTCGTAGTGCGCGAATGCGTCATCCGGCTTTCTTTCGACCAGTTTCCTGAACGGTATTACCGCCGCCTGATATTCCTTCAGCGACATGTAAGCCCTGCCCAGTTGCAGAAATGCTATGGGTGTATTGGGTTCTTCTTTCAATACCCGCTCCAGGATTGGCACAGCCTCCTGATACCGCTCACTCTCCATATCAACCAGCGCGTCGTAGAGAAGATTCGCGACCGCGATGTTCTGTTTGGGATCAGGGCCGCCGGCATTCTCAGCATCGCTGAGAATCCCGGAATCAGAACCCATATAACCGAGAGCGTGCAGACTTTCGGCCTGTTCCTCATCCAAACTCGTTTTTTCTGCGACGCCGCCTTTAGTCTTCCGATAGAAATTCCCGACCTGCGCTGCCGCCGTGTCTGCCAGAGCCTTCGACTCCGAAGCCAGATTGCGTGCCGCGAGCGGATCAACCGATTGGTCATACAACTCGCGCTCGGGCGCTTCAATATAGAGGTATTTGCCGGTCCGCCACGCTTGCAATTTGCTCCAGCCAAAAGACAGACGCCCGTAGCCGCTTTCTGAATAGATGGAATGTTGCGAGTCCTGGTCTTCGCTCAGGGCACTCTGCTCTTGGCCCGATTTTAGGACACCCGCCAGAGACTGCCCTTGCATCGCGGTAGGAACAGGTAGCTTCGCGACTTGCAAAAGAGTCGGGGCGAAATCGACCAATCCGACCCGGGCCGCAACTCTCCTCGCAGATTTTTGTCCAGGAATCCTAATCAACAAGGGAACGTGAATCGTCTCATCGTAGAGAAAAATGCCGTGATGGTTTTCTCCATGCTCCCCGAATGCTTCGCCGTGGTCGGCCATAACGGCAATCAGAGCAGCGTTGAACAGACCGCGCGCACGCAAACCCGTCAGCAGCTTCCCGACTGCGAAGTCGGTATACGCAATCTCACCGTCGTACGGTTGCGTTTGGTAGCGTGTCTTGTACGGCTCTGGAGGATCGTAAGGATCATGAGGATCGTAAAGATGAACCCACAGAAAGAAGGGCTTGGCGGATGGCTTACTCAGCCAGGCGAGAGCCCTACGCACAACTTCTTCCCCACGCCGCTCCAGACTCTGATAACGGTCGCCGCCCGGACCTCGCCGGTGAAATCCCGAGTCATAAATATCAAAACCCCGTTCGAAGCCGTGTGCCAGTTTTCTTGGGTCGAGGACTAACCCTGCGACGAATGCAGCAGTCCTGTACCCATTTTTATGCAGGATGTCGGGTAAAAACGGGAGAGCTGCACCGAGCGGATCGCCCATGTAATTCACCTGATGAAACTGCGGGTACGTGCCGGTGAGGATCGTTGCATGCGACGGTGTAGTCAACGGAACCTGGGAGTAAGCGCGGGAGAACACGTGTGACTGTCGCGCCAAAGCATCCAGGTTTGGTGTAAGTCCCCGATCAGAGCCAAGGAAGCCCATGCGATCGGCGCGCGTCGTGTCCAGCGTGATCAGCACGATGTTGGGGTGCGGGGCAACTGCAGCTTTTTCCTGGCCAGAAGCCCAGATACACTCTGCCAGCAACACCGTCCACAACATGTGCCGAACAACCTGCATGAGATTTGTTAGCCTTCTCCGATGAAACCTGAGACATTACCCGGCAATAAGGCAGGTCACTTGCCATGCTGTGCCCGCGACCGCGAGCTAGTTTTTCGAGCTTCAACCGGCGCGAAAATCGGCAACCTGCTCGCTGGCATGGAAAATCGCAGAAGGGGAATTACCGCTCGCCTCAGCCGCCCGGCGGTTGATTTCTTCCATGTCTTTCTTCACCCAACCCACGCTTGAGACTTCGATCTCCCCATCCTGCGCAATCCAGAAAACCGACGGAACATTGGTTAGACCGTAAGCATTCGACACCGGATAGGTGCGCGTATCATCGAGCAGCACTGGGAACGTCACGCCGTACTCCTTAATGAATGACGCAGTGTCCTTCGCCCCGTTCTGCGAAACGCCAACAATGCTGACATTCTTACCCGCATACGCCCGGTGAATGCGCTCAAGAAACGGAAACGCATACTGGCAGATAGGACACGAAAGCTTGAAAAACGCCAGCACCACGGGCCCGCGCTCCAGGCTGTCCCGCAAGGAAAACGGCTTACCGTTTATGGTCTGCAACTTGAAATCCGGGGCCGATGTTCCACCCGTTAAAGCAGGCATGCATGTCTCCCAAAATTTCTTTTGTTCGCAATGTTTAGATGATTTTCGCCGCGCGCAGGATTTTTTTGGTTAGCCCCGTCAAGGGAAGCCGCGCGACCTGGCGGCTGTGTACCCACCGCCCCCGGACATCCTCTGGCGGCCTCGCCTCACGAACTCGCACCAGGTAGTTCGTCACGGTGATGGAGTGCCGCAAAGTGAGTAAAGCTATGCCATTACCTTCGGTCACCGGCAGCTCCCACATCCCCGGCATCAACGAAGCTTCTTTCGGGCGCTGCGTCAGAAATACCGACCCATTCCTGCGGCCCAATGCATAGCAAATTTCCCGCTTACGTTGCGGAGTCTGTGCCCGCAACTTCTTCATACCTCCCCTGGTCGCGCAGACCTTAAACACGGGGCAGGCCTCACACACCGGTCTCTCCGGCAAACAAACCGTCGCCCCCAGCTCCATCATTGCCTGATTGAAATCGCCCGGCTGCTCCCGGCTCAACAACGCCCCTGCGACTCGCCAAACCTCTTCTCCAGCTAACCCGAACCCTGATACTCTGCTCAGCACCCGCTCAACATTGCCATCCACCACCGGCACAGCTTCCCCTGACGCAATGCTCGCGATCGCCGCCGCCGTGTACCGCCCGATCCCCGGAAGCAAAAGCCACTCTGCTGACCTCGACGGCAACTTTCCCCCATTGCGCACGATAATCTTCGCCGCCGCATGCATATTGCGAGCGCGCCTGTAATAGCCCAGGCCGCTCCACGCCGCCAGCACCGACGCTTCCCGCGCCGCAGCCAGCTTCTCCGCGGTCGGAAACCGCCGCAAAAACTCCTCGTAATGCCCAAGCACTGCCGCCACCCGCGTCTGCTGCAGCATGATCTCGGAAACCCAAACGCGATACGGATCCCGATCCCGCCGCCACGGCAACTCGCGCCGATTGCGCGCGTACCAATCCAGCAATGCTTTTTGAAAATACCGTCTTTCAGGTAAGAGCTCGATCCGCAAGCTTTACACCCGCCACGCAGTTTCACAGCATCTTAGCTGTGATGCACCTCACCCTCAAAACTCCCCACGCCAATGCGGTCAAGAAGAGAAAGAAACCGCCAGAGGAGGGTCCTCTCGCCAGCGAGTTCGAGCATTCCAGAGATCTGCGCATCGTGGCGGTGGTTTCGATCCTGACCTTCACCACCTGGATTCTGGCCGCCCTGTTTACCCCCGGGCCCAAGTACTCGCTCGCCACTCGCCCAACCATCGGCGTCGATTCCCCAGCGTTCGTAAACGAGCTGGAGCCGCTCGTCGATTCCAAGATGATTCCATAAAGATCGCGGGGGGAGGGGTATTTCCCCACTGTCCATTCCCGGACACGTCCGGATCTACTTCAATTTCTCGTACTCCGCCTTGACGTCTTTGAGGATGGGTATGTCGGCGTCCGCGTCTTTCCAGAGAGTCAGAAAATCCTGGTATGCGGCCTTGGCCCCGGTGGTATCGCCGGAGAGCGCGCGAGCACGCGCCAGGCCAAGACGGGCGAGAACACCTGTCGGGAGATTGACCACGATGCCGCGATGGTCGCTCAACTTCTGAAATTCGGCGGCAGCGGCGGCACCGTTGTGAGACGCCAGATAGGCCTGCCCGCGGAGATAAGCCGGATAAATCATCCCCGCCTGTGTCGGTGGCGGCTCCCCCAATTCATAAGGAGCGGCGGCTTCCAGAAGCACCACCGCCTGCGCCGCATTTCCGCCGTTCAGTTCGTTGACGGCGCGCAGCGTCGGCAGCCAGTAAAGCTTCAGCACGGTGTTAGCGGGATTATTCTTCTCCAACTCGTCGGTCAAGGCCTTGGCGCGAGCCGTGTCGCCAACCCGTCCTTGAACCAGGGCGGCCAGCACCTTCACGTCGCGTCCCGGGGAAAGCGCCAGCGCGGAGGCAACATTTTGTTTCGCCAATGCAGGATTGCCGAATTCCGCCTCGCGCAGTGCGGCACTCGCCTGCCAGAGCGCTGCCGTTTCCTTGGAGTCGGCGCGAATCGCCGAGTCGACCGCACGGCGCGAGAAGTCACGCGCTTTGGTCAGCCGTCCGTAATAAGCCTCAGTATCGGATTGCTGCGACAGCAGCAGATCTTCAGCCGCTGGCTTTCCTGCACTCCAGCCCAGGTGCTCGCTCATCTGCGCCGAATCGCCACGCATGAAGGCGAGGTAGTACGCCCACAGACGCAAGGCGCCGCCATCCAGTTTGCGCGCGAACGCCTGGTCGACCGTTTTCTTGGCATCATCCGGCCGGTTCAGCGCGAGATAGTTTTGCGCCAGATTGCTGAAGGCGACTACGTTGTTCTGTTCGAGACGGAGAGCTTCCTGGGTTTCGGTGAGAGCTTTCTCGTATTGGCCGAGCGCCGTTCCGTTAGCTCCTAGATTTATGTGGGGAATGGGATCGCGGGGATAACTCTGAATCCACAAAACGTAGGTTTGGGCTTCCTTTTCCAGTTCTCCGGTTGCGTAAGCATAATCGGCAGCGATGTGCAGTTTCTCCCGCGCGCTTACGCGATCACGCATGTCATACGCTTTCTTCAGGTTCTCCAATGCCAGGCTGGGCTGGCCGAGATTGGCGTAAGAAATGCCCAGCCGCGCATAAGCCATTGCAAAATTCGGATCGATTTCAATCGCGCGCTTGAAAAACGGAATCGCCTCCGAATCGCCCTTTTCGCTCTGACTGAGCACTCCCATGCTGAAAGTTTTCAGAGCTTCCAGCGACGGGGTGGTCGCCTCGATCGGCACATCGAACTTCTGCACCGATGCCAGCGATTCGCCGAGTTTGGTTCGCAGGTCGGACGCAGTGCTGCTCAAGGTTTTGACTACAGCTTCCTTGCTGGACGCGGTGCTCTGTTCTTTCGCCAGCGTGTCGCCCGTGCCGCAGTTCACCGCCTCAAGCCCGAGGATGTACTGGCTACCTAAATTCGAAATCGATCCGACCAGCAGCGCCTTGCTGCCCGTCCGCAGGCAAATTTCCTGGGCCATCTCGCGCGTCACTCGTTCGCCCGGAGCACGCCCCATGAGCCGCATGGTTTCGTTCATCCTTCTTTCGGACAAAACATTCAGAAACGGCGATTGGCCCAGATCAACTGCCAAAGCTTGCTTTAGAGCGTCGTCAAAGACCGGATCTCCCGTGCTGTTGGTGAAGTCGGCGAGCACGATCGTGTCTTTCTCTGTGAGCGCCTGAGGCTGCCGCGAGCGGAAGTAATAAAGAAGAGCTCCAGCTATCACGAGCGCCAGCACCACAGCAGCGGCCCCGATCTTCCACCCAAGCTTCCGCCCCGGGATAGCGATTGCGGCAGTGCCACCGCTCGCCACCTTCGCACTTGCGCTGCTCGAAGCCTCCTTCTCGATCTCCGAAACTCCGGTTGACGCCGCCGAGCGTCCGGATTCCGTGTCGCGCTTCAGACGCTTCAGGTCAGTGGCGATATCCGAGGCGTGCTGATAGCGCAGGTCGCGGTCCTTCTCCAGCGCCTTGTTGATGATCTCTTCCAGCTTCGGCGGCAGATCAGGATTCAGCCGCACCGGCGCAGGCGGTGTCTTGTGGAGAATCGACTCAAACACCACCGCCGTCGTATCGCCACGAAACGGCAGCGTGCCAGTGGCCATCTCGTAGAGCACCGCGCCGAACGAAAAGAGGTCAGTACGAGCGTCCAGTTCCTTGCCCCGCGCCTGCTCCGGAGACATGTACGCTGCCGTGCCCACCGCCATCCCCGGACTGGTCAGGTGATCGACACTCACGCCGGCGGTCGCATCGGACATCGCCGCCGCTGTCTCTGCACCCCTGCCGCCAGCAGGCGTGAGCTTAGCCAGACCAAAGTCGAGAATCTTGGCGTGTCCTCGCCGGGTAACAAAGATGTTGGCCGGCTTGATATCCCGATGAATAATGCCTTCACCGTGGGCGGCATCGAGGGCGTCAGCGATCTGAATTGCCAAGGACAAAAGGGTCTCGGTATCGAGTAGGCGGCCGGAGACGCGGTGCTTCAGCGTCATCCCGTCCAGGAACTCCATGGCGATAAAGGCTTTGCCTTCACTTTCGCCAATGTCGTAGATGGTGCAGATATTGGGATGATTTAAAGCGGAGGCGGCTTGCGCCTCACGCTGAAACCGGCTCAAAGCCTGGGGATCGCGAGCGATTTCCTCAGGCAGGAATTTCAGTGCCACGAAGCGGTGCAGCCGAGTGTCCTCGGCCTTATACACCACGCCCATGCCGCCGCCACCGAGCTTTTCGAGGATGCGATAGTGCGAGATCGTCTGATTGAGCAGCGGACGTAACCTCCCAACCTGTGACCGAGCATGTTAGGGCGGAGTAAGCGTGGAAGTCAAAGAGAGAAACGTAAACGGAAATACGGAGTGGACCGGCTGGTTGTGACTATGGAGGGCAGAATGCGATTTTCGCCAATTTATTTTTTCATAGTTGCACTCGAGCGTAGGTTGCTGTCCGGTGCTGCCGCAATTTTTTCCCGCAACGGTTCGCGCTGACATCCGCTATGTATTTGTCGCCGTCAGTGCTGACACAATTAGTGCAAGAAAAAGAACAGGGGCGGAGATTCCGCCCCCTGAGTTTGTGCCCGTGCTAGAAGCTGTAGCGAAGCGAGAACTGCATCACTCGCGGCGAGCTCAGCGTGGAAATAAACTTGCCGAAGTTCGTCGAGTTAGCCAGGCTCAAGTTGTTGATGGTTGCAGTCGCGACGTCGAATCGCACGGAGTTGCTGATATTGAAAGCCTCCGCTCGGAACGCCAACCCTTGAGACTCGGTAAACTTCCAGGTTTTTCCGATTCCCAAGTCAATGCTGAAGAATCCGGGCCCGCGTAGTTCATTGCGCTGTCCGGATTCGCCTGGAAAGGCGAAACGGAAGGAATTGGTTGCGGCACCGAAATTCTTGAACACGTTTGGGTCACCGTTAGAATCGACGAACACCCCGGTTTTGGCGGGTGCAGTTTGAAACGCCCCTGAAGTAAGCTCCCAGTTCGTCGCCCAGAATCCCAAGCCCGGTCCTACGCCGAAGGGGAAACCGCTGGTCCAGCGGAACAAGCCGGAGATGTCCCAACCACCTAGGATCTTGTCCGCCGCGCCGGGCATGTTGCTCCCATATGCTTTGCCTTTCCCAACCGGGAGTTCGTAGAGCCAGTTTGTGGTGATCTGGTGCTTCGTATCGAAATCCGAAACCGCCCGCAGAGCATTGGGCTGCCATGCATTGATGATCTGACTGCCGAGGCCGAAGCCTTCAAACTGATTGATGCGTTCCGCATTGGATCCAATGTCAATCGATTTGGAGAACGTGTAGTTGAAGTCGAGAGACAACCCATGCGAAGTGGCGTGTCTCAACATGAATTGAGCGGCATGGTAGGAAGCATTACCGATGCTCCTCCAGGCGTACAGCGATGACCACTGTGGATCGAACATCGCGAAGGGTGATGGTGAGCTTTGACCCGGTAGCGTGGCGCAAGCCGGCTCACACAATAGATCCGCAAAGAACAACGCGCTGGTCTCGTTTCCCGGGAAACAGGAGTACATGTCATACATGGCCTGCGTAGCTGTATATCCGCCGAAATTGAAATTGACACCGGGTGCACAACCCGAGTTATTGCTGCCGTCTGGATTTAGGCCGGTCGGCCCAAAACCAACGTTACCGGCAGCCGTCGGGAACAGGTTTTGCCAGAAAGGAATAGGGGCAACCTGGCTTATATCGGTACCCGCGTTCGTAGCCTTCGTCAATAGGGTGGCCGCGGTAAAGTAGTCCATTCCCGAACCGGGATCAACAAGATCAAGAGGCATTGCCAAGTCATCTTCCTGCAGCAAGTGTCGACCCAGTCGACCTACGTAGGCTGCTTCGAACACGAATCCCGACGGAAGTTCACGTGTAATTGAGAAATCAAATACGTGCGAGTATGGAGTCTTGAGCTTATCATCCAAACCCCAGGTAATCGCAAACGCGGTTGTGGGAGGTGTAACAGGGAAACTTCCGCCCGGCGGTGGATTGATAATCGAGCACGGAGGTGTTCCGCAAATACCCTTCACAGTTTGCTGACTCGTGGCCGGAATGGTAAACAGATCTGTCATGCGCGCCGCAGTGTCTACATCTTGGATGCCGGCGGGATTAGAGATACTTGTGCTCAAACCAAACGATCCATTCCGGTCAAAGCTGTTAGTAATTCCCTGTCCGAAATGGTCATAGTAGATTCCATAACCGCCTCGGATCGATGTCTTGCCCGCGCCGCCAAACAGCTTGTGGAACATACCGGTATCTGAACCCGGAGACCAGGCAAATGCGAACCGCGGCGCGATGTTCTTGTAATCCCAATCCCAGTAGGGCTGCTTCCCATTTGCCTGTCCGGACAGGTTGAATTGCACGGTGGGTGCATATGTCTGCCCCTGGTGCATCGCAATGAAGCGGTGTGTAAACCAGTCATTAAGACTTACCGATGGAGCTGTTTGTGTTCCCGTAGTTTCGTAGGGTGGCTCGAGCAGGGTGTATCGCAGGCCAAACGTGAGAACCAGGTTCGGAGTGACGCGCCAAGAATCCTGGCCGTAGGTTTCATATTCGTGTGTACGGAAGTGCCTCGGTACAAATGCACCTTCGGGTAGCGTCGCGAGTGTTTTGGTCAGATTGTAGTTGGAATCTACTTCGACTACCAGACCAGCTAGAGCCGAGGCTGGCGAGTCATATGAGTTCGTAAACGCATCCGCGACATCAGGGAACCCGAACGCCCCCGGATCAAGACTGGATCCTTGTTGTGCTATCGCCGCATTGTCCAGCCAGGAGACATTCGTGCTGGCAGTGAAGAACGATGTCGAATCCGATCTGCGGATGTTGTTAACAATTCTGAAATTCCCGCCGAATTGAACGGTGTGCTTTCCCTTAGTCCAGGTGATGTCGTCTACAAAGTTGTTCACTGGTACGTGACTCTGGGTACTCGTGGTGAAGCCCAGAGGGTTATCCAATCCACGAAAATGAACGAAGTGCTGATTCTTTAGACCAATGTTGTCTACGCCCTGGCGGATGAAACCGTAGCGGAAGCTGTTGATGAGATTGCTGCGCAGGACAGCGTTGTATGAGGCGATGATGCCCTTCGAATTGCTTAACCCCGTCAGGTTTGGCGCCATCCCCGGAAACTCCGGTCCGGAATCGCCAGTCTGTGAAACGGACTCCTTCTTCTCTACGAAGTGATCATTTTGAAGCCCTCCGCGCACGAATATGTGGTGATTGCCGCTTTGAGAAAGGTTGAAGTCCAACTTGGCGGTGTAGGTGTCCAGCTTGGCCGGACCGGGCGCCGAGAAGGTGAATCCTCGGAAATTAATGCCATCGCCGACCGTATCGTTGTTTGGATGAGGGTAGTTTTGAAAGATGGCTAGAACCGCGGGATCCGCTCCCGGTCCCAATGGGCAAGAGCCGATGCCGCTGCAGTTAGGATCCATGCTCGCAAACTGCTGAGGAGTCAGATTCACCACTTGTGTGGGATTGTCACAATCGGTCGGTGCGCCTGCGCCGCAGGTCAGATAACCAATGCTTCCATTGCGAAGATTGTCGCTGGGGACAACGCGGGTAACCTGGAAATTCTCGGCGCTGCGCTGGCCTTCGTAAGCAGTAAAGAAGAAAACGCGATCTTTCTTGATGGGGCCGCCAACGGTCGCGCCAAAAGTGTTCCGAATCAAGTGCGGCGGCCTGTTGGAAAAGCCCGAATTGAGCTGGTTGTGCTTGTTGAACCAGTCGTTTGCTTCGCCAATGCTGGAACGGTTGTACTCGTATGCGCTGCCGTGGAACTTATTAGTGCCACTTTTCGTGAGCAGGGCTACCTGAGCGCCAGATGAGCGACCAGTATCTGCATTGGAGTTACTGGTAGTGACGCGGAATTCCTGGATGGAGTCGAGCGGGGTGCGAAGTGCGCCCTGGAATGCAAATCCGAGCTCCTGGTCGTTATTATCGATTCCGTCGAGCGTGACATTGGTCTGGTCGCTGCGAGCGCCATTTACCGATCCCCCGCGGCTGTCGAAAGTCTGATCGACGTTTCTGCCCAGGTACACTACGCCGGGCTGCAGGCTGAGAATACTCACGGGGTCACGTCCCTCGGATGGCAGGCTTTGAATTAGCTGCGCATCGAGGGGATTCCCAAGTGTCGCATCCTGGGTGTTGACCAGCGGCGCCTGGCCCCTGACCTCCACGGTAATTGCCTCCGCTTTCACCTCCATGTTGAAATTCAGCGTCCCAGGGGTGTTCACCAGCAATTTCACTCCGTCTTCTTTGACCCCGCTGAAGCCGGCGGCGGTGGCAGTCACGATGTAAGTCGACGGAGGAATTTGCAGGAACTGATACGTGCCCTGCGCATCGGTCTTGGTAGTGCGGCTGAACCCGGTGCTAGAGTCCTCGATAGTCACAGTTGCACCCGACAGAACCGCCCCTTTGGGATCGGTCACAGTTCCGTGAAGCGAGGTAGTGGCCGACTGCGCTAAAGCCAGCGTATTTAGGGCAAGCAACGAGACAAACAGCGAAACTGCCAGTCGCGAGCGGACGTACATGGCTGCTCCTTGTGAATCGTTTTAATACGGTCCT